>Ga0207024_10258_pt1 | contig 12305 bp, 16 predicted proteins | sample Alteio_BWMinCont_44_FD_153470 | JGI IMG/M metagenome (GOLD analysis project Ga0207024, IMG submission 153470) | Enriched cells from forest soil in Barre Woods Harvard Forest LTER site, Petersham, Massachusetts, United States -... | ecosystem: Environmental > Terrestrial > Soil > Temperate forest >...
CCACCCGCCTCGAAGGTCAATCGATCTCTAGGGATTTAAAGCGCTTTTCGGTGGTATCGACGCCGTCGGCGAGGATGGCGTAGGCTTTCTGGACGCGGTTTTGGATGTCCGAGGCTTGGCGGGCTTCGGATGTGCCTACTGGGAATTTGGAGGGGTCTGAGCGTGAGTTCAACTTCTCGAACGACTTCCGGATCTCTGAGAAATCTGCTGTCGGCGTAACGCCGAGAATACGGCGGGCCCATGCTTGAGGGTCTTCGATAACCGGTTCAGGTTCTGTGTTTTGCGCGCGATCTGATCTGAGCTTGGCAGTGACCATTGCCTGCTCAAGTTCGCTCTGAGCGTCCTTATCGTCGACGCCCCGAATCCGCTCCCACTCCTGATTGACGTAGCCCCGAAGTAGGTCGTAGGCTCGTCTTCCCGTTTCCATCCGATCAGTCTACCGCTGTGCCCTAGAACTTTGAAAATCGATGTTTGAAAAGCGTCCAGAATGCGTCGGGCGCATCGGTCCAGCGGATCTTTTTGCCGGCCTCTTTCGACCTGGGGACGTAACTGATGGGCAGCTCATGGATTGTTTCTCCTAACCGGATCGCCTTCGCGGTGACCTCCGGGCAGAACTCGAACCGCCGGCATGTCAGGTTCATCTTCCGAATCAGATCGGTCCGGAACGCCTTGTAGCAAGTCGCTTCATCGGTGAGCCTTCGGAGAAACAAAATTCGAACGCTCCAAGCCAAAAGCACATTGACGATCTTATTCGGCAGGGCCATGCCTTTCGGCAGTCCATGCGAAAAGCGCGTTCCATAAACCACGTTTGCCTTGCCATCCAAGATCGGACGAATAAGATTTGGAATTTCTTCCGGCGCATATTCAAGGTCGGCGTCTTGGACGATCACGGTAGCCCCTGTTGCGAAGGGGAGGGCTTGTCGGATCGCATTCCCTTTGCCACTCGGCTTTTCGTTACGAAGAACTTGCACGCGATTCTTATAGCGCGCAAGGATCTCGGTTGTTCCGTCAGTGCTGCCATCGTCGATCACGATGATCTCTACCTTCAAAGGCAATTTGAGGACTCGATCGATGACCTCGGCTATGGTGTGCTCCTCATTGAGCGCGGGAACGAGAACAGTCACTTCGGGCCCGCCTGGTGTTGGCATGACTCGCTGAGGATACTCGCTCGATAGGCTAAGCGCAGGGCTCATCTTTGAAGCAACGCCTCAGACAGCAGTTTTGTGCCTGATCAGCGGGTTTTTTGTTGCGGGGCTTCGGGAATATGAACTTGCCCATGCGCTATGAGCAGCCCGTTCCGCAATTCGATATGCTCGACCGATATGGCTCCGCAGAGGGCGAGGTCCTTATTTAGGTCAACCACCGGGTTTAGAGCTTCTAGAACTAGCTTCTGAGATTCGACATCGACCGGTTTGCCATCGAACAGGATCCTGGCGTGGGCAAGTACAAGCTTGTCGCCGTCCGGCGCCTCAAGTCGCGCCACCACACTGAAATAAGTCGACACGACCAAGAACTCGCCATATCCATCGACGAAAACTTTGTCCTTGTCGATCTTGACGTGGACCTTCTTGATCTCTTGAAACTTGCTTAAGATGAACTGCTCAAGGTCGGCTTCGCCAATGACTACCTCTCCCTCGCCAGTGCCGCTCTCGCTAAGCCGGATCTGGCGATGATTCACCGCCAACGCAAAATCGAAGCGGCAATTCGGGATATCCGCGCTGAGCTGCTTGACGTGAAGGTCGCGCAAGTTGAAATCGGTAAGATCCATATGGAGGGACCGTACAAGACCCCGGTGTGACCGGCTCGATTCCGTGTAAAGCGGCAACCCATCCGTCGTAAATCGCGACGCTTCAATTCCGACTGCATACACGTCTCCCCAAATGACCTCCGGTCCTACATTGGCCCTGACATGAACCTGCTTGTCCGGTCCTTGCAATTTGGAGGCGATATCTGCCGCAGCCGAATTCTCGAAGCTTCTGACTTGCATTCCGCCGATGTGGATTAGGCCGCCAAAAAGTCCCAGCAATAACAGCGTCATAGTCGGCTCACGGTAAGTTAAGAAGCGGCGTATTCCATAATGGATTCAAGGGCATTATCTGCCCGGGGAAACTCGTCCGATGTTTGATGTAAAAAAGCAAATCAGCGATCCAACGCTGAGGGATTATGACTGTCTGCGTGACGATTCCGGATTGCTCGATCTCCCGCATGTTGCATTGCTGTCGCTCAAAGGCGATGATCGGAAGGGTTGGCTTCAAGGCCAGGCGACAAGCGACCTTCGCAAGCTCGATAACGGCGCCTCAAACGTGTTTTGCCTGACCGCCATCACTGGCCACCTTGTAAGCGTTTGCGAGGTCTGGGCAGTTTCTGACCGACTTCTCCTGACTTTGCCGGCCGTGACGCTCGAAAACGTGCTGAAGCGGGTGGAGCAGATGGTGATTATGGAAGACGTGGTCGCGGTGGACGAAACTCAGTCGTACCGGCTACTGAGCGTTCAGGGACCGACGGCGACATCCCGCCTCTCACGCATGATGCAGTTGCCGAGCCTCGACGCGGGAGAATCAACCTTGGAGGGTGTTCCTGCATTCGCATTGCGATCCAATCGAACCGGTCTCGGCGGCTGGGATATCTGGGTATCTGCTTCTGAAACCAAGGCGATCTCTGTTATCTCCAATGAGTTCCCCCTGATAGGCAGTGAAGCGTACGACGTCGCCCGACTCGAGGCAGGGATCCCGCTTTTCGGCGTCGACATGGGTGAAAAAACCTTCCCGCCGGAGATGGGCCGCGCCTTCGAAGAGCGCCACGTAAGCTACTCCAAAGGCTGTTACATGGGGCAGGAAGTTCTGATGCGAATCCACAGCCGGGGCCACACGAACCGCACCTGGGTCGGGTTGGCCAGCGAAGTCCCTCTCGAAGCCGGCGCCGCCGTTTCGCATCACCGACGTCAAGAAGCCGGCGTGGTCACCAGCGCCGCATTCTCACCCGACTTCGGCCACATCGCCGCCGCCATGCTCAGAAACGAAGTCGCCTTCGACGGCGAAGTCGTGCAAGTAACCACATCCGCCGGGCCGGTCGAGGCAGAAGTCCGCCAGATGCCCTTGCTGCGCTGAGGCGAACAAGGGGGACTAGGCGGACGAGGCGAACGAGGCGGACGAGGCGGACAAGGCGGACGAGGCGGACAAGGCGAACAAGGCGAACAAGGCGAACAAGGCGAACAAGGCGAACAAGGCGAACAAGGCGGACTGGGAGCCCCTCGCCTTTTTTGATGGTTCGTGCGAAAAGGGGGAAGGAGGTGAGGGTTCCGGAAGCCTATCGTGGACCTGATTCGCCCGGAGTGTCATCTGGACCGCCGGACGATATCCTGCTAATAACTTCGATAAACGGTTGGGTGACGACAATTGTACCGAACGAAATGGCGGCCATCATAACGTATGCGGCAAGCCACCATTTACTCACAGGCTTATTTCTAATTGCGCAAGCCGCGATCCAAATTGTAGCAATGAGTGTTGCGAGAAATCCGAAACACCCCAGCAGAAATGGCATTCCTACCCCCATATCCGCTTTACAAAAATTCCCTGGCTCCCTACTTCGCCTCTTCTTTCGTCTTCCTCGCCTTCATTCCCATCACATGGCCCAATATCAGGCATACAGCCACGGCCAGGGAAGTGACAAATATGATTCCCGATGGGTAGAGCTCGTTTTGAAACGTTTTTGGTGCGAAGCGGCCCATCATGAGGACTGTGATAAATAGAGCTGCGATTCGCGAGTTACGTGGATGTCCCTTGTAGGTCAGGAGTGACACGATTACGATCAAGCCGCACAGTCCGCCAGCAATGAGTGATGCAACGCTGCCCTTGTTGACATAGCCAAGCACGCCCATCCCAATATCAAAAAATCCGTAAAGCAGAAGAACGACGTTTAGCCAGCCCATAGCCGGATGCTACCTCGGATAAAAGAAAAAGGCTGCTGGGTTGCTTGTTCCCAACAGCCGATGCCACTTCCTACCTATGTAGGGTTTTTCGGCCCCCCGTGGGAAGTTCCCCGGAGTGTGCCTTTATGGTGATGAAACCTGTATTCCGATGTGTTAAACGTATTCTGCGGTCGATTCGTTCTCGATTTCCCTCACAATTTTGATAGGTGGTACGGCACTATCCTTCAAAGGTGTTCCAAGGTTAAAGAAAACTTAGCAATCGAGTCTTTGTTTCGCACATTCGCGAGCCTAACCCGAGATTTGACGCCCTTTAGAGACCCTGCGAGATTTTCCCACATAATGGGCTGAAATCTGGTGCCCAATAGTGTGATTGCTCTTATACAATTCGGGCAGTTTTTATTAAGAACAGTTCTGATTGTATACAGTTCTCAAAACGGCCTTACCACATCCTTGCTTCAAACCTCCAATAGTAGAGACGGGTCAAAACGGCAGAGGTTGCGAACTCATCGTGAACCTTAAAGCCTTATAGGATTTGCCTTTCATATCGACGCCGAAGGCTCCGTGCCAAACTGGTGGCAATGATCAACCGGCGTGCAGAGGCGCCTATTTTGGCGGCGGTATTCCTCGATCTGCTCGGATTTGGGATGATCATCGCCGATATTCAACTTCGCGCCGAGTCCCTTGTACCCAAGGGTTGGCCGGCAGGACTCATCGTTGGTGGGCTACTCGCGAGCACATTCGTCACGCAATTGATTGTTTCGCCCCGGTGGGGAAGCGCAAGCGACCATAAGGGACGGAAGATGATCGTGGTGGTCTGTACATTCCTTTCGGCGGCGGCGATGCTGACTTACGGTTTGGCGGGAAGTCTATGGTTGCTGTTGCTCAGCAGGATCATGTCGGGATTTGGCGCTGCGAATGTAGCCGTCGCCCAGGCTTACATCTCCGATATGTACGAGCCCGCCGAAAGGACGGCCGCACTTGGCAGGATCGGGGCTGCAATATCGACGGGCCTGGTTATCGGTCCCCCCATTGGCGGATTCTTGGCGGTTTCCGGCGGCAATCTTCTCATCGGCATGGTCGCCGGTGGCGCTTCTTTCTGCGGCGCAGTTTGGATGCTCGTTGCCCTGCCGAATAGCCCACCCAAGGAAGATCGCCACCCTGGAAAGGCGCCCGTCATTGATCTAAGGCTTCTGAAAGACACTCCGAAGCTGCGACCGCTTGTCCTAATCGCCGTCGTCGCCTGGTTCTCATTGGCCACGCTGGAGGGAACGTTCGCAAGGCTGATCTCACACCTATTCAAATACGATCAGCGGGAGTTTGGAATACTGTTCGGCTACGAATCCGTTTTAGGGATCGTGGTGCAGGGCGTCCTCCTAGCTTGGATAGTCAGCAAAGTGCGGTCAACTCGGTTGCTAAGGTCCGCCTACCTCACTCAAGGCGTGGGCTTGGCCCTGAACCCATTTGCCGGTCTGCTGGCCCCCGCTGTCGCTCCGTTCGCCCTGCTTGTCGTCGCCAGCACCCTTTATGCCATCGGCTCCAGCATTTCCAATCCGACCGTCAACAGCCTGTGCAGCCGCCTCACCCCCGATTCAAGGCAGGGCGAGCTATTCGGGCTTCTCCAAGGCGCTCGCTCCATCGGCTTCGTGGCTGGCCCCCTTGTGGGAGGCTGCCTCTTCGACTGGATCCCGGGCGCACCATATCTATTAGCCGGCGCTGTATGTGTTGCTGCCGCCTTTCTTGTGCCGAACATTGCCTAGACATTCTATGACTACATGGGAACAAGGGATCAAAGTTCGGGACTGTGTACGGTGGGAGAGCAATTTTCACCCAAATTGGCAAATTGATGTTAGGCTGATAGTGTATAAGTACAGGTTATTCGGCTAGGGAAGATTCATGAAGTCAAGGGCGTTTACTCTCATCGAACTGCTCGTTGTCATCGCAATTATTGCGATCCTAGCTGCTATTTTGTTCCCGGTGTTCTCGCAGGCGAAAGCGGCAGCCAAGAGCGCGGCCTGTTTATCCAATACGAGGCAGATCGGACTTGCGACCCAGATGTACATCACTGACTATGATTGGGCTTATCCTCAATCGAAGCAATCCGATCCGAATCCCCAGATCGACGATTATGACGGCAGTCTTGAGAATCCGGACAACGGATCGGTCTTCGCAAAGATTCTCCCGTATACCGGTCACGGCAGTTCTTCATCTGAGGATGTCATGTACCAGCAGAAGCTGTTCATGTGCCCAGCGGACCCGAACCCGTTCGATCTGAGTTGCCCCGACGTCCTTAATATCGGCGGCCCTCACGTGATTTCATATCTAATCAACGGCTACTTCGTCTGGGGCTTGAATGAGTCATCGATCGGTGCGCCGGCGAGCGTAATTGAGTACACCGAGCGCCGGAGCGAGACCGTTAACGGCGTTGCTCCATACTGTGACGATATCTACCACCCTTGGTACAACTACCTCAACCCGAACCTGAACAACGCAAACGCAGTGGATAACGAGATGGACCCCTTAGTCGGCGCGATGGCCACCACCCGCCACACCACCGGCGCCAACTACACCTTCGCCGAGGGTCACGCCAAGCACCTGGTCTTCTCGACAACTTGGAGCCCACCCAATAACGTCGACATGCACACGCCGAATCCAGGGCAGCAGAAGGACTTCTGAGGGGAAGGCGGACGAGGGGGACTAGGCGGACGAGGGAGCCAGGGAGCAGGCAAGCTGGGCTACCGTTGATACTGATTTCGGGAATTGAGCCTTGCTTCGTCGACAAGGTTCTGCCACGTATCGTTGACTGAAAGCAAGCCTTTTGGAAGGCCGGTCTCGTCGGGGAATCGGATCTGCATACCGTTTGACCAATGCCGCACGGCGACCAGTTGGTCCATTGATCGAATCTGAATATCTCCGTCGCTAAAGAGTCCGACTATGACGCCGTAGTTGACCATACGAGCATTGTTTCCCTTTCCGATGGCCATGGTGCGTTTATAGTGCTTTGAGGAAAACCAAAGATCCTTTTCGCCCTTTTGGGGAAAGGCTGGCTTATGCCGGCCATTTGGGCGCACTCCACGATAATTGAATTCGTAGTCGGGACCCGGGGTCTCGGGGCGGGAGGCCGCAAATTCAGGAGTCTTTGCATCGGAACACGAGATATCGTCGATCGTCAATTGAATTCCCGGAGCGATCGGTCTGCTCAGGTCCTTGAGTTCGAAACCAGCCGGCAACCGCCCACGATTAGTCCGAAAGCCGATCATCGCTCGGTAGAGGTGCCTGAAGCTGCGCACAGCCGTCTCTGGATCACCCGGTATCTTGGGGAAAATCCCACCGGGATTGAGCGCAAACCGGTGGTCGCCTGCGGGTTCGGGCCTTACCCCCACTCGGCGACCAGATAAGATGACCCGTCCAAAGCAGGCAAGACATCCTGCGGATACGCAGATCGCTGAAATCAGATACTTTCTCATTGAATCGCGCCTCTATTATCCGGCGGAAAGCCGCTTGTATAGCTCAGTTGTCCATGGATGTTGGACCGTTAGGCAACTTAAGGAGCCTTGCTGGTTCGGGTATCACTTGGCCACCATGTTCTTGGCTGCAATGATTCTCGCGGTGCAATCGGTCAATTCAACTGAATTGACTTTTGGGCCGGGAATCTACACGCTTGCCGAAATCGGTCGTGAGGCCGGGATACGTCCTGACCGGCTCAAGATTGAGCGTAATGTGGCTCATAAGCGCTTTGCCGTCTATCTCCCCCACTCATCGTGGACTGACGTTGCCGCCAAACTGGATGAGGCGTTTGGAATCAAAACCACGCATGAATCGAATTCGGTTACCCGCTTCTATCAGGATTCTTCCTCGCGTGCGAAAGAACTGCAGGTGCGAAAACGCATTCTCGATGCCGTTGGAGGCGCCTTTGAACAACAAGGGCAGGAATTAATTCAGAACCGGCCCGCAACTTGGGAAGAAGCAACCAATGAGAGGCAGGATCTAGGCGAGAAAATTCTAAGCCCTGCCCGCCTCAAGGTTGTGACTGAACCGCAGATTCAGAATTCTCAAAGGGATCCGAATTGGAGCCGTTGGGTGTCACTGAGCCATCTGCGCCGTATTGGCGACTGGCTTGCCAGCTTCGCCCAATCCGGCGATTTTGAGAAGGTATTCAAGGGAAAGGAATCGGTCTTCAATCCGTTTTCTGCCGAGTCGGCGATGAAACAGTTTGGCCTTACTAGTGCTGACTTGATCCCGCAGTGTCATCTCTTTCGCGATGAACCGCTGCCGTCATTGAGCATCGGGGTTGCCTACGGATTTGATTGGCGAAACTTAAAGCTCGTGTGTCAACCTGCGGTGTTCGGGGCCAAAGACTGGTTTGAATTCGGTGAAGCCGAGGAGACGTTAGTGCCGACGAACGCATTACGTCTTGATTCAGATTTACGGTCTGTTTTCCCCACACTGCGACTTCTTGGCGCCGAGTTGCTCGACCGTAGCGCGAAAGTAACTCTGGCGCCAGGCCGGTACGGACAATCGGAAGCGTTGCTCATGTGGGCGAATGCGATCAGACAGCCACTTTTGGCAGATTTCAGCCTGACCAGCGACCGCGAAGGCTCGATCGAAGTGCCGAACGGGACGTCTGACGTGACGCTCCGCCGGATTCTTGCCGCTTACGAGGATGTGGTTGCACGTCCAGAAAGCTCCCGAGACCAACGGAACAGGCTTATGGAGTTGATCCAGCGACCGGAAGCGAGTGTCTTGAGTAAGTCAATCGCAAACCGGATCTTTCGACGAACCGAAACGAGTTATGTAGGGAATTGCTTAGTTGTCCGGCATTCGGGCATGCCGTTGGTCGAATGGCTCGATCCCGACCCAACGCCCCTTTTTAGAGCGAACGGGAGTGCGAAGGATCCAATTAAGTCGCCTTGGCTACATGGTATTCAGGCAATTCGTGCGTTTGCGCGGGAGCTCCCCAATAAACAGCTTGGCGATTGGTCACCTCTGTATTCTGGGATTGGACCCGACGATATGGACGCTCTAAGCAGCCTTTTACCCGCGCTATCTTGGCTCCGGCTCTTGGAGGATCGGTCTCCGAGCGAGGCTGCTCAGTTCTGGACCGATGCCATCAAAACCGGGGAAGCAAGCGTTCCCCTGTCTCAACTCGCATCGACAGATCGTCTCATCGAGACGCTCAACGAACTATCGGCACTTTCCATCTCCGGGACTTTTGGCTATTCTCGAGCCTGGCAGAACGGCGTTGCGGAAGCTGACATCATCCTCCATGTCTTGAAAAACCCAGACAGCTCGCCAAAGGCCATTCATTTAGTCATCCAAAACCGAAATATCCCATGGCAGGGAGTGCGATTTGACATTGATCTCGGCTAGCGGCAATCGCCGTGACCACGTAGGAAAGAAAGGCTACTGGGCGCCGAACGGCTCGCAATAGGGAGCACGGACGCTTTGTCCACTTTCTAGCTCGCTATAGTGGGCCATATGGAAGTCCCGGCCCCTCCACCGGTGATGACTGCGCCACCGTTCATGGCCGACAGAATCATCGGCATCGTGATCATGGCATTCGCCGGTCTCTCGTTCCTCGGTGGGCTCTTCTTTATATTTATGGGTCGATTTCTGGGTTCCGCGATGGACCAGATGACGAGGGAGGATGCTAAACAGCACCTTCCGACCGGTGACCCCGGGTTCGCGCCCATGACGCAACAATTTAGTATTTTCGCAATTGCCGGTTGGATCGTGCTTGCGGTTGCGCTGCTACAACTTCTGAGTGGAATCGGGGTGTTTCGCGGCAGCCGAAAGGGAATGATTTTCGCCCTAATCCTCGCCGCCCCCAGTCTTGCCGGCGGTCATGTGGGATCCGTGTTAAGCGTCGGAATTGGGCTCTACGTCATCCTTCGCCTGTGGGGCAACGTCGGCCCAAAGCCTGCGTAAAGTGATTCCCACCTTAGGTTGGGACTGCACATGCCAAGCAACTGAACCATAACACTAGGTATGATGATTTATAGTTTTTGGGTCGAGAAAAGGGGCAGCAGTTTGAGGATATTCCTGACCAAATGGTTCCTTCGCTTTGCCTCAAAGGAAGACATCGATGAAAACAGTTTGTGCGAGACTGTCGGTCGAGCGGAACGTGGACAGAGTGATGCCGATTTAGGTGGCGGCGTCATTAAGCAGCGGATAACAAGGACCGGGGAGGGGAAGTCGGGAGGATTCCGACCGATAATCCTCTACCAGGCCGGTGAACGCGCCTTCTTTCTCTATGGCTTCGGAAAGAATGATCGGGACAACATATCTAAGGATGAACTGAGGGCGTTTAAGGAGCTTGCCAGAGAAATGCCGAACTACGCTGATGTCCGGATTAGGTCGGCTGTTTGGGATAAGACATTGATAGAGGTGAACTGCAGTGAGCAAAACTTATAAGAGCGACGTCCTTGCCGCGATCTACGAGACTGCGTCTGATCTCACAGATGCCGGATTGATGGATAAACGCACGATGAGAAAGTTCGATAGGATGTGCCTTACTCCAATAGTTGACCTATCGCCAGATGAGATCAAGGCGATCCGTGTCAAAGCCGGGGTCAGTCAAAGCGTGTTCGCTCACTACCTCAACGTTTCCCCCGGCGTCGTCAGCCAGTGGGAACGAGGTGAAAAACATCCCGCCGGCGCCTCCCTCAAACTCCTTCTGATCGTCGGGAAGAAAGGACTCGACACGATCGCTTAGCGCAAGCTAGCGGCAGAGCACGGTCAACAAAAAACCTCTCGGTTCACGAATTGAACCTGAGAGGCTTTGAAGATGGGTGCGGGGAAAGGATTTGAACCTTTGACCTCCGGGTTATGAGCCCGACGAGCTACCAGACTGCTCCACCCCGCGGTACAAACAATCATTATCCTTAGATTAGCGGCAGAAGTCAAGTATTGGGGTCGATTTACAGTGATAGGCCCTGGCGTTTCGAGTCTGCGAAATACGTGACTGGCAGCGACATGACTTCTCTAGGAGGGTCGGACCTACAAAGATGATTATGCCTGTGGCGCTGTAGAGTTACAAGTCCGCCCTTTTGCTGACGGTGAATTACAAGCCACGCCGCAGTGTCATCGCTTCTTCTTGGCAGGCAGTTCCTTTGTGGCGGTCTCAGGCTTAGGTTGCGCTCGATGGGACTTCACAGATGTGAAAAGCCTGTATGCGGCCATCGCGCCGGCGACGATGGGGGCAAGCCCTTCGATCTTGGTTGCTACGGTAAGTGTAATCGTTTCGAGGGCGCCCATAATGCCATTGGCGCGACCGCCAACGCCGTCGACGGACTGCTTCACTGAAGTCAACGTGGTGTCCGCCTTGTCGGCGAGCGCATCGATCTTGACCGTCAATGCCTCGACTTTGGTGACAACCGAGTCGATCTTCGGCTTCATCTCCTCCGCGATCTTGAGGACCTTCAGCATCACGAAGACGGATACGCCCAACACCCCAATGCCGAGAAGGAAAAAGATCCCCGAGATCCATAGCCAAAGGGAAGGTATTTCGTTGTTCATTTCTTCACCAAGATTTCAGTGCGGAGAGACGCCGACGGCGGCAGCAATACAGAGACCTTTAGATCCCCATTTTCCCCCACCATCTCCATTCCGGCTACCTCAAACAGGTTGCCCCACAAGCCTTTGACTCTAAATCGTCCCATAAGATCCGCTTCCGAGTTGTTCTTCATCGTCACAGAAGCTTGTCGCTTACGCGAATCTACCGTTACTTCCAGGATCTGTCCGACCTCGGCGACGACCTCGATACCAAATTGGCGAACCACTACCCGCCTGCCCACGCCATCCCACGGCCGGACCACGAACGACTCCTTGCCCGATTCTGTCTCAGTTTCGAAGTGGCATCCAAAGGTGGTTACCCCCGCCGAACGGCTTGGCAGCACATAGGCGCCAACTCCCCGGAGGTAGTGAAATAGGCTGATGCCGATATCGCCGGTAACACCGGACATGCCGAACTGTTTCGAGGCGGCATCAGGACAAAATGCCATACTCGCAGCCCCGTCGGCCCGGATAAGCGCCCAAGGACCAAGCATGCCGCCGAAGGCCAGGCGCATCGTGGATTCCTGCATGCCGGAGTAGTCGCGATCCAGCGTCTTGAAGAACATCAGTGAGTTCGCCACCGTCGTTGGCCCAAGGCACAGTTCTCCCTTGTCGAACACGCCAGGATTCGAGGCGTCATGGTCCTCTATCCAGCGCTTGTCGCTGCCGTACCACCACCAATCCAATGCCAGCGACCGGGCGGCATAGGCGCACCGAAACGCTCGCTCTTCCATATCTTCGTTTCCGCGCCGCCTGGCAATGGCGTACGCCTCCTCGAACACCAGGTTTCTACCGAAGAAGGCCCGTTGAAGGGGGCGATCTTGCC
>Ga0207024_10281_pt1 | contig 12272 bp, 7 predicted proteins | sample Alteio_BWMinCont_44_FD_153470 | JGI IMG/M metagenome (GOLD analysis project Ga0207024, IMG submission 153470) | Enriched cells from forest soil in Barre Woods Harvard Forest LTER site, Petersham, Massachusetts, United States -... | ecosystem: Environmental > Terrestrial > Soil > Temperate forest >...
ATTTCCGCCGGTGTGAAATCGCCTTCCGGGCCGATGAGCCAGAGCACTTTCTTCGGTTCGCGGCCGTGGGCCGAGCGAAATGAGGCGAGGACTGTTTTTAGTGAAATAGCTCCGGGCTGAAGACTTGCGATGAGTTTCAGGTCGTATCCACGGGCCGACTCCATGAAGGTCGCGGCGTCCTGGAGCGGATCGATTTCGGGCAGCCAGGGGTTGCCGCACTGCTTGGCGGCTTCGAGCGCCGCGAGCTGCCATTTTTCTATTTTTCGATCCGAGCGGTCGGCCTCGAGGTGGACCTGGGTTCTCTCGCTTTCAAGCGGTACGATCCGCGCGGCGCCCAGTTCGGTCGATTTGCGCACGATCGCATCCATGAAGCCGCCTTTGGGGAGGGCCTGGCCGAGGGTGATCGCATACGGCAATGGCTTGGCGCGCTGGGAGAAGCGCACTTTGATGCGGGCGGCTCTCTTATCGGCCTCGGTCAGCGTGCCGATCCACTCGGAGCCGCGGCCATTGAAGGCGGTGACAGTATCGCCGGAGCGGGCACGATTGACGGCCACCAGGTGGTGGGACTCTTCGGCCGAGAGAATGATCTCGGTGGGTTCGGTGGTGGCTGGGGCGCTGAAGGCGCGGAAATCGGGCATGGGAGGTGGGTGGTCCGATGCGTAGATTTTGGGGCAAGAGGCTTGTAGGCGAGCCGCAAAAGCGAGGGGATGGCTGCTGTCGGTGGTTGGACCCGTCTTCGCGTTGCTACGACGGGGTTTGGCCATCGCATCGCAATGGCCTAAAAAGGTAAGGGCGCCGAACCTCCCGGAACGGCGCCCTACCACTACAAAACACACAACAAACTATGAAATTTCCGAAAAGAACACGTTGTTGAACGCACAGGAATAGACGCAGTGGGTTCAAAAACGTTCAAAACTCATAAAATCTTCCACCATTTTTCCCGGCTTGCCTCTGGAAATCGAATCGCTTGGCATGGCCGCTCGTCCATCGCCCGGGTGGCGGAATTGGCAGACGCAGCAGACTCAAAATCTGCCCTCGCAAGAGATGTGGGTTCGACCCCCACCCCGGGCACCACCGTTTCAAAGCCGATGAGCTTGTCGGATTTTAGTCGATAAAATCTACGCCCAGTTGCTTTGCCAGCTCCAGCACTGCAACCCAATCACGGCATTCGTTCTAAAACCCGAAGAGGTTCTCATGAAGACCTCAGGTGGCGCATTTCAATTCGTGGGTGGCGATACTCGTAAGAGGATGCGAGTGCTTGTGCGCGATAATATCTACAGGCGCATCGTAAAGTTTTGGGCGGAGAAAAACGCGAAGATATTTCAACTGAAAGGCTTTGAGCTCACAGTTTCTTTCGGGGACGACTTCAACAAAGGGCAATTTCTTGAGTGGTTTGAAGATCACGCCCGGACGAAATTTAGCGACGATCCTGCCGATCCTCGCGAAATCGAACAAACAGAGTTCCTTCTGATCGAAACGCCGAAGGAGGAGAAGCCTCCTGTCTCATAACGCAACGCTGAGTGCCCCGTTTTTGATCGGCCGTTTTTTAGATTCGAGTTCGTCTCTGAGAATTCTTTGCCGTCTCGACCAGCGTCAGGATCGCAGCCCGGATGGATTCGGGCAGCTAGGCCCAAGCAAGGACCACTCTGGCCACATCTTCCCCGGCCAGACCGGGGCATGGTGGGGAAGGGAATGGAGTTGCAGTTTCGGATTTTTTTGCAACGCCGCCGGTTGCAGATTCTTTCCCAATCTGTTCGTCGGGTTCGACCCACCCCGGGCACCAACACGAGAGCGTCGCGCCTCAAGAGTTTGCTATATTAGAGGTATGGAACCAAACCATTACGGAAGCGAGCCTATCAACGGTGTTCGCCGGAGAGCAGACTTGCCGGAAGCTGAATCTCGATTAGTAGTTGAATCGATGCAAATGGTCGAAGTCCTGAACCTTCTCCGCGACCTGCCGAGGGCGGACAAGGTTCGCGCCGTGGAGTTTCTAAACACCGCGCTCGGACGAGAAGAGCCGCCAACACTGAATCCTGATGCTGAGCACGCGGTCTGGTCGCCGTGTACGACCAATGAATCCGCGGCGAAGTTGAGCGAGTTTTTGAACGATTCCCAGCGCCGGGCGTGAGCCAAGCGGCAGTTTTTCCTTTCCTGCCGTTTACGGCCCTGGCAGGTCCGCCTGCCTATATGCCGCTTCTGCCGCTTGAATTGCGGCTTGGGAACGCGCAGGGAATCCGAGTACACGGGCTCCTCGACACTGGTGCGACGGTAAATGTGCTCCCGTTTAGCGTTGGCCTTCGGCTCGGGGCCATTTGGGAGCAACAGAAGATGAGCCTGTCGCTCGCCGGCTTTTTGGCCGGACACGAGGCTCGTGCTCTATTGACCGAAGCTCGCATAGAGGGCTTTCCCCCGATCCGTCTAGCTTTCGCGTGGACACGCTCCGACGAAGTGCCGTTGCTGCTCGGACAAGTGAATTTTTTTGCCGAATTCGATGTTAGCTTTCGGACGTCCCGGCGGGAATTCGAGGTCATACCGAGATCCTTCGGCGGGTAACTTTGACACCGTTGCCATTCGATGCGACTTATTACCGCGTCAAACGGTAGATCAGGATGGCCGTACGCTTGGCCAGTTCCGGGAAGGACACGGCGTCGGCGTATTCGGTCTTAGCGTGGGCGCCACCGCCCCGGGCGCCGAGGCCGTCGAGGGAGGGGATGATCGGGGCGACGAAGGAGATGTCGCCGGCGCCGCGGTCTTTGGGGTCCATGGCGCCGACCGCGGCGTAGCCGAGGTCCTGGCTTGCCTGGCTCAGTTGCTTCAGGAGGTCGAAGTTTCCCGGAGTCGCCTCCATGGCGGGGTAGTTGTCCTGAAAGGTGATCTTCGCCGAGGTGCGACGGAGGCTGTGAGAGGCGATTTCGCGCATTTTGTCGCGGACTTGCTCCAGTTGCGCGGCGGTGAGGGCCCGGAGGTCGCCCCGCACGTAGGCTGAGTTTGGAACCACGTTGAGTTTTCCCGCAGCGGTACCCTTGCCTTCGTCGAAGGTCACGTCCGAGCCGCCGACGATGAACGCGGGATTGCAGGTCAGGCCGTCGAATGCTTTCAGCTGCTGCCTGAACTCGTCAACGATTCGCGCGGCTTCGTAAATCGCCCCGTCTCCGAGAACGGGCGTCGAGATGAGCGAAGAGTGGCCGGAGACTCCGGTGACTTCGAGTCTCCAACTGCTCGAGCTGCGCCGCGCGACGGTGGCATCGTTTCCGATGGCGTTTTCGAACGCGAGTGCCAGGTCGCTCCGGTGCGCCGCTTCGAGAAGATCGCGACGGGATACGTCCAAGGGGACACCCGCAGCCTCCTCGTCCCCGCTGAACGCGGCGATTATTCGGGTGCCTTCGAGCGCTCCGATGCTGTCGAGCGCCTTGAGGGCATATAGCATGATCACGTCGCCTCCCTTCATGTCATAAACGCCGGAGCCGGAGATTTTGTCGCCCTCTCTTTTGTACGTTCCGCCAGGAAGCACCGTGTCGAAGTGGCCGATCAAAAGGATGCGCTTGCCGTGCGTTCCCTCGTGCTCCGCGAAGAGGTGGCCGGCGCGCTTCATCGCAGGCGGCATGTCGATCCAGCGCGTCTTGAAGAGAAGCTGGTCGAATTCGGGCTTGAACAGGGCTCCCACACGCCGCACGCCGGACGTGTTTTCGGTCGGACTGTTGATCTCGACCGATTGCTTGAGAAGCGCGAGCAATTCGGGCGTGTGCAATTCCGCCCACGATGCGATCTTGGACTCCTCCGAGGACAAGCCATCGGCTGACAGGGAGGGGGAACCCGCCCCAATCAGGCCGACGGCGACCGCGGCGTACGCAAAGACGCGCAGGCGTCGGTCAATTCGAAATCGTGTCGCTGGGCAGCGCCGGGGTGTACTTGGGCAGTTTAAGGGCGTGCGTCGCTTGCTCGAAGTCATAGCCGTAGCCCAGGAGCTTCGGCTCCGTGTAGGCAAGGCCAAAGAACGAGATCGTGACGGGCAGGCCGTCCTTTGTCATGCCGGCCGGCACGATGAGATCGGGGCATCCGGTTTCGTTGGCTATGCCTGTCGGCGAATCGCCCATCCCGCCGCCGCCGCCGGTGCGGCCGGTCACCGTCGCGGGCCGGGGCGACGTCGGGTAGACGAGGGCGTCGAGCTTGTTGTCCATGAACACGGCGACCATGGAGGCCTTGATGAGGGCGATGCCCTGGTTCTTCGCCGCGAGGTAGATCGGGTCGCTGAGCGAGTAGGCGAGTTCGTCGTTGCGCTTCAGGCCGTCGCGCTTGGTGTCGCTGCGATAGTGGGTCTCGGGATCGGCCGCTTTTTTCGCGAGTTCGGTGAGATCGCGCGGATATCCAGGCTTGAGGGTCGCGAGGTAGTCCGCGATCTGCCACTTGAATTCCGAGCCGATCATGAGCATCAGGATCGGCATGCGGGCGGCCATCATGGGCTCCGGCAGCTTGATCGGATCGACGATGACTGCGCCCAGTTCCTTGAGCTTCGCGATCGATTCCTCCATCACGCGGTCGGTCTCCGGGTCCTTGCCGAAGAAATCGCGGGCGACGCCGATGCGGGCGCCCTTGAGGGAACCGACCTTGAGGTATTTCGTGTAGTCCGTCTCGAATTTGCCCGCGCTCGCCTGCGAGGCGGGGTCCGAGGCGTCGACGCCCGTCATGACTCCGAGAGCGACCGCGACATCGTAGACGCTGCGCGCCATCGGCCCGCCGGTGTCGAATGACAAAGCCAAGGGAACGATGCCGCTGCGGCTCAAGAGGCCGAGGGTGGGCTTGAGCCCGGCAATCCCGCAGGCCGAGCAGGGAAGGCGAATGGAGCCTCCCGTATCGGAACCCATTCCAAATTGCGCAAAATCGGCGGCTATCGCGGCGCCTGTGCCGCCGCTCGAGCCCGCGACGCTCCGGGTGAGGTCGTGCGGATTGACCGTCAGACCGCCTTGCGAACTTTGGGCGCCCGGAATATTCGCGCCATGACGGGGACTGTCGGAAGTGGGCGGGGGCGAGGAAGGCTGGGTGCCGCCCGCGCGCGCTCCGCCGCCGATGGGCGAACCGGGCATGATGCCGCCGCCGCCCGCGAATTCGCTCAAGTTCACCTTGGCGAGGATGATGGCGCCGGCGTCCCGAAGCTTTTTCACGATGAAGGCGTCGGCGGGCGGATAGGAGCCGTCGAGCATCTGGCAGCCGGCGGTCGTCGGCATGTCGAAGGTGTTGTAGTTGTCTTTCAATACAATCGGGATGCCGTGGAGCGGCCCGCGCACCTTGCCGGCCTTGCGCTCGGCGTCGAGGGCCTTGGCCGTTTCGAGCGCCTTGGCGTTGGCAAAAATCACCGAGTTGATGTTCGGCCCAGTCTCGTCGTACGCGGCGATGCGCGCGAGGTACAGCTGCGTCAGTTTCTCTGCCGTGAGCGTGCCCTTGGCCATCGCCGCCTGGAGGTCGGCAATGGTAGCGGTGTCGAGGTTGATCGGGTCGGCGCGGGAGGGGGCTGGAACGAGCGCCAGGAGGGAGATGATGAGGAGCAGGCGGGTATTCATCGATGAGCTGCGGTTTTAGGGGAAGGGTTAATTCCTTGCGAATCGGGTTGGCGGAGGCGGGGGCGAAACGCTGGCGCGTTCCGCTACCCTTGTCAGTTTGAAATCGTGTCGCTTGGAATTGCTGGGGTGAACTTTGGTGTCTTGAGAGCGTGGGTCGCCTGCTCGAAGTCGTAGCCGTAGCTGAGAAGCTTCGGCTCGCTGTAGGCCAGGCCGAAGAACGAGATCGTGACGGGCAGCCCGTCCTTTGTCATTCCGGCTGGGACGATCAGGTCGGGAAAACCGGTCTGGTTGGCGATTCCCGAGGGGGATACGGCTCCGCCGCCACCGCCGCCGGGAGCGCCGAGCGGCGGCGCGGGCCGGGGCGACGTGGGGTAGACGAGGGCGTCGAGTTTGTTCTTCTCGAATTCCGCGATCATGACGGCCTTCACGAAATCGATTCCCTCGTTTTTTGCGGAGAGATAAACGGGATCGGTGAGGGCGAGGGCCTGTTCGTCGTTCCGCTTGAGCCCGTCGCGCTTTGAATCGCTTCGGTAGTGGCTCTCGGGATCGGCGGCTTTCGCCGCGAGTTCGGCGAGGTTGCGGGGGTAGCCTGGCTTCAGGGTGGCCAGGTAATCGGCGATCTGCGCCTTGAATTCGGCTTCGATCATCAGGGTCGAGATGCCGCCGCGCGCTCCCAGCATGGGAGGGGGCAGCTTGATCGGATCGATGACCGTCGCGCCCAACTCCTTCAATTTCGCGATCGATTCCTCCATCACCCGGTCGGTCTCCTCGTTTTGACCGAAGAAATCCCGGGCGACGCCGATGCGCGCTCCCTTGAGAGAGCCGATCTTGAGGTACTTCGTGTAATCCTTCTGGAATTCTCCGTCGCTGCTGTACGTGGCGGCGTCCGTCGGATCCACTCCGGTCATGACTCCGAGCGCCGCCGCGACGTCGTAAACACTGCGCGCCATCGGCCCGCCGGTATCGAAAGAGAGGGCGAGGGGCACGATGCCGCTGCGGCTCAAGAGTCCGCGCGTCGGCTTGAGGCCGGCGATCCCGTTGGCCGAGCAGGGGCCGCGGATGGAGCCGCCCGTGTCCGAACCCATGCCGAATTGTGCGAACACAGCCGCGATTCCGGCGCCCGTGCCGCCGCTCGAGCCAGCCGGGCTCTTCGTGATGTCATGGGGATTGACGGTCAGTCCTCCCTGCGAACTTTGTGCGCCGGGAATATTGGCGCCGTGGCGCGGGCTCGTCAGGGTTGGAGGCGGAGGCACGGGCGCATTCGGGTCGACGGCTGCGCCGCGACCCCCGCGTCCGCCGGCTCCGGTGCCGATGCTTCCGCCGCCGGCAAATTCGCTCAAGTTAACCTTGGCGAGGATCACTGCGCCCGCCTCGCGAAGCTTTTTCACCACAAACGCGTCCGCGGGCGGAAGGGAGCCGTCCAGCAATTGGCAGCCCGCGGTCGTCGGCATGTCTCCGGTGTTATAATTGTCCTTGAGAATGATCGGGATCCCGTGGAGCGGTCCGCGCACCTTGCCGGCCTTGCGCTCGGCGTCGAGGGCGCGGGCGGTCTCGAGCGCCTTGGGATTGGCGTAGATGACAACGTTGATGTTCGGGCCCTGCTGGTCGTACGCGGCAATTCGGGCGAGGTATAATTGCGTCAGCTTTTCCGAAGTGAGCGTGCCTTTTGCCATGGCAGCCTGGAGATCGGCAATCGTAGCCGTTTCCAGGATTAGCGAGTCGGCGCGAACGGGCGCCGAGACAAACGCGAGGGTGAGTAAAACAATAAAGAGCAGCCGTGTCGTCATGGTCGGGAAATTCAGTTGTTGAGGGTGTCGGTCGGGAGTTTGGGCGTGTTCTTCGGCAGAGCGCGGGCCTTGGTGGCCTGCTCAAAATCGTAGCCGTAGCCGATCAGCTTGGCTTCGCTGTAGGCCGGGCCGAAGAACGAGATCGTGACGGGCAAGCCGTCCGCCGTCATGCCCGCGGGCACGATGAGGTCGGGGAAGCCGGTCTGATTGGCGACGCTTGCGACACCGCCTCCACCGCCACCGGCCCCTCCTCTGCCGCCCGGTCCGCCTTTTTTGGCCATTCCAGGGGCTCCTCCTGTGCTTGGCCCTGCGGCGGCTCCGGCCGCTGCGTCGCCTCCGGCTCCACCGCCCTCGCTTGTCAGCGATCCGGTGCCTATCGGACTCGCAGGCCGAGCTGAGGTCGGATAAATCAAGCAATCGAGGTTTTCCTTCGCCATGACGGCGAGCACCGTCGCGCGGACGAATGCGTAGCCCTCGTTGATGATCGCCTGGTACGTCGGGTCGGAGAACTCCTGGGCTGCTGCGAGGGTTCGCTTCATGCTCGCGAGTTTCCAGGGGCTTGTGTAGCCCGTGGCCGGGTCCTCGGCCTTGGCGATGATCTCTTCCAGACTCTTTGGATAGCCGGGTTTGAGCGTCGCGAGGTAGACGGCGATCTGCGCCTTGAATTCGGTGTTGAACGAAGACATTCCCTGGCGCGAATCCGTGAAGTAGGCGGGGAACTTGATCGGGTCGACAACTGTGGCTCCCAGTTCCTTGAGCTTGAGGATGGCTTCTTCCATCACTTTGTCCGTATCGGGGCTTTGGCCGAAAAAGTCGCGGGCGACTCCGATGCGCGCTCCGCGAAGGGCGCCTACCTTAAGAAACTGAGTGTAGTCGGTGTAAAACTTTCCGGCGCTTGTCCGCGTGGCGTCGTCGGCGGGGTCCACGCCCGTCATGATTCCCAGGGCGATGGCGACGTCGGTGACGCTCCGGGCCATCGGCCCGCCGGTATCAAGGGAGAGCGTAAGTGGGATGATTCCATTGCGGCTCAAGAGCCCGCGCGTGGGTTTGAGGCCGACGATTCCATTGACCGAGGAGGGGCCTCGGATGGAGCCTCCCGTGTCAGTTCCCATTCCAAACTGCGCGAAGGCCGCGGCCATCGAGGCTCCGGTTCCGCCGCTCGAACCCGCTGGGCCTTTGGTAAGGTCGTGCGGGTTTTTGGTTTGGCCTCCCATTGAACTGAACCCGTTGGGCGCACCGCCACCCGAGGCGAATTCGCTCATGTTCACTTTGGCGAGGATGATCACTCCGGCATCGCGCAGCTTTTTGACCACAAACGCATCCGCGGGCGGAATCGAGCCTTTGAGCACCTGGGATCCGCCGGTCGTCGGGAGATCGAAGGTATTGTAGTTATCCTTGAGCACCATGGGGATGCCATGGATCGGGCTGCGGGGTCCCGTGGCCTTGCGCTCGGCGTCCAAGGCGCGCGCCTCGTCCAGAGCCTTGGGATTCAAGGTGATGACCGCGTTGATCGTGGGTCCCTGCTTGTCGTAGGCGGCGATGCGGGCCAGATAGAGTTCAACCAGCTTTTCCGAAGTGATGGCGCCTGAGTTGAGCGCCTTGTCGAGATCGGCAATGGTGGCTGAAGTCAGATCCAGGGTCGTCGCGCGGACGGGCGGGGAGGCAAGGCAGAGGGCGAGCAGGAGGAGCAGCGAGGCGAGGAGGAAGCGTTTCATAGTGCGGGTTTAGAAACCGGGTAGGACGTGGCCCGGGGGAGGGTGTCTGTAAGCAGGAGTCGCGCCGATCCGCCAAACTCTCAACTATCACGAAGCCGATGGTTGCTTGAAAGGACGCGTAAGACAACGCGTGTCGTATGCTTGCCATTATCTATGTGGTACCAGGTGCCGCGAGCTGCTCGCTATCTTGCGAAACGCTGGCGCGTTCCGCTACGGGGCGGGAATCGCGTCGCTTTTGCTCGATGGGATGAGCAAAGACTCGTGGCGTTAAGTACAATTGAATGACCGAAACCGACGAACTTCCTCTGCTGCTCAAGCACACCTTTGGTTACGATGCCTTCCGTCCTTTCCAACGGGAGATCATCGATGCTTCACTTGCCGGGCGCGATGTGCTCGCGCTCTTGCCAACTGGCGGCGGGAAGTCCCTGTGTTTCCAGCTCCCGGCGCTGACGAGGTCCGGGCTGACGGTCGTCGTCTCTCCCCTGATCGCACTCATGAAGGACCAGGTGGACGCCCTTCAGGCGAGCGGCGTCGCGGCGACGTTTCTTAATTCGTCCCTGGGGGCCGACGAGTCGCGTTCCCGGTTGCGCGGCCTGCACCGGGGTGAATTCAAGCTGCTCTACGCGGCGCCCGAACGCCTGATGCTCGAGGGCTGGCCTGAGAATCTGAAAAAGTGGAATGTGCAGGCCCTGGCAATTGACGAGGCTCACTGCGTCTCCGAGTGGGGGCATGATTTCCGGCCGGAATACCGCCAATTGGCGGGCTTGAGGGAGTCGCTGCCGGGTGTTCCGGTGATGGCGCTGACGGCCACGGCCACGGAGCGCGTGCGCAATGACATCCTTGGCCAACTGCGCCTGCGCGATGCGGCGGTATTCGTCGCCAGTTTCAATCGGCCCAACTTGACCTACCGGGTCGTGCCGAAGGACAAGCCGCTTAAGCAGATCCTCGATTTTGTGTCCCGAAGAAAGGGCGACAGCGGCATCGTCTATTGTGCGAGCCGTTCGGCCACGGAACGACTTGCCGCGTCGCTCGCCGCCCGGGGGCTCGCGGCGCAGCCCTATCATGCGGGCCTGGCTCCCGAGATGCGTTCGCGTTTTCAAGATGAGTTCCTGCGTGACGATACGCGCATCATTTGCGCCACGATCGCTTTCGGCATGGGAATCAACAAACCGAACGTGCGCTGGGTCATTCACCACGATCTGCCGAAGAATATCGAGGGCTACTACCAGGAGACGGGGCGCGCCGGTCGCGACGGCCTTCCAGGGGACTGCCTTTTGCTTTTCAGCGCGGGCGACGTGGCGAAGCAGATGCATTTCATCGAGGAGATCGCCGACGAGCGTGAACGAGGCGTGGCCCGCGCCCAACTGCGGCAGATGGTGCACTACGCCGAGAGTTCCGTTTGCCGGCGACGGGATCTGCTCGCCTATTTCAGCGAGGCGTTTCCGATCGGTCCCTGCGGCGCCTGTGACAATTGCCTCGAGCCCAGGGAGACCTACGATGGCACGATAGTCGCGCAGAAATTCCTTTCGTGCCTTTACAGAATCCGACAGGCGAGCGGGTTTGGGGTCGGGCTGAAGCACGTCACCGATGTGCTGATCGGCGACTCCACCGAAAAAATCGGGCGCTGGGGGCACGAGCGACTTTCGACTTTTGGAATCGGAAGCGAGCTCTCCCGGCCCGAATGGGCTGCCGTTGGCCGGGAGCTGATGCGCCTGGGCCACGTGTCGGTCGGGGAAGGCGAATATGCGACGCTTGAATTGACGGGTGAAGGCCTCGGAGTGCTGAAGTCGCGCGCGCCCATTTTGCTGACGAAGCCCATGGACACACCCGTCGCGCGCCGCAGCGCGCGAAAGGAGGGGGACATCGCGTGCGACGAAATCCTTTTCGAGCGCCTGCGGACGCTGCGCCGGAAACTGGCCGACGAACGCGGCGTGCCGGCATACATTGTCTTCGGCGACGCAACCCTTCGCGCCATGGCACGGTACTATCCGGAGAGCGCCGAGGCGATGACCGGCATTCCCGGTGTGGGAGACAAAAAGCGCGCCGAGTTCGGGTCCCTATTCGCCGCGGAAATCGCCTCCTACCTTCAATCGAACTCGAAGATTCAATTTTAAACGGGCACCACGGCCTTCAAGCGCTGTCCATGGGCTAACCTGGGACCATGGCCAGCCGCCTAGTCGCGACACCGCCCTAAGATTCGCGACAAATTACGCAAATGAGCGACGGCCTTGGCCCGGGTACTTTACATTTCCGCAGGGCGACGAAACTGCCAAAAAACCGGAACTGGCCGAGAAGCAAATGACGGACCGCCGTGGCGTTCAGTCCGGATTATTCGGCCCCTTCCAAATGTGGTATGCGCCAAATGCCAGGCCGAATCCGACCAGTAGCATGAGCCCATAAAAGGTCCGGTGGTAGTAACCGGCATAGAGCCACGGCACATCCGGGTAAACCGCGTGCTCCCTCCAGCAGGCAACGACGTAGCCTATGAGTCCAAGAACCACTCCCACGGCGCATTGACGGACAAAACCCGGAGCGCAAATAAGTTTCCATAGACTCGTTTCACCTTTCTCGTAAGCGCTGTGAAGCGTCTGCCGGGTGGAGTCGCCTACGCGGATCGGAAGGACGACGAATGGGAGGTTCGCGAGGAAGAAGCGCTGCTGGAGAGCCAGGGCCGTGTGGTTGTGCAATAGGCGCGTGACGCGCGTTTCGTTGAGGAATAGGAGCTGGCCGGCGAAAAAGATGTTGTGCTGAAAGCGCGCGGCGGCCTCCCTCGCCAGCTTCATGATCTCGCCCATGACATCGGAGCTGACTCCCGTGAAGGCCGCGGCACCGTAACCGTGGGAGCGCGCCCAATCGACGTAGCGCTGGGCACTCTCATCGGCATATGTGCGAAGGGCCTCGATTTCCGCCGTGCCCTTGAAATTCCCGGCTCCCTGAGCGTCGGAACCATCTTCGTTTTCGTGACGATCCTCTCCGAAGGCGCCCTTCTGATCATCGCGGCACAGACCGGATTTCTCGACGGCCCGCGCGTCATGTCCAACATGGCGCTCGACCGGTGGTTTCCGACGCGCTTCGCCAACTTGAGCGACCGGTTCGTCACCCAAAACGGCGTCCTCGTGATGGGCATAACGGGGGGAATCATGATGGCCGCCACGTTCGGCAATGTGGATACGCTGGTCGTCCTCTATAGCATTAACGTCTTCATCACCTTTTCG
>Ga0207024_10283_pt1 | contig 12233 bp, 11 predicted proteins | sample Alteio_BWMinCont_44_FD_153470 | JGI IMG/M metagenome (GOLD analysis project Ga0207024, IMG submission 153470) | Enriched cells from forest soil in Barre Woods Harvard Forest LTER site, Petersham, Massachusetts, United States -... | ecosystem: Environmental > Terrestrial > Soil > Temperate forest >...
GCGTGTAGGATTCACACGCGCCTTGTCATGGTAAAGCTAATGTTATTATCGCTGACTGCATTCGTCAAGCCAAAAGTTATAAGCCATTTCTTATCATTGCAGAAGATAGGCAACCTTGTCTTTGCCCTCTCCATTTAAGCCCGAATGGACGCGACGGGATTCGAACCCGTGTCTCAACCATGACAAGGCAGCGTGCTACCAATTGCACCACGCGCCCCCAGCACACCCATCATAGCAGGAGATCTGGAAATGTAAAGTCAAAAATGGGGGGACTGCAACTTTTCCTCACCGCCATTCCTTCTCTACCTAAACCAAGATAAGCTCAACCAAACGGGGCGGATGAACTCTAAGCATGCGTCTACAGACTTATTGTGAAATTTATGTGTAGACAATCCTATGGTATGTATCATAGACTTACATAAGTTACATGTTCTATGGAGAGGAGTAAACGCTATGGGATGGGAGATTTTTACGCGCAAGGTTCGTAGAAGTGGCAGCCCTTCGGTCACTTTTAATAAGTTGGGGCGCATTTCTCTAAACAAGACTGCGACTGCAACTCTTGAAAAAGAGGCTGTGGAATTTGTGCTTTTGCTTTGGGATGCTTCCAAACACCAGATCGGAATACGGCCAATAAGCAAGAAAGACCAACGAGCATATAAGCTAGCCTACGGCAAGAAGGGGAATGGTGCTGGATTCTCAGCCAAGACATTCATGGATTATGTTGGCTACGACTATAAAGAATCCAAATCGTTCCCAATCAGATGGGATGAGAGTGAATCAATGTTCATAGGAGAAGTACCGGCAGAATATCTCTCAAACAATCAACAGCAGCCACTACTCGTTGGGCATCAAGTTGGTAAGAGAGCGATTGCTAAGTAAGTGCAAAAGTGGGTTTTGTAAGTAATTTGGGGTGAAACCTATGAAATTATATACATAGTCTCTATGCTCACTGCCAAACCTTTCGGCATATAGACCTAAACACTAAGGGCCATTCTGACATAACCTTTGGAGAGGAGTAGTCAGAATGGCCCGTGAAAGTGAGTAACTGAGTTGGGGGAGCCCGGAAGGCTCTCCCTAGCCTGTACAAACCCATTATACCACGGCTCCGCATCGAGCCACTGAAGTCGCGTGACTCCTACGTGTCTCTACAGCACTTCTTTTTGTTTTGCTTTAGCCCACCGCGCATTGACAGCGTTTCTGCCCTGCTCGCTTAGTTTCTTCTTGGATAGCTTCTTAGCCCTTGCAGGACCGCCCTTTAAGCCCCCTAGACGGCCTAGCGCAACGGCAGCGGGATTCTTTTTCTTCGCCATAAACTAATCATACGTGAGCGGTCTGGAATAATCAAGGATTATTTTTAATTTTTTACTTGACGTGCGTGAGCGCTCACGTATAGAATATGAGCATTATGAATCGCCTAACAATCGAAAACCGTGTGCAGGTTATCTCGGCCCTTGTCGAAGGAAACTCTCTTCGGAGCGTTGTGCGCATGACTGGCGTGGCGATGAATACCATCCAAAAGCTACTGGCCGATCTCGGCACGGCGTGCGCTGAGTATCAGGATAAGGCGATGCGCAATCTCAATTGCAAGCACATACAATGCGACGAGATTTGGCAGTTCTGCTACGCGAAGGATAAGAATGTGCCAGCCGAAAAGAGGGGTACATTCGGATTTGGGGATGTGTGGACGTGGGTGGCACTGGACGCCGACACGAAGCTAGTTCCATCATTCACTATTGGCACACGTAGCGGACAGACAGCCAAGAGGTTCATGGATGATTTGGCATCGCGTCTTGCGAATCGCGTGCAATTGACTACGGATGGTCACAGAGCCTACCTAGAAGCCGTTGAAGGCGCATTTGGGAAGGACATTGACTACGAGATGCTGGTCAAGCTGTACGGTGAGGATCGCCAGACGGAAGCGCGTTATAGCCCTGCTGAATGTATCGGATGCCGAGAAATCGGGGTTACAGGCCGTCCCGATCCTAAGCACATTTCTACCAGCTTTGTGGAACGGCAGAACCTAACCATGCGCATGTCAATGCGGAGATTCACTCGGCTTACAAACGGCTTTTCAAAGAAGGTGGACAATCTCTACTATGCGGTCGCGTTGCATTATATGTGGTACAACTTTGCTCGCGTCCACAAGACGCTCCGGGTTACGCCAGCGATGGAAGCGGGCATTGCGGACCACGTTTGGACGATTGAGGAAATCGTGCGGCTTTCAAACTGATGCACTACCCAGAGATCACCTTCGTTGACCATTGTTCAATCCGGCGCTTATAATAAAGGTTCGATCACTATTTGCGAGAATGCTGTTAGCCGCCTGCCGCACGACCCCGTAGGCATCAGGAGCGAACGAAATGCGAGCAACACAAGTGCGTCCCGGAATGACTATCCGCCATGAAGGCGAACTGTATACGGTGCATAGCGTTGAGCACCGCACGCCCGGCAATAAGCGCGCCGCCATGGCCACCAAGATGCGCAGCCTGCGCACCGGCTCCATCATTGATTACCGGTTCCGCGCGGAAGAGGACATCGAGCGCGCCATCTTCGAGGAAATCGAACATGAGTATCTGTACGCCGACAACGAAGGCTATCATTTCATGAACTCGCAATCCTACGAACAGTTTCACTTGGGCGCCGATATTTTGGGCGAGGCCGTGTATTACTTGATTCCAAATACCACGGTGAAATTGGAGTTCTACGAAGAGAAAGCGATTGGCGTGGTAATTCCGGATACGATGGACCTCACGGTTGTGGACACGGAACCAACCGTGCAGAAAGCCACGGCCAGCGCGGTGATGAAAGCCGCGAAACTCGAGACCGGCCTTACGATTCAGGTGCCGCCCTTCGTCAATACCGGCGATAAAGTGCGGGTGGATACGTCGGAAGCGCGCTACGTGCAACGCGTGTAGTAGTTCCTGGTGGCGCGGACTTCGGCCTGTGCGCTTTAGATTGGACACGCGCAAAACGGAAACCGCACAGGCTGAAGCCTGTGCCACCGCTCCACGTTCTCAGACAAACACCCGGCCAAAAATCGCATCCACATAGCGAAGCTGGCGATTCAAATCGAACGTATTTTCCAGGGCCTCGCGGTCCAGAAATATCTTGATCCGCGCATCGCCCACCACCCGCTGCCGAAAATTCGTTTCCGTTTCCCACGCCGCCATGGCATGTTCCTGCACCCATTTGTAGGCGTCTTCGCGGGCGGCGCCGGCTTCCACCAAATCCTGCAAGAGCTGTCCGGAAAAAACCAGGCCGCCGGTGGCGTCCAGGTTGCGACGCATCCGCTCGGGAAAGACACGCATGCCGGAAACGATGTCGGTCATGCGCGTGAGCATGTAATCGGCAAGGATCGTCGAATCCGGCAGGATGACGCGCTCGACCGAACTGTGCGAAATGTCGCGCTCGTGCCACAAGGCTATATTTTCAAATGCCGCTCCGGCATTGGCGCGCACCACGCGCGCCAGGCCGCAAACCTGCTCGCTCGAAACGGGGTTGCGTTTATGCGGCATCGCCGAACTCCCGCGCTGCTCGCCGCCAAAGGGTTCCTCGGCCTCGCGCACTTCGGTGCGTTGCAGGTGGCGAATTTCCAGCGCGATCTTTTCCAGCGTGGCCGTCAGGATTGCCAGCGTGGAAAGATATTGCGCGTGGCGGTCGCGCTGAATCACTTGCGATGCCACAGGAGCAACATCCAGTCCCAGCCGCTTGCAGATTTCAGATTCCACATCCGTTCCCAGGTGCGACGCATTTCCGACAGCCCCGGATATTTTTCCAACCGCCATTTGCCGCGCGGCTTGCCCAAACCGCTCGAGGTTGCGTCGGTTCTCAGCAAACCAGTTGGCCACTTTCAATCCAAACGTGATGGGTTCGGCGTGCACGCCGTGCGTGCGGCCAATCTGCGGGGTGTGACGGAATTCCTGCGCGCGGCGCTCGAGCACTTCACCGAAACGGATCAATCCGTGCTCGATTTGGCGCGATGCTTCGCGAAGTTGCAGCGCCTGCGCCGTGTCCACCACATCGTTCGACGTCAATCCATAGTGCAGCCATCGTGCGGCTTCCGGATCGTCAATGGTTTCGCCGATCGCGATGGTGAACGCGATCACATCGTGCTTCACCTTTGCTTCCAGCTCGGCAATCCGCTTCACGACGCCAGCATCCACGCGCGCCTTCTCGCGGATTCTAGCGGCGGCCGCGGCGGGCACCACTCCGCTGGCCGCCAACGTCTCCGTGGCGGCCAATTCCACATCCAGCCACCGGCGAAATTTGCCTTCTTCGCTCCACACCCGGCCCATCTCTTCGCGCGTGTATCGTGAAATCAAGCTATGCTCCCTGAGGCGCGCGCCATTCTACGTAGGCGCGGCGAATAAAATAAATTGAGCGGGGAAATTCCCTATTCGATGATACCCGAATTCACGGGCGGATGTCGCTTACAGGGTCTGCCGTAGGGGTACGGTCCGCCGCGGGGGATACCCTTCCAACAAAAACTTAAGGCGAACTTAAGATAAACTAGCAGCGATGCAGAATTCCCAAAAAACATTCCCACTGTTGATCGTGATTGTAGTCGTTACAATTCTTTTGATCTGGCTGGTTCGCCATCCCTCTTTATTTCAGGGGAACAATGCACCCGCAGACAGCGAATCTCCGCAATCGCATGTGGGCCCTGCGGATATCTATCCCGATCCGGCGCGCACGCCCGGCGCGGTGAATCCGGAAATTGCGCAGAGTAACATTCGCGAAACGATTTGCAATCCCGGTTGGAGCACCCGATCCATACGGCCCGCGGCCAGCTACACCAATCGCCTGAAGGTTGAGCAAATCAATGAATACGGCTATTCCGATTCCCGGTTGAAAGATTACGAGGAGGACCATTTCATTCCCTTGGAACTTGGCGGCAATCCCACGGACCCGAAAAATCTCTGGCCCGAGCCGTTCGAGACGTCCGTCGCCGACGGTGGCGCGCACGCCAAAGACAAAGTGGAAAATTATCTGCACGCAGAAGTCTGCTCGGGCAGCCTGACGCTGGAGCAAGCACAACGCGAAATCACGGAGGATTGGTACAGGGTGTATACGAATTCGGTGCCACACTAATGACGCCTTCATGCTTCAGGGGCTAAAACCCCGTTTTGCGGGGAATTTGATGTCGCGGCTAAAGCCGTGACCCACAAAGACAATTTATGAAATGACTTTTAGCTACCACTTCGTCCACTTGGTCAGTTCCATCTCTCCTTCCAGCATTTCAGGGAGAATTTTCACCAGAGCTTTGAGATGCGGCGTCTCGAAATGCGCATCCAAATCCGCCTGGCTCCTCCAGGTCTCATAAAATAAAAACATCGCCGGGTCGCTCTGCGAAATATGCAAATCGTAGCTGAGGCAACCGGCCTCGGCGTGCGTGGGCGCCACCAAACGCTGTAATTCCGCGCGCAAGCGCGCCTCCTGGCCGGGCTTTGCGCGCATGCGCGCGACGAACGTGAGTGGTGCACTCATGATTGCTCCTTATGAATTGCGGCGGCTTTTACAAATCCAGCGTGGGATGCGGAGATTCCTGGGAAGCGACAATCAGCTCGCCGGAAAATGCCGCAGGGCCGGTGCGGCGACCAAGGGCTTCGGCGGCCGAGATGCGCGCCACGTCCGGATTATTGTTGTTCTCGGAAAGATGCGCAAGCACGACGTACCGCGCGTGGCCGTCAAACCCTTCCGCATCGGCAAAAAATTCGCTCACCGTGTGATTGGAAAGATGTCCCGTGCGGCTCATCACGCGCTGCTTGATGTGCCATGGATACGGCCCCACTTTCAGCATGTCCAGATCGTGATTGGATTCCAGCATCAGGCAGTCGGAATCGCGCAGGTGAACTTTTACCAGTTCCGGCAAATAGCCGAGGTCGGTAACGATCGCGACTTTCATGCCGTTGGCGCGAAACGTGAAGCCCAGCGGATCCACGGCATCGTGCGGAATGGAAATCGGCGAAACTTCAATGTCGCCGACAATAAATCTCTGTCCCGCGCGAATATGTTCGACGCGATCGAGGCGCTTGTGCGAGCTTTCCGGAAGAATGCGCATCACTTCGGTGTGTGTGGCTTCGGTGAGGTACACGGTGGTGCGCCACTGGCCCAGCACTTGCGCCAGCGAGCCGATGTGATCGCTATGTTCGTGGGAAATGACGATTCCGTCGAGCCGGTCCACCTCGCGGCCAACGGCGGCCAGGCGCCGCAGCGTTTCTTTCTTGCCGAGGCCGGCGTCCACGAGGAGGCGGGTGTGCTCAGTTTCGAGCAACGTGCAGTTGCCCGAGCTGCCCGACCCTAATATCGTTACGCGAAGACGAATACTTTCCCCCGATGAAACGGCCTGGAAAATCCGCAGGCGCGAAGAATAATGACAAAGTGCGGCGGCGGCGTCAATGGCGAGAGAGTTGAGAGTCAACACTTAAGCAGAAACTGTACCTGGCAGAGAACTCTCGACTGTCAACTCTTAACTAACTCAATCCTGGCCTCGAAACCATTCAGATTGCCCAGCACGGTCAAAGCCACGCGGCCTTTTGCGAAAAAATCACGCGCAATTTCCAGAATTTCCTCGCGCGTCACTTTTTCGATGGATGCCAGCATTTCGTCGAGCGTGATGAACTTGTGCAGGTACATGGCCTGGCGTGCGAGATTCGACATGCGTGAGCTGGTGGATTCCAGGGAAAGCATCATCGAACCCTTCAAATGATCCTTGGCGCGGCGCAACTCCTCGACGCTCACCGCCTCTCCCTGAATCCGTTGAAATTCTTCCATCACCAAGCGGATTAATTCTCCCGCCGATTCCCGCGAAGTGCCTGCGTACACCGAAAGCACTCCCGCGTCGGTGTAAGGAGAAAGGTCGCTGCCAATCGAGTACGCCAGCCCCCGCCGTTCGCGAATGTTTTGGAACAGTCGCGAAGACATTCCGCCGCCGAGAATAATATTCAGCAGTGACGCGGCGTATCTGCGTTCATGGGCCAGGGGGTAGGATGGCACGCCCATTACCAGATGCATCTGTTCGAGCTCCTTCTTGTTGCGGTGCTCGATGCCGTGGTGCGTCTCGGGCGGCGTGCGCACCGTTTCAGCCGCTCCACGCGGCGCTCCGCCAAATTCCCGCTCCACCAAATCCACCAGGCGGTCATGCTCCAGATTTCCCGCTGCGGTGATGACCGTATTATTTGGCGCGTACCAGGAATCAAAACATTCGCGCACTGCGCTGCTGGAAAATTGCGATACCGTTTCCGGCGTGCCTAGAATTGGCAGCCCCAGAGGATGCCCGCGCCAGAATTTCTGCGTGAACATTTCGTGGATCAGATATTCCGGATTGTCCTCGTCCATCTTGATTTCCTCGAGGACCACCTGGCGTTCCTTCACGATATCGGCTTCGTCAAATAGCGGCCGCAGCACCAGATCGGAAATCACATCAAACGCGACGGGCAAGTGCTCATCCAGCACTTTCGCGCTGAAGCAGGTCATTTCCTTGGCCGTGAACGCATCCAGCATTCCGCCCACTGAGTCCACCGACTGCGCGATTTGCTCGGCGGTGCGTTTCGCGGTGCCTTTGAAAACCATGTGCTCGATAAAGTGCGCGATGCCATTGCGTTCCGGCGACTCGCCGCGCGATCCCGTGCCCAGCCAGATCCCCACCGAGACCGACCGCACATGCGGCATCTTTTCCGACACGACCACCAGGCCGTTCGACAGTTCCGCCTTCTCAATGTCACGCACAGGTTGCGTCATTTTGTAATTGTGTCATACGGGGACTGCGAACGCGAACTATCCACTCGGCTATGGAGCGCGGGAATTTCGTAGCGCCGGCGTCTCGCCGGCTTTTTCTCTAATTTCAGACTACAGAAAAAATGCGGGCGGGACGCCGGCGCTACAAAGCAATTCAACTCGCGGAACTTGCCGCGTAGGCGCTGGCCCGGTTCAGAATCTCGATGGACGAAGGATCGAGTTTCAACTCGACCGCGGCAATCAGATCGCCGAGCTGCTGCAGGTTTGTGGCGCTCACGATCGGCGCCGTAATGCTGGGGCGCGCCAGCAGCCAGGCCAGAGCCACCCTGGCCGGAGTAGCGCTCGCTCGCTTTGCCGCATCGTCCAGCGCATCCAGAATCTTGAATCCGCGCTCGTTCAGATATTTCTTCACCGTTCGCGCTCGAGCCTTGTTGGCCATATCTTCTTCCGAACGGTACTTGCCGGAGAGAAATCCGCCGCCCAGCGGAAAATAATTGATCACGCCGAGCCCTTCTTTTTCGCACACTGGCTCAAGTTGCGACTCGAAGTCCGCGCGATCGTACAAATTATAATTGGGTTGCAGGCTCTCGTACCTTGGCAGTCCCAGTTTCTTGCTGACCTCAAGCGCCGACGCCAAACGATCGGCTTTGTGATTGGACGCGCCGATGAATCGCACTTTGCCTTGCGCGACCAAATCCGCATAGGCCCGCAGCGTTTCTTCCTGCGGAGTGTCCGGATCATCCACGTGCGATTGGTACAAATCAATGTGATCGGTTTGCAGACGGCGCAGTGAATTTTCCGCCGAACGCAGAATATGCGCGCGCGACAATCCCTTTTGTTCCGGCCCCAGTTCCCAGCCCACTTTCGTCATCACCACCACTTTTTCGCGATTCCTGCCGCGCTTCAGCCACTTCCCGAGGATCGTCTCCGATTCGCCGCCCGCGTGGCCGGGCACCCACCGCGAATACGAATCCGCCGTATCAATTGCATTGAAACCCGCGGCGACAAATGCGTCCAGCAACTTGAACGTGGTGGGCTCATCCACCGTCCATCCAAAGACGTTTCCGCCGAAAACCAGGGGAGCGATTTCCAATGCCGAGCGGCCCAGCCTACGTTTCTTCATGACGATCCTTTCCACGATTGCGCTCCAAATGTCCGCGCACATTTTGGATGAAATCAAAAAGAGAATGGTACACCAGGAATTGCAGGTCATTGCTTGTCAATCCGCGCGGCCAGCGTTACCATTCGCAACAATTATGAAACGGCTTCCCTCTACCTCCAAGGCTCGCCGAGAATTTCTGAAATTCATGGCCGCCAGTCCCTACGTGGCCGCCTTTGGCGGAGTCGCAGCTTTCCTTGAGCAAAGCGCTCTCGCCCAATCTTCTGGACAGATGACTGCGCAGAAAGGTTCGAGTTCTTCCGACGTAATCGCCGCCCCTGGCGAAGCCCTCGACGTTTTCGATTTCGAGGAAGCCGCTCATCGCAAGGTCCGCGATAGCCATTGGGCCTACATGGTAAGCGGCGTGGACGACGATGCCACGCTGCGCGCCAATCGCGAAGGATACCAGCACGTGCAATTGCGCCCGCGCCGTTTGCGTGACGCCACCAAAGTGGACATGCGGGTCGAGCTGTTCGGCACCGTCTACGACAGTCCGATCTTTTTGTGCCCCACGTCCGCGCACAAAGCGTTTTGGCCAAACGGGGAAGAGGCAGTCGCGCGCGCGGCGAAGGCGCGCGGCACTCTGCAATTTCTTTCGTCGGCTTCCTCAACCGGTGTCGAAGACGTGAACAAGGCTCTGGGGCGTCCCGTGTGGTATCAGGTCTACGCGCCCAGCACCTGGGAAGCTTGCGAGCAACTGTTGCAACGCGTGCAAGCCGCAGGATGCCCGGTAATCGCCCTCACCGTGGATAACACCACCGGCCGCAACAGCGAGACCTATCTGCGCACGCGCCCCAAGGACTTGACGCAATGCGCCGCCTGCCACAAGGGCGAACCGTTCACGGATCTGCACGAACTCCCCATGTACGACGGCATCAACATGAACGGCGTAACGATCCTGAACCCCGCCCTCGATTGGGCCTTCGCCGATCGCATGCGCAAATTCTGGAAAGGGAAGTTTTTCATCAAGGGAATTGACACGCGCGATGATGCGCGGCTGGCTATCGAGCACGGCCTCGACGGCATACTGGTTTCAAACCACGGCGGCCGCTCCACGGAAACCTTGCGACCCACGATTGAGGCGCTGCCCGAAGTCGTGGCCGAAGTTCGCGGGCGCATCCCCGTGTTCGTGGATGGTGGAATTCGCCGCGGCACCGATGTTTTCAAGGCGCTCGCACTGGGCGCGGCTGCCGTGGGAATTGGGCGTCCCTATTTGTGGGGATTGGGAGCGTTCGGCCAGGCTGGCGTGGACCGTGTGCTGGAAATTCTGCAGGGAGAACTGAGAATGGCAATGGGCAATTGCGGCACTCAGAAAGTGTCTGAGATTTCTCGTGCCTATGTCGCCACGCCGGATTGGAAAATTTAGCGCGGCCTAGTGGCACAGGCTTCAGCCTGTGCGGTTTTGATCAAGCACGCGCACAATTTAAACCCACAGGCTGAAGCCTGTGCCACCAAAACGTGCGCGGCAATTTCAGCGGTTTGCAGCTTGCGCATTCCTCGGAGTGCACAAAGTCAGCGCCACGGCGGCCAGAGATGCGACCATCAGCACACCAAGTCCGGAGGAAAGTGATCCCGTGCGGGAGTTCAGGTAACCGAATAAGTACGGTCCGGCAAAGCCCGCCACGCTGCCCACCGCATTGATCATTCCCACTGCCGCTGCCGCCGCCGACTGGCCCAGAATTTCCGTCGGGATCGCCCAAAAGACCGGGAGATGCGAAACGCAGATGCCTACCAGCGTAAAAAAAAGTAGTGACAGCGCAATGGACCGAGGGTGAGTGATGAGCCCCAGGAGTCCGGCTGCCGCGATCAGGTAGGGTGCCGCCGAATGCCAGTGTCTTTCGTGGTTCTTGTCGGAATGCCACCCGTTCACCAGCATGGCAACGAACGCCGCCGCATACGGCAGTGCGCCTAGCAGGCCTACGTTCACGTCGGAAAATCCTGACTGGCGTTTCAGCAAGGTCGGGAACCAGAAAAAAAAGGTGTAAAGAACCAAATAATTCAGAAAACACACTGCGGCCAGCATCAGAACCGCGGGAGACCTGAGCGCCAGGCGGATAGGCATTGCCTGCGCTTTGTCGGATTTTTCCTCGCCCAGCTTGCCTTCCATCCAGTGTCTCTGCTCGGGGGCGAGCCACGCCGCTTCGCCCGGGTAATCCGTTAAGTAATAGAAAGCCACAATCCCCAGCAGGATGGCCGGCATTCCCTCCATGATGAAAAGCCATCGCCAGCCTTGAATGGCCAGCCACCGGTGGCCGAGAATCCAGCCGGCAATGGGCGATCCAATAACAAACGATATCGGAATTGCAGCCATGAAGTTGCTGGTGGCCTTCGCGCGATCCTTCCGCAGAAACCAGTGGCTCAGATACACGATCACGCCCGGGAAAAATCCAGCCTCCGCCGCGCCCAGCACAAATCGCGCCACGTACAGTTGCCCCGGAGTATGCACCAGTCCCGTCAGCGCCGTCAGCGATCCCCACGCGACCATCGTCAGGCAAATCACCCGCCGCGCGCTCCACCGCTCCACCAGCAACGCGCCCGGAACCTGCAGGGCCACGTAGCTGACGAAAAAAATTCCCGCTCCCAATCCAAATACGCGGTCGCTGAATCCCAGATCGCGGGACATCCCGATCGCCGCATACGCCACGCTGGTGCGGTCCAGATAATTCGTGATGTACAGCAGGAAAAGAAACGGCAACAGCCGCAAGGAAATTTGCCGTCGCGTGTGGTCCATTAGTTGGGTATCAGCAGGCGTGTTCAAGTGTGGGATGGCTGCGGCCACTTCGGGGTCTCCTTCGGATGGATTGTGACGCGCGGAGTATATCGGAGTTCTGCCGAATACTGAATGGAATAGGAACAATTCAATCCCCAGCGGTGTCCAAATGTATGTTGGCACACTACTCAAGACGCCAGTAAATATCATGCAAAGAGCGTGTTATTTCGGCGGTTGCACGTTCGTGGAAGGAAGTAACAATGACTCATTTCAAAGTACAGTCCGGCTCGGTGATTGCGTCTCCCAACATTATCCCCATGGCGGACATCATGCTGGTGCTGCTCATTATCTTCATGGTGGTGACGCCCCTGATAACCAACGGCCTCCCGGTGGATCTGGCCAGGGTGACAAATCCCACCGATATGTCCAATGCGGATAAGGATGACGCCATCATCGTGGCCATCTCGCGCGACGGCACCGTTTTCCTGGGCAGGGCAAAGACTGCGGTGAACGATATCTCGTCGCAGGTGCGCGATCGGATCTTCGGCCGCGTGGACAAGACCGTTTTCATCAAGAGCGACGCGCGCACCAAATACGGCGACGTGGTGAGAGTAGTTGATAAAGTGC
>Ga0207024_10284_pt1 | contig 12152 bp, 7 predicted proteins | sample Alteio_BWMinCont_44_FD_153470 | JGI IMG/M metagenome (GOLD analysis project Ga0207024, IMG submission 153470) | Enriched cells from forest soil in Barre Woods Harvard Forest LTER site, Petersham, Massachusetts, United States -... | ecosystem: Environmental > Terrestrial > Soil > Temperate forest >...
AAACTTCCTATGATCAGCGGATCAGCGCGGTTTAATTGCTACTGCTTTGACCGCATCTGATGCGTGAGCTTCGAAGCGTTGGAAGTTCTTACTGAAGAGCTGAGCAAGCTTTGTTGCTTGCGCATCATATGCGGTGGGATCGCCCCACGCATTTCGCGGGTTGAGCACTTCGGACGGCACGCCGGGAACGCTTTGCGGAATCATCAGGCCGAAGAACGGTTCACGCTCGAACGCTTCGGGAACGCGTCCCTCAATTGCAGCATTCACCATGGCACGTGTGTGCGCAATCGACATACGCTTGCCGACACCGTACGGGCCGCCGCTCCAACCGGTATTGATCAGCCAGCAATCGACGTTATGTTCCTCAATCTTTTGTCCCAAGAGTTTGGCATACACTGTTGGGCGATGCACCATGAACGGTGCCCCGAAACACGTTGAGAAGGTGGCCTGCGGTTCGGTGATGCCACGCTCGGTGCCGGCAACTTTTGCGGTGTACCCGGACAAGAAATGATACATCGCCTGTTCCCGCGACAGCTTGGAGATCGGCGGTAATACACCAAACGCGTCGGCCGTCAGCATGAGAATCGTCTTGGGATGCCCGCCCTTGCTGCCTGGCACGATGTGCGGAATAAAATCGAGGGGATATGCGGCGCGCGTGTTCTCCGTCTTGGCTTCGGAGTCGACGTCGAGCGTGCGAAGCCGTTCGTCGTAGACGACGTTTTCGATCACCGTCGAGAAGCGATGGGTCGCCGCCCAAATCTCCGGCTCCGCCGTTTGTGAAAGACGGATCACTTTCGCGTAACAACCACCTTCGAAGTTGAAGACGCCGTCGGCGGACCATCCGTGTTCGTCGTCGCCGATCAACGGCCGGTGCGAGTCCGACGAGAGGGTCGTCTTACCGGTCCCGGAGAGGCCGAAGAAGATCGCCGTGTCGCCTTCCGCGCCGACGTTCGCCGAACAGTGCATCGACAACGTGTCGCGTAACGGAAGAAGGTAGTTCATCACGGTGAAGACCGACTTCTTGATCTCGCCTGCATAACGCGTTCCGCCGATGAGAATGATGCGGCGGCGGAAGTTAAGGATGACGAACGTCGAGCTGCGCGTTCCGTCGCGCTCGGGATTGGCTTGGAAAAGCGGTGCGGCAACGACGGTAAACTCCGGCGTGAAGCCGGGCTCGGGCGTCTCCGGCGTGATGAACAGGTGGTGTGCGAAGAGACTCTGCCAGGCGAACTCACTGTACACGCGCAACGGAACGCGGTAACGCTCGTCGGCTCCAACGTAACAGTCGAGAGCGTAGACATCGCGTTCGCTCAGATGGGCTTCGACGCGTTCGTAGAGCGCATCGAAACGCGACTCGTCGATCGGCTGGTTGACGTCGCCCCAATCGATGTGCGCCTCACTGCCTGGCTCACGGACGAAAAACTTGTCTTTGGGCGAGCGCCCGGTGTGCGGGCGCGTATCGACGATCAACTGACCGTCGGAACCCAAGGTACCTTCATTGCGGCGCAGCGCGTGCTCTACCAGCTCCGGCGCGGAGAGGTTCTCCCAGAGATGCGCAGCTCGGAGTTTCTCAGGAATGGTAAGAATGGCTGATCCCTCGCAATCGGAAACAAAGTTGAGGCTTACGAAAATCTGACTTTGACTTACGAAGATAGGTTTTCCCTGATTCCGGAGGCCGCCTGCAGGCGGCTTTAGGCCTCTGGGGCAAACTCCCGCCGCATGCTACCCGGCCGGTTTTCCCCTCTCAGGGGTGCCCTGTTTGCCCTAGGGCTCTTCGTCGTCTCAGCCATCTCAGCGAGGGCTGTCCTGCCGTTCAGCTTCGGCAGCTTCCCCAGCGGACGTTTCAATGGGATCACCGATGTGGCCGGGGTACGAGTAGGCCAGCTCACCAAAATCGAGGGAACCTCGATTCGAACGGGAGCAACGGCCGTATTGCCCGACGCCGATCCCTGGGACGAAAAAGTCGCTGCGGCATTTGTCGCTTTCAACGGAAACGGCGAGATGACTGGCACGCATTGGATCGACGAGTCGGGCTATCTCGAGGAGCCGATCGTTCTAACGGACACGCTCGACGTGGGACGCGCCGACGACGGGGTCGTGAGTTGGCAGATTGAGCGTCATCCGCAAATTGGACGCACCGATGACGTGCCGCTGCCGGTCGTGGCAGAGTGCGACGATCAACTGCTCAACGACATTCAAGCACGTGTCGTGAGTGCGCAAGACGTTGTGCGGTTACTCGACACTGCGAGGCCAGGAGCGTTCGCGCGCGGCAGCGTCGGCGCCGGTACCGGCATGCGTGCCTTCGATTTTAAGGGCGGCATCGGTTCGGCGTCGCGGGTCTTACCGCCGCAGCTCGGTGGCTACACCGTCGGCGTGCTCGTCAATGACAACACGGGAAGTACCCGCGAACAACTCACGATTCTCGGCGTCCCTGTCGGTGACCGCCTGAAGAACGTCGACCGCACGACGTTTCCACGCCCAGTCTCATTGCACGGGCGGATGGCTTCGGGTTCGATCATTGTCATTGTGGCCACCGATGCGCCGCTCGAAGCGCGTCAGTTGCGCGCGCTCGCACTGCGCGCCGCACTAGGTATGGGACGCACCGGCCTCACTTCAGACGTCGGAAGCGGTGATCTTTTTCTCGCTTTCTCGACCACACGCGTTTACACACATACCGGACATTTCGAAGTCACTGGGCCTAGCGGCCCTGTGCTCGAAGACGACGATCGTCTCGACGCGCTCTACCGCGCAACCGCTGAGGCAACCCAAGCCGCGATCTACGATGCCCTCTTCGAAGCGACGACAATAACCGGTCAGCGCGGCGTTACCGTGCATGCCATGCCGAAGGCCCGCGTGCTGCGGATGCTCCGAGCCGCTGGCGCTATTAGCTATTAAGCTATTAATTGAAATAAACGAGGCCCGGCGAGTTGCCGAGCTCGAAGTTCTTACCACCGGTGTACCCAAACGGACCGGGAGTGCCGTCTTGCATTATTGAATATTAAGGAAAATAAATTAGAGCGGCAGCGAGGCCGCGTCAAGTTTGCGAAGATCGACTTTGTCGCTCGCGCGCTCGATGTCGATGCCGACGATGTTATTCTCGCCGTCAAGATCGAGAACGACTCCCGGCCGGATCTCCTCAGATTCCGTACTGGGACGGGCCACAAACTGGATGTACAAGGAATCGGTCTGCCGATCGTACTCGAGCCTTACGGTTTAAATCTCCGATCAAAGAATGCATTATGGATTGCCGTCGGGTAGCAAAAAATGGAAGAAGGGGCTGGTTAAAGCCCCTTCTTGGCTAACATCGCCCGACTGTCCTTAGCGATTATAGCATCGCCCAGCACCATTGAGAAGCCGAGCCTGCCGCGGCCGGGCTCGAACCGGCGACTCCACGATGGACAGTCGGGTGTGTTACGACTACACTACGCGGCAGTACCAACGCCGTAGCGCTGGTTACCTACCATCACGACAAAGTGCAATGGCAACTAGGGGTGGAAAGGGTGGCGTCATTTACGTGGGCTTGCTACTTACCTTATAACAGATGAGCATGACCACGGTGCCGAGCAGAAAGCCGCCAGCGACATCGCTTGGAACATGCCAACCGGCTCGTACGAGCCCGTAACCGAGTAGCGCGAGCAAGGGTAGAACAAGCCACAAATAGCGTCGGTCTTCGATAACAAGCGCAGTGCCGATGCACGAAGCAAACGTCTCGTGACCGCTGGGAAAATCGGGATGATAAGGCCAGAGGTAGAACCAGCGGTCCACATGAGCGATGATATAGGAAATCACAAGCGCCGCAAGTGTTGCTCGCAAGATGACGATGATAGGTTCGCCTCGCTGATGGCGCATAATAACGGTAAAGAGCCAAAGAAGAGTGAGGAATACGCCTACCCCATCGAGCGCGACGGTGACCAGCTGGCGCGGCAGATGGACCATGTGCGCAACGTTGCATCTTCGACAACCGCACCCTTTCCAACGCGACACAAGCCAAGCCAAAGGGGGCACCTAGATGTGAAGCAGTGAAGAGGGTAACGCATGATCGCTCTCGCTGCTCTCTTGACGGTCAACACGATTTTCTCGGTACATCCTCTTGCAGGCATTGCGCCCGTCAACTTCACGTGGTCACCCGATGGAACGCGGTTCGTCTATATGATTCCTTCGCCCGATGCGAACCGTCCGGCGACAATTCACATTCGCAACATACGCACGGGCGTGGACCGCATATTGTTGCGGGCCCGTGCGCAGGTGCGAGGCTCGCGCTCGCGGCCGATTTCGCAAGTCGTCTGGTCACCGAGCGGAGATCAACTTGCGTATCTCAACGGCGACGAGCTTTGGGTCGCCGACGCAAGCGGCGAGCGTGCGTTCAAGCTCGCAGACGGAGCGGACGATCCTCAGTGGTCGCCAGGTGGCACCCGGATCGCATACGTGCGTAATAACGATCTCTTTACTGTCTCTTTGGTGACACGCCGGAGCACGCAGCTAACGTCAAATGGATCGTTGACTCGCATCAACGGCGATCCGGACTGGCTTTATAGCGAAGAGATGGATGTCGCGCATGCATACGCTTGGGCGCCTCGCGGAGATGCGATTGCGTACTTGGCTTTCGACGAATCACGCGTGCCGGTGTTTCCGATCCAGAATTATCTGCCGACACGCAACACGGTCGAGTATCAGCGCTATCCGTTGGCCGGAGAATTGAATCCGCGCGTGAGCTTGCACGTCGTCGACCTGCAGAGCCGGCATGAGCGCGTGCTCTACAACGGGGCGCCGCGCGACGAGTACGTCGTTTCGTTCGTTTGGACGCCTGACGGAAACGGTGTGCTCGAAGAGATCCTTGACCGATCGCAACGACATCTCCGCTTGGAGCTGCTTGCTCGCAACGGAAGTTTTGCGCGTACCGTTTGGAGCGAAGAGGATCCGAGGTTCGTCGACGTGCAGCCGGCGCCGATCTTCTTGCCTGACGGTCACCGTTTCGTATGGCTATCCGCGCGCGGCGGGGTCCAGGGCATGTACCTTGTAGATCTTCGCGCGCCGCAGCGAGCCCGGCTGCTCACCGGATCGACAGCGATTGCCGAGATCTTACGCGCAGACCCTGACGGTATCTATGCGACCGCTCTCGTCCCCAACCGCAGAAATCTCTCGCTCGTCCACGTCTTACTCGATGGGAAACTTTATGCGGTTACGCGCGAGCCTGGTTGGCATACGATCGCCATGCCAAAACGGGGAGACGCATACATCGACGGGTGTTCGTCGTTTTCGCAGCCGCCCAGCGTCGCGATTCGCAGCCTTACGACTCAGCGTAGTGACATGCTCTTCTCGACACCGTCACTCGCGCGCTATAACCTCGGAACGACGCGCGCCCTCGAAGTGCCGTCGCATTGGGGCTTGCTCGACGCTGAGATTACCGTTCCTCGTGATTTCAACCCAAGCCGGCGCTACCCAGTAATCTTCAGTGCGTACGGAGGCCCTCTATCAGTTGGAGATTCGTTGCCGAGTTCAGATCGTTGGCAAGGGCTTTACCCGTTCTTACTTGCGCAAGAGGGGTACTTAGTTTTCAGTATTGACGGACCAGCGTCAATTCCGAACCGCGCGGCGAACTCGCGGCTGTTTTCAGGCAGCATGGGTGAGATTGCAATGGCTGGGCAACTCGCCGGGGCCCGTTGGCTCGCCGCGCAGCCGTACGTCGATTCTTCGCGGCTAGGACTCTATGGTTGGAGCTATGGTGGTTATCTGACCGCGTACACGCTCACGCACGCACCGGGAGCCTTTCGATCGGGCATCGCCGGCGCGCCGCCCGCGGATTGGCGCTACTACGATACGGCTTATACGGAACGCTATATGGGTGTCCCAGCCCACAACGCGATGGCGTACGAACGCACTTCTGTGTTGCCCGCGGCACACAACCTTTCTTCGCGGATGCTGATCATACAAGGTAGTTCCGACGACAACGTCCATCTCATGAACTCGATCGCGTTGCTGCAGGCGTTCATACAGGCGGGAAAACAAGTCGACTACTTTCTCTATCCGGGAGCGCGTCATGGCGTGAGCGGGATCGAGGCGCAGCGTAACCTCTATACCCGAATGCTTCTTTGGTGGCAGCGAACGTTATAGTCAGATGCTCGTTGTCCAAGCCTTCAGGCTTAACGGTGTGCTAAAGCGCGTTGAACTGCGGCGGATTCACGGTCGATTACCCGAAGGAGAACACGAGCTGGACCCTCGGGAATGGCTCGACCCTGCTCCCATTCTTGTACGGTGCGCGTTCTTAGACCAAAACGTCGGGCGAACTGGGTTTGTGTCAAATTCAAGCGTTTGCGAATACGGCGGATATATATTGGGCTCATGACGAGCCGACCGGGATCAATCGTATACAACTCGCCATCTTCTCGCCGATGCCGCTGGATATCGGCTTCGGATGTCGCTGCCACTTTTGCGTGGTCGACATGGCCGCGGCTGCGCTCAATTTGCTTGTATGACCGTCTGACTATGGCCATAAGTGACGTCGTTCCCTTCCCGAGGCTACTCTAGCAGAGATGATCCGGCGGCGTCGTCCCCGTGGAGTCCATACCACCGTTAATGTCAATCCTTCGACAACACCGGTCGTAAGATAACGTAACTCACCGTCAACATCACCGTAAAAGCGTTCACCGAGAACCTCGTCCATGATATTACTACGTTCTGAACGGAGGTGTCAAGGAGGCTATACACACAGGGACCATCGCTATCCATCTGCTTCAAACAGCGCAGATGACTAGGGGCGAGTTCCCGGCGGGATGAGTGACTGCAAAGCGCGTCCAACGGAAAGACCGCACAGATATGCGACAATCGGGGATTCTGCGCGACCGGCCTCTCGCAGTAACTTAGCCACAGAGAAGTGCTCTGACGCCCTATCCCCGGGAGCCTGTGAGCTGGACGAGGGGATCGTTGGCGTATACAGAATCAACGACTAGCTTCTGTATACGCCGCTTTTTGAGGGCTTTTCGTGTCGAGGCAGGCTACCTAGATCTCCCAAAGGCGTTTGCGCGCTCGCCAAGCTGGGCTGTGCGCAACGTGCTTCAAACAGAAACCTGAACCCGGCCGTCGTGTCTGCCGCTCGTGCATCGCAAGTGGGCAAACGCGCAAGATGCAAACTATACCTATGCGATATAGATGCGGCTGCTAAGGCGAATGTCGGCGGATGAGGCGCCAACTTCGAATTCATAGGTGCCGGCGAATACCTCGAAACGCGTGTGCTCTTTGCTCCAGCGGCTGAAGCGTTCCGCGGGGATTGCGAAGGAAAGGGTACGCGATTCTCCGCTTGCTAGAGGCACGCGGTCGAATGCGCAAAGTTGCCGCAGCGGATTGCCTAGGGGAGCTTCGGTGAGGCGTACGTACACCTGCACGACTTCGTCTCCAGCCCGCTCACCTGTATTTTTCACTGTGCAGCGTAAGTAGATCATTCCTGGTGCCCCATGCGTTACGCGCAGGTTGGAGTACGTGAACTGCGTGTAACTTAAACCATGCCCGAATGGATAGAGCGGAGTGCCCCTAAAATAGCGATATGTTCGTTCCTTAGTGGTATAGTCGGTGAACGGCGGCAAATCTGCCGTCGAAGCATAAAACGTTACCGGAAGACGACCGGCTGGATTGTAGTCACCAAAAAGCACATCTGCAACGGCGGTTCCGCCAGCTTCACCCGGGTACCACGCCTGCACGATTGCTGGAAGATACTTAGCCTCCCATACGCTCGCAATTGCGCTGCCGCTCATCTGCACATAGACTACCGGTTTTCCGGTCGCAAAAAGGGCTTGCAACAAATCTTCTTGGACGCGAGGCAACTCGATCTTGGTACGGTCACCATTCGAAAAGCCATCGAGGTTGCCGCGCAGCGCGTCGTCTCCCTCTTCGCCTTCAAACTCTGCCGAAATGCCACCAACGAAAATAATAACGTCGGCAGCCTTCGCGAGTGCGATGGCATTCGTCGCTTCGTTCGAATCACTTGATGGCTCCACGTAATCGCAACCGCGGGCGTATCGAACCTGCGTGCTTGCCCCAACCTTCGCGCGAATTCCTTGCAACACTGTCACAGGGGCTGACGGTGTGCCATTGTAGTTACCGAGCAGAACGGGAACGGAGTCGGCATTGGGTCCAATTACTGCAATACTTGTGAGCGTTTCGGGTAGCGGCAGCACTCCGGTGTTTTTCAACAACACGATCGATTTGCGTGCGGCTTCGAGTGCAACCGCGGCGTGCTGGGCGGTATCGTTGTCAGCTATTGTGATCGAAGAGTACGGCACGCGCTCGGCCGGATCAAACATTCCCAGTCGAAACTGTACGGCATAGAGGTGTCGCAGCGCGGCATCGATTAAGCTTTCGCTGAGGAATCCTCCGCGTACCGCATCGCCGAGATACAAAAACGCACTACCGCATGACGTATCCACTCCGGCCTCAAGCGCCAGGGCTGCCGCGTGGGCATAGTCGGGAGAGAGATGATATGACGTGACCAGGTCCCCAACTGCACCGCAATCTGAGGTAACATACCCATCGAAGCCCCAACGGTCGCGGAGAATGTGTTTCAGTAGCATCGCATTGGCTGAGCATGGCGTGCCGTCAACTGAACTATAGGCGGACATCACGCCCGCGACGGCTGCTTCGCATACGAGCGTGCGGAAAGCATAGAGATAGAATTCGTTCCGAGCAAAGGTCTTGTATTGACGCTACACTGATGAAGCGGTCGGAGTTCGGGATACTTCTAGCGGCGGGTGTACTCGGCTCGTGCTCTCACGCTGCTCCGTTACGGAGCCGGATTCAAATCGCTCTGAACGGTGAGCCATCGACGCTGAACCTTTTGCTGGGGGACGACCCGTACACGTTCCACGTCGGCATGATTATCAATAGCTTCTTGCTGCGCTCGAACGAGAGCGGGAACCTCATCTCCGATCTCGCGGTACGCGTACCGACGTTGGCTAACGGCGGTATCTCGCACGATGGACGTACCCTGCGCTACGAGCTGCGACCCAACGCGTACTGGCACGATGACACGCCGGTTACCGCGCAGGACGTCGCCTTCACGCTCGAGTTGATCGATCGGTCGGACGTGAACATCGCCGACCGCTCCGGCTACGATCTGATCTCCGATTACCGCGTCGTATCGCCGACGGTTATTGACATTCGTCTGCGCGAGCCGTACTCACCGGGCGTCGCTACATTCCTGTGCACAGCCGCAAATCAGCCGTACCCGGTCGTCCCCAGGCATCTGCTCGCCGGCGTGCGCGACATTAACCACGCATCATTCAACGAGCGCCCCATCGGCTGCGGACCCTATGCCGTGAAGCAGTGGGTCCGTGACGAAGCCGTCATGCTGCAGCGATACGACCGCTACTTCCGCGGCTTGCCTCCGACGCCGTATATCGCGATGCGCCCGGCGTCGTCGATGCAAGCATTGGTCGGGCTCTGGCAAGATCGCGCGATCGACGTTGCCTGGCTTATCGGTGAACGAGCATTGCTCGACGAGTTCCGGCAGCTTCCCGAAGTCGAAGTCACGATCTCCAAGCGGAACACGATTCAGTATCTGCTCTTCCAACATCAGCGAGCACCGCTTGGTGACGAACGTGTGCGCCGCGGGATCGCGGCTGCCATCGATCGCGATCGTATTCTGCGCGACGTCTTAGGACCGCTTTACGTTCCGGCCGGCGGCGATCGACTGCCGGATGCGTTCGGTTACGACGCTACAGCGCGCCAGCAAACCTACGATCCTACGTTGGCCGAGCGGCTTCTCGCACCGTACCGACCCTTGGAGTTGACGCTGGTCAGCTCGACGTTCCCATATTTGCGCCAAATCGCGGTGCTCATCCAAGAGGCACTCTCACGCGTCGGCGTCACGGTTACCGTCCGCGCCTACGTGCCGTCGGTGCTCTTCGCGCCCTCAGAGGACGGCGGCATTTTGAGCGGCGGTCACTTCGATCTATTCCTAGGCATCTGGTCGCCTGGCGGCGTTGCCGATACATCGTACCTCTACCGCTGCGACACGCGGCCGCCCAACGGCGAGAACTACGGTCGCATCTGCGATCCCATTGTGGATCGCGCGGCGCACCAGGAGCTCACGGCAGTGCAACCCGCTTTGCAAAGCGCGGGCGACATCGCAATGCAGCAAGAACTCATCGCGCAGACGCAGCTAATCTTCTTAGGGTTCGTTGCCGAAGCGTTCATCACACGCCGCGGCATCGTGGGGTTTAAGCCGTCGACCATCAACCGCGACCTCTGGAACCCGTGGGAGTGGCACTGGCGCCAACAAGAAAAGAAGAGCGCACTTTCGTGCGCCCTTCAGATGGTGCTAGCGCGACCCTGATGCCCACAGACTAGCACCACTCGTCACTTCGGACAAGCCCAGTGATCTGCTGGAGGCGGAGGGACTCGAACCCTCGGCTGCGAGCTTATCAGGGTCGCGCCGTACCATACCACCCCCGGCAGATGGTAATCACGCAGTGATATGCCTGCCGCTAGGGGCGGACACCGAATACTGCGTAGTTTCCGTCGAAGCGACGTGACGAAGCACCTAACGCCTAAAACGGCACCAATTCGTAGCTGGTATTCTTGCTCCCGCCTTTGGCTATGAGCAGGTTCTTGTGAACTAAATCACTGATATCACGATACGCAGCGTCGTCCGAGCGCTTAGTAATCTCCGCCCATTTCTTCACCGTCAGGTTTCCGTCAAAACCACGAAGCAAGCGCATCAACAAGTCGCGTTGCCGATCGTTAACGGCTAACCCGGCATGTATTGCCCAAAAACGCGCGGGGAGCATGACATTTTGCGCTGTATGAAGGGCGGAATCTATCGCCCGCGTATAGCAGCCTAGATACCATGTGATCCAATCGGTGATGTCCATGGTGCCGTGCTGCGTTCGTTCGAGTATGGCGTAGTAGTCTTTTCGATCGCGCTGTATTTGTGCAGATAAGCTGTAGTAGCGTTCGGCGGAGCGCTCGGCGCGAGCCAAAACCATATCGGCGATCGCACGACCGATGCGACCATTTCCGTCGAAAAATGGATGTATGGTTTCGAACCAAAGGTGTGCAAGAGCGCTCCTTACGATGCCGTCGATCGCCGCTTCGTCGTTGAACCAACGCAGAAAGCGCGACATTTCCGTCGGCACGCGTTCTGCGTCGACAGCCTCAAAGTGCACGCGCTCTCGGCCGACGGGGCCGGATACGACACGCATTGGACCCTCCTGCGCGGTGCGCCACCTTGCGACGGGGCGTTCTCGTTGATGTTCATGCTCAAACGGAAATAGGTCAGCGTGCCACTGGAAGAGCCGCTGGGCATCCAAGGGCTGCTTAAAGTTCTGAGTCGCATCTAGCGCCATTGCCACGACGCCCTCGGTCTTTGCGTCATGTTCGCCAAGTGCGGTCGGTAGACCGAGACGCCTGGTAATGGATGATCTAGCCGCGTCCGCATTAATGATTTCGCCCTCGATCTTCGAGTTTTCAACCACTTCGTCGGTGATGGAACGAAGGTAGATCTCTCTCTGGTCGCCGAGCCCAGCCTGCATGAGCAAACCCTGGAGCATGCCGCGCCTTTCGGAGGCGTGCGCAACCGGCTCGAGCAGGGTGCCGTCGTTCCAATGGAAATTCGGCCAATCTTCCTGTTGCCAGAGGTACATTCTCCGCAGATTCATGCAGAGAATATGCGCCAATTCTCCGCGCTTGTCAAGGTTTCTCCCTGGTTTTGTGCGGAGAATAGCGCTTGCTTCGCCGCATCGGCGTTGTCGGGGGTTCCCGCGATGCTAGCCGTCCTTCGCTACGCCCAGCGGTCGAAGGGACTCGCGAGGCAAGACAAAACGAGAGATGCCTCAGCTACCGCTGGAAAGGGGAAGTTTATGAATTTGCGCTCCCTATCAGCAGCCTTTTTGATCCTCAGCCTGCCGGTTCTCGCCTCCGCGAGTGCTCCGGCGCCGACGATCGTTACGCCCGATCAGACACAGTGGACGGCGGCAGCCAATATGGGCTCCGGTGTGGAGATGGCGGTGCTCTTCGGCAACCCAGCCGCGAGCGGTCCGTTTGTCTTACGCTTGCGCTTGCAAGATGGCACGAAGTTTCCTCCGCACTATCACAACGACACCGAGCGCGTCACGGTTATTTCCGGAACGTTGCTCGTCGGCTTGGGTGATACGATGAATGAA
>Ga0207024_10286_pt1 | contig 12038 bp, 13 predicted proteins | sample Alteio_BWMinCont_44_FD_153470 | JGI IMG/M metagenome (GOLD analysis project Ga0207024, IMG submission 153470) | Enriched cells from forest soil in Barre Woods Harvard Forest LTER site, Petersham, Massachusetts, United States -... | ecosystem: Environmental > Terrestrial > Soil > Temperate forest >...
GTGATGATGACACCGGAGCTTTTGAGCTTTCGTTTCTCGGACGGACGGCATAAGGTGATTCGATACAACGGCGATCAATTGGGGTTCGCGTACCCTGACAAAATGGAGACCCTTAACAAGGGCGCCGAATACAGGCTATCAAGATCCTTCCTTCTGGCAAATGACAGCCAAAGGATTCTCATCACTGCTTGGACCGGTTTTTCTAAGACCGAGTTTTCGAGTGGACTTTGGACAGGAGATTTAGCAATCCGCGACAAGAAGATTTGGCCAAGATGAGCCTCTTTAGCTATTTCGGGCTGTGCGAGAGGGACAAATACCAATCACCTTCAATGTGGCGGAAAACCTCGAACTGTTCCCGGTGTTCCCACTCGTATCCGTCGGTGGTCCTGAGCAGACCTTTCGGTGACTTCTTCAGGTGAACATAGCTCTTATCGAACGATTCGGTAGACACTGTCCCGTAGGTCCAATAGATCAATTCGAATTGCCTATCGCCCTGACCCACTATGCCTCGCGGCACTGTCGCTTTGTCAAACAGTCTTCGATACTCTTGGGCTCGGGTCGGGCTGACACCTATCGCATGGCGATCGTCCGGCACGGTACCGACTAGATCGATCCGTCGAAGGTCGTGATCTGTTTTCGCCATTTCGGCGATGGTTTCGAACTCTGAACGGTGACGAACGAAGTTGTCGAGCATTTCATGGTCTGATGGCGCTGGGAAGATCCGGCAAGTTTGGTCGACGATTGATACGAGCTTGAAAGTCTTCTGCACGCTCGCGAGATGGCTCAAGTATCGTTGCATGTCTGCCAATTGGCTGCGATCCACGGCGAGTCCATCCCAAGGCGGTTCGCCGTCATTACCGTACTTCGTGGCGATCACATCTTTTAGCTCATCGATCGCCTTGGATGGCCACAGCAGCCACGGCACGATCATGAAGGAGTAGTGCCGGGCGATGAGGTCTTTCCACACCAGATCCATTCTGCCCGCCCCTAAGAACACCCACTCGATTCGCTTTGATCGACTCGCGATGTACCTAGGAAGCTTCGGAGCGCTCCCGTCATCTCGACTTAGTAAGTTGACTTGGGCCCCTTTGGAGCAGAGCATCACCGCCAGAAGCAAAAAGTTCATTTCGTTATAGTGTCTATTATTCCGACTAATGCGGGTCCGCATAAGCCGTCCTGATCGCGACAGAAAGTTCTACATGCGTCTCGTGCGGTGTACCAAACACGTAGGGAGCCAGGATGATTTTGCCTGGCTCCCTACGTGTTTTTTGCATTGGACTGGTTGAGAATTCGCCTGCGGGAGGAGCTTGCGACATCCCGATTTATCGAGATTCGAGTCTCGAAGATCCCGCCATAGGGCAAAGTGCGAAGTGAATCGGTACCGTTCGGAGTACCAGAATGTGGGGTACCAGTGTTGGGAAAGAACTCTCCCGTCGCGCTATTGGCCCCGATGCGGACTTCCATGGAATCGGCTAGACTGCCGTCTAGCGAGGTGAAAATGAAGAAGATAGCGTTGTCCTCTACGGTTTTGTACGGCCTCCTCATATCTGGATGTGGGGACAAAACGGCCGTTAATTCCACGCTGACTCATGTGGCGCCTCCCGGCTTTGTAAAAATTTCTCCGCAGAGGATCCTGGAGACGGCCACCGAAGTTCACTGGAAATGGTCAATCGTAGGCGATCGATATTGGACTAACTACACCAACGGGCTCAATCCTGCGAAACGCGAGCTTATCGCCACGATTTCCAAGTCCTATCCCCTAACCGGCAACACCCAGAACGGCGGCTCAAACATCGTATTCTACGATCTGGACATCAAGGCGACAAAGTACGGCAAGCTGGTTCTCTTTAGCTGTTCGAGCGTTCTCAGTAATGGGAGCGGAACGAAGTTGAGCCAGTCGGGGTCGCTGGACGAGACGAACGAGGCGAACGAGACGGACTTGCGCAAGGTGGCCGTCGCGCTGGTAACCACGGAAGTTCTGAAGCACGCCCCTGGAAAGATCCCCCTTTTAAGACTGGAATTCGCCGGCAAGAATGGGAAGACGTCCCAAATAGATGTCGCGCTTGACGTGGTCGACTGACCGCTTGGCGACAGTATCGTCCTCTTGCCTTTGCTCGCCACCCTTGTCGAGGTTTGCTCGAGGAGTGCGTACGAGCGGCAAGCGACGCCGCGATCGATGTGGTCCGAATCGCCGGGAACACGGTCCTAAATCCGGGGAACACGGTAGTCGAACTCAGCCCGGCCACGGGCAAGAAGGACATCTATTGCGCTATCGTGCGTGTCGAACGCGGTACTCGCGTAGGCGTCTCCCGGTTGTGCGTCGGGGTACTTCCGCGCTACCACGCATGGAGCAAAATGTGGGACGGACAGCGATGGTTGGGTATTGACGCCACCACCGACGAGCAGGTTTTCTCGGCGGGACACGTGAAGCTGGTCGAAGGAAGCGCCGAATAAGCTCAGAAAATGAAGTCCCTGGGAAAGCTGCTGATTATTGTTATGGAGGCAATGCATTGAGGCGGCTTTCGGGCCTTTGGAATCGGGTAGTTGAATGCACCGTCCTCGGGCACACTGTTTCGTTTTCCTGTCGTTGCCGCGAGGAAAGTTTTAAATGCGTCTCGTGCAGAGTACCAACTGTATAAGATGAGTCGTTGGGCGAAGATTCTCGTGATTTTTCCGGCCCAGGCTCGGCAACCTACCCCTGAGCACTCCTCTCCTTAAGGAGGGTTTGTCCATCGTTCTCGAGGTGAACATTGTCCCAATTTGGCGCAGCATCGGTTGTTCGAAAGGCATTGCGCATCATCGATGCTTAGCTTCGTTGACGTCTCGACCTGGTCTCGCCAACAGGCCGAGGGGTGACAGTAGATTTTTTTCGACGTCTGCACAGGAAGGTCTTGACTCTCCACCAACTGGAAAGTCGCATGATGAAGGTCTGTGATACGAATCGGAGATTTTGGGCGGCTTGTCGGGGTCTCGGTCGCAACGCTGCGGCTGTACGACGAGCAGGGTCTTCTCAAGCCGTGCTTCGTAGATCCCGAGTCCGGCTATCGATACTATAGGCCGGACCAACTTCTCGACTTCCACCGCATCGGAGTCCTCCAGCAGCTTGGATTCACGCTGCGAGAAATCAGGGACGTCAGCGAAATGGAACTTCCCAAGGTACTCGCCAAGAAGCTGAGGGTCTCGGAGCAGCGGATGCAGAAGGAGCGGCAAAAGATCCACCAACTGGGGCTCCAGATTCGAATCATAGAAGGACTACTCAAGATGACCACCGCTAACGTCAAGACACTGACGGTCCCAGAGATGACCGTCGCAGCCATCCACCTCGAGATTCCGACGAACGATCAAGTCGGCCCCATTCTTGGCGCCGCATTTGGCAGGCTCTACGAGGCCCTTGCCCATCAAGGTATATCACCGGCGGGGCCTTGTCTCGCAGTCTGGTCAAGCACGCCCGAAATGGTGACCGACGAAGTCGTGGACGTCGCCGTACCGATCGAAGTCAACCTTGCCGCAGAGGGCGACGTAAGGGGGCAGGCCCTTCCTGGCCTAAAGGTTGCTTCCCTTACTCACAAGGGACCGTTCAGCGAGTTTCAGGCATGTCATCTCGTGCTCAAGGAATGGCTCGCTCTCAACCAAGCCAGACTGAGCGGTCCTTACAGAGAGATTTATCACACACCTCCCGGAGACGAGGCGGTTACCGAAGTTCAGTATCCGTTCGAGGCGATCTCCTTCGAAAAGCGACCGAACGGCAAGGACGCGATGCATGACGGAGTCGCACATTAGCGTCGCCGCATTCAACAGGAGAAATAGATGCAAAGACTAACTTTTCTCATACCGATATTGATCAGTTCCCAATACATGGGGGCGGCGAGTGTGGGCCGTGAGGCTCCTCGTATCGTCCACCGCCTGGCGATTCCTTTCGTGGCCATTCGGACGACGGAAACGATGAGTTCGATGAGCAGCGTCTTTCCTCGTTTGATGCCTGAGCTGCGCCGATGGGCCGCGAAGCACCACGTGTCCGCTGCCGGTCCGCCTTTCATCCGTTTCGTCTACGTCGATATGGCCAAGGGGCTCGATATCGAGATCGGGTTCCCGGTTTCGAAGCCGGCGAAGGGAAACGATCGGGTGACTGCCGGCTTTCTGGCTGCGGGCAGATACGTCTCGCTAACCTACTTTGGAAACTACGCGGGTCTCGTGCCGCCCAACGCGACTCTCCAGGCATGGGCGAAAAAGAAACACCTTCGCTTCAAGATGACAAAGGGAGCGAAGGGTGAAGAGTTTGTTTCCCGGGTCGAACTGTACAAAACCGACCCAGACAAGCAGCCAGACCCAGCGAAATGGGAAACCGAGATCCTTTACATGATCGAATGAGGTTTCCCCTTTGCGCTCGTGCCTCCTTACGGCCCTACGTCGGCTTTATTCGCGTACTAGCAGTAGCAGGCGACGATTCCCGGCCAATCGGGATATTGGCGAAGAACCGACTGGCCTGCCCCCATTCGTGAATACAGCTTAACTAGAGTCCTCCTGCTCGGCGATTCCAATCGCATCGGGTACGTAGGAGTCTTCGCGAGTCCATATTTCCCGTGAAAGCACGGAGTTGGGTCCATTAGTCTTGATTTTGTTGCACCATTCGAGTCGATCTTCTTAGAGGCACAGACCCCTAAAATGTTGCGCCGCTTGTCGATTTCAATCCGGCCCAATCGACGATGCTTCAACTATGAGCAAAGAGTTGATTCTCAGGATATCGATGTCGATCGACGGATTCGTTTGCGGCCCGAACGGGGAGATCGACTGGATCTTTCGCACCTCAAGCGAGGACTCCACACAGTGGCTCATCGACCTGTTGTGGCAGACAAGCCTTCATGCTATGGGGCGCCGGACCTACCATGACATGGTCGCGTTTTGGCCCACTTCCGCAAGTCCCCTCGCGCCCCCCATGAACAAGATCCCCAAAGCCGTCTTCTCAAGGAGCGGCGCGATTTCCGCCCCCAGCTTGGAAATGGCCACTGCGGCGCTTAAGGATGCGACACAGGCCGACAAGTCGGGGCAAACGAGTGGCGATCAGGCCGTGCTCGAGAGTTGGCTGCATCCGACCGTAGTCGGAACAGACCTGGTCGCCGACATCCAGCGCCTGAAGGCAGAAGACGGCAAGCCGATCCTCGCTCACGGCGGCGCCTCGTTTGTGTCGAGCCTCATTGCGGCCAACCTGGTCGACCTGTTTCATCTGATCGTACACCCGGTTGTCCTCGGGCGTGGGCTTCCGATATTCGCAAGGCTGGAGAATCTGGTCTTTCTCAAGCTGGAGGACCTCAAACAGTTCGACACCGGCATGGTGGTCAAGACCTACCGACCAGCTTAGTCTCGAACTGACGCCGTGAGGAAAGTTCGAAAAACAACCCGTGAGGTGTACCAAACCTTTCCTGAATCAAACAGAACAAGCAATTCTACGGCGACGCCCTTGCCAACGTGATGATCTCTGGGCTGGAATCCGTTATTGGCTCTGTCTTCCACGTTCCGAACTGCCGCTCGACTTCGAAGCCGCCTTCGAGCAGAAGCTTTCCGAGGTGTTCGGGGCCCAAGAATCTGAGCCAAGAGCAATCCTCTCGCAGCACTTCACCCATTCGGGACCTTGTCGTTTCGACGTAGCAGACTCTGTCGTCGCGGACATCCTCGACCCGATAGCTGACCGTCACTGAACGGCCGGCTTGGTCGACGACATCGATGCGTCGGTCCGGCCAAGCCTCCCAAGCGCGCGAAAGAGGGTTACGAGTCTCGAAAGCGAACAGCGCCTCCTCCTTGAGTGAACGGCGGATCGCGCCGAAGGAGCGCACAATCTCATCGTCCTCTAGCAGGCACTGGAACGCGTGGCCCGTCATCACGGCAAGGTCGAATTCAGCCTCCCACGCGATGGAAGCAGCAACGCCTAAGTGCCACTCGATGTCGGTCCGAATTCCTGCAACCGAAAGCCGGTGGACGTCTGGATCAAGGCCGCACAGGCGTCCAGAGTGCCCCTGCCTTCGTGCCCGACGGAGCAGTATGCCTGTTCCGCAACCAACGTCCAGAACCGAGCGGGACCGCATCACTAGCCTCAGATAGAACTCGTCGCACTCGCCCCAGACGTTGAGGACGTCATAGAGTTCGGCAGCCTCCTCATCCGTGTACGAGCGATCCATCACCGGCATCAACCTACTCAAACCCCGACCCTATCATGCGCTCATCCTTTCGAGTCCTCCACGACCTTGGCAATGCGCCTGGCGCGAGTTTCCGCTGATTTCGCCTCTTCAACTTGCCGAACGAACTCCTTGATGCGTGAAGGAGAGAGCTTCGAAAATGAGTCTAGGAGCGAATGTTCACTGAGTGCCGCTTTCAGATCGTCCGGGATCGGCGTAACGCGCGGTTCAGTATCCAATGCAAGCGTAATCTCAATCGTCTCTCCCCCATGAAGGCCGGATGCATTGCGGTGCTCCGCACTTAACGGGATAAGGTAGATGTCTCCCATCTTCCCCACTGTGGATCGATAGGTGTGGTTTGGGAGGGCGACGGTAACAGCCGGTCTCTTGCCTCCATCATGCGCAAGGAGTTTATCCTCGGGGATAACAATGCCAGCCGCATTCTTCATGCCGCTCTTGTAGATCGTGGTAGTAAAGGTTATGGACACGGATCACTCTCCAAGTGTTCGGTAGGCAGGATGTCCTGCCGGCAGCAAGTCTTGGTCGCGAACAATGAGCTTTAATAGCCGGGTTAGCGTGGAAAGCTCATCTGGCGATAGAGCGCGAAACAGCAGAGCCTCCAATTCCTTGGTGCGCGACCCAACGGTTTGAAGTGCCTTTTGTCCAAGGTGCGTCAGCGACAACGAATTCGTTCTTCGATCTGACACATGAGCTGATCTGCTAATCAGATTGCGCGCCTCCAGGGAGTCAAGCAACACGACGAGTCGGCTGGGAAGAACGTTCAACCGCGCGCAGAGCTCCCTTTGAGAGATCCCCGGAGAAAATCCTGTATATCGCAGGATTCCGGCATCTTGCGGGGAAAGAGAGTCTGGTTGCAATAAGTCCGCGAACGTCTGAGCGGTATGGAAGCCGACCTGAGAAAGCAGGAACGCCGGTCCAACAGGCGCTTCATGCGATTCATTCGATGAATCATTCACGATATGTATTATCATTCGGCATCACGTCTTTGTCAAGATGGACGATGGAATTCGTGGACAAATCAGCGTCGAGAGGGCCAGACGGCGGACCGTTGTGACCGCTGCAACGGCCATTGTCGAAGGTCTCAAACCCTAGCGAAAATTCTAAACGCGTCTCGTGCGGTGTACCATCACTTTTCCAAGCATAGGTCGACGCTGATCACAAATTAAGGATCGGGAACCCTTCGTCTCGGCCAATCCTGCCACAAAGTGCTACCATCCCCACGTGTACATTCTTCTACCGGTTGTCGTCTTTACCGTCCGGGCCGCGATTGGGCTCGATGTCGATGCAACAGAAGCGTCACGCGGCCTGATTCGTGTGTCTGAAACAATCGCCGTATCACAGAGGCATATCAAGCTTTTCTATCCTAAGTTTATCCCGGGGGAACATGGTCCTACCGGGCCAATCAACAGCGTGATCTCGTTTCGAATCTTGTCGGGCGGAACCACCCTAGCATGGAGAAGGGATCCCGTCGATATGCACGAGATCGATGTCGATGTTCCGCCGACCGCCAGTTCGATCCTGTTGGATTTCGTCGTCACGACCGCGACCTCGCTAGGAGATTTGAACTCCGCGAACCTCTGCCGCATAAAATGGAATAGACTCCTCTGGTATCCTGGGCCGCTGCCATCCGATGATGTCATCATCACTCCTTCGCTGACTACCCCTGAGGGGTGGTCGGTCGCATCAGCCCTCGACATCGCCAAATCTTCCGGCCGGACCACGAGCTTCAAGCCCGTCTCGCTGACCCGACTTGTGGACTCACCGGTCGAGATCGGACGATATTTCAGATCCTACGACGTGACGGGAAATAGCCCAGTCAGGCACAACCTCGACGTCATGGCTGACTCTCCCGAATCGATCAAACCATCCCCAGAATTCTTAGCTGGCGTTAGTCATATACACGAGGAAATGGAGGCCTTGACCGGGAGCCGGCATTACAACCACTACGATTGGCTGCTGTCCCTGAGCGACGGCAACGCGATTGAGGGTCTCGAACACCACGAGTCGAGCGAGGACGGGCTTTACGAGCAGTCGTTAATCGACCCAAATTTCACGATAACTGTGGGTGAGCTTTTCTGCCACGAGTATTTCCACTCCTACAACGGTAAGTTCCGTCGGCCATCCGGCCTTGCTACGCCTGATTTCCAAAAGCCGATGCTCGGCGAGTTGCTTTGGGTTTACGAGGGTCTCACTCAATACTACGGGTTCCTCCTTGCTGTTCGATCAGGATTGATGACCCAGGAACACTGGCGCGAATACGTAGCCTGTGTGTTCGAATTTGATCGATCGCATGTGGGGCGACAGTGGCGATCGCTCTCGGATACGACGACCTCCGCGCAAATAATGTATGGCTCCGACACGAAATGGCGAAGTTCACGGCGGGCAGATGACTTCTATGACGAAATGATCCTTGTATGGCTGGAAGCCAATTCGATGATCGACAACGCCACCCACGGCCAGAAGGGCCTCGACGACTTCGTAAAGGAGTTTTATGGTGGAGAGTCCAACGGCCCCGAAATGCGCCCGTACACGCTGTCGGACGTCACGTCCGCCCTGCACAAGGTGGCGCCATTAAACTGGGACGCATTCTTCCGAGAGCGCGTCTACTCTATTCAGCCGAACCCGACGACCAAAGGCCTAGAAGCTTCTGGCTGGGGACTTGTTTACAATTCCACGCCGAACACGACGTTAGAACACCGTGGCTACCCATTTGGCGGCCCAGAAAACGCCTGGACGTATTTGACCGCGTCTATAGGCCTCTACGTCCAAGGGGACAAGATCATCGACGTTGTGCCCGGATCCCCCGCCGACAAGGCTTTCTTGATGCCTGATGGGAAGATTCTCGCGGTTAATGGCCGAGCCTATTCTGTGGACCTGTTGGTGCAGGCCATCGCCAAAACGCAGACAACTCCGCTGACCATGTCCATTAACTACAAGGGCGCTATCGAGAACGTAACCCTCGAGTACAAGGGCGGCGCGCGTTATCCCCACTTGGAACGAATAGCGGGAGTTCCAAACCATTTGGATTTGCTGATGAAACCAAGGCGAAAACTGTGATGTCAACGCTCCGCCTATGAGGTTGCGGGAGTTGGACTCCCTTGGGCGGTTGGCGGCCAGATAAGAGAGCAGTCGATCGATGTGCGGTTTGGCGCCGGTATTGTTTTGGGAAGAGATTCGAACTTCATGAAGTCTGAGCCATTTTTTACACACATACTGCTTCGGCGTGAGGATTTAGGTGACGGGAAGTACCCGCTCGACATTCCGGGTGTCGGGCAGATCGAAACCATCCGGTTTCATCCGCAGGTAACGATCTTTGCCGGTGAGAAAGGGTCTGGGAAGTCAACGCTAATCGAGGCGATCTCTATCGCCGCAGCGTCAACTCGAGTTTCTTGCCCTAATGCGAACTCACATCGAACGTCGATCGCAATTCATCCTTTCGACACATGGCCCGATTCTGATGAGCTATCCAGAAAGTTGCCTCTACTGGCTCGACGAGTTTGGACTAACAAAAAAGGATTGGCGCGAAACTAACCACTTCAAGCTGTACCAAGCCATCCTTTCAAACCCGGAAATCGCGCACCGAGAGTTGCGTTCAAAACCCTAGGACTAGCGCTTTAGAGCACGACTATGCCTTCGCCGGAGCTTTCCGCAGCGATGCGAGCCACTCTTCGTTGAGTTGGTTGAGGGTTCGGCCGGTGAACTGCTTAAACAGTTCCTCTTTATAGGCGTTCGCTTGGAACGCTTTGCTCAGCTTTACCACCAAATTCAAGTCGTAGTGACAACTTGCCCAGTAGAGGAATGCGCCCGTGGTCTGATAACTGTCACGAGCGGTGGCCCGGGCAGGGTTCGGATGTGGACGCTTTCCGACAGGCTCATAAAAGAACCATCGGACGTAGTCGGCGATTCCTTCTACCAGCCACACGGGATCGTATGTGGGATAGCTTTGGACGACGTGCGTCAGCTCGTGGACGATCATGGCAAGGTCGTTGGGGTGAGCCAATGCGTATTTGGCGGAGACCTCTATGACAGGCGTCCTCGGGCCAGCGCCGAACCCGGCGCCGGTGGTTGCCGCGACTCCGTTGTAAGAGTACGTGACGACGATCTTTACCGGCTTGGAAGGGCGGTCCAGTGGTAATTGGAGGGTGCGGAGAATTAACCCGTAATTGTCATGGGCCACTTTCTGATAGGCATCGGCCAGATCCTTTAACTTCCCTTTCGTGGCATCGTCGACAACGATCGGCTTGGGACCGGAAGTGAATGGCCCGAGATCTGCAGATGGTGCGCTCGGCTTGGGAAGTTCCACCATCGCGGTGATCTCGGGAATAACGAGTTTAGACGCTTGAGTCGCTTTGACCGGGGACCAGCCCCAAGCGGTCGCCACAAGGATCGCCAAGACGAGGGATGCAAGTTTTCTACACACTTTCGACACAGCTTAATCTTACGTGGTGTTGCTTCCTAGTCCGGGTCGCCATAAAGGATTCCGCGGTCTTTGGTTCCTAGATAAACTCTTCCGTAGATCCGGGGATCGCCGGTGACCACTCCGTGGACTTCGAAGGGGCTAAAAGGATCGGAGATACGGGTCCAGGATTGGCCCTTGTCATCCGATCGGAACACCCCAACGATGCCTTCGTATTTTCCATTTGCAAAAAGGGTTGGATATCTCTCTCCCCTGACAGGCTTACCAAAGCCGATACTCTCGACAGACTCAAAATGCGGCAGCTTTCGAAAGAACTTGCCGGCATCCACGCTGTGAAACAGTCCGGTCTGGGCGGGGACCCAGAGGCCTCCTACTTGATACTCGGTAGCCCGCATCCGCCCTCGTGCGGTAGGCAGACCGATTGAATCTATGGGATGGAAGCTCCTCGCGGTATCGTCGCTCATGTATAGATTGGCGCCGGAAAGAGCGTAGGTGCGGGTTGGCGTGACTCCGTCGGCAACCAATTCCACGTTTCCACTCAGCCCCGCAGATTTCGCCCACGACTTGCCAAAATCAAAGCTCCTCCAGGTTGAGCCTCCGGTGGACCAGACGATCACCTCGGCAGTAGAGTTGAATACGATCGATCCTGCCAGCGCGCCGGGAGGTTCGGCCGGAAATTCACGCCAAATGACTCCGCCATCATAGGTGTAACTCCCACTCTTTGACGGGCTTCTTCCGGCGCGGACCACGAGAAGGGGACAATCCACCGCCCACGACAAGCTCTCGGTGTCGGTGAGCTGGCCGCTCACCGAGTTTCTGACTGGAGCTCGGTCCAGGCGCCAGTGGGCGAATCCGCCGGAACCTTTAAGAGCCGAGATTAAGTGCGACCCTTCACTTGGGCTCACCAAATCGACGACGGCTCCCTCGGCTTCCCCCCTGTGGACTCCGGTAACGACTCGCTTCCAGTGATAAACTTGCGAGTCTTGGGCAACCGTTGGTTGAACCAAGCCTATGAATAGTATCGGTATGAGGCAAAGCACGCCGTGATTTTACTACCGGCGGCAAGATCGACTACGTACGTGCTGGTTGCGGTTGCCTTCAGGCCAAATGATAGACTTCGCAAATGTTTCAGCTTCCATCCGACCTCGCTCAGCAGGTCACAACTGCCCTGGCTGAGGATATCGGCGGCGGTGATATCACGGCTCAACTGGTCCCCGCCGCACAGCGGGTCACAGGTAGAGTCATCACCCGCGAGGAGGCGACCTTATGCGGCCGACCTTGGGTGACGGAGGTATTCCGACAGTTGGATCCAAGAGTCCAATTGACCTGGCATGCGGACGACGGCGACCGCGTGACCGCGAATCAAACTCTGTTTGAGATCGCTGGCCTGGCCCGGCCCATTCTCACGGGTGAGCGCACCGCGATCAACTTCC
>Ga0207024_10287_pt1 | contig 12002 bp, 14 predicted proteins | sample Alteio_BWMinCont_44_FD_153470 | JGI IMG/M metagenome (GOLD analysis project Ga0207024, IMG submission 153470) | Enriched cells from forest soil in Barre Woods Harvard Forest LTER site, Petersham, Massachusetts, United States -... | ecosystem: Environmental > Terrestrial > Soil > Temperate forest >...
CAATTCATCTAGAGGTAATAAAGTTTCATAATCTGTTAAGATGCCACAGTTAAATAAAAAATTAGCTTGATTAGTATATCCTAAAACAGTTAAATTGCTCGCGACTGCTGCTTCTGCCACGGCGGTAAAATCAACGTGAGTAGTGATATCTTGCCAACCAATGTTAATTAAAGGATCAGTATGAGCCTGATGTTTATAGTGACACATTAAAGTGCCAGTATGACGTTGGGGGTGGTAATATTCTAATCGCGGAAAGCCATAATCAATTATTAAAATAATAGCTTTATCTATGTTTTGGCTGATAGTTGCGAGCCATGGATGCAACGATAAATTAATTTCAGAAATATAATCATTAGAAAAATTTTCTCTAGGTAATTGAGAAAAGATTTTATCATCGGTTACTTCTAGATCTTGCCAAACAAATTTATTATCTTGATAGCTCACGCAACGTTCATAGAACTTATGGTTTGACCATTTAAATAAGGTGATCGGAAAGGCATCTAATACTTCATTGGCTAAAATAACTCCGGAAAAATTTTCGGGCATTTTACTCAGCCATTCAATTTTGCTTAAAAAATGTGGGACTTTTTTCGCCAGAGTTGCATATTGATAAGCTTGTAAATCGGGGCTGGGTTCTAAAATATAATAATGTTTAGGTAAACAATTTAATTCACTAAGCCGTAATAAAATGTCGCTCGCCATCATGCCGCTACCGGCGCCAAATTCTAAAATATCACTACCAGGTAAATGCTGCAAAATTTGTTGGCATTGTATTGCTAGAGCGCGAGAAAATAAACTGGAAATTTCTGGTGCAGTAACAAAATCGCCCTCGGCCCCTAGTTTAGGTTTGCCGCCGACATAATAACCTAAACCTTTAGCATATAAGGCTGCACGCATAAAGTCGATAAAGGGTAAACTATTATTATGAGCAGCTATTTTTTCTCGAATGAGATTCACTAACTCAGACATTATCGCGCTCAATAGTTACGCCGACAACCTCTGCATTGGCTAAGGCACTGGGTTTGCCAACAGTTAAACGCAATTTTTTTACTGAGAATTCTGTTTGCAGTATTTCAGCAATGGTATTTGCCAGAGTTTCTACCAAATTGAAGTGTTGTTCATGAATAAGTTTTTCAATCCGTTTAGCGACAGTAAAATAGTTTAGGGTTAAATTAATATCATCAATGTTGGCAGCTTCGCTAATATTCGTGTACATTTCTAAATCAATGAGCACAGTTTGTTCAACACGCTGTTCCCATTCATAAATGCCAATATGTGCTTTAAGTTTTAAGCCTTTGAGAAAGATTTTGTCCATAGGCTATTATAAACCGAAACCCGCTAGTAACAATAGAAAAACCCTGATATCATTCGAATACTTAATCAATCGGGGAAATCTCACATGCTTAATACGACTGCCAAACCAGAATCAACATGGTTAGTTTTTTGGATGATTATTTGCTCAGGGATTGGCGGAATTTTATATGGTTATGACGTGGGGGTTTATTCGGGGGCCTTACCCTTTATTCGCGATAGCTTAAGTTTATCGACTGATCAAGTGGGCTTTATTGGTGGTGCCGTGTTTGGCGGGGGCTTAATTGGTACCCTGGCGACCGGTTATTTATCAGATAAGTTTGGTCGTCGCACCATGATTATTGTCTCCAGTATTTTATTTTTAATTGGTGTTATTGCGTTATTGTTTGCCCAACTTTTTATTACTATTTTATTATCACGTATTGTGATGGGCATCGGGATTGGCATTGTGTCGGTAGCAGTACCTTCTTATTTATCGGAAATTGCTCCAACTTCAGTACGCGGAAAAAGCGTGGCCGTGTTTCAATTATTTTTAACCTTAGGCATTTTATTAGCTTATGTTATAGATTATTTCTTTACCCCTTCAGGCTCTTGGCGAGCTATGTTTGCCGTGATTATTGTGCCTTCCATTATTTTATTTATTACCATGATGCGTTTGCCAGAATCACCACGTTGGTTAACAGCCAACGGCAAAAGCCGCGAAGCCTTAGATATTTTACACCGCACGCGAAGCTTACAAGAAGCTGAAAAAGAAATGCAGGGTATTGTGGAAACTTTAAATGCTGAGCATGCTAGATGGCGCGATTTATTTTCTCGCAAATTAGCCTTGGCTTTATTTTTAGCGGTATTTGTTGCAGTGTTTAATCAATTTACTGCGATCAATGGTTTCTTACAATATGCGCCTGATGTGTTTCGTCAAGCGGGGTTTGCTTCTGGTAATACGCAAATGGAAGGTGCGATGGCCTTGGGTTTAATTAATTTAATTGGTACGATCATCGCCTTATCTTTAGTAGATAAATTAGGCCGTCGAACTTTATTAATGACCGGTACAGGCGGCGTAGTTCTTTCCTATATCTTTTTAGCTTTAGCGAGTCATGCCAATTTAGCGCCTATTAGTTCACTATTTGGTTTAATCGCGTTTGTATTTTTCTTTGCCATTGGCCCTGGAGTGGTCGTGTGGTTAGCGATATCAGAATTATTTCCTACTGAAGTACGTGCTAAAGGGGTTGCTATTGGATTATTTGCCAGTTCCTTATCGGCTTGGCTAGTCACGACCGTCTTTTTACAAATTAAAGAAGTTTTGGGTTTAGCAGGAACTTATTGGTTATTTGCGGCTTGTACAGTAGTCTATTTTATTGTGGTTGCTAAATTGTTGCCAGAAACCAAACAACGGTCATTAGAGCAAGTGCAAAAAGAAATGGCTGCGAAAAGAAGCTAAAACTACAAGCCATCTCTTAACATCGCGATTTTTTCATGCTTGGCTATTTCTTGTTGCTGAGAACTAGAGCGCTCAGGATGTTTGGCATCAAATTCTTTCAAGAATTGATCGTCAGCGCTTAGTGGTGTTTCAGGCACGTCCAGTAATTTTTTAAATAAAGTTTTTAGTCCCATCATAGAGAAATTATACCCCAATTCTTAATTGTTTGTTATGATCTCATTATTATTTTTAGGAGCAGCATAAATGAGCCAAACTACGCGTATCGAATCTGATTCTATGGGCAAAATTGAAGTCCCTGCTGAACATTATTGGGGGGCACAAACAGAGCGATCTTTGCACCATTTTAATATAGGACAAGATGTCATCCCCGTGGAAGTAGTGCGTGGTTTAGTCATTTTGAAAAAAGCCGCCTCGATTGTCAATGCGGATTTAGGTAAACTCCCGCAAGATAAAGCGAAATTAATTCAACAAGCCGCTGATAAAATTTTAGCCGGAGAATTGTCAAATGAATTTCCCTTACATGTTTGGCAAACTGGCAGCGGTACGCAATCGAATATGAATGTCAATGAAGTGATTTCTAATTGCGCCATTGAAATTGCCGGAGGCGTGCTGGGGAGTAAAACGCCGATTCATCCGAACGATCATGTCAACATGTCGCAATCGTCTAACGATACTTTCCCAACTGCTATGCATATTGCGGCGGTTGAAACTTTAGTGCATAAATTAATGCCAGCAGTGAAAGCTTTGAGCGATGCTTTGCATGCGAAAGCCATAGAATTTAAAGATCTCATTAAAATTGGTCGCACGCATTTACAAGATGCAGTGCCCATGACGTTAGGGCAAGAATTTTCTGGTTATGTCGCGCAACTTGATGCAGATTTAAAACGTATTACCCAATGTTTGCCCGATATTTATGAACTTGCTCTGGGTGGTACGGCAGTCGGGACGGGAATTAATACGCATCCTGAATTTGCTGCACGGGCGGCGAAAGAAATTGCCCATTTAACAAACTTACCGTTTGTTTCTGCACCGAATAAATTTGCCGCACTGGCGGCTCATGATGCTTTAGTCATGGCTAGCGGTGCATTAAAAACCTTAGCCTGTTCTTTAATGAAAATTGCTAATGATATACGCTGGCTAGCATCCGGCCCACGTTGTGGTTTAGGCGAATTAACGCTGCCAGAAAATGAACCAGGTTCTTCCATTATGCCGGGAAAAGTTAATCCTACGCAATGTGAAGCCATGACCATGGTGTGCGCACAAGTGTTTGGCAATGATGCAGCCATTGGCTTTGCAGGTTCACAAGGTAATTTTGAATTAAATGTTTTTAAACCGGTCATCATTTTTAACTTATTACATTCAGCGAATTTAATCGCTGACTCTTGCCGCAGTTTCACGGAATTTTGCGCCGTGGGTATTGAAGCAAATCGAGAAAAAATTCATGGCTATGTAGAAAATTCTTTGATGTTAGTGACTGCTTTAAGCCCGGTGATTGGCTATGATAAATCAGCACAAATTGCTCACCATGCGCATGTGCATCATTCAACCTTAAAACATGCCGCTATCGAATTAGGCTATTTAACTGCGGAACAATTTGATGCTGCGGTTAAACCAGAAGAAATGATTGGACCTAAATAAATGAAAAAAGCCGTGGTATTATTATCAGGTGGTTTAGATTCTACTATATGTTTAGCATTAGCCCGTGAACAAGGTTTTATGCTTTATGCCTTGAGTTTTGATTATGGCCAAGGCCATATTGCCGAATTAACTGCGGCGCGAAAAATTGCCGCACACTGTAAAGTAGCTGAACATAAGATAGTTGATTTGCACTTACATTTAGGTGGTTCGGCTTTAACAGATAAAAATATTAAAGTGCCAGATCATGTTGATAACAAACAAATTCCCATTACCTATGTGCCAGCGCGCAATACAATTTTTCTGTCTATTGCCTTAGCTTATGCGGAATCCATTGGCGCAACCGATATTTTTTTTGGTGGTAATGCCGATGATTATCATGGTTATCCAGATTGTCGACCTGAGTATATGCAAGCTTTTGAGCGCGTGGCTAATTTGGCCACGAAAGCAGGAGTCGAAGGCCAAGCATTGCATTTACACACGCCTTTAATTAACTTAAGCAAAGCTGATATTATCCGCGAAGGTGTACGTTTAGGGGTAGATTTCAGCCAAACTATTAGTTGTTATCGGGCAGATGAACATGGCAAAGCCTGTGGTAACTGTGGCAGTTGTGTCATCCGGGCAAATGGTTTTGCCGCGGCTGGAGTGGTTGATACGGCAAAATAACAAGGGCCATCATTTGCAAAAAAAACAGCACATAATCTATAATACAAGAAAAACCCTTTTGAAGGAGTTTTCTCGTATTATGGACATCTCAAACAATTCAAAGGCAGTCATCGAATTATTCCACCTCCTTTTTATGGAGCAATTGAGCCAAAAGCTTGATAAGCGCTTATATGCGCTTAAAGGCGGTTGCAACCTACGCTTTTTTTTCGGCAGCATACGCTATTCCGAAGATATTGATTTAGATATTCACACGGTGGCTCCAACGACATTAGAAAATACTGTCAATAAAATTTTAGCTGGTATAGTTTTTACTCAGCTATTAAAAACAAAAAATATAAGCATCCTGCATTTTTCTACACCTAAACAAACCGCAACAACACAGCGTTGGAAGATTCAACTTACGCTGCCAAATCATACTTTACCCATTAATACTAAAATCGAATTTTCACGTAGGGATTCGACGCAAGGATCTGTTAGCGAGATTATTGTACGTGAACTGATGATAGCTTATAAATTACGGCCACTTTTTATTAGTCATTATCCAGCTGCAATTGCCTTGCAACAAAAAATTAGCGCATTGATTCTACGAACTGAAACACAAGCACGTGATGTTTTCGATATTTATCATCTCATGCAAACCAACAAGCTAGAAATCACTGCATTTACCACAGAAGAACTACAAATTGCGATTGATAATGCTATGAGCATTGATTTTGCTGCCTTCAAGGCGCAAGTTGTCTCTTATTTAGAGCCAGATTATCAAGCGCAATATGATGATGCAGACAGGTGGAATCAAATGCTGCTTACTGTTTGTGATGAATTAAGGTGTACGCCATGAAAATTATCAGTGCTTATAAAATAATTAAAAATTTAGGGGCAACTATTTTCCGAACCAGTGATGTAGCTATTACTATGGACGTAACGAATAAACAAGGTTATAAAGTATTAAAACAATTGGCAGATGAAAAATTATTGCTACATTTACGTCGTGATTTGTGGGCTATAACAGAAGCATTAGATCCTTTAATGCTAGCAGATTATTTAACAGCGCCTCTGCCAGCTTATATCTCTTTACAATCAGCTTTATATTATCATGGTCTCATTTCACAAATTCCCAGTGTTATTTACGCTGTGTCAATCGCCCGCACCAGAGTATATAAGACGCCTGTTGCAAGTTATTCTATTCACCATATCAGTGCAGAATTATTTGCGGGCTTTGATATTATAGGTGATAAAGCAATACGCATTGCACAGCCGGAAAAAGCGCTGTTCGATTTTTTTTATTTTAAAGCGGCTAAAAGTAAATTATTTTATGCTTTGCCAGAACTTGATATTCCCAATGATTTCAACTGGAACATTTTGCGGGAATATGCTGAAAAGATTGTGAATAAAAGCCGGCGGATAATGGTGTTGAATTTAATAGAGCGCCAGGCTCGCTAACTGCGCCAAAGCCCGCGCACGATGGCTGATTTTATTTTTCACTTCCGGTGCTAACTCCGCAGCGCTGCAGTGATAATCTGGCACATAAAAAATAGGGTCGTAGCCAAACCCCTTTTCACCTTGTTCGGCAAACAAAATTTCTCCAGGCCAAATGCCTTGGTAAACTAAGGGCAGTTGATCGTCAGCATGTTCAACGTAGACTAAACAACAAACAAATTTTGCTTGTCGTTGATTTTTTGGTACATCTTTCAATTCAGCTAATACTTTGGCAATATTGGCTTTACTGTTGCCATGTTCACCCGCATAACGGGCCGAATAAATGCCTGGCGCGCCTTTCAATGCATCAATACAAATGCCTGAATCATCAGCCAAGGCTGGCATGCCAGTTAATTGGCTAGCATGACGGGCTTTTAACAAGGCATTTTCTACAAAGCTTAAACCGGTTTCTTCAATATCAGGAACACCAAACTGGCTTTGGGGCACAAAGTTATAAGCAAAAGCACTTAATAATTCGTTGAATTCCGCAACTTTACCGTGATTATGGGTAGCGAGGATAATGGTTTTCATAGCTGCTATTATACCTTGCTAGCTTTAACAATCAAATCAATTATTAACCGTATATGCTAACTCTTTACTTCATTCCCCAAAAAGCTTAAAATAGCCTCGGTTTTTTAAAATCTAAATAGGAGTTCTATATGTGTCAGAAATTATTTGTTGCTGTTAGTATTATCGTAGCGTTAGTGATTGCTATCCTTGGTTTATTTCAACAACCTGGCGTGCAAGCCTTTGTTGCTTATGCAACGCATTTCTTCGTAGGTTTATTACCGGTATTAGGTGTTGCTGGTTTAATCAAATATATTGGTTGCTGTGCTAAAAAAGGTTGTGGTTGCGGTTGCACTTGTGCCTGTTGCAAAGATGGCAAATGCTGTAAAGAAAACGGTGGTAGCTGCTCAACTAAATAATTAGTTTAGTATCTTTTCTTCCAAAAGGCGCATGGTTTTTTCCAATGCGCCTTTATTTTTTTCCAAGGTTTGATGCGCGCGTTCACTCATATCTGCTCGCAAGGTGCTATCACCTAATAAACTAATCACCGCGGTGGCCAATTCAATATTATTTTGCACTTGAATTAACGCTTGTTCAGCTAACAGCAATTCAGTAATTTCCGTAAAATTAAACATGTATGGCCCGGTAATGGTGGGAATGCCAAGGCTTGCTGGTTCTAAAATATTATGCCCACCAATGGGCACTAAACTACCGCCAACAAAGGCTAAATCGCTTGCCGCATAAAATAATTTTAATTCGCCAATGGTATCGCCAATAAAAATTTGCGTGAGGGTACTACAAGGTTGTTGACTAGTCCGCGTGACCACATGGTAACCTTCATGTCGACACAGTTCAGTGATTTTATGAAAACGTTCAGGATGTCGCGGCACCAACAATAATAATAAATTAGGTACGCTTAATAATACCTGTTTGAAAGTTTGTAAAATTTTTTCTTCTTCACCATCATGGGTGCTGGCTACGACCCAGACATAGCGATCGTGCCCTAACATATTACGTAAAACTTGCGCTTGTTCCATAATGCTAGCAGGGACTGTTACATCAAATTTTATGCTGCCAGTGACAAATAAATGGGCGGGATCTAAACCTAATTGTAAAAAGCGCTGGCCATCTGCATGCGCGTGAGCTGCTAACACCGTAATGGCTGACAACATTTTTTTGGTGGAACGAGCAATGCGTTGATAACCTAAAAACGAGCGTTCAGATAAACGTGCGTTTGACAGCATAATAGGAATTTGCTGCGCTTTACACAGAGCCAACATATTAGGCCATAATTCGGTTTCTAATATGATCAAAGCTTTGGGTTTCACTCGCTTTAAAAAGCGTTTTAAAAAGCAGGGAATATCATAAGGCACATAGACATGAAAGATATCATTGCCAAAGGTAGCAGTTACCCGCGCGGAACCGGTGATCGTCATGGTGGTGAGAGTGATGGGTAAAGTAGGATAGTGTAAACGGATGGCTTTAATTAACGGCGTCGCTGCAATCACTTCACCTAACGAGACGGCATGAATCCATAAGCCTTGTTGCCATTCTGGTTTAATAGAAAAAACCCCTAAGCGTTCAAGGATGCGTTTACGATATTGTTTATTATGTCGCGAGCGCCACAATAGACGTAATAAAATAAAAGGTAATATTAAATAAAGTACAAAACTATAAAGATACCGCACGAATTTATCCTGGTTTCATGATATGCTAAACTATTATAGCAGTGTCGGCTTATATTATTCATGAAAATTATTATCAACTTATTAGCAATTATCCTTGGTTATCATTTTGGTGGTTTTGGTGGGGCAATTCTTGCCCTCATCTTAGTTTCTATTATCAGTAGCGCGGTAACTTTCCAAAAATGGAAAGGTAGCTTTCATTTTGTTAGCCCAGCCCGGGCTCAGAGTGCCTTTTTTAATGCCACTTTTTCCGTGATGGGATATATTGCCAAATCCGATGGGCATGTGAGTGAGCGCGAAATTCAAATGGCGCGGTTAATTATGGAGCGCTTAGGTGTTACCGCTGAAGGCAAACAACGGGCTATTAGTGCTTTTACCCAGGGCAAGCAAGCGGATTTTGATTTAAACGCCACTTTACAAGCTTTGAAAGCCAATTGTCATTATCCGCATCTATTAAAATTATTTATTGAAATACAAGTGCAAGCCGCTTATGCCGAAGGCCATTTATCGAAAGAAAAAGCGGCATGTTTGCAAGACATCGCCGCTCGTTTAAATTGTCCGCCGATTGATTTTGCCGCCATTGAAGCGGCTATGCGTGGACAAGCTTATAGTTCATCGAGTTCAAGTGGGCAAAGCTATCAGCGGCGTTCCGATAATTTAACTTTGGATGAAGCGTATCGAATATTAGAAGTGACGGCGAGCGCAACGGATGCGGAAATTAAAAAAGCCTATCGTAAATTGATGAGTCAAAATCATCCTGATAAATTAATTGCCAAAGGTTTGCCGGAGGCTATGATCAAAGTAGCCACGGAAAAAACCCAGCAAATTCAAAAAGCCTATGAACAAATTAAACAATATCGAGGAATTACCTGATGAATAATTATATTATTGCCCCCTCTATTTTATCAGCTGATTTAGCTAATTTAGGCACCGACGTGGAAGCTGTTTTAGCCGCGGGTGCAGATTGGGTGCATATGGATGTGATGGATAATCACTATGTGCCTAATTTAACCTTTGGCCCTATCATGTGTGAAGCCTTGCGAGATTATGGCATCACGGCGCCCATCGATGTACATTTAATGGTGGAACCCGTAGATCGCCTGATTCCCGATTTTGCCAAAGCCGGTGCCACGTATATTACTTTTCATCCAGAAGCAACCAAACATTTAGATCGCAGTATTCAGTTAGTGATTGATAGCGGTTGCAAAGTCGGTTTAGTCTTTAACCCAGGTACGCCACTTAATTATTTAGATCATGTGATCCACAAGCTCGATAGCATCATGCTGATGTCAGTAAACCCTGGCTTTAGTGCGCAAAAATTTATTGCCTCTAGTTTAGAAAAAATTAGCGCCACTCGCGCACGCATTGCTGCAAGCGGCCGCGATATTCGTTTAGCAGTTGATGGCGGCATTGGCATTCATAATATTGCTGAAGTAGCAAAAGCCGGCGCTGATACCTTCATCGCGGGTTCAGCGATTTTTGGCAGCGAAGACTATGCGCTGACGATTAAAAAAATGCGCGAGGCGTTGGGGCACTAAAGTTTCATTTGCAAATTGTATCAAAATATGATACAATTTGCAAATGAAAAGTGAATCTAGCTCTTTATTAACTTATATAAATAATTTACAAGTAAATGGACGTTATACTTTTACACGTGCTGAAGCCTTAAATGCTTTGCAAATTTCACCTAATGCATTTAAATTAAGCGCGTTACGACTTATAAAGAAACATAAACTTGCCCGACCAAAATATGGTTTCTATATTATAGTACCTACTGAATATCAAAATGTAGGTGCTCCACCCAGCTCTTGGTTTATCCATCAATTAATGACATTTTTTCAACAACCTTATTATGTTGGTTTGCTTTCAGCAGCAGCTTTATATGGTGCAGCACATCAACAGCCTCAAGTATTTCAAGTTGTAACTACCAAACCTTTGCGTTCTATTACGGTTGGAAATAATCATATAGAATTTCTCACTAAAAAAAATATTTATACTACTAATTATCAAGCTATGAAAACCCCAGCTGGCTATATGCAAGTTTCTTATCCAGAAGTTACTGCAATTGATCTGGTAAGATATACTAAAGCTTCAGGCCACTTAAATAATGTGGTAACCATATTAAATGAATTACAAGAAAAGTTAGATGTGCAGAGATTTCAGAATTTGCTTGAAAAAGAAAATATTGAACTAAGATCTATGCAGCGCTTGGGTTATTTATTACAATTAGTAAAGGCAAATAAAGAAATAATTGACCGAGCTATGTACTGGGTCAAGAAACATCGTCCAAATGCAATTCCTTTGCGTGCGGATAAACCTTATGAAAACTCCCTCAAAAATAGTGATTGGCAACTTTATATTAACGAAACTGTAGAGGGAGATTTATGATTCCACAAGCTTTTATTAATGAGTGGCGAAAATATGTGCCATGGTCGAGCGATGCTCAGATTGAACAAGATTTAATTTTATCACGAGCTATTGTAGATATTTTTTCAGCTCCATTTTTAGCAGAAACTTTAGCTTTTCGAGGTGGAACAGCTTTACACAAGTTGTTTATTCAACCACCTGGACGATATTCAGAAGATATTGATTTAGTGCAAATAAAAGAAGGGCCAATTGGCCCTATTTTAGAAGCGTTGCGCAAACAATTAAATCCTTGGTTGGGGGAAGCTGGATGGAAATTAAATCAAGGTCGTGCAACTTTAATATATCGCTTTAATTCGGAAAATGAACCTATTACTCCATTGCGACTAAAAATAGAAATTAATAGCCGCGAACATTATAAATAATATTGGTAATGCTGTTTTCTATCAGCTATCTCATGGTGCTGCTCCTAGAATAACTGCTATCCCTTTCTGTAATCATACAATAGCTATCTATCGAGATACAATTAAACAAACCATCCAAGTGTTATTATTAAATAATGAAAGCTTAGGATGCTGGCAACCAGATCAACCTTGGAGATCTTATTCCATATCCACGCCAGATATTCTCGGGGATAATGATAACAATACCATCAAATTCGCTGCGATTTATAATACACCAGGCACTCTTTTAACCTTAGTGTTAAATTTTTCTCATAGCAAAAAGCCTATTGGCAAAATACAGTATTTAATTCGTACAGAGGGTTATATTGATCGTGTAACTTTTTTCTTCGACCATTCTCCCCCATTCCCAATGGGGACGGGCATTGAATATGCTGATGTCTGGGCAACTTATACTGTTCCAATGGCTTGGGAAAAACGATTTGTTTTCATCTTAGCAGATACACCCAATCTATTTTA
>Ga0207024_10290_pt1 | contig 11919 bp, 12 predicted proteins | sample Alteio_BWMinCont_44_FD_153470 | JGI IMG/M metagenome (GOLD analysis project Ga0207024, IMG submission 153470) | Enriched cells from forest soil in Barre Woods Harvard Forest LTER site, Petersham, Massachusetts, United States -... | ecosystem: Environmental > Terrestrial > Soil > Temperate forest >...
GCCCGAGTAACCGACTCCGAATGACGCGCTTCCGGTCTTCTGTTCTTTCACTTTCCAAACCAAAATCACTTTCCCGGGTTCAGTACCTTCTTCCGGTTCAACGTTAGCCGTTTCAAAGAAACCGGTGTTGTTTAACCGTTCAATGTCTTTTTGGAGCCGTTTTTCACGAAGAACGTCCCCAACCTTGGTTTTAATCTGCCGATAAATCACGTAATCTTTGGTTTTGACGTTGCCTTCGATGCGCATCCCTTCCACAAGCGTTTCGGTAATGTCGATCGTGACGACGCCGTCCGGATTAATGTTTCCCTTTAATCCGTCGAGAATGTAATCATTGGTCTTGTATAATTTTGCAATATTGCCCAAATCGGCTTCAATTTTTTTGCGGTTAAAGACATCTCCGACCTGCGTGTGAACTAAAGGGCGCAATTTTGCGTCGGAATAAACGGTGTTTCCCTTAATCTGGATCGCCTTAATAAGGATGCCTTCCTGAATTTTCAACGTGACTCTTCCTTCTTTTGACCACGCCAAATCGACCACGTGATTGGAAGGCTCGGTGTACCCTTCGTTTCCGTAATATTGATTAACGGCGAGAACGTCGCCGTAGAGCGTACGGGTGTTTAAGATTTTACCGGTGGCTGTCTTCATTAGAGAGAGCAGCTTAGAAACAGGGACCAATTGATTCCCGGTGATTTGAATTTGATTAACCACGGGATTTTCCACCACCACGAAAATAACTTTGACGCCTTGATCAAGCTTCACCGTTTCAACTCGAACATCGGTAAAATAACCTAGATCATAAATGGAGTGAACATCGCGCTGAAGCTTGGCGTCTTCAAGGGTTTCTCCGATTTTGGTGGAGACCGCCTCTAGAACCTGATCCGTGCTGACGAGTTTGTTGCCGTCGACTTCAACTTGACTGACTTGTTCGCCAACCGGTACCGTTAATGGACGCTCCGGCAAAGGCTTGTTTATGCCTTGCGCCGATGCCATTCCGGAAAAAAACGTCAAAAGAAAGCAAAAGATTAAAACCGATCCTAGAAATTTCTGGATTTTCACTCGAATTATCCTTTCTTGCGAAGGCAAGTATCAATAGTGAAGCGACAGATAGCAAGGTGATATATAATGAAGCATCTGAGGTAAACACGTTCGTTTAATTCGACGGCTAACAATCTCGTCCTTCCTAAGAAAGTTTTCTTTTATCCAGTAGGACAGTTCGTATCGCTAGCCAAGAGTCCCTCATGAAAACAACCTCTGGAACGTCGCAATTTTTCGTAGGCGGAGAGGAAACCCTTTCAGAAAAAACGTTGAAGGTTTTTTCCCCGTACGACGACAGCGTGGCCGGCGAAACATTTTTGGCGTCACCGGCCCAACTTGAAGCGGCGGTCACCGCTTCGATTTCCGGCTTTCAGCAAACCCAAAAACTCGCGGCTTACGAACGATCCGAAATCTTATTAAAGATCAGACAACGTATCGCAAATGAGGCGGAAGGGTTTGCCCGCATTCTTACACTTGAAGCCGGCAAGCCCATCATCGACGCCCGGCGGGAAGTGGAGCGAAGCCTTCTGACCTTTGAAGTGGCGGCGGAAGAAGCAAAGCGGAATCACGGCGAATTTCTTGATTTGGCAGTTGCCGCTTTTTCGAAAAATCGATACGGAATCTATCGCCATTTCCCCGTCGGGCCCATTCTTGGGATTACGCCATTCAATTTTCCATTAAATCTTGTCGCGCACAAACTCGCGCCGGCCATAGCAATCGGAACAAGCTTCATTTTAAAGCCGTCAAGCAAGACGCCACTCAGCGCCTTAAAGCTTGCGAAAATCATCGTTGAAGCCGGGTATCCGAAAAAAGCGGTGAATGTTCTCCCCGCTCTAAGTTCGGATATTGAAGCGCTGGTTAAAGACGATCGAATCAAAGCATTAAGTTTCACCGGGAGCGGAGCAGTCGGCTGGAAACTCAAGTCGCTGGCGGGAAAGAAAAAAGTGTTGCTGGAGCTGGGTGGAAACGCGGGCGTCATCATACATGAGGATGCGGATATCGCGGCCGCTGCAGGACGTTGCGCCGCCGGCGCGTTTTCGTTTGCAGGTCAAACCTGCATTTCGGTTCAGCGAATCTTCGTCCACGAAACAGTCTATCCGGCGTTCGTCAACGAACTGATTAAACGGATTAAACTGATTAAAAGCGGCGATCCATTGGACGAATCAACAACACTCGGACCAATGATTGAAGAAAATGCAGCGAAACGTTCGGAAGCTTGGATAGAAGAAGCGGTGGCGCAAGGCGCAACGATTCTCTGCGGCGGCAAACGAAACGGAAAATTTTTGGAGCCGACCGTTCTTTCAGGGGTCACGAATGAAATGAAAGTCTGTTCCGAAGAAGTTTTTGCTCCGATGCTTTCACTGATTGTTTATCGTGATTTCGAAGAAGCGATTCAAAGGGTAAACAACTCTAGATACGGCTTACAGGCCGGCGTTTTCACGAACCAATTGAATCGAATCATGCAAGCGTACAGCGAGCTCGACGTGGGCGGCGTCATGGTAAACGAGATTCCAACGTGGCGTGTTGAGCCGATGCCCTATGGCGGCGTGAAAGATTCCGGTTTCGGCCGCGAGGGAATCCGCTATGCCATGGACGAAATGAGCGAAGGCAAGCTTTTAGTTTTCTGAGAGGGCGACCACGCACTTCCATAGAATTCATAAAAAATATGAGGTCGGTTCGGGGTTGGGTTTTCATTCTATTGATCTTCTCATTAATTTCTCGCGTTGGTTTTTCAGACACTCCTCCCTTTCTTCCGAACAGCACTTTAACGCTTCAAGACGTCGTTGCGGTTGCATTGTTGCACCATCCGGATATTCAAGCTCGGGAAGGAACATTGAAAGCCGGAATGGGTCGGGCGGATCAACTTCATTCTGATTACTATCCTCAAATCGGCTTCGATTCAAGCTATAATCGGGGAAATTATTTGGGGTTCACCGGACCGACCAGCGAGATTGTCTCCCAGCAAGTCTTCACAGAGTATTACTCGGCTTTCTCAACCAATTGGATTTTGGAAGATTGGGGGAAACGGCATGCAGAAGTGGAGGAAGGAAACGGATGGATAGGGATGGGAAAAGCGCTCCTTGCAGAAGCTCGCAATGATGTCATTTTTAATGCAGCGGACGCTTATTTCAAAGTGCTGCAAGCGGGAAAATTGACAGAAGTCAATCGAAAACTTGAAGAAGCAAGCCGCAAGCGGATGGAACAAGCCGCAGGGTTTGTTAAGGCTGGGGAGAAACCAAAACTCGAATTCTTAAACGCGCAAGCCGCTTATTTAAGCGATCATTTCAATGCATTGAAGGCCCAAGAAGATTTGGAGAATGCAAAAGCGCATCTGAATAGCACGATGGGAATTTCGAATCCGCCTCCTTACTCCGTGAAAACTGATTTATCTGTCCCGCCCTATACCGTCGAGCTTGCACAAGCCAAGGCCTTGGCTTTTCAAAGAAATCCAACGCTTCTTTGGCATAAATGGGACGTGGCACGACAGCGTGCTTTGGTTAACGAACTGAAGGCACAACGATGGCCGGTGGTATCGGCGAATGGAAGTTATGGTTGGGCCGATCCCACCTTTCCCCCCGGAACCCAGGCCTGGACGTTGGGCGTAGGATTGCATTGGCCCATATTCGACGGCAATAAACTCACTCATCAGATTAATGAAACCGAGGGCGATCTTAAAGAAGCCGATAACCAAGAAAAATCATTTCGCTTGAAAACCGAGGAAGATATCGAAAAAAATTATCTTTCATACCAAAGCACTCGAGAACGTCTTGACGTGGCGAATCAGGAATTAACGGATGCGGAAGAAGCCAGCCGGCTGGCCGATGCGCGCTACAAAGTCGGACTTGCTACCTTTGTTGAAGTCACCGACGCTCAAGCCCGTCTGGCACAGGCCAACTTTCATCAAGTCCAGGCCATCACCGATCTTCGCATCAGCCTCTCCTCGCTCAAGCACTCCATCGGCCTCGAAGAACCTTGATTGTCCGGACCTTACGCATGATTGATTTACTCTTCCTCGTTTTTAAGCGACTCGAGGAAGGCGATGTCCTCTAAATCTTTCGATCTTGGGGTTTGCCGCATTTTTTTCAATGCAATTAAATCATCGATGGCGGGCAAAATAATACTTAATTTTTCCTCTGAATCTTCGATTTTGATCGAACGCTCAAAACATTGATCAAAGTCAAGAATTTTTCCCTCCGTGTTGGAAAATCTTCTTGCAAGAAAGAGATCGATTTTCTGCCAGTCTCCATAAAGCGTTAGAATCGGTCTTTTTAAGGCATCTTCAGAGGGAACATCAAACGGAAATTTTTCAGTAAGATATTGAACGACTTTTTCTTTTTCTTCCGGGGCTATCCAAAAATCAAAATCTCGAGTAATTGTCACGGAACCGTATTGATTAACGGCATGTCCGCCGATCAGCAAATAACGAAAATGATGCTTCTCGAATCCCTTTAAGATCTCGATGAGCGAAGGTTCGGTCATGGGTTCTTTGAATTGACTTTCAAATTTTTAAGGATGTGCTCGGCTTTCATTTCATCTTCAATGGCTAAAATTTTTTCGGATGGCGATAGTGATGACCACCACTCGAGATTATCTTTCTCTGCTTGCTCGGCGGTATATTCATGCAATTCGTATCCTTTTGATTTCGGCTTCATAATCTCATTATATCATGCCAATCCCGATATTTCAACAATTATGGGAGGGCGGCGACGCGGTCAAGGAGGTTGAAGCCTCGGAGGGTTTTGCCGGAATGCTCCTCGAGAAAGCGATGATGGATCGAAGCGATCGGGGGCGCGATATTTTCCGCGATGACCGGCGCTTGACCGGGGACCGATTGTTCGCACGATCTCAAACCTTCTAAAATTTCAGCGGTGATTCCGACAGCAGGCTTATCCTTCTCTTGACAATTCTTGCACAAAACGCCGCCCAATCGATATGAAAATTTTATTAGGGCGTCTTCGTTTCCGCAGTGAGCACAGTGAGCAAGATTGGGCGGATAGCCAAGAAACCGGAACAACTGGGATTCGAATCCGCGAAGAAGCGCTTGCGGAGATTCTCCTGCGTCCAATCCTTCCAACGTTTTATGAAGCAAGAAGAAGAGCGACGGGTTCGACTCCGGCTCTTCAATCAAACGATCAATCAGTTCAAGCGTATATAAGCCATGAGTCAACCGATCCAAATCTTCGCGAATTTTAGGAAAGGTTGTTTTTATTTCACCTTGAGAAATCACGTCAAGATTTTTTCCTTCAGCTAATTGAAAAATAGAATACACCATCGGCGAAACGATCCGCCCCAGAGAACTCTGAAGACGACGCGCTCCTTTGGCGATAGCTCGGATCTTCCCCTTGGAAGGGCTGAAGAGCGTCACGATTAAATGAGTGTCGGCAAAGGGATAGGTTCGAAGCACAATCGCGGGAAGCCGATAAAGTCCCATAAGAAGGATATTCGCCGTAACTAGACAAAAAATCTCCTAAGTTAAGTGTCTTTACATCACATGAAAAAATATCTTGCTTCTTTTCTTCTCGTCCTCCTTTTCATCAGCGGCTTTTCATTCGCGGCTGATGATGGAAGCCAGCTTTCCAATGAAGCGATGACCCACCTGATACAATCCGCCCTGGATGGGAATCAGCGCCTCATGGAAAAACATGCCGATGTAAAAAAATATTTTGAAGGCGTTCTTCCCCTCTGGAAAGATTTTCTACAAAAATTACTGGAGCAAAATTCAGTGGCTGGAGACTGGGAAACACTTTTTGGAAAAAACGAAGTGCTTTGTAGGAAAACAGACGAAGCCATCAAGCCGCTCAAACCGCCCACGGAATTTAAGGATTTCCACGAGGCATTAACCAAGGGTCTGGAAGCCTTGACCGATTGGTCCTTAGGGATGAAAGGCCGAATTCACTATGCGAAAACCGATTATCAGAAGAACGCCTACATGAAAAAGATTGAAGGCTTCCGTAAAGAATGGTACGATTCGTTCTTTGGCCCCGCGGTGGATGAGTTAACCGGCGCTTGGTCCACCTTTATGGAAGAACATTGGGCGGACGGTCTTACACCTGAACAAGCGAAATCCGTGACGATGAACAGACCTGCCAATACGTATCTTTCCGGTCTTCATAAGGTCACCACTTCTCACTTGCGATCAATGATGGACATCGCCAATAAAGAACGGGGCTCGAAAGACGATACAGATGAGAATCAAAAGTTCATCGAGAGTTTAGAGAAAGAAGTCAAAGATTTCCAAAAAACCCGATCCAGTATAGAAAAATTGAAGCCACCCGATGTCTTTAAAGAGTTTCAACGGCTCCAATTGGCTTGGCTTGCCTCCGTAACCGATGGAACTCAACAGCTTCATGATATCGAAGTAGCTCAACAAAGCGGTGTCGCTCAAGAAAAAATTCAAGCGATGATCAATAAGAAAAACCAAATCGACCAAACCTCAAACCAACTCCACGAGAGCATGGACAAAGCTTACAACCAAGCCCTCACCACTCTTACCCAAAAATAGGGACACACCACTAATATTAACAACTTGGAAACATAAATTGATACGAATTGTTAATATTAGTGGTGTGTCCCCAATTTATTCAAGATTTGCTTTGCGGAGCTGGTTCCGATTCGGGCGGCTCCCGCTTTCACGAAAGCCAGAAAGTCATCCGCCGATCGAATTCCGCCGGAAGCCTTTATTTTTACCTCGGACCCTAGCGTTTTGCGCAGCAAGCGAACGTCGCGAATGGTCGCGCCATTTGAGGAGAATCCGGTCGAAGTTTTGACAAAATCAATTCCGGTTTTTTCTGCAAGCAACGCCGTTTTTATTTTTTCAGGATCGGTCAAAAAGGTTGTCTCTAAAATTACTTTGAGGATTAAGTTTTTTCCGATCTTTCGAAAAGCTTTCATTTCCTCAAAGACAACCCCGAATTTTTTAGATTTGATGGCCCCAACGTTAAGCACCAGATCCAACTCGTCAGCGCCTTCCGCAATGGCCTGCTTTGCTTCAGACATTTTTGTCTCTATCGTATTCGCCCCAAGCGGAAATCCAATCACGGTGGATACTTTTACGTCTGCTTGTTTGAGCAGTTTAACGGCCAGTGTAACCCAGCATGGATTGACGCATACCGAGAAAAATTCGTAACGTTTAGCGTCTTCGCATAATTTAAGAATGTCTTGTTGGGAAGCGTCCGCCTTTAAAAGTGTTGAATCGATAAGCCGGGCGGCTTCCGCCTTAGTCAATGCCTTGCGCTTTTTGGAGCTTGCCGCTGTAATCGATGTAAACGGTTTTCCACTCGGTGTAGGTGTCGAGCATCGTTTGTCCCGCCTCGCGGTGGCCGTTTCCAGTGTCGCGCGTGCCGCCGAAGGGCAGGTGCACTTCGGCGCCAATCGTTGAGGAATTAATGTAAACAATACCGGTGTACAGATCTTCTATCGCATGAAACGCACGATTAACATCGCGCGTGTAAATGGCGCTCGATAAACCATATCGGACTCCATTGGCCACATTCAAGGCTTCTTCTAAGTTTTCGACCGGAATAATCGCGGTGACCGGGCCGAAAATTTCTTCTTGGGCAATCACGGCGTTCGGTTTTACATCACCAAACAGAGTCGGTTCATAAAAACATCCTTCTTGTAGCGGTCCTTCCGCGTTAATCTTTCCGCCGGTTAAAAGGGTCGCTTCTTTTTTCCCGATTTGAATGTATTCGTCAATTTTTTTCAATCGTGATGAATTGATCACCGGGCCGACGTCGGTCGTTTGCAAAAGGCCGTCGCCCAAGCGAAGTTCTTTCGCGCGCGCCAAAAGTTTCTCCGTATATTCTTTCACGATTTTCTTATGAACGATAAGCCTGCTTGATGCCGTGCATCGCTGGCCGGAAGTGCCGAACGCGCCCCAAATAGCGCCATCGACAGCCAAATCAAGATCCGCGTCATCCATCACCAAAATGCAATTCTTGCCGCCCAACTCGAGCGCTGTACGTTTTTTCGTGTCGGCCGCGGCGCGCGCCACTTCTTGACCGACGGCCACCGAACCGGTGAACGAAATCAGTTGCACGTCGGGATGCCGAAGCAACGCGTTGCCCGCCTCTTCTCCGCTTCCATGAATTAAATTGAGGACGCCGGCGGGAAGTCCGGCTTCAATGAAAAGCTCGACCAGTTTCGCGGCGCACAGCGGTGTGTCGCTGGCCGGCTTGAAAACGATCGTGTTCCCGCAAACGAGGGACGGCGCGATTTTCCACATCGGAATCGCCATCGGAAAGTTCCAAGGTGTAACAATCCCCACGATTCCAACCGGCATTCTTAAGGACATTGCAAATTTCTTGGGGAGTTCGGACGGTGTCGTTTGGCCGAAAAGCCTTCGGCCTTCACCGGCGGCGTAAAGCGCCAAATCGATCGCTTCTTGCACATCGCCGCGCGCTTCTTTCAGCACTTTCCCCATCTCGCGAGTCATCAACTGCGCAAGTTCTTCTTTGTGCGTCTTGATCAACTCGGCGACTTTATACAAGAATTCTGCACGAACCGGCGCCGGCGTTAACCGCCATCCGCGAAACGCTTTCTTCGCGGCCTGCACCGCGGCATCAACGTCGACGGCAGACGATCGTGGAAAAACGCCGACTACTTCCGTTTGATGCGCCGGGTTGCGGCTTTCAAATGTCTTGGCGCCTTTCGGCTCCGCCCATTTGCCGTCAATGTAATTTTTGTGAGTTTGAGTGCTCAACATGTAACGATCTTTCGCCTCACTCGGGACGTCAGCCTCCTAGATCAACTCTCATCGACTGCCGGGGTAAGAGTTCCAGGTTGTCTTGAAACCTTACTTTTAATGTAACCGATAATTCTCGAAATCAAACTGATTTTCGGTTTTCATCAAGGCAGGGATACGGGTCCTAAGCGTGATTCGAGAATGACCGGGGACATCTCAAGTGCTCCGGAGTTGCAATCAAGGCCTCATCCCCCAACCTGATTTTTTCCATAACGCAAGGAAGTCTTTAGACGTTGCTGAAGGTTTTTTCGTGGAAAAAACAATCAAGAGCGAGATCGTCTATCAAGGAAAGTTCATTACACTCCGCCGGCACGACATTGTTCTCGATAACGGCAATAAGACCGTTCGCGAGATCGTGGAACACCCGGGCGCGGCGGCGTGCGTCGTCCTCAATGAAAATCATGAGGTTCTCTTGATTGAACAATACCGGAAAGCCGCCGAAGCAGTCCTAGTGGAGATCCCCGCTGGAAAATTGGACGCGGGCGAAACGGCGGAAATATGCGTCGTTCGCGAAGTGAAGGAAGAGACCGGAATCACGATTGAAGATCCGGTGAAACTTACCGCATTTTATACAAGTCCCGGTTTCACGGATGAAATCATGTACGTTTTTATGGCCTATGCCGGCGCGCGAGGGAAAACATCTCAAATGGATGATGAGTCAATCTCTTCGACGTTCGTTCCGTTTGACGATGCGATTCGGAAAATTCACGAGGGGAAAATCCGGGATGCCAAAAGCATCATCGGACTTTTGCTCACCAAAGAAAAACTGTATGAATCTTAAATCCTATTACGTCGATTTACACGTCCATTTGGGGCGATCGAGTGACGGAAGCCCCGTTAAAATCACCGCGTCCTCCAAGCTGACGTTTGCCAATGTCATTAAAGAGTCGATCGATCGCAAAGGGCTCGACATTCTTGGCATCGTAGACTGTGGTTCGCGAAAAGTGCTTTCCGACATCCGCGATTTAATGAAGAAAAAAGAATTGGTGGAGTTGGAAGACGGGGGTCTCCGCCACCGCAATAAAGTGACGGTGCTGCTTGGGTCCGAAGTTGAAACTTCAGAAGAACAAGGGAAGCTAATCGCGCATCATCTGGTTTACTTCCCATTTTTAAAACAGATGGAAGAGTTCTCGCGAACCATGGGGAGTTATATCACCAACATGGATCTTTCAACACAACGCGCGAGAATTACGGCGAAAGAGTTAATGGCGGTTGCCAATTCGTTGGGCGGGACATTCATGGTGGCCCATGCGTTTACGCCGCACAAAAGCGCCTACGGAAACTGCGCGAGACGGCTGCATGATTTATTCGGTGACGATGTCACGAACATCGGCGCACTCGAGCTTGGGCTTTCCTCCGACACTTATTTGGCCGATCGTATCGAAGAATTAAAATCGATCAGCTTCATCACCAACTCGGATGCACATTCGTTGGCCAAACTCGGACGCGAATATAATGTGATGGAACTGGCGCGGCCCACCTTTAAAGAAGTGATGCTGGCGCTTCGAAACGAAATGGGTCGGCGCATCAGCGCAAATTACGGCCTTGATCCAAAACTTGGAAAATATCATCGAACCTTTTGCGAAACCTGCGAAAAAGTTCTGGAAGATACTCCCCCGCCAGTTTTAGCGTGTCCGCAATCAAACACACATGACATCGTGATCGGGGTTCTCGATCGAATCACCGTAATCGCCGATTCCCCGGAACCGGTTCATCCTGCGCACCGTCCGCAGTATCATTATCAAGTGCCTCTCGAATTTGTGCCAGGATTGGGCAAAGTCGGATTGGATCGATTAATCGCGCAATTCGGAAGCGAGATGGCCGTTCTGCATGAAGCATCCCGCGACGACATCAATAAAATTGTCGGATGGAAACTCGCCAACCAGATTATCCTCGCCCGTGACGGCCTTCTTCCTCTCACCGCCGGCGGTGGCGGCCGCTATGGCAAAGTCGCCGTCGACGCTGGCACTGAGCAACTCTCTCTGCTTTAATGACGACTATTTGGAGACATTGTAAAGTGTTGCTAAAGCAAGATCGAGCCCGACAACTTGTTGAGGCCCGCTTCCTGCAAGCGCAAACGATAATCCTACCATGACCTTGGTAACGACCTCATCCCTACTCTGAAAGGCATCCAACATACGCCCGACATTCATCACAAGACGAAAGGGCAGCGTTAACCCGTGGGTGCTCGATTGTCCACTCATATATGCAGCATGCTGTCGAATCGCTTCCTGAGGAGTAAGAATCCCATGACTGGCCGCGTATCCGGCCAAACCTTTTTTGATCTCGTCTCGACTCGGGACTTCGATAGATGGCGGCAATGATGAAGAACCTTGTTTTTCTATTTCATCTTGACGGGCACTGGCGAGAACCGTCCCCAGCAACCGTAATTCAAAATCGGGCAGTTTATCCAGCGCGCTCGTCAGTCTTGCCTGATCGGGAATCCTTGATTGTTTTCCCGCACGCGGTGGTAAATGGCTAAAATCAATACTTAACTTCATGATAAAAACCTCCGTATATTTTATAGAGCAACTATCATGGCATCCTCTTCGCTCGTCAAGAGGCGTGACGGAAAAGTTACAAAATGTTAATATTTTGCGGCAAGAAATCTTGTCATTTATCGGGAATGATATGATATAATAATCGAAAACGTAATGCAATAAGGAGGAGAGAAATTATGCCAATCTCGTTGGAAATGCCGGAAAAAGGAACAAGCATCTTAGAAGACGAGCTTTATCGCAAGCGTTCAAAACATTTATTGGTGCAGTGGCTCATCAGTGGCGACCGACGGAATCTTCCTGCCGAACTCAAGCCTTACATTGCCTCACGACCGGATGAAGCCAAAGATCTTTTTGATCGTTTTAGAATTCGCTCTAGAAAGCGCACCAAAGGGAAAAAACACCTTTTCTCTAATTAAAGTGGAATTGTGACACGGATTATCATTCTGGTTTGTGACGGCCTTGGCGTAGGCGAACTTCCGGATGCCGCCGAGTACGGGGATACCGGAAGCAACACCCTTCGAAATCTCGCAAAATCTGTCGGCGGCCTTCATCTACCCAACTTGGAGTCGATCGGCTTTTCAAAAATCATTGACGATGTCCCCGGATTAAACAGCAAAGCCCCCTCTCGCGGCGGTTTCG
>Ga0207024_10215_pt2 | contig 11911 bp, 6 predicted proteins | sample Alteio_BWMinCont_44_FD_153470 | JGI IMG/M metagenome (GOLD analysis project Ga0207024, IMG submission 153470) | Enriched cells from forest soil in Barre Woods Harvard Forest LTER site, Petersham, Massachusetts, United States -... | ecosystem: Environmental > Terrestrial > Soil > Temperate forest >...
TCGAAAGAAGTGTTTTGCTGTCTGTTCTGGTAGCGATCGAAGGTGATATTTATGCGACTGCTGAAGAGATTGGCTCGTAGACCCACGTCAGTGCCCGACGAAACGGTTGCCTTGAGAAACGACGAGTCAAGCCGCTGAATCGTTTCCGGAGGATTGAACGTTGCGGCATAATTGACAAAGGCGCTAAACGTGTAATCTGCGCTATTGAGAAGATGGACGACTGTGCCGGTACTCCTGGAGTTTACCGTTTGAATTGTTGGGGGCGCGTTGTAGTCGTCCCGAAATCGATCGTTCGCGTATTGTGGAAGGCGATTCCCGCTGGTGTCCCGCGGACGGATATTGGCCGACTGTACCCCTCCCGTCGGGTTCCCATTCGCGTCCTTCGGTGTATAGGTCAGGGTAGCATAGTCGGGCGGGGCTGCCGGCTTATAGATTACCGTCATGCCATTCCAATTGCTCGGGTAGTCTCCGGCGTCGAGTTCCTGCTTGACATTGTTGTCGTATCCGTCGCGGCGTACGGCGCCAAAAACGACAATTCGATCCTTCCAATACTTGGCCTGGAGCGCCGCCGTGACATTGCGATACTCGGTGATTTGCTCCTGTTCATTCGCCGCACTGTCATCTTCAACGGCCCAAATGGGGCTAACAAAGGTGTTTGTGCCTGTTGTGGGATCGACCCAGCGAACCGTCGTAGGCGCCGTCCAGGGGCGGGCGCCGCCATCCTCGACGTAGTTTCGAATCCTGATAAGCTGCGTGTCGCCTGCTCCGATCTGCGACGTCCCGGTCAATCCCCAAAGGCGATGGTCGGGAGCCAGCCCAAGGCTCTCATCAAGCACCTTGGTCACGATGTCATAGTGATTGATTGACGACTGCAAACTCGCGGCGTAATTCCCCCACATGCCGGCGTTATAAGTATAACCAGCCGCGATGCGCGCGCCTTCAAGATCCTTGTTTAATAGGTTCTTCCGCATTAGCGCGTCGCTGTAAGGCTTGAGGTATTCCGGGTTCGGGCTTCCATCGGGATTTGTTTGGTCGATATCGATGTAAATGTTCTGGGCATTTCGCACGCCGTAGGTCCGCGCCAGCTGCAAGTCTTTATTAAAATCCGCCGCGCCTTGAATAAAGAAATTGCCGAACCGCTGGTCGATGGTGAGTTGAAGATCGTAAAAATTCTGTGAGATTTCCGGCGTGTCCTTGGCCACGCTGAACGTTTTGCCCGGTATCCGGTACGCCGAGTTGCTGGTCGCAGTGTTGGTGTAGCCTCCCGGAAGGTCGACGTTATCGAACAGTTCCAAGTTGGACACGCTGATGCCGTAGCTGGCGTTGCTGCCATAGGTGTAACCGTCGATGGGTGTCGTGGACGTGGATCCAGCCGTCAGGGTGACGGGGAATTTGTCGTAGTTCTCGATCGCGCCTATATAGGGGTTGTAAACGACCGCGGTGCCAAGGGCGCGAGACTTTTGCGCCACACCGAGCGCGTTGGCGTTCGACGGCAAGGTGGCTGGACCGGAAAAGGTCGTTTTTCCGTCCCATCCGCTGAAGTCATCGTAAATGCCAGACCCAGGAACGTTGCGTTCCATGTTTCCGTACTCGCCTTCCAGACGGATGCTGGTGTCTTTAGAAAACTTGTAGGTCTGGGTAAGGAACAGTGCGCGGTTCTTCTCAAATTCGCGATCTTTATATCCATCGCGATCAAGATAGACTCCGTCAGCGCGAACCGCATATTGCGGGCTGATGGACCTATTTATATCGAAAGACGTCTGCGAGAACTCCCAACTGCCAAACTCCTGGCGGAAGTCGGCGAAATTCTGGTCTACTTGCGCCACCTTTGTCGTCGAGCTGCTGACGCCTCCAAGGGCGGAATTGCCGAAGAGCACGGCGTTGGGCCCACGTCCAAGGTCATAACGCTCCAAAGCGTACGAAAACATCGGTGAATTGGCGGGGAAAAAATTCCGCTGTTGTGTGCCTACACTGATGCCGCGAACGGTATAATTGTACGGGTCGCCTGAGATATCGTTGTAAACCGAGCCTATGTTTGTATTGATCGGAGTGAAGGTGTTCGGGGACCACAGCGCGGCTTCACGCAGATCATCGATGCCGAGCGCGTCGATGAAATCGCGCGTGATGACCGAATAGGCGACGGGCGTATCCTTGAGGTCGGTCGAAAGGCGACCGCCGGCCAGCGAACTGGCGGCCACAAACCCATTGTCTTTGTCGGTGACTACGTTAAAGGGGTCCAGGACAATGGTTGTTTCTTCCGGCGTCGATGTCGACGCCGAAGTCGAAGTCGTTGGGATCGTCGCAGGGACCTTCAACGGGGGGGTGCCCGACGCAGCTTCCGGAGGCGGAGCCGGCGCAGTTGGGTCGGCCGCCACGCGACTGCATGGAACAGCGAGGAGCAGGGCCGCGAAGGCCATGGAGTTAACTGTCGCGCACATTCGTTTGGGTGTAGTCATCGGATTCTCGGTTTGTTGGTTGTTGGGTGCTTTTTCCTCACGATCATTGCAGCTGAATAAAATGTTTAATCAAAGCGCGGCGCACTGTGCTGCTTTGCAGAGGCCGGGGCGCTCGCAACCTAGGCATGAGCGCGTACAGACGGCGAGGAACGTCATTACAGTTGAAACGGGATGATTTTAGGTGCTACCGGCGGGTTTAATCCGCTCACACTTGTCGCGGAACCGGTGGGGTGAAACGATTAACTGTTTAGCTTAAATTCAAAGTCAATTGTTTTGTTGGAAATTCTGCGATACCGCCGCAGCTGCCCGGAAACGCACCGCGCCCGCTGGTCGATCGCGTGCTTCAGGTTTTCTCACACCACGGATCACTTCGTTCATGGACGAGTGAAATGTTTCAGTCTTCAAACGCCAATCGTCTAGGCCGACTCGTGTTGATCCTGGCGAGCGCCGTTGATGCGGCCGCCGCCGCTCTTGCTTTGTGCGCTACGGCGATGAGGTCAAGGCGCTCGAGCTTTCGCCCGGCGAAAATCGTCGTGTCATTCTCCCCGTTGACGCCTGACGTGCCGTGCGACGCCACCTCGCGTCCCGTTCCCGGCCGTGATCCGCACGCCGGGTTTGTGTGCGTCGGCGAGCGACCCGTTGCCGCCGATACGCTCCGCCTCCTCGCCGGGGGACACTGAGTTGTCTTCGGCGACATTAGTCGGGGCAGCCACCCATCGCGCGCCGCGCATGCTAAGTTTCCACGTCGTGATGGCGCCGAGTTTTTGCGGACCCAAATCAACAGAAGATCCGAGCCAATGAAGCAACACCCGGCGCGATCGGCCGTCAACGATTTGAAGGCGCACGATCCACTCCGACTCGGACTCGGCCGGTTTCACGGCAAGCAGGCGGACGCCGGCCGGCAGCCTCAGAAAGGATCCGGCACCCTTCAATGCACCGTCATGGGGAAAAGTCGCCATTGCTTGGGGCGGTTGTTCGAGCACCGAGGAGGCTTTCCAGGGATCGATATCGCCCGCGCCAAGCAGAAACTGAAACCGGTGCTCCCCCAAATCGAGATGGGGCTGCCACGGCTCTGATTCGGGGCGAGAGAGAGAGCTCCAAGCATACCGGGTGGAGCGGACGATAGTCGCCCGAAGCGCCCCGTCTTTCGCGTCGAAATTGTACAGGGCGTCGCTTGCAAACAGCCAGGCATCCGGCCGCCCCGGCTTGATGCGCACCCATCGCCCGCCCGGAACCTCACCCATCGGACCTCGATCAATGGTCGTGCCGGGGACCTCGAATTGCGCGATTTCGCCTCCAGGCATGACGAGTTTCAAACGGGCGCCGCGTTCGTTCCACAATAGCCGCGCCGCAATCCGGGTCGCGCGCGCGCCCGCATCGAGGTAAAACGTCAGGTCGATGCGCGACGCCCCTCCCCCGAGCCTCACCCACAAAGCCGCGCGATGCGGACCCGCCTCAAGGACGTGGATCTCCCGCACAGTCCAGGTTTCAAGCTCGGTCGAAATATCGTCGGCCTCGACCTCTCCATCGTGGCCGCCCCAAGAGCCAAAGGGATCGTCGAAGGAGCAAACCTCGAAGCCCTCGCGGCCAAACAATGGCTTGCCGTCGATTTTAATTGCAATGCCCGTCGCGCCAACCGCGGCGGACACGCTCAGCGCATCGTTGCGGATGGTCCCTCCAACCCCGTGGGCTCGTGGCGCGCAATCCCTTGGAATGGCGCCACCGGGGGATTCCTCGTCCCAGGCAACCGACACGACCTTCCACCCAAAAGCGGGCAATACCACCGGCATCACGAACCGCTTCCGCCACGGAACCTCGGGTGAAAAGTGATTCTCCACTGCGGCCAATTGAAACGTCATGGGCCGCCCTCGCTCATCGCGGGCGGTGACCGGTAGGTCGTTGGGCCTGCCCCGGTAACTCGCAATCGGACGGTAATCAAGGGCAGCCTCAAATTCAACATTGCCCGAGAACTCCCAGGGATGAGGATTCCACAGGAGGAAGGGCACCGCAGTCGGCATATCTTCGCCTGGCGTCCCGACCGCCGTGTCAACTCGGGCGGCGAGACGATTTAGCGCCGTTAGCTGAGCCTGCTGAGCCTCGTGGTAGGCGACGCCTAACAACGCCGTCTGATCGTCGAACGCGCGTTCGATGGCGGTGCCGGGCAGGATGTCATGAAATGTGTTAAACAGCAACGCGTCCCATGCCCTACCAAGATCCGGATGCCGAAAACCTAGGGCCGCCGAAATCACGCAGCTGCTCCGCTCCGCCTCAAGCAAAAGGTTCTCCGTTTTTCGGTAAGCGAACTTGAACCGAGCCGCGCTGGAATAGCATCCCCGCATGGTAAAGTTCAGTTCCTCGCTGACGACGGGCAGCCCCGCGGCCTCTGTCCGCAGGCAATCGAAGAAGGTGTGAAGCGTTGAAAAGCGCACGTCGATATCGCCATTCATCCCGCGCCAGCGAAGAATCTCCTGAATCTGGCGCCGCGTCGGTCCGCCGCCGTGATCTCCCAGGCCGAAAAAGACGGCGATGTTCTCGAGGTCGAAAGTATCGGAGAGCTCCCGAAACTTATCCAGGCGCTCCGCGACTTCACCGCGGTCCGAACCGTACCAACCGGTAGGAACGCGCCAACAGAGAATGCGTGCGCCGCTCTTGCTTTTCCACCAGAACGCTGGCCCGCTGAGCGGACGATCCCGAGCGAAAGGACGCGTAAAAGCAAAACTGTGCATTCCTGCCGCGGAATAGATCTCTGGCCAACCGAGACTATGGCCGAATGAGTCGGCTGCCCAGGCAACGGTCGGACGCACGTTCAGCGTTTGTCGCATATAGCGAAGGCCGTCTGTGAAGTGTCGACACAGCACCTCGGTAGCCGGAAGATTGGTGTCGGGCTGGCACACCGTGCCTCCGACGACATCCCACCGCTTGGCATCCACCATCGTCCGGATTGCCTCAAACGTTTTGGGGTCGTGGCGCTCCACATGCTTATAGATGGACGTTTCACCCCGAAGGTAGGTCAGCTCCGAAAATTCCTCCATCAATTTCAGCACCGCGCGGCAAGTGGTGATACCCTCGTTCAGCCCCTCCCGCCAATCCCATAGCCAAACGGGATCAAGGTGTGAATTCGCCAAGAGATGAAATTGCATCGACGCTGGCCCCGCTCGGGCGTTTTCAACCCTCGATCAGGACTTGGCACAATCCGCCTTCGGGAAAGTTGAATCAAGATCAAATATAAAACGATTTACCGAGCAAAAAAACTCAGACCGTTGACTCGACCGACCATTCATTACAAATGAACTTGAGCGAGTAAAACGTTTTAGTTATGATTTTGCCCTCTCATTTATTCATTTTCCTCCGTTAGCCCCGGCCCTCCTTTATTTCGGCGGCACGTCGCACCGAAATCAGGGTCCGGAATGGGGGCACCGACTGAAAGACGAAGCATGAAAACTCAATTTTTGGAACAAGTTCCGCCCCATGAAATCTCGCATCCAATTCCGGGAATCCCCAGAAATTGGGGATTATTCGCCTTGTTGATCGCCGGTTCGGCTCTCCTGGTTTCTTTCGAAAATGAGACGTACGCGGCCGGTGCAACGACTCCCTTTACGACGCTTGAGGCGGAAGCGGGGATATTGGGAGGAGGCGCAACCATCAGCGCTTTTATCCCAGGTTCGCCCGTGCCGACGGCGCCCACCAAGGAGCTTGAAGCTTCGGGCGGAGCCTACGTGGTGCTCGATCAGATTGGCCAGTGCGTTTCGTGGAGCAATCCCGTAGCGAACGCCAATGCGATCGTGATCAGAGCCTCGATTCCGGATGCGCCGAATGGCGGGGGCATCACCGCCACGATCGATCTCTATGTCGACGGCGTGTTCCGCCAGGCCATCACCTTGAGCTCAAAGCAATCGTGGAACTACATGAATTCGACCACAAATCCGGACGATCCAAAGGGCGGCGGAACGCCTTGGCACTTCTACAACGAAGACCGGGCCGCGATCGCCGGAACTCCCATCGCCGCGGGCGCCGCGATAAAGCTTCAGGTGGATGCGGCCAATGCCGCGCCGTACTACGACATCGACTGCATCGATTTGGAAAGCGTCCCCGCCGCGCTCCCCCAGCCTCCGAATTCCCTTTCGGTCGTCGCTTACGGGGCGGATCCGAACTTCGCGATCGACTCGACCATCGCGATTCAAAACTGCATCAACGCCGCAAGGACAACGGGCGTCTCCGTCTGGATCCCGCCGGGCGAATACTTGGTGGCCAGCCTGGCATCGACTCCCCTGGACCTCACCGGCGTAACGGTTCGCGGAGCCGGAGTCTGGTATTCCATGTTATATCGAAAGGTTCCGCTGCCGCCGCCGAACAATCAATGGAGATCCTACCTGCAAGTCGGCTCCGGCACGACACTGACAGACGTGTCGATCGATTCAAATGCAATTTACAGAGGCGCGGCCGGCGGCGACGACTATGGGCTCCTGGCCCAAGGCGCAGGCGGCTGGTTGGTGGATCGCGTCTGGGTTCAGCATTGTGACGCGCAATGGATGAGCGGAAGCAACGGAACGATCCAAAATTGCCGTGTCGCCGACAGTTGGGCCGATGGGATCAATCTGAACAACGGCAATACGCCAGACCCCAACAAGGCCGGAATCAACCTAACCGCGCAAAACAACTTTGTGCGGGGCGGAGGGGACGACGGCATTGCGGTGTATTCCGACTCCGGTCCTTCCGGCAAAAACACGGAAATGGTCGGCGCGAGGGTTTTGAACAACACCTCCGTCGCTCCCTACTGGGCCAATGGACTACGGCTATCGGGCGGCAAGAACGTCCTGGTCCAGTACAATCTGGTGATGGATCCGGCTGCAAATAGCGGAATCGAAGTCTCCACCTTCGGCGTCACCGGGCACCCTCTGGAGTCGGCTACGGTCTCGGGAAACGTCGTCTACCGCGGCGGGGGCTGGAACGGCACCGACCGTCACGGCATGCACGTGGGTTCCCCCGCGAGCAATTCGGACTTCCCCGCCGCCTACACGAGCGCCGTTATTCGCGACAACGCAATTTACGACGCTCGCCGCACGGGCCTGGCCATCGGCTCAACGTACGACGCGTTGCTGATTTCAAACAACGTCATCAGCCGTCCCGCAACCAAGGGCATTTGGGTCGAATCGGGAGTCACGGGTACCGAATCGCTGACCGGCAACACAGTCGAAAACCTGAACACGGGGCAACCTGCCTACCAAAATGACTCCGCCTCCACGTTTATGGGCACTTTGGTCGGTAATTCATGGCAAAACCAGCTTCCGCAGATCACGCAACAACCCGCTTCAACGAGCGTGGGGCAAGGCCAAACCGCAGTCTTCGGAATCGGGGCGGAAAACAGTTCGGCGAGAACGTACCAGTGGTCTTTAAACGGTACGCCCATCAACGGCGCAACCAACAGTTACTTGGTCCTGAATAATGTCACGAGTGACAATGCTGGCGGCTACACGTGTGTCGTAACGAATTCCGCGGGATCCTCCACCAGCGCTTCCGCGACTCTATCTATGTCAAGTTCCGGCGATTTGGGACGGCTGATCAATCTTTCGGTTCGCGCCAATGCCGGTATCGGCTCACAAATCTTTAGCGTTGGATTTGTGATCGACGGCCTCGGCACCAGCGGCACGAAGCCGTTATTAATCCGTGCAACTGGTCCGGCGCTCGTGCCCTTTGGAGTAACGGGCGTGCTTGCGGATCCGATGCTGACCGTCTTTCAAGGCGATACATCGATAGCCTCGAATGCAGGATGGGGCGGCAATCCGCAAATCACAGCGGCAAATTCCGCCGTGGGAGCTTTCGCCTTGACCGATCCGAGCAGCAAGGACTCTGCCCTCTACCTGAGCAACCTCACGTCCGGCGCGTACTCGGCTCAGATCACCGGAACGAGCGGCGACACTGGGACCGCTCTCGCCGAAATCTATGACGCGACCCCATCCGGCTCATATACGCCCGCTGCGCCGCGACTGACCAATGCGTCAGCTCGCATTCAGGTGGGAGTCGGTGGAAATGTCGGGATTGCCGGCTTCGTGATAGGGGGCTCGACTTCCAAAACCGTGTTGATCCGCGGGTCCGGGCCTGCTCTCGTCCCGTTCGGAGTGTCGGGAATTCTTCCTGACCCACAGTTGCGACTTTACAGCGGCAACAACTTGATCGAAGGCAACGTCGGTTGGTCCGGCGACCCGCAGATCGCAGCCACGGCATCCTCCCTCGGCGCCTTTTCATGGGGAAGCTCTCCGACGGCTGACTCGGCGCTCCTGGCCACTCTGCCACCGGGGGCCTACTCTGCCGTGGTTTCGGGCGCTTCCGGCGACACGGGTGTCGCCCTGATAGAAGTCTACGATGTTCCCTAGACGAGGCAGGCGACTCGGCGCCCCATCAAACCCGGAATCACCGGCACAATCGCGACTTGTCCAAGCGCTGACGGCTGTTATCGTATTGGATACAGCATTACTTGTCGTCTTTGTCCTGCCCGCCGACCTTCTTTTTGGCAGCCCGGGGAGCGATCTCGGTCAGCAATTTCTGGCATGGCGCGCCTTTGCGGCGGCATCGCTGAAAGCGGGTCATCTGCCCTTGTGGAACCCCTACAGCTACTCGGGGGAGCCTTTCCTCGGAGGATTCCAGTCGGCCGTGTTCTACCCTCCCAACCTCATATTCCTTGCGCTGCCGCTCGCGCGCGCGGTCAACCTCTCAATCATCGCCCATCTGCTGATACTCGGCTGGGGCATGTGGCGCTGGGCCAGGCAGCGAGGCCTGCGGCCTGCGGCCGCCGGCCTCGCTGCGATCGTCACGCCCCTGTGCGGAACGGTCTGGCCGCATATCTACGCCGGGCATATCTCAAACCTCTGCACGCTGGCGTGGATGCCATGGATTTTCGCGGGCATGGAGGACTGGTATCGCGGGAGGAAATTTTCGGGTCTGCTTAGCGCGGCGGCGGCCGTCGCCTTCCAGGTCCTCGCCGGTCATGTCCAATACGCGTACGACACCGCGGTCGCGGTCGGCCTTCACGCGATCGTCTCTTCGGTGGTCGAACCCGCCTCGAGGAAACGGGCTCTCCCGGCCGTCGCGGGCGTTTATCTTGCGGCCGCGGCGCTGGCGGCCGCCCAGATCGCGCCCGGCTGGGCTGCTGCCGCGGAGGGGGTGCGGCAGTCGCGGCTCTCCTTTGATTTCGCCGGTCAATTTTCATTGCCTCCGGAGAATCTCCTGACCGGGTTCGCTCCCGGCTTTTTCGGGGATCTGTCGCGGCACATTTATTGGGGCCGGGAACAACTTTGGGAGATGTCCCTCTTCGCCGGTGTTTCCGGGCTCCTGCTGGCCGCCGTGGCGCTCATCGAGCCGGTGTCGCGCCGGTACGCCCGCCGGGACCTCGGAATCGCCGCCGTTCTCCTGGTGCTCGCTCTGGGAGTCTACACTCCGCTCTTCAGGATCCTGTACGATTTCCTGCCCGGCTTCAGTCGGTTCCGCGGTTCGTCAAAATTCTCGTGTCCGGCGATGATGTTTTTTGTCATGGCGATCGGTCAGGGCGCCGACGTATTGATCCGTGGCGGCGTTCGGCTGCGCGCCTGCTGCCTCACGACTCTGATCGCGGCCCTAGCCGCAGGCGCGACCGGTGCCTTCCTCTTGAGCCGTCCTTCAGCAATCGCCGTATTTCTGCTGCAAGTGCGCGATTCCGGGGGGACCGATCTCCCACCCGATGTGTTTACAGACCCAGCGTTCGTTCGCGCCGCCGGGGACCAGGCCGGCCGCTCGCTGGCAATTGCCGGGGCCGTGTGCCTGATCCTCGGGTCCGCCCTCGCACTCGCATCCCGACGCCCCATCCTGCGCTGGGCGCCGCTCTGCCTGCTGCCTTTGGAAATGATAACGTTCGCCTGGACCCATTTCACGACGCTCCGCAAGGAACAGACCATGCGGCCCGGGCTGCGCGCCATTGTGGCGGCCCATCCCGGCGACTACCGTGTCCTCGAGGGAACGGACAACGGATTTCTGACGGGAGCACCGGATCTCTTGGGCAACGACCCAGGCGTCCTCAAACGCTACGCCGAATTCATCGAATTCAGTCAAGGGCGCGATCCCGACAAGGCCGGCCAACTGACAGAGATTCGCTCGCTGTCCCCCCTTTACGCGATGCTGCGCCTCCGGTACGTGCAATCCAACCCGGAACGCGGGGCGCGGATATACGAGGCCCGGTCTCCCATGGACCGGGTGCAGCTCATTTCCCACTACCAGGTGATTCCGGGCCGCGATTCCCTGTTCTCCGCTCTGCGGGCCCCTGGGTTCGATCCGCGCAGGACCACCCTGTTGGAGACCGAACCGGATCCGCGCCCGGACACCGATGCCCTCTATCCGGGCAGCGCCCGCGTCGTCGACTCGTCATCCGACTGGCTGACGGTCGAGGCCGATCTCGCGCATCCCGCCCTCCTCCTGATCACGGATCTCTACAGCCGGGATTGGCGGGTCAGCGCGTTGGAGAACGGCGGCCAGGCGGTTTACCGGATCCAGCCGGCCAATTACATCCTCCGCGCGATCCCGCTCGCGGCCGGACACCATCGACTGCGGATCGAATATGTCCCGACGGGCCTGGGCGCGGGCGCCCTTGTTTCCGTGTCCGCGTGGCTTCTGTGGCTGGCGGCGGTCACCAAGACGAGCCGGAGGGCTTGATCAAAGTGAAACGTTTCGGTGTTGATGCCCCATTATTTTTGCTCCTAGCGAACGTGTCACAGCCTGAATTTGCACCATCGGCAGAAACCCTGTCGCCCGTCGAGTGTGGCGACGCCGGAACGGGAGGCCCGAGGCCTCGCGATACAATCTGTTCGTTATGATGATATTAGAACCTATGCTTAAAAAGTTAACTGTTAGCGCCAAGCTTCCCGCAAAAAATGCGCGGCCCTTTTTTATCATATTGATTGCGTACGCATCCTTCTCCACAGCGGGTTTTTCCGCGAACCCTTTCATCACCAGCATCTACACGGCCGACCCATCTGCTCATGTGTGGTCGGACGGGCGCCTTTACGTCTATCCCTCGCGCGATATCGATCCGCCCCAAGGTTGCGACCTGATGGATCACTATCATGCGTTCTCCACGGAGGATATGGTGAACTGGCGGGATGAAGGAGAAATTCTAAATGCAAGCCAGGTGCCGTGGGGCCGTCCGGAAGGCGGTTTCATGTGGGCTCCGGATTGTGCGTATCGAAACGGCACCTATTATTATTATTTCCCGCATCCAAGCGGCTCGCATTGGAACGACACTTGGAGAATAGGCGTGGCGACAAGCAGCAAGCCGGCCACCGATTTCAAGTCGGCCGGATATATCGAAGGAATCGGTGGTTTTGCCATGATTGATCCCGCCGTCTTCATGGATGACGATGGACAAGCTTACATTTATTGTGCCGAATATCGCCCGAAACGATGATGCTTTTTCCGCACGGGCTGGGTGCCGT
>Ga0207024_10291_pt1 | contig 11895 bp, 10 predicted proteins | sample Alteio_BWMinCont_44_FD_153470 | JGI IMG/M metagenome (GOLD analysis project Ga0207024, IMG submission 153470) | Enriched cells from forest soil in Barre Woods Harvard Forest LTER site, Petersham, Massachusetts, United States -... | ecosystem: Environmental > Terrestrial > Soil > Temperate forest >...
TGTGACCTTCTTCCCACCCAGGACATGGGCGCCAAGAACTGTGTTTCCTAAGCCGGTTCGTACAATACCTTCGCAACGAGTCGAAAAGCGATGCCGAGGTGTCATAGACCGAATCGCTATTTACGTGCATCCAAGTACCGATGCCTTTGAGGTGCTCGACTGCCTCAGGCGGGAACGTTCCGTCGGCTCGCGGGCCGATATTCAGCAAAAAGTTGCCACCCTTGCTCGCGATGTCGACCAGGTCGCGAACCAGACTCTTCACCGATTTGTAGTCATGATCGGCTTTGTTGTAGCCCCAGTGATCGTTCATTGTCATGCACGTTTCCCAGTACACGCCGGGAAGTCCGGTGGCGGGAATCGTCTGCTCCGGTGTCGAGTAGTCGCCTAACTCTTGGTCGCGACTGTGGCCAACTCGGTTGTTGATGATCAGCTTCGGGTCGGTAATCCGACAAAGCGCGTAAAGGTCGGTACCAAGGGGTTCCTTCCACGTGTTCTCCCATTCGCCGTCAAACCAAACGACGCCGGGCTTGTAGTCGGTAATGATCTGTTGAACGTCGTTGCGAAGGTATTGTACGAACCGCTTGAAGTCGGCGCCGGTTGCAGGCCTGTCCTTCGTTTCCCAGCTTCGGCGGGGAAGGTAATCCGGGTGGTGCCAGTCCATGATCGAGTGGTAAAGACAGAACTTCATCCCTTCGGCCCGAACCGCCTTTGAAAGATCTTTCATCGGGTCATGATGCCAAGGCGTATTCGTGACCTTGAAGTCTGTGTATTTGCTATCAAACATGTTGAAGCCGTCATGGTGCTTCGAGGTGATGACCAGGTACTGCATGCCGGCGTCGTGCGCCATCTTCGCCCACTTCTTCGCGTCGAATTTGACCGGATTGAACTGCTTGACAAACCCTTCGTACTGCTTGACCGGGATGTGCGCTTCCTCGCGTATCCACTCGGCATAGCCGGTGTGCCCGTTCCAGGCGCCGGCGGGAACTGCATAGAGCCCCCAGTGGATGAACATGCCAAACCTGGATTTCCGCCACCATTCCATGCGCTTGTCTTTTTGCGCCTTGGTCTCGTGCGGAATCACGGGGGTAGGGGGGTGCCTGCGGGGGTTGCTTGTGAGTATCTCCTCCAGCCGAGGTCAGGACGATCGATGCGAGCAGCGTTAGCATTCCAACGCCAATTCTGGATCATTTGGGCTTGCTTTGGCTTAAGCTTGTCACAACGATCTTTACTCGACATTTTCGAGGATATGTCGCTTTTCCGATCTCTTGCAATAATTGATGGTGACGCTTCGGTTTCATCGCATGTAGTACAGAACACAACAATCGTCGACTAAACGACAATTGGCGTTTAAGTTTGAGATGAAAACAATGAAATTCAACCAAATCCTCATTTCATCGGCAGTGATTCTCGCCGCGCTAACCACTGAGGCCGTGGCGCAGCAGAAGCACTTCGAAATCGACAATCAGAAGAACAAGTACCGGAATGTGGCTCAGATTGAGAGTGTCGCCGACTTCGAAACATTCACCGGCAAAACTAACGAAATCAGCGGCACGATCGCCTTCGATCCAAAAACTCGAAAGGGCGCCGGCAAGATCGTTGTCGACCCAGCAACTATCGATACCGCCATTCCTTTGCGAAACGAGCACAGGAAAAGCGCCGGCTGGCTAGACACCGCGAAGTACCCCCAGATCGTATTTGAGGTCGAAAAGGTTCAGCCTCTTAAAAACGAAGAATACAAGGTCACCGGTAAGTTCACCCTGCACGGAGTAACTCGAAAAATTTCCACCAACGTGAAGGTTCAGTATCACGGAGCCGATGTGAGCACCAAAGGGAATGGATTCGAAGGCGACGTGATTCGATTGACCGCGAAGTTCAATATTCTGCTCAGCGACTATGGCATTACGGTTCCGTCGGCAGTTGCCGGCAAAGTTGCCAAGGATGTGACGATCAGCCTCAGTTCCTATGCTGTGAGCAAGTGAGATGAGCAAGAGCGGCAAAGTTCCCAAGCTAATCCCTTGGATCGGCTGGACGCTGTTGGTGGTCGGATTTGGTGGATTTGTCATCGCTCGTGTCATTCAATCTGATTACGAGTCTCGAGCAGTCTTGACTCAGCGTGTCCAAGTGGACAAGGCAGGTGCAGCCCTGTTCGGAGACGGAAATACGCCTATAGGTTCGCCGCAGCAAATGATCATCGACGATCCGAAAGCCGTGATCAAAGGAACTGGCGCCGCCTCGGACCCTCGGCAAGTGGATGACGGATACCTGCAGGCGCATAACATCTACCCACTACAACTCAAAACAGTACGCTACATGAGTGGTCTGGCAATGGAAGGCCTGGTTGGCTGCCAATGTCTTGGGCTCCTACTCGTCCTTCTCGTTAGAGCAAAGCAAAGAAAGGAGTACCGCCAAGAAAATGCTGCCAACTGAAACCTCTGTCGGTCCGGTCAGCCTATTCGTACCGAACCTTGAGCGGTCAACTCGATTTTACGTCGACGTGCTCGGCTTTAAAGAGTTGAGCTCTACCAAGGATACAAAGATCTTCGGCGCCGGGGATGGCCAAGAGATCCTGGAATTGGTCGAGCGGCCCAGCTGGAACCGGCCAAGCCGGAGATCCCCCGGGCTGTTCCACTTCGCGGTGCTGTTCCCTTCGCGCGCCGCCCTTGGGCGGTCTTTGACACATCTGACCGAAGCCGGTTGGCGGCTCACCGGCGCCGGAGACCACCTGGTAAGTGAGGCGCTGTATCTCGACGACCCCGATGGCAACGGTATAGAGCTTTACGCAGATCGTCCACGCTCCACGTGGAAGTATAAAGACGGGCTGGTACAAATGGACACACTGTCCGTCGACATCGACTCATTGATTGCCGAAGGCACTGCGGATCCGTCGCCTTGGGCCGGGCTGCCTGCAGGCACAAGGATCGGCCATGTTCATTTGAAAGTGTCCGACTTGGCCGCCGCTGGCAAGTTCTACCACGAGGTCATCGGCTTTGACGTCATGGCCGCCATGCCCCAGGCCCTCTTCGTCGCCGCCGGAGGCTACCACCACCATCTTGGCCTGAACACTTGGATGTCAGATGGCTCACCTCCGCCTCCGCTAGAATCGCTCGGCTTAAACGGCTTCGTGATTAACACGAGCGATTTGGACAGTTTAATCGCCCGCCTCCAGGGCGCCGGTTACGAGGTTGAGGAATCCATCAACGGAGCATTCACTAGGGACCCAAATGGGAATGGCGTCTGGCTCCTAAATTCGAAATAACACTGGGAGGGTGGACTTCAGTCCGCATAGCAGTCACGGGTTTTAACCTGGAGCGGCATATGCCGCATGCGGTCTGAAGTCCACCCTCCCAGTGGCTTAAGGTTGCCTCTCGTAGTTAAGCCAAATCGTCAAAACCTCGTCGGTTTGGATTGTAACGGGATCGCTAAGAAGCACCAAAACCCGTGAACCCTCAACTGCGATCTTGGCCGAGAGCATTTTTAGCCCATGGCGGACGCCGACACCTTTGGCCGGCCTTGGACCCGAATCGAGCGCTATGGTTTGAACGGTCAATCTGCCGTATTTCAGCACAATCTCTGCTTTTTGGGCTTCGTCGGAACGGCTTTGCGAGAACGTTCCCCAACCTTCGGCGCTGGCAAAGGCGGATTTGAAGTTGTCCGGAGAAATACGGGGAGAAAAGCCAATGTATTTCTTCAAGGCATGGTGTTCAAAGCCGCAGATAGCGATGAAACTCCCGTAGCTGGCCATCGCCCGTGCGTAGTGGTCGGAGCATTCGATTTCGTTCCACGGGTTACGGAGGTCGGCGCGATACCGGTCATGGATCGCTTTGGTAATAGTCAGACCCTCTTGGACAAGCCCCTCCGCGATCATATGGGCGGCGACCTGATGCTCGAAGCCGCTCATGCACTCATTGAAGTAGCCAAACTGCCACGCGGCTCGATCGCCAAACGCATCCTTCTCACCTTTCGGGTTCGTCGTCATCACCAACCCGCCGTCTCCTGCCGTCGCGTACCATCTGCCCTCCGGATGTGCTTTCCGCCATGGACCGACATCGGGGGTGAAGTTGTACTTATAAAGTGCCTTGAGGGCGGAAACCGTGTGATCGCGATCCAGGATTCGGCCGAGACCGACCTGCCATGCCCACCCTTGCCCCATGACCTGGTCGATATGACAGCAGTCGTAAGTTCCCACTGCAGTCGGGTGATCGGGGTCGCGGGTTTGGATGTAATACTCCCCGTTAAACAAGTACTTGTCGATGTTCTTGACACCCTGCTGAAAGATGCCTTGGCAACGCTTGGCAAATTCAGGGTCGTCCATCTCCAGCGCCATCGCCTCACCGGCGCGCAGGGCAGCCAGGTACAGCGACGTGATCCATGCGATCTTGCCGTACCAAGCCGCGTCGAGAGTGTTCTCTTGAGCGCCCTCCAATATCCCTTCGACGAACTTGTCGAAACTGATCATGTATTCCAGCGACTGCTTGACCCTCGGCCAACTGCCGCTGAGGAACTTTGGGTCCGTCGACATCTGGTGCTCGCGATACATCCGCAAGATCGATCCTGCTTGACCATCCATTGCCGCCCGCTTGTCGAACTCCGCCCGGAATCCGATCTCGCCGGTAGCATCGTTAAACGCCAGTCCGTAGTCCACCTTGCTCCGCAGAATTCTCTCCAATTCCGGGAAGATCCGCCCCATCGCCTGAGCGTAGTGCCAGACGTGGGTGCATGTCCCTGCACAGCAGCCAACGCCCTCCCAGGCATAGAACCGGCCCGTTCCAAAGCGATGGGCGGTGGTGGTGGCCAAGATCGACGTATTCGCAAAGGTGCGATCCAGAAACCAGTACGGCAGGGTCGAGTCGTACCAAGTCTTGTGCCAGAGCCTTGTCTGATGGGCCAGACGGGTGTGGTACTTTGCGATATACCGAACCACGTCGGCGGCATCCTTGAACTTGGTTGAGTAGTACTGACCCGAAGCGTCGTCGGGTATGCCAAGACGTAGGTTCTTGAAATGCCAGGCGACCACAAAGGTGATGGCCTCAGAGGCGCCTGCCTGGATTGTCACTTTACGGTGAACCCAACCTTTTTTAGAATGTTCGTCCGTAATCGCGGGTTCGCCATTTGCTAGGACCGCAATAGCAAGAGTTCCATAGTCCGGCCTTTGTTCTAGCGGCAACTCGCCAGCCGGATTGTCCGTCTGAATGATCGACCCAACGCCGATATTTCCCCAAGGGCCGGTCTCGGCGTCCAAGATTTCGATCGAAATTTCAGTCCCTGCAAGTTCCGCTACCCAGCAAGTCTGCAACTTCATCTTGTTGCTGTCTGAGCCAGCTATCGTGAGAAAAACCTTCCCGCCGGAAATGAGGTTTAAGCAGGTCTTGCCGGGATGATTTCCACCACCGATCCAGAGTTGCAGGAAGTTGCGCTCGATCCTTAACGGCTTGCTGGTCAACTTGCCGACTGCAGCATCCTTTTCCGCGACAGAATTACCTGGGGCTGTGGCATGTGAATTGACGACTCGATCACCAGGCCCGCCCACGTCGCCCTGATAGGCCGGAATCTTCGACTTTAGGATCGGACCCGAGCCGAAAGCGGTCCCCTCGACAGTCCAGCCATCGTAATTGTCCTTGTTCCACAGCTCAAATGGAAGATCCGGGCGAACGCTTGTCTTTTCCTTAGCCGCACGGATGCCACACGAAATCATTGCAAGATTCGGCTCCCGCGCTGGTTCAAAGAACTGTCCAGACCTCTCGTCTAGGCGATAGCCAGCACCGACCGGATTTTCCGTCCAACTGCTCAGGGTGACCTCCGCTGGTTTTGGCCCATGATTTTGTACTTTGAAGTGCATGAGGGTAGCCGGAAGGCCGCTGTCATCAGCGTTGAGAGGAACGAATGGCGAGAAAGCCTCGAGCTCAATTTCTACAGTCGGGTGGTCGAGATACCGGACAGTGGCGACCGGATATTCTCCGTTAAAGCGAATGTCATTAAAGCCATATCGATCAAGGCGTCGTGCAACCTCTTTGTCGATCGTGATTGAAAACCCCTGGTCAAACGGCAGGACCTGGTCGGTCGGTGCAACGTAGGCAGAACCACCCCCAGCTTCGAGTTGCTTCCCCTGATAGCTAACTGGCTTTGGCGAGATCCCGAATTTGTTCGAGTCGAAGATATCCCAAAGCCACAGCCGCCCGTCGCCACCGATGTAGAGCCCACCGGCGCAGATCCCGCCAATCGGCATCCCGATCTTGGCGAGTTGCTTTCCCTTGTATTCGGTCCGATGCCCTCGGTCCGTGAGCGATTTCACCCACTCTGGACTCAGCTTCTTATCGACCGGAATCGAGTCGTTGAAATCACCCGCCTGAAACGGTCCCGCAAACACCCACTCAGGCGCAACCGCCCCTACCGCCGCCACTCCGGCCATCTTCAAGAACACTCGTCTAGGGAACCCTTCCACAGCCGATAGGCTACCCCCTCGCCTTTTTTGATGTTTGTGCGAAAAGGGAGAGGGGGCAGGGGGGTGAGGGTTCCGGAAACTTGCAATAGCTTATCGACTGAATTCGCGCCGAGCTACCAGAACCGCGAATGGAATAAACGCCGGAAGCCAGATGAGGTCGTTCGTGACGTTGACCCATCCAAACGCCCAAGGCAGATCGCCACGAATTGCTGCATAAACAAACCCGATCGGCCCCAGTACCTTGCCGGCCAGCCCAACAAACACAAACGGCCCAAACCGCTCAGGATTAACCCCGATCATCCAATATCCAATCGCATAAACCCCAACGACCATCCCCACGCACTGCATCAGAACCGGATAATTCGGCAGCGTCAAACCAAGCATCTGGAAGATCAAATTCGGAAATAGACCAACCGCTGTTCCCCAAACAAAGTTATAGGCTGCAGCAGCATAAAACCACTTCCGATACCGCCTAAGGTCCTCCACACGCCGATCCTACCGGAACTCCATCACTCCATCACTCCAAGTTCCCTATTTCCCTTGTTCCCTGTCCGCCTCGTCCGCCTCGTCCGCCTCGTCCGCCTTGTACCCCTGGTACTCTAAGCCCATGGCCTCCACTGAATTGCAGCGACTCTGGAAGCTGAACCAAATTGATAGCGGACTTGTCGATATTCGCCACCGAGCAGCAAACCTGGATGTTGGCAAAAGACTTACGGCCGAACTCGAAGAGCTAAAGAAACGGGATGCGGAAATTGGTGGCAATGCTAGAAAGCTCTCGGCGGAACTTACCGACCTTGAGCTCGCTCAAAAAGGAATCGACGACAAGCTAAAGAAGATCGACAAGGAAATGTACGGTGGCTCCGTCGTGAATGCTCGTGAGGTAGAGAATCTCCAAAAGGAGATTGCCGCCCTGAAGCGCCAGCGTGACCACAACGACGAGAAAATCCTGGGCCTGTGGGACACCGTGCCGCCAGCCAAAGCAGCTGCCTCAAAGATAGAAACTCAAATCGCCGAAAAGGAAAAGCAGATCGTGGAACGCAAAAAGGCGGCCATCGTCGAAAAGCAAAAGCTGGAAGCCGAGTTTGCCAGACTCACACAACTTCGTCCCGACGCGGCAAGGGGGGTGAATCCAGGGCTTATGAACAAGTACGACAGCATTCGTCAGCGGATGGGTGGAGTAGGAATGGCGGAAGTAACTCGGAAGAACAGCTGTGCCGGTTGCGGAACTGTTGTAGCCGAAAGAGCTGTTCAATCGCTTAAGGACGAAAAGGTGATTACATGCGAATCCTGTCACAGAATCTTGTACTACACGGAAGGCGTGGTCTAAAGGCACTCAGCCTCGTCGGCATTGCGGCGGTATGTGGAAGCTGCGCGAAGTTCCCTGCCAACAGTAACGGCAACTTCACCGCGGTCACTTTCACCTTTAAAGTGGCGGGACAAATCAACGTTACTGCGCCGTTCATCTATGACGTAGCGATCACGACTTCGAATACGTTCCCACCGGTTACTACCTACGCGCCCTTACCAGTGATCAATTCAAGTAACCCCAACGGGCGAGTGTCAGGTTCACCAAATTTCTTCGTGGAGTTCAACTCCCAGAATCCGAATTCTTCGTTGCCGTTCACCCTGAATCGATTCGCCCTTCAATCGGAAAGACCAAACCCCAACGATCCGAACAACCCGGTCAATCTAGCCTTCTGGGCACCGTCAACTCGGGGTCAAATATTCAACTTTACGACTCCGCAAACGGGCGGCGACCCATCGACGCTAAGCTTTACTGTCTACACAAATGAGCTAGCGGATACAGACGCCGCGGCAAACGCCCTGCAATGTCTTCAAGTGAACATTCTGACAATGACCCGATTGGCCAACCAAGGCTCTGGGTCCCGGGTCATCGATGCCTTGGGCGACAGCAGCACCGTATCCGGCTTGAATCAATTTCTGGTCGTGGACCTTCGCCAGAACGGAACGTATTCGAATTCGATCATGCAACTTGAACCGACTGGTGACACCTTCGGTGGCACCGAGCCAGACGTGGATATCATCGACTTTACAGTTACCGTTCAGAGGCCTTAAACAGGTTAACTAGCGCGGATGCCTCGGGTCTCGATTCTGCTCACGTGTTACAACCACATCCGGTACCTCCCGGCATGCGTTGAAGGCATCCGGCGACAGACGTATCTCGACTACGAGGTCGTGGCGATCGACGACGGCTCCTCGGATTTCTCTCGGGAATGGCTATCCGAGCAGGAGGACATCCGCTGCATCTTCAACGCTGAAAACCTCGGAACCTATGAGACTTTGAACGTCGGCTTGAGAGCTACCGCCGGTGAGTTTGTGGCAGTATTAAACGACGACGACCTGTGGGAGCCGGAGAAACTCGCTCGCCAAGTTGACTTGCTCGATGCACATCCAAATGTCGGCGTAGTTCACACCGGCGGCACATTCATCGATGGCGAAGGACGAACCCAGGAGGGGAATCCGCTCGGGTTCGCCTTTCCTCGCTTCGAGACTGGCGACGTTCTGCTCGGCCTGGTTTACGAGAACAAGGTGATCGCAAGCGCCGCCTTGGCCCGACGGGCCTGCTTTGACAAAGTAGGGGAGTTCAACCGCGAGTATTTTGGCTCCGGCGACTGGGAGATGTGGTTCCGGATTGCCGAGCATTTCGACTTCGGCTTCGTAGATGCTCCTCTCACTCACTACCGAGTCCACGGCGCGAACGCCAGCCACAAACTCGAACGAATCTGGCGCGACGACGAGAAGCTCCGCAAATGGATGGCGCCCCGCCTGGAATGCGTCCATTCACGATTTCCCGCCGGTGAAATCAAAAAGGCAAGAGCTTTCAACTACGCCGCCCTAGGCACAGTTCAGACTTTAAACGGCAGTCCCGCCGTTGGCCGCCAATCCTACGTCGCCTCCGCGCGATTGAACCCAGCGCGATGGAAAACATATGCGCGCTACGTAGCAACCTATCTACCTCCAGAAACATTCCGCAAGCTAATTTAACACGACTATTGCACCGTGGTTCCATTCTTTAATGATCACCGCATTCGGCGCACTAACGGCCTGGACGGCAGTAACTTTCTCGTTCACCGTGGCGGGGGAGATTAATAGTTCTGGGCCTTACGTTTATGATGTAGCCCTGACTGCGTCGCCAGATGCGAATCCTCTGCCAAGGTTTGCGCCGCTGCCGGTGATCAACGGAAATAACCCGAATGGGCGGATGGCGGGGAGCCCAACTCACTTTGTGGAATTCAATTCGGCCAACCCAAAAACCCAGTTTCCATTCACGCTTTATCGATTCGAGCCAGGAAGCTTGGCCGTATTCGCACCCTCGACACGAGGCGAGATAGCGCAATTCGACAAATTCAGCAAGGGCTACAGGACACTGACTTTTACGCTGTATTCAAAGATGCTCGCTGACACCGATCAAGCCGCACGCAAGCTGCAGTTCCTTCAAGTGAACATCCTGACGATGTCGAGGTTGGCGAACCTCGGCTCAGGACCTCGCGTAATCGACTCTCTCGGCGACAGCCGAAACGTGAATGGGCTGAACCAATTTCTAACGATCGACCTTCGGCGAAACGGGACGTACCGAAACGACGACAAGCTGGAACCCAAAGGAGACACTTTCGGGGGTTCCGACCCAGACGTCGACATTGTCGATTACAAGATCTCGGTTACTTTGCCATAGGCGGATACACTTGACGTGATGCCATCGGAAAGGCCAAGCCGAATCTACCTGGATCACGCCGCCACAACTCCCCTATGCCCCGAGGCAAGGGACGCGATGTTGCCATGGCTGACCGACGGCTTTGGGAATCCTTCCAGCCTTCATGCCGAGGGTCGACGGGCAAAAGACGCGATCGACTCTGCGCGTGAGACGCTAAGCAATGCGCTTGAATGCCTATTCGCTGAGGTGCTATTTACCTCAGGCGGAACCGAGGCAGCAAACCTCGCGATCCTTGGGGCCGCCCTGAACAATATCGGTTCCAGGCGCAACCGAGTTCTAATAGGCGCGTCCGAGCATCACTGCGTTCTGAATACGGCGGGCACTCTGCGCTCGCTGGGCTTCAGACCTGAACTGATCCAAGTAGACCGTGAGGCTCGTCTCGATCTCAATGCGCTAGGTGATGCGCTGGGCGACGATGTGCTTTTGGTGAGCTGCATGCACGCGAACAACGAGTTCGGAAGCATCAATCCCATTCGCCAAATCGCCGACTTGGCTCATCGTTACGGAGCCCTGCTCCACACCGACGCGGTTCAGACCTTTCAAGCGCTCGGAATGCGATGGACAGTTTCCGATTTGGACGCAGACCTAGTGACTGTTTCGGCTCACAAACTCTACGGCCCCAAAGGCGCCGGCGCAATCTACAATCGGGCTGGCATCAAGCTTAAGCCACTCGTGACCGGCGGAGGCCAAGAGCGCGAAATGCGGGGGGGAACCGAGAATACTGCGGCGATTGCCGGCTTTGGCGCCGCAGCTGCCAGGACTCCCGCTGCATCGGATGTCCGCAAACTGCGAGACTCGTTCGTCGAACGGCTTACAGCAGTGGGTGCAGTCCCATCCGTCAACTCTTGGGACAATGTATTGCCAACCCATGCCCACGTGCGTTTTCCCGAGATCGACGCAGAGACCATGTTGATCGTCCTTGACCGCCTAGGCGTCAGCGCCAGCAGCGGCGCCGCCTGCTCCAGCGGCAGCATCGAGCCCAGCCACGTCCTTCTCGCGGCCGGTTATTCCGAGATCGAAGCCAAAGAAGGTTTGCGGTTCAGCCTCGGCCGATCGACGACATTTGCGGACATCGAAGACGCGACCAATCGCGTCACCGAGGCAGTAAATCAAATTCGAGGCGTATCCCGAACCCTCCGGGGTCGAGTTCTCGGTGTATCCTAGATCCATGAATACTTCCATTAAAACCCTAGTGACGACCATTGTTCTCGGCGCCTTGGTGCTTCCCGCATTGGCTTCTGGCCCAACCTCAACTGCTAAAAGCTTGATGGACAATGCTTATGCCAAGGCGACCAAGGAGAAGAAAAACGTCATGCTTATCTTCCACGCCTCATGGTGCGGATGGTGCCACAAGCTTGACGACATGCTTGAATCGCCAAAATTCAAGAAGACGTTCGAGAGCAGCTACGTGATCACCTACGTCGATGTCATGGAGAATGGTCCCAAGAAGGACCTCGAAAACGCAGGCGGATCGGAATTGATGGCCCAGTACGGCGGCGCGACTGCCGGCCTGCCATTCTTCGTAATCCTATCCCCTACCGGCGAAAAGGTCGGCGACTCGTTTCTGCCGGACAAGAAGAATATGGGATTTCCCGCTGAGCCCCAAGAAGTCGCCGGTTTCATGAAGCTCCTCAAGAAAACTGCGCCAAAGATGACCGACGATCAAAGAACAACTGTCGAGGCATTCCTAAAGACGCAGAACCCAGCTACCGGAGCCGGACAC
>Ga0207024_10293_pt1 | contig 11890 bp, 10 predicted proteins | sample Alteio_BWMinCont_44_FD_153470 | JGI IMG/M metagenome (GOLD analysis project Ga0207024, IMG submission 153470) | Enriched cells from forest soil in Barre Woods Harvard Forest LTER site, Petersham, Massachusetts, United States -... | ecosystem: Environmental > Terrestrial > Soil > Temperate forest >...
CCTCATTAATAATGTGCCTTTACTGTTTATTCTAGCCCTACGTTTTGCTTTAGCTGCGATTATCCTATTGATTTTGCATTTACTCAGTCGTCCTGAACAGACTATTGTGCAATCTATTAAACAACTTAAGCCTAAACCCTGGGCTTTTATTGTCGCGCAAGCGCTGAGCGCCGGCGTGTTATTTAATGTGTTTATGCTGTGGGGTTTACACTACACCAAAGCCAATGTCGCCGGCATTATTACCAGTGCCCTGCCCGCCATGGTGATTATCTTAGCGTGGATATTTCTCAAAGAACAATTAACCGTAAAAAAATGGTTGTGCGTAGGCTGTGCCACCGCGGGGCTCATCATTGTAAACGTTAAAAATTTGCATGGGATTGCCGTTGAGCGTAGCTTGTTAGGCAGTTTATTAGTGTTAATAGCCTTATTACCAGAAGCTTGTTATTATTTACTAACGAAACTATATAACATTAAGATGCCGGTATTTTTATTATCGGCACTTATCAATGCTATTAATGCAGCGATTGTACTACCACTTATGTTGGCTCAAATGGATTGGTCTACCCTTAATCTGTCATTAACTGATATAATGGTACTACTAGCAATCAGTTTAGGTTCCGGCTTATTCTATGTATTTTGGTCGCTCGGAATAAAAAAAATTAGCCCTGCTGCAGCGTCGTTATCAACAGCTTTAATGCCTATCGCAACCGTGGTGATCGCCGCATTGTTTTTGCAGGAACAAATTACCTTATTACAATGTCTCGGTATGGTATTCATTATTGTTTCGATTGTAATATGTGCTAAACAATAATTTATCAAATAGTATTATGTCAACTCGTAAATTTATTTTTGATCAACTGAAGCCTTTTCATAGGCAATTAAGTATTTTATTAGTTATCGCACTGATTTGGGCGGCAGATCTCTCTTTGCGCCCTTACTTAATTAAAATGATTATCGATCGCATGACTGTCACGTTGCCACAAAATGTCTGGCATGAAGTTGCTTGGTTAGTAGCTTTATATATTGGTGCTTCTTTATTCGTTTCTACTATGTTTCGTATATGGAATATCATACGACGTAATTTCATTCCTTATTTACGTATTAATATCACTCGACATATGACCAATCATTTGTTGCATCAGTCGTATCAATATTATCAAAATAATTTTGCCGGCAGCTTAGCCAATAAAATTAATGATGTGTCCTATGGCGTTAGTGAAGTAGTAGAAATTACTTTAAACGATTTTATCGGAAATTTTTTAGCCATTATTATCGCAGCAATTGTATTATTTACCGTGAATCCTGTGGTTGCGGCTATTTTTTCAGTATGGTCAATATTATTTTTACTAGGCTCACGCTATTTTGCCCGTAATGCCCATAAATTATCTGATAAAACCTCGGAATTACGCAGTCAACAAACAGGGAAAATCGTCGATGTATTCGGCAATATGTCCATTGCCAGGTTGTTTTCACGGCAAACTTTTGAAAAGAAAAATATCAAACAATGGACTCATGCTACGATGGAAGCCGAGCGGGCTTTTGATTGGGAATTGATAAAATTATTTGCCTTTCAATCATTATCCTTTGTAGTGATGCAAGGTTTAGTATTGTTTTATTTAGTCTATGCGAGAAGCAAAAGTGAAATTACCGTCGGTGATTTTGCCTTAGTATTCACCATCAATGTGTATATCGTCGATAACTTATGGAATTTGGGTCGACAATTTTTGAGCTTTTCTGAACAGTTTGGTAAAGTCACGCAAGGTTTGCGGATCACCATGCAAGAACATAATTTAACTGATAGCCCGGATGCTAAAGCAATGTTAGTACCACAAGGTAAAATCGAATTTAGAGATGTAGAATTTCAATACAATCATAAAAACACCTTATTTAACCATTTTAATTTAACTATTTTGCCGGGCCAAAAAATTGGGTTAGTAGGCTATTCTGGCAGCGGTAAAACTACCCTTGTCAATCTTATTTTACGGCTATTTGATATTAGTGCAGGTGGTATTTATATTGATGAACAAAATATTAAAGCAGTTACCCAACAGTCTCTACGAGAAAAAATCAGTTTAATTCCACAAGACCCTACGCTATTTCATCGCACTTTATTTGAAAATATTGCTTATGGACAAATTAGCGCTACTGCTGAAGAAGTCATGGCAGCAGCACGTATGGCACATGCGCATGAGTTTATCGAAAGATTGCCAGATCAATATAATACCATGGTGGGCGAACGCGGGATAAAATTATCCGGCGGTCAACGCCAGCGCATTGCGATTGCCCGCGCCATTTTAAAAAATGCGCTAATTTTAATTTTAGATGAAGCTACCAGTGCCTTAGATTCTTTCACTGAACAACTCATCCAAGATAGCTTAATCCATTTAATGCGTGGCAAAACTACTTTAATTGTTGCGCACCGCTTGTCAACTTTACTACACACCGATCGCATTCTAGTGTTTGATAATGGTGTGATTGTTGAAGATGGCACGCATAGCGAGTTATTAACGCGAAATGGAGTCTATGCAAAACTATGGTATTCACAAGTTAATGGATTTTTACCTAACCATGAATAAGCTTGTTACACATGCTGAACTCATTAATTTATTTAATGAACAATTTAAAGTTTCTGAACACACTATTCTAGTTGAAACGGAAAACGATCCGCTTTATTTGCCAATAGATGCTAGCTGCGAGTTTAACCGCATATTCTGCACTAAAAATTCCTTTGCTAGCATTTTTCATGAAATCGCGCATTGGTGTATTGCAGGCCTGGCTCGCCGAAAATTAGTCGATTATGGCTATTGGTGTAAACTAGAAGATCGCTCACCAGAGGAACAGCAACTACATCGAAACTATGAAAAGAAAACTCAAGCGATTGAATGGATCTTTTCTGTCGCAGCTAATACAAAATTTTTAATTATCCCTGATAATGCGCCACATAGTTTTGAAGCCAGTGAAGAATATAAACAAGGCATCTATACGATGACCATGCATTATTTAGACCAAGGCTTGCCGCCACGCGCAGAAATTTTTAAAAACAGTTTGTTAGCATTTTATGAACACCAAAACATTTTTAGTAAAGATTTGTTTATAATTCCCTAGATGAATTGTCATTTTTTAAAATAATTATGATAAACTATTAGCAAAATTCACCTTTGGAGATCATCATGTTAAAAACTCCCGCTTATGCTGCTAAAACGGCAACTTCACCCTTACAACCTTTTACTATTGAACGACGCGAACCCGGCCCTCATGATGTATTAATTGAAATTTTATATTGTGGTGTGTGTCACTCCGACATTCACCAAGCACGTAATGAATGGGGCGCATCCATTTATCCTATCGTGCCAGGTCATGAAATTGTGGGCCGCGTGGCTAAAATTGGCAAAGCCGTAACTCAATTTAAAGTTGGTGATTTAGCCGGTGTTGGTTGTTTTGTAGACTCTTGCAGAAAATGTGAAAATTGTGAAGCCGATCAAGAACAGATGTGTAAAAAACAATGTTCTTACACTTATAATAGCGTTGAACAAGATTTAAAAACTCGCACCTATGGCGGTTATTCTTCCCAAATCGTAGTCGATGAAAATTATACTTTAAAAATATCTGATAAATTGCCTTTAGCAGAAGTGGCACCGTTATTATGCGCTGGGATTACCACCTATTCACCGCTGCGCCAATATGACATTGGCAAAGGCCATAAAGTTGGCATCATAGGCTTAGGTGGATTAGGCCATATGGGCGTTAAATTTGCCGCAGCGATGGGTGCTGAAGTGACGGTGTTCAGTACTTCAAAAAATAAAGAAGCTGATGCTAAGCGCTTAGGTGCAAAACATTTTGTTGTCAGTAAAAATGCGGATGAAATGGCAAAGCTAATCAATCATTTTGATTTTATTCTTGACACAGTTTCAGCAGATCATGATATTGATGGATATCTTAAATTATTAGGCGCCGATGGCGTATTAGTATTAGTGGGCTTACCTGAAAAACCATTCCTGATTAGCGCGTTTTCTTTAGCACGCAACCGCCGTTCATTAGTTGGCTCAAATATCGGTGGCATTTATGAAACCCAAGAAATGCTAGATTACTGCGCTAAACACAATATCACTTCGGATATTGAAATTATCCCCATCCAAGAAATTGAAGCCGCTTATGAACGCACTATCAAAGCCGATGTACGCTATCGCTTTGTGATTGATATGAAAAGTTTGGCTTCTTCACAAGATTAGCAAATCGACATTTTGTGATCTAAAATCTGTTGACAAATTACTTCACAAGATTTACATTTGTAAATCTTGTGAAGTAAAGTTGGTGACATATGCGTGAATTTCCATTTATAGGCAGGCAGAACGAATTAAAAAGCCTTCGCGATTTAACACAAAAACGCGCTGCCAGCTTAGTGGTTGTCAAAGGTCGGCGAAGAATTGGTAAAAGCCGATTAATAGCTGAATTTGCCAAAAAATATCGCTTTTTAAGCTTTTCAGGTTTAGCCTTAACAGATTCAACTACTATCATCTCTCAAAAAGAAGAATTTGCTCGCCAGTTATCCAAAAATTTAGGCTTTTCCGAGCTTAAGACCAATGATTGGAGTGATTTATTTTCGCTGCTTGCCAGAGAAACTAAGCAAGGTAAAACGGTTATTCTTTTTGATGAAATTTCTTGGATGGGATCAAAAGATCCAGATTTTTTAGGCAAACTTAAAAATGCCTGGGATTTGGAATTTAAACAGAATGCCGAGTTAATTTTAATTTTATGTGGCAGTGTTTCTTACTGGATAGATGAAAATATTTTAAAAAGCACGGGTTTCATGGGACGATTATCTCTTGTTTTAGATGTCAGAGAATTGTCCGTTTCAGAATGTAGTCAATTATTTACTGAAATAGGATTTCGAGGCTCAGCTTATGAAAAATTTAAATTGCTTGCTGTTACCGGCGGTATTCCTCGATATTTAGAAGAAATAAAACCAGATCGCCTTGCAGATGAAAATATAAAAGATTTATGTTTTACAAGAAGTGGTATTCTTTTCAGAGAATTTAATGATATTTTCTTAGACATTTTTTCACGACGCAGCGAGCTTTATAAAAGCATTGTAGAAGTATTAGTTAATGGTGATAAAGAATTTTCTGAAATTGTTGAGGCAATTAATATAAAAAAAAGTGGTTACTTAAGCCAGCATCTGTCAGATTTAATTACCTCCGGATTTGTTAAGCGAGATTTTACCTGGAATATAAAATCCCATGTCGAATCTAAACTTAGTCATTATCGGCTATCTGATAATTATCTTAGATTCTATTTGAAATATATTGAGAAAAATAAAACTAAAATAGAAGGCGATCACTTTACTAATAAATCACTTGCTACTTTGCCCAGTTTAGACAGTATCATGGGTTTACAATTTGAAAACTTGGTACTCAATAATCGCAGCTTCATTTGGAAAAATCTTAATCTTCATCCAGAAGATATTATTACTGATAACCCTTACTTTCAACGCCCCCAGCTTAGAAAAAAAGGCTGCCAAATAAATTATTTAATACAAACAAAAACTAATGTGCTTTATGCTTGTGAAATCAAGTTCTCTAAACAAGCCATACGATCAGATATTATTGATGAAATGAAACAAAAATTAGAGGCCTTTTATTTGCCTAAAGGATTTTCAATTTTACCTGTTTTAATACATGTTAATGGTGTAAATGAAAAAATTGAAGATCAACAGTTTTTTAGCCATATTGTCAACTTTTCTGATCTGTTTTTATAAATAGAGTGCCTTATGTCGGATTTTTACCGTATTTTTTACGGTAGTTAATTTTCGTGTATCTGTTAAAATGAATGCCTCATAAAAAGGCATAATAAATGCGTGATCGTCATTTTCTCACCTCTTGTTACTGTAAAGCCAGCTATTTGCAATATCTGAGCCAAATTGAGTCAGACTATAAAATTTTTGCGCAACATTTTTCCTCGACAAGCGATACCATTAAATTTTCTATCATTGAAAAACATACTGGCCAGCTATATGTAAAAACTGCTCAAGAAATTTCTGAAAATAAAACTATGCTAAAAGGATTTAACCAAACCGATCTAAATGTTATTAACTATGTATTAAATGGTGGCTAACTTAGCTTTTATCAGAAAATAATTTTTTACGCAGCTCAGCTTTGGTTTTACAAGCAAATTTATCTTTTACTTGTGCTAAATAAGTTTCTACGGTACGGTAAGATAAATCCATCTTAATAGCGGTTTCTTTGGCTGAAAAACCATGGAAATAATAATACAAGCATTCTTCTTCTGCTGGTGTTAACTTTACCCTAATTCCATAAAGTTTTTTGGCATTTTTTAAATGCTGGAGAAATTCTGCTTTGCTTTTTGCATTCAATTCAAATTGCAGCATGTTTTTTGCGTAATTTTTATTGACGTCTTTATAAGGGTGAACCCCTTCAGCATCGTATAACAACCAAGCCTCGCAAATTTTTCCCTTCAATATTTTATAGACCCCAAATATTGTTAAATTGCTATAAGAATTATCGGCTTTTGCTACCCAACTTTGTTTACACGTAAACATAATTAAATCGCCCGTGACGATAAAATTTTTCACTTCAAAATGGCAGTTATTAGTCGTTTCTTTAAGCGTTATAATGCGGTTAATAATATCTGCAAAATAAAATATTTCTTCCCCAAAATGGCCTATTAGATCTGGAGTGTAAAAATCTTTCAAACGCTCAGGGTTACCATTAGGGAAAACATCTTCTAATAGTTCGCGCAAAAATTTTCCGGCTTCATCATGAGTAAAACAATTAGTATTTTTCATAGTTTATAATCCTAAACTTTTGATACGTAGAATTTTAACATAAATGATTTATTTTGTATTTGATTGATTTATATTTCCCAATTAGTACCACTCAAATTTATTGTGTTATGCTAATGAAACTTATTAGGAATTTATCATGGCTATTAAAAAACAAGCAATTGTGTGTCACTCTGGCGGCATGGATTCATCCATTTGCTTGGCTTTGGCTATTCGTGAATTTGGCGCCGAAAATGTGCTGAGTATGTCATTTTCCTATGGTCAGCGGCATTCTATTGAGTTAACCCAATCAGCCAAGATTTGCCAGGCATGGCAAGTCGATCATGTGGTATTAAATGTTGGTTGCTTACAAGAAATTACTGAAAGTGCCTTAATAGGTTCGAAACTTGCTATTAAGCATGAAGCTGGCCAAGTTGCCCCTACTACCTTAGTCGTTGGGCGCAATGGTTTAATGGGCAGGCTCGCCGCCATTCATGCCGACCATATTGGCGCCAATTGTATTTATATGGGTGTGATTGAAGTGGAATCCGCCAGTTCTGGTTATCGTGATTGTAGCCGTGCTTATATGGATTTACTGCAAGAAATTTTGCGTATCGATTTGGATAATTCTCAATTTGAAATTCGCACGCCCGTGGTGGGCATGACAAAATGTGAAACTATGGAAGTAGCTGCTGAGCTTGGGATATTAGAATTTTTATTAATGGAAACCGTAACTTGTTATCGTGGCATCCTGCATGCTGGCTGCAATGATTGCGCCGCCTGTCATTTGCGCAACCAAGGCAGTCGAGAATTTCTACACGCCCATTCTGATTTTATTATGCCTTATCAATTGCCTAATTGATCTCAATTATTCTTATCAAACAATTCAATTAAATTACTGGCCTTATTGCCCTTTTGTTGTATACTAAAAATCTGGTTTTAATTTTCAATTAATAATAACAGGATTGCACTATGGCTACTGTATCTAGGGCTGATTGGAAAACTGCATCTGAAATTCTAGGTCAAAATGGTCAAGAAGAACCCTTAATAGTAGGAATGTCTACAAGCTATCCTCAAGCTATTAATAAACAATTAGTTTACTGGCTTAATCCTTGTTTTAAATATTTAGCTTTTCCTGCAGGCATCAATGGCCTAACCGGTATCTATCAGCTGAGTACATTTTTAAAGCAATTTATTCCTAACTTTCCTGTCCAAGCTGTAACCTGGAGTGTAGGGACTATCAATTGGTTTTCTAATTATGGAGTACTGAAACAGGCTGCTAAATTAGACTTGGAAAAGCTGTCAAATAATGTAGTCATACAAACTTGCGGAATTATCACGGCGCTATTAAGTGCGGTAGGTAATGGCTTAACCACTGGCGTTGGTGTGGCTTCAAGTATCCCTTCGTTATTACCTTTTTTAAATTATGAAGTTTTTAAAATAGTTGTAGCAGCTGTAATAGGTATATTTAATGGCTTATTAAATGGCGGCTTAGCCATTAATGTTGTCAATATTATGTACACTGGATTTGTTGATTTAATAAGCGAATTAAAACAAGAGTTTAGGGATTCACCTATTAATTGGGGCTTTACTATTTTAACCGCTCTTGCAGTAGCTTATATAGCTGCTACTAATTTAGTAGGTTATAGTTCAGGTGCAGTTAGTATTTTAGAAAGTTGGGGCCTTAGCGGTTGGTTAGCTGAAGTAACAGGTGCGTTAACAATGTCAGCAGATTGGGGCTTTCAATTTAACGCAATATTTGCCTTTAAAAAAGTCCCCGGAGGGTTTTGGCATATAAAACCACCCATCTCTAAAGATAAAATTACCAATAATCCATTTAGTACCATAATAACTTTAATTATTACTGTAACACTATGTTTATCGGGGCTCGGATTTACTGTACAAGGCGCGTATTTTTTTACCGGCCAACTATTCAGTGCCTTAACGGCTGCAACCTTACCTGGATTTATTCCCTTAGCTTGGTCTTCATTAAAGGGCTCTCATGAGCATGTTTCAGAACCTTTATATAATTTGGGAGTAAAATGCGGAGGAGCTATTAATGAAGCGCTTAAATATATGTTAATAGAAGTTTTGCAAGCAAGTGATGAGGTAATTAGACAGCCCCCTGGTAGAATTCAACATGTATGAACTTCACTACTTAATCATTTGCTGTCCATCGCTGGCTTTAAGTTGCAAAATAAAACATAAAGGCACTAAAATCAACACACTTAACGCTAAAAAAGTAATGTGAAATATATAAGGGGTGAGTTCAATAGCATGGCTACCCGCCGGTGAAAAACTACGTAGCAATAAAGCCGCAATAGCGACCCCAAAACTTTGCATCAATTGTTGTAAAGTGCTAGTGATACTATTGGCCGCACCTAAATCATCTGCGGGTAAATCAGCAAAGGCTAAACTATTGGTGGAACTAAATTGAGTCGACACTAACAAACCATAAATAAACATTTGCAAAGCAATTTGATAAGTAGACGTGCTGGCTGATACCAAACTAAAACTCGCCATACAACAAGCTAATAAAATGGTATTGATGATGAGCATGCGTTTATAGCCAAATTGCCTTAATAATCGTATTACCATAGTTTTAGAAATCATTAAACCAATTGCGGTTGGCACTAATAAAAACCCTGCGGTTTGCGCTGAATACCCTAACCCAATTTGTAATAACAACGGCAATAAAAACGGCAAGCCTCCAAACCCAATGCGCCCTAATGAATTACTAATGATGGAAATGCGAAAGCTGCGATAAACAAATAATTTTACCTTAACGATTGGATTTTCTCGTGCACGCGAATGCCAAATATATACTGCTAAGCAACACAGCGCGGCGATAATAATCACGGCCCCCACGCTTAAATTAAATGCCATATCGCTTAATAGCGATAAACCAAAAGTAAGCCCTACTAAACCGATACTAAATAAACCAAACCCTACTTTATCAAGCGGATGTACATTTTGTGGTGGTACATCATGCAAACAATACCAGGCTAACCAGACATTAAACAATCCAACTGGAATATTCACCCAAAAAATCCAACGCCAAGAAAAGTGTTGCACAATAAATCCACCTAATGCAGGGCCTATTACTAACGCGATCGAAGCCACAGTAACAATGCGAGTCATTTGTATAATCACTTGATTGCGCTCATAACTGCGTAACACAATTAAACGCCCCACCGGCAATGCCAACGATCCTCCTATTCCTTGTAAAATTCTCGCGATCACTAACTGCCACAATTGATGCGATACACCACACAAAACAGAACTGACAATAAATAATCCGACAGCCGAAATAAAAACGCGTTTAATGCCAAATTTATCGGCAATCCAACCACTAATGGGAATGAACACAGCCAAGCTTAACAAATAACTAATTAAGGCAATTTTCAAGTCGATCGGTGGTACTTGCAAGCTATGCGACATCACCGGAATCGCGGTATTTAAAATAGTTGCATCAGTCGCCTCCATAAACATGGCGAGCGAAACTACCCAGGGAATAAATTTTTGCAATCCGGTTTTAGCTAACATAAATTATTTTTAATCTGGCAATGCTTGCTGAGTTTTATCTTGCACAGTCAAGCCTGCTAATAAACTGATTAGCGCACCTAATATTAAATAAAAACTGGGCGCTTCGACCAGATGAAAATGATAAATTAAATAAGTGGCAATTAACGGAGTAAAACCGCCTAAAATCACATTTAAATTATAGGCAACGCCCACTCCAGAGTAACGTATTTTAGTGACAAATAATTCCGCTAACAAAGTGGTAGCATTACCGGGTAAAGCCCCCGATAAAATGCTCAACATAAATAAGGCGGTAATTTGTAGCGTTAAATCATTACTCGCTATTAATTTATAAAGTGGATACGCTAAGATAATAAATAATATGGCAATTACAATGTGTAAAGTTTTATGGCCTATGTTATCAGATAATAATCCCCATAAGGGAATGCTTAAGGCAAATAATAAAATGCTGACTGAACTTAATGGTAAAGCGAATTTACTAGTAAAATGTAATATAGTTTGTAAATAGCTGGGTAAATAGATAAATAACCCAATAGTAATGGAAAATAACCATACCATGGCAAAACCTTGTAAAATTTTCCAACTATAATGTTTAAATAAAAATGCCACCGGTGCCTTAACTTGTTGAGAAGGATCTGCAGCTAATTGTAAGAAGTAAGGTGTATCAGAAATTTTCCGCCGTAAATAATAACCTAAGAAAGCAATACCCATACCTAAAATAAAACCTAAACGCCAACCCCAGCTTATTAATTCAGCATGTGATAATAAGCTGGTTAAGACGCTAATAAACGAGGCTAATAACAAACCTAAATTAACTCCACACATCACCAGACTGCATAAAAAACCACGCTTTTGGTTGGGCGCATGCTCATTGATAAAAGTAATGGCGCCAGGTAAATCACCCCCGACTGCAAAGCCTTGCAAGCATCGTAAGAAGACTAAACCAATAGGCGCCCATATGCCGACCATAGCATAAGTTGGCAATAACCCCATTAAACCTGTGGCAATCGCCATAATAATAATCGTAAGCAGTAAGCCCTTTTTACGGCCCTTCTTATCACCATAATGGCCAAAGAAAATAGCCCCTAAGGGACGTGCTAAATAACCGGCAGCAAATACTGAAAAAACTTCGATCAGTGACACCAAGTGATTAGTGTTAGGAAAAAATAATGCTGCTAATATGGGAGCAAAAAATGCATAAATCATGAAGTCATACATTTCTAAACCACCGCCAATACAGGTGACTGCGACAATTCGGATTAATGCTTTAGAAGTTTTCATATTTAAGGTACTATAAGTTAATAATTAGGAGGTTTTATATGTCAGCGCACATTTACAATTTTGTCAGCAAATCCATTGATGGTCAAGCAATATCGCTAAAAGAATATCAAGGTAAAGTATTATTGATTGTTAACGTGGCTAGCCGTTGTGGTTTTACCCCGCAATATACAGGCTTGGAAGTGCTTTACCAGAAATATAAGGCGCAAGGTTTAGTTATTTTGGGCTTTCCTTGTAATCAATTTTCTGGCCAGGAACCAGGCAATGAAGCTGAAATTAAGAATTTTTGCG
>Ga0207024_10294_pt1 | contig 11861 bp, 12 predicted proteins | sample Alteio_BWMinCont_44_FD_153470 | JGI IMG/M metagenome (GOLD analysis project Ga0207024, IMG submission 153470) | Enriched cells from forest soil in Barre Woods Harvard Forest LTER site, Petersham, Massachusetts, United States -... | ecosystem: Environmental > Terrestrial > Soil > Temperate forest >...
ATCAAAAACATCTTTTGAAAAGAGAAACGGAAGCCGGCAAAACACAATGGTCTGAGCGGCTGAAAGAAGGGAAACTCGATCCAACCGATGAAGCGTACGTCAAATATTTGTCTTTTCTGCGCCAGAAAGGACAAGGAAACGGTGCAAATTAGAAATGGCTGATGTGCTTGACCTCCAAGATGAAATAAAACGGCTGATTGAACTTGGCAAAAAACGCGGTTCTCTGACCTATGAAGAGATAAGCGACGCGCTTTATCAATATGAAGAGGTCACCCCGGATCAATTGGACGAACTTTTTGAACGCCTCACCTCCGAAGGCATTGACATTGTCGACGAGACCGGCGCGAAGGAAGAAAAAGAACTTGGAGAGGATGAGGTTGCCCTTCCCGAACCGGGGGGTGTTTATGATGACCCGGTCCGGATGTACCTCCGTGAGATTGGACGTGTCCAGCTTCTTTCGTCCGAAGACGAAATCTCGCTGGCCAAACGCATTGAAGCAGGCGATGAATCGGCCAAACGTGCGCTCATCGAAGCCAATTTGCGATTGGTTGTCAGCATTGCCAAGAAATACGTTAGCCGAGGAATGCTTTTCCTTGACTTAATCCAGGAAGGCAACATGGGACTTATCCGCGCCGTGGAAAAATTCAACTACCGCAAGGGCTATAAGTTTTCAACCTATGCCACCTGGTGGATTCGCCAAGCGATCACGCGATCGTTAGCCGATCAAGCCAGGACCATACGAATCCCGGTCCACATGGTGGAAACGATCAACCGGCTCATCAAAGTGTCGCGTCAACTGCTTCAGGAGCTCGGCCGCGATCCAAGCGTCGAGGAAATCGCGCAGCAAATGTATCCGGTGAACAAAACGGAGGCTCATGAACAACTTTCGAAACAACTTGGCTATCCGCTGGCACCAGATGATGAAGTCGTTCAAGAAGAAATCCGCCGTAGAGCCAGGATGGCGCTTGATCGTGTCCGCGAAATCATTAAAATTGCTCAGGAACCGATTTCTCTGGAAACCCCCATCGGCGAAGAAGAAGATTCCCATTTGGGCGACTTCATCGAGGACCAGGAAGCGGTTGCACCGGCGGAAGCCGCCTCAACCTTACTTTTGAAAGAACGAATGGAAGATTTCCTCGAAAATCTATCGCCGCGCGAGAAGAAAGTGTTACAGTTACGATTTGGATTGGAAGACGGCCGACCGCGCACTTTAGAAGAAGTCGGACAAGAATTCGGCGTCACGCGCGAACGCATCCGTCAAATCGAAGCGAAGGCCTTACGCAAACTACGCCATCCCGCCCGCTCCAAGTGGCTTAAAGACTACTGGATGGGTGAATAGACTAAAATCTAAAGTCCAAATTTACGCTCTAATATTGGTAAACGTTTTAACATTTCACGATAAACCCTATCGTTTTTTCGCGGGCCAACCACGACAATAAGTTGCTGTTTTCTTATTCTATAGATGACCCGATAGTCACCGACACGCAGCTTCCAGTACCCAAATAATTCCTCCCGAAGGGGTTCACCGTATTCAGAGGGCGCAGTAGTCAATTTTTTTTGGATGGCTTTAGCAATCAATTGTTATTGATGTTTATCAATATGACGAAAATCTTGTTTGTAAACTTCTTCGTCAATAATAACCGAAAACAAGGCTAAAGACCAACACGTTTCATCAATTCTTCAAGCGATATGCATTTTGGATTTTTTCGTTTTTCCCGTTTACGAGCCTCAAAGGCAAGCAGAATATCTGAATAGGCTTCACGAATTTCTTCACTTTCTTCAAATTCCACCGGATCTACGAGAAAGGCTACCGGTTTATGATGCTTTTCTAAAACGACTTTCTGCTTCGGAAGAAGTTTCAAAACTTCATTCAACTTGGTGCGCAGCTCTGAAGCTTGAACCAGCGTTGTATTTTCTTGATAGGTTTTCATAATTCTACTCTACCATAAGCCTATAGTTTTATCAATATTTTAGTCAAAATAATTGTCTAATTCTAAGCAGATGGAGGATTTCTCGGGCGGCGGCGCGGGACGAATCGGGCTTTTTAAGTTTGCGTGAGCGTTCCTGAAGCGCTTTCAATTGCGCCGGATCATTTAAGAGCGCCTGCGCAATCTCAGCCACCTCGTTCTCATGATTTGCCATCACCGCTGCTTTCTCGTGGACCAAGTAGCGCGCATTTCTGACTTCTTGGCCCGGAATCGGCTTGACAATCAAGAGCGGGAGCTCAGAGGCCAATGCTTCGCTCGTCGTTAATCCTCCCGGCTTGGTAATCAGGAGATCGGAAGCACTCATGAACTCATGGACGTTCTCAACATATCCATAGACCCTCACATCTTGAATGTGATGGCGCGGTCTCGATTTTTTTGAGAGAATTCGCTTCGCAAGCCGCTCCATTTTTTTTCTTAGCCGGCGGTTTACGCCGGCCACCACCAAGACCTGCGTCGGGGTGCTCATGCTGCGAAGCGATCTCAAAATGGAAGGCAGAGGCCCCAGTCCGGCGCCTCCACCCATCAATAAAATTGTCTTTATATGAAACGAAAGTCCAAGATGCTCTCGAGCGGCGCGTTTATCCTCATGGACGCGAAATTGCGTGTCCACCGGAATGCCGGTAACCCGAATTCTCTTGCGATTTACGCCCTTTTCAATCAAATGATGCGAGAGGCCTTCGCTTCCCACCAAAAAGAGATCCGTGTTCTCGTGAATCCAAAACGGATGGACAACAAAATCGGTGACCACCGATACGGTGGGGATATTCCAATCTTCTTTCAGAAGGGCGGCCACACCGCTGGCGAAAGCATGCGTTGAAACCAGCAAGTTGGGAGGATCGTTCTTAAAGCGGCGTTTGATTTTCTCCGCCGTCCACCGAAGCACCGTTTTTTTCATGAGATTCATCGATTTCCCGCTGCTTTTACGTTCATAAAGATAACCGTAAAGCTGAGGCATATACTTCACCGATTGAATGTAACCGGTGGTTGCAAGTTGTCCAAGCAGGCGGCTTTTTTCGGTATAGGCGTCAAGAATATCAATCGAAAGATCGGGACGGCGCTCGAGCAAGCTTTTTTTCACCGCAAGAGCCGCGGACATGTGTCCGGATCCGGCAAAAGCCGAAAGGATAAGAATACGGGGCAAGTTAAGCGCGGGAAGCCGGCTGACGCAAGGTTCCGATCGATTCAAACGCATGTCTGGAGAACAGTTCCAGCATGCCCAGCTTATCGGTTGAAACGCCGGTGGACGTTAAGGAAAGAAAAACATCTTTCATTAATTCGTTGGCTTCTTTTTCACATGCTTCCCGGACCCCGTTTGTTTCAAAAAGCTCTACCAGCCGATTCACCGTTGCTTCATCCGGCTCCGCGGAGCTTCTGAAATAGTCCTTGAGAAGAATCAAATCATTGCCGTTCAATCGTTTCAAAGCTTGAAAAAAAGGAAATGTTTTCTTCCGTCGGCGCAAGTCTTTGGCCGCATCTTTTCCAGACTGATCACTTCCGCCCCAAATGCCGACTAAGTCATCTTTGATTTGCATGGCCACGCCAAGTTTTCTTCCAAAATTTTTGAATTTCATGGCAATGGATTCATCGTGCGAACCTAAAAGAGCGCCCCCATACGTTGAAAAGCCGATTAGGGCGCCGGTCTTTTTGCCAATCATGGTTAGGTATTCGGAGGGTTCAACACTCATCCGGCTCTCAAAATCGAGGTCCAGGGATTGGCCTTCAGCCACTTCGATCATCGCTTCATTCATTGTTTTTTCCAAGGCGACCAGCGTCTCTTTGGAAACGTTTTGATGAGAGAGCGTTAAAAGGAATTCGTGCGACAAATATCCTAAAAGCAAGCCGACATTAATCCCCTGCCCGATTCCCCACAAACTCCAAACGGTCGGCCTTCCTCGACGAAAATCGTCTCCATCCTGGATGTCATCCAAAACCAAGGTATGATTGTGGTAAAATTCGATGGAGGCGGCCAGCGGAATAACGGCCTCCAACGATTCGTTAAAAATCTGATAGCTTAAAAGGCAAAGAACAGGACGCAGCATTTTCCCTTGAGGAGCTTTTGAGGATTTTAAATTTTTATCGCGCCATCCCAAATGATATTCGGTCATCGCATAAGCCGGCACGGTGGAAGGGTGATCGGTAAACCATTTTTGCATGATGTGATCAACCCAGGCGCCGTATGTTTCAATCATTTCTTTTGGATTCATGTTGAATTTGTTTAAAAGCTTTTCGTCAACCGGCTTGCTTCTTTGATAAATGCCCTGGCCGATTGATCCGCCTTTAAGACCTCCTCTAACGATGGAAATTCTTTGACGCTATGATTTTTTACCGCTTGCCCCACAAGTTCGGGAATCTCGGAAAAATGAATTTGGTCGGCTAAAAAAAGGCCGACCGCTTCTTCGTTGGCGGCGTTCAGAACCGCCGGAAGCGTTCCACCGGTCTTGGCCGCCTCATAGGCAAGACGAAGAAGCGGAAATGTTTCCATATCAGGATTCTCAAAGGTTAAAGTACCCACGTCCGCTAAATTCAATCTGGGCGGTGGGGCATTCCAGCGATCAGGATAACTTAAGGCCACCTGAATCGGTGTCCTCATGTCGGGAAGGCCAAGCTGTGCAATCATGGAACCGTCCACGAATTCCACCATCGAATGAATGATGCCTTGGGGATGAACCACCACCCCAATCTGAGAAAGTGGAACATTAAAAAGCCACTTCGCCTCAATCACTTCCAGGCCTTTATTCATCAGCGACGCCGAGTCGACCGTCACTTTATTTCCCATTTTCCAAACGGGATGAGCCAGGACATTTTCTTTTTTTACCGTTTTCAATTTTTCTTTAGTATATCCCCGGAAAGGGCCGCCGGAAGCGGTCAAAAGAATCCGTTCCACTTCATTTTTCTGTTCTCCCTTGAGGCACTGAAAAATAGCGCTGTGCTCGCTGTCGACAGGAATCAGCATCCCGCCGCCGGCCGAAAGCGCTTCTGTCACCAAATGCCCTCCGGCCACCAAAGTTTCCTTGTTCGCCAGTGCCACGGTTTTGCCTGAATTCAAGGCTTTAATCGTCGGTTGAAGCCCCAAACTTCCCACCACAGCCACCACCACGTGAGTGACGTCGGGCATCGAAGCCGCGGCGTTTAAACCTTGCAATCCGCAGCCGATTTCTCCACGAAAATGTGTCAGCTTTTTTTTGAGCTGTATCACGGACTCTTCATCGGGAACCGAGATGAATTCAGGCGAAAACCGTTTGACCTGCTCCAGAAGCAAGTCGATGTTTTTCCCCGCGCAAAGCGCTTTCACCGTCAATTTATCGGGATGGCGGGTCACCACATCCAACGTTTGGGTGCCAATGGAACCGGTAGACCCTAAAATAGAAAGCTTCTTCACGAAGCAACCCCTTTTTCAAGGATCTGCCGGATACGGCTGCTTAAAACGCTCGGCTCAAAGGGCTTCGTGACATACTCTTCAACCCCCATTAAGTAAGCGTACTTGATATCATTAAATTCGTCTTTAACCGTGAGAATAATGACCGGAATCTCTTTTAATTTGGGTCGCGTGCGAAGCTCTCTAAAAAACTCGTAGCCGTCCATCACCGGCATCATGATGTCCGAAACAATTAAGTCCGGAGTCTCTTTCGAAAGGACTTCCAAACCTTCTTTTCCGTTCGCGGCTTCGAGCACTTTAAATCCGTCGCTTTCGAGGTAAGCTTTCACGAAAGAGCGAATACCGGCTTCATCTTCGACAATCAAAATGGTCTTGTTCATAAGGTCTTTAGGTTTTCAAAGGGTTTCCACCAAATCCTTCTGAATACTAGCAGATATCATGCCCGGCCACTTAAAAAAGATTCTCGATTTTGTAGCCAAAGAAAGCATTTTAAAAAAAACATCCTTAGCGCGCATGAGCCTCCTGGTCGGTGAAGATGTCAGCCGTGTCACCGAAGAAACCCCGGATGATCCGGCCCGGGAAGAAAAATATATTGGCGCAGCCCAAAAAATCCTGGGACTGGAAATGTGGGATCTAACCCTATGAAACGTCTGCTGGAACTCTTCAAGGTGACTTGGCCAGGCTTTCTAGTGGCCCTTCTCCTCGCACTGTTCGCCAATTTTGTACACCTGTCAACCCGGTTAGCCAATTTTTTCATCGATCCCCTTTATCTGGCTTTCATTCTCGGCCTTTGGGTGCGATGGACTCTGGGAGAAAAATTCATTTTATGGCCCGGATTTGCTTTAACCCAAGATCTTTTCATTCCGATTGGAATCATTCTCTATGGAACCCAGGTGCATTGGGAAAATCTTTCGACATCCACCTTGCAGCCTTTTCTGATACCGTTGGTCCTAGCCTTAATTCTTTATTATGTTATCCTGGTTACGCCGGCCAAAAAACTAAAAATTTCTAAGGAAGGATCCTTGCTTATCTGGGCAAGTTGCGGTCTTTTAGGTCCGCTGGCCGTCGTGTTGCTTGCCTCGACACTCGAAGCTTCGGATGAGGACATCTCTTTTTCAATGATTTTAGCCTTTTTTGTAACCACGATCATGCTCATTCTTTCTCCAATGCTCCAAGCCCATTTCCCGGTCGACCCGCTTACCTTGGGCACCTTGTCGACACTTAGCTTGCCATTTTTAAGCCCTTTTAACCCCATTACTCAAGGAGTGCCTGGCGCGATTGCCGCGGCGGGACTTCTGTTTGGATTAAAAGTGGCGATGCTGGCGCCGGTGGCGTTTGGCATCTACTTGGGTCATCGATTTCGAAAGGGACACAGCGGCGGATTCCCGCTCTTCTTAATTTTAACTTTTTTTGCCGTTAGCATTCTGTTTTCGTTCGTCCCTTCACTTTCATTCGCCCGGGACAATTATGAGCCTGTCACCAAATTTATTCTTACCTTAGCGTTAACGGGCGTCGGACTTTCAACAAATCTTCGAACTCTTTTTGCCGATCGAATGAAAGCGGTCTTCTTTTACTTTGTGTTGGCCTTGATCGCCAGTGTGACGGTCTATTTCACCGGCCTCTTGACGTTGCATTTCCTACACACCAATTAACGTTTTCTCATTTCTCGCTTAACTGTTTTGCTTTTTCAAGATCTTCCAAGGCGCTCTTCCAATCACCCTTTTCATGATAAGCTTCCGCGCGAAGTTGATAACCCAGGATCAAGGTAGGATTTAATTCGATCGCGTGAGTAAAGTCGGCCAGAGCATGATCATAGCTCTTTTTACGAAAATAAAGAACTCCCCGGCTAAGATACGCCTCCGCGGAGCGAGGATTCAGTAATAAAGCCTGATTGAAATCGGCGACCGCGTGCTCGTCATCCTGTTTCAAAAAATAGAGTCCGCCACGCTCGAGATAGGCTTGAAAGAACTTCGAATCAATCTGAAGCGCTGAGGAAAAATCCTGCATTGCACCCTGACGCTCATCTTTCCTAGCTAAGAGCACCCCCCGAAAATAATGAAGTTCGGCGGAGTTGGGGCTTATTTTGAGGGCTCGATTGTAATCCTCCAAAGCCCGTTGAAGTTCATTTTTTTTGAAAAACAAATAGCCGCGTTCCGTGAGGGCCCGTGAGGCATTCGGGCTAACGTCGAGACCCGTAGTGTAGGCCTGGATCGCTTGATCGTCGTCACCCTTTGCCTCATAAACCGAGGCTTGAAGAAAATGAACGACCGCCGATTTCGGCATCACTTTTAATAGAAGATCGTAATCCGACATAGCCCGATCGTAATCATGAGCCGTCACAGACGCGGCAGCTCGAAAAACATACGTTTCGTAGGCTTTCGGATCCAGTTCGATTGATTTCGTATAGTCGACGATAGCTTGCTTTGCATTTCCTTGCACAGCCTCAACAAGTCCGCAAAGTGTATAAAGTACGGAGGAATTTGGGTTAAGCTTTAGGGCAGAACGCAGATCAATCTGAGCCTTCTCGAAATCTTTCTTTAAAAAATAGGCAATTCCACGGGCGGTTAACGTTTCAACCTTGTTAGGATCCAGCCCAATGGCTTTTGAATAATCGAAAATTGCGTGATCCAGTTGATTTTTTTCAAAGAACAATAAAGCTCGGAAATTATAGGCTTCCGTGGAGTTTGGGTTGAACTTTAACGCGGCATTATAATCGTCCAGCGATCGGGCAAAATCTTTTTTTAGGAAAAAAACAAACCCTTCGCTAAGATAGGCCTCGATAAATCTAGGTTTCAGCTGAATGGCTTTGGAATAATCACGGATGGCTTCCGGAAGATGACCTTGGGCTTCTTCCAATTTTCCGTGTTTATAAGAGGTTTCCGCGGAACCGGGACTCGATTTATACGCGGCCTTGTAATCGTCTGCGGCATGCTGATAATCTTTTTTTCGGAAATAGATGGCTTCCCGGCCGACATACGATTGCACATTCCCCGGATTCATTTCTATCGATTTCGTATAATTGGCGGCGGCTTGATCCAAATCGCCACGCTTAGAAAAATCAAAACCGCGGTTTTGATAAAAGGTTGAGGAGTCGGGATTCAACTTTATCGCCATATCCAAATCTTGTTGAGCCGCTAAAAAAACTTGCTTCTTAAAATACGCCAAACCGCGATCACGGTAAGCTCCGGCAGAATTTGGATCAAGGCGGATTGCTTCTGTATAATCGGCGATGGCATGATCGTAATCGCCGCGATCTTCATAAAGCGACGCGCGGTTTCGGTAGGCAACCCCTAAGCGAGGATTCAATTTTAGCGCGGCATCAAAATCCGGGAGCGCATTGGCAAAATCTTTTTTAAAATAATAAGCGGTTCCACGGGAGAGATACAGTTCAGCATTTTCGAGATCCAAGCCTAAGCCGATATTCGCATCGGAAATGGCTTTATCATATTCATGTTTCATATTGTAGACATCGGCGCGGCTTTGATAAGAAGGGGGAAATTTGGGATTTAATTCTATCGCTTTATTCAAGTCGGAAAGCGCTTCCTCCAATTTCTTTTGTTTTTTATAAAAAATCCCTCGATTGTAATAGGTTCTGGCATTTCCAGGCTCCAATTGTAAACAGGTATTATAATCATCAAGCGCGTGAACGGAATCATTTTTTCTGCCATAAGCCAGACCACGAAATCCATACGCCACCGCCAATTTAGGATCAAGTCGGATCGCTTGAGAAAAATCATCAATGGCCTGATCATATTTGCCTTGCTGATAATAAAGGGCTCCTCGATTATAATACTCGACCGGTTTCGGTTCCAAGGCGAGGGTCGCTGTCCAATCTTCAATCGCGTGCGCGATCTCTTTTTTGATCGTGTAGGCGATGGCCCGTTCAGCGTAGGCTTTGGCAAATTTTGGATCACTCTGTATCGCCGAAGTATACTCTCGAATGGCAGAATCATAATCCCCGGCTTTTAAATCAATATCTCCCTGACTTTTATGGACAACCGACGTGGCCTCCTCACAAAAGGCGAATCGGAGAAGAAAAAGGAGAAGAAAAACAAACTGAAACTTCTTCGTCATGAAGTTTACCCCCCAAAAATACTATAGGTGGAGTTTTTTCGATTTATAGGTCTTTAAGAACTCTTCCTGCTTGACCATGACCTGGGCATTGTCGTCATCGATACGAGTTCCCCAGGGATCGGTTTTCGGACCTACCGTAAAGAAGACCGTGTCGCCGCCAAAAACTCCTTGAAGCTGATTCCCCGGCTCCAATCCGTAAAATCGAAGCTGCATCGCATAAAACCCGTGAGCATCCGTTTTATCAATCTCCAATTGCTGGGTCTTCTCTTGATACGCGCGGACTTCAACGCCGCTTTTTGCGACATGATTCGGGCCATAGACATATCCAATCACCCAATACACCGTAAAGGGTTTATTGGCAATGGTGCCTTCGAGCGGATATTTCTCTTTTTTCCAACCGGGGATTCCCTCATCCAGCACCCACACCGATGTAAAGCCTCTTTGCTTCAACACTTGATAGGCCATTTCCGCCAAATGATGGGGACAGCTGCAATACGTGACAATGGTCGTATTTTTTGGAAGGGATGTTAGAACCGAAGCGTAGGATATTTCTTGAATAGGAAGGGATTGGGCTCCTTTGATATGTTCCATTTGATAAGCATAGGCTGAACGCACATCAAAGATCAAATAATGCCGCCCTTCGGCTATATCGGCATGCAACTTTTTGACCGAAATGTATTGGGGAGGCACGGACGGCGGAGATTGAGTTGGAGATTGTTGGGCAAAAGCTGAAAGGGCTAAACTCAAAAATAGTATGGAAAAAAGCTTTAATATTTTCATGAATGATCTCTTTTTGCTTTTTTCCAAAAAATCCCTTGAACCTTACCGTGAAACGTCAGGGATTTAACAAAAAAGAAACGGAATATTAACAATTTAGTAACAAGTGTAGTGTAAAATGAAACTATGGAGAATCAAGACGATAATCAATCCCCAAATCGAGAGCGGTTTAGCCGACGCAGAACACTGAGCACCGCCGGAGGCGGCAGAGGCTTACGGCCTATTTCCTTAACTAACCGTGATACCATGACGCTATCGGAAACGATGGCTACTGGGCCGGCCACCGCGCTTGAGGGTTTTCCCATTGAAATGGCGATGGCCGAATCGTCCGGACCTTGGCGCCGCGATAGAATTACCTTAACCCTTGAAGCTCAAGCTCTTTTGATGGACATGAGGGTGATGGCCAGAGACGCTTGGGATTATGCTTCGCAAACTTACTCCAACATGATTTCTCAACTTAAAATTGCGATCGGACGGCTGGTCAAACTTGAATCCTTTGGCGGCTATCGACTCGTCTGGAACAATCGCAACCACTAAACTTCATTATACTTCGTCCGAGTCATAACGTTGAATTTTGATTTTTATTTTGAAGATGCCGTAAATGCACTCCATAATATGGCGAAAATTGTTGTTTTGAGGAAAACTTTCGCCGGCGCGTTCAATAAATTGCCGGGTCGTATAAAGCTTAGTTTGCCAACCGGGAAATTCGTCTACTAGTTCTTTGTAAGCGAGATCGTCTACCGCTATAACCACGGACGCATCTTGCATGACTTCCAGAGAACCTTGGGAAGAAAACGCAACCAGATCCGCTTCTATTCCTTCCGCCAGAGCCGTCTGATTTAAGAAATCGGCTATTTTTTCCGCCGGGTTACGATCTTTTCCGTAGACAATAGCGACCGCAAAAAGAGCCTTGGAGGACGGCGGAAGTTCTGAAACCACTAAGCGACGGCTTCTTGGAGCATCGCTGAAAATTCACCGGGGGCTTTTTCGCGCACTTCTTTTTCAGAAATGAGCGGCCCGGGAGAAAGATACCGAAAGAGCGCTTCAACCCAAATGGCCATGGTCGCCAACCCTAAAAACCATTTCGGATATCCGAGTATTTTGAAAAATTCACGGGTAAAATTGACGCTGACTTGAGCATGCACTTTCGCTTCCATCCGCCGATACATCGTCAACAGCTGACGGATGCGCTCTCCATAGCCTTTTTTCTCGTAAGCTTGCAATCCCGCCATGGCATAACCGACGTGGCGGTATTCGTCACCCATAATTTCGCTCAGCACTTGGTAGGTTCCGGGATCTTGCCTTAGACATTCTTTCATTCCGGTCAATTCGACGCAAGCCCGCTCCTCACGAACTAAGCAGCCGGCAAGCCAACGGATGATTTCATCATCGTTCAACGGCTTATTGATGTCGAGGCGGCCGTTATCCAACCCAAACTCGGAGTCGTGCAAGAAGGTTTCGTAATCCAGGCGCTTATCCATCGGCTTCGGTTCTAATCCGAACTCTTTTAAGCGCTGGCTAAACAAACGGCCATGTTTGACTTCATCGCCGTATAAACGAAGCGTTTTTTTCTGTAGGACGGGATCTGCAATGATGGCGGCAAGTCTGTCAATGCCGATGGAGCTGTCAATCTCGCCCACCGCCAG
>Ga0207024_10296_pt1 | contig 11834 bp, 18 predicted proteins | sample Alteio_BWMinCont_44_FD_153470 | JGI IMG/M metagenome (GOLD analysis project Ga0207024, IMG submission 153470) | Enriched cells from forest soil in Barre Woods Harvard Forest LTER site, Petersham, Massachusetts, United States -... | ecosystem: Environmental > Terrestrial > Soil > Temperate forest >...
CTTGACTTTCTGTGCGCACTCCTTTACCTCAGGAACCCTTACGCATAGTCCCGCATATGCTTTGTACGTGTGGAGGAGTGGCCGAGTGGCCTGCGCGCTTTGCGCGCAAGCCTTTTAATTATTAGGGATTGACCACTCGTCTCACTCCCGTGTAGATGATGGGCGTACTGATTAAAGGTGTGGAGGAGTGGCCGAGTGGTCAATGGCAACAGACTGTAAATCTGTCCTCTTCGGAGTTCGATGGTTCAAATCCATCCTCCTCCACCAATTTGAAATATATAGATAATTTATCTATGTATTTCTTGCTAGGCAGTTTTTGTAAATTGGCCTAGTAAGCACATAGTAAGCACGATGAGATATATTGCTCATTGAGAAAATAGTAGTTTCAGGTGGGGTGATGTTCTTACTCGGCAGGTATATATCCGCTGCCTGTGTAGTGTATAATGATTTTCTCAAGTTTGCTATCGTTTTGGTTTTGTCTTTATTTTAGACGGTTTATTATGTTTGCCTTTCAGCAAGTACTCTGGGAGACCGTTCTTTATTCTTTCCTTCTGTATTGTTTTCCATGCATTTACTCTAAAACTTTGCCATGTTTCAGGAAATTTTTTTTCTTTTTCTTCCGTATTGGTTACTTTAGTTCCCTGAACTTTAGGTTTCGCTCTCTTCGCTTTGTCCCATTCAAGTTTAAGCCTATCAAATAAAAATTCTACTTTTAGTGCTCGAAGATCAGCAGCAGGTATTTTAGCAACTTTATCTTTAATAAATTCTAAATCTATATCAGTATCGCCCTTTTCACGACCACTAGCCTTTTGCTTTTTTAGCAAGGGTATGAATACCTTGAGCGATTTATAGGTTATTCCATCTAATTCCGCAGAATCATTTGAAATATCAATATCTACTTCGGGCATAAGCGCTGGCGGAAATTTTACTGGCTTTGCTGATATTCTCGGTACGGGAATACCTTCCAATAATAATTGGCTTGTTTTTAACCTTACTAGCAGTTCTTTTTCGGCTATTTTGAATAAGTTATACCATGCTTTTGGGATGTTTAAACGCGCTACGGTTTTGGCACCGAATACATTCTGTTGTTTTTTAGCGCTTAATGCCCATTTATGATATATCTTCCATAGCTCAGGATAGATAAAGAATTTTGGTGCTTCCTGTAATGAGTATGGCAGCTTTGTGGCCAAATGTACGTAGTTTTGCAAAGCATCTTTCCATGGATTACCCCAAAATTCTGGCAATTGGGAAACAAAGCCTTCATCATCGTCAAAGTCATTATAATAAATCTGGCGTTCTAACGATACTCTGCACCAACGTAGGAAGTCTTCTCTATCTATAATAATATCAGTAGCAAGTTCGTTTTGAATATTTCTCATCTGATCTTTATCTAATGATTCGTAATAGGTTTTATAATCAATTTCATCATCGCCATCATCTTCATAGTCCTCCCCATCATCGTCATCGTCGTCATCGTCGTCATCGTCGTCATCACCGTCATCACCGATTTTAGGTTTGGGTAGCCCCACTATTTCTTCTAAGCATTTTTTGATTTTCTGGGCTTCCCAAGAGGTTCCATCTTTCTTGCGTAACTTAGTTTCAGGAAGCATTTCACCATTTGTTTGCACAGATTCAAAATCGAATTTTCCCTTTGAAGCTGCTTCGACTATAAAGCAGCAAATTTGCTCTTCGGATATTGGGAGATTTATGGATTTATCAACTTTCTTGGGAGATACCATTGCCCATTCTTTAGCAATTTGAGCAAAGCTTTTTGATTGGTGAGTTGTAGTCACGTATCCTCCATACAGCATAGATTATTTCACTTTTTTACCTATATTTCATAATAATGCATCAACGTATTTCGCGGGCTAAAATACGCTGAAACTGGCTAAAATACTGTATTTAAATAATTATTTGACATTCTTATTGTAATCTGCTATAGTGATTGTGCGCTCACATTTTATCATGTGCTGCGCTTTTTTTATGCTCTGCGTTCAGCAGCGCGTTCTTTCATCAACATATCATAAGAGGTTTTTATGGCAGGCCGACAGGCTAAGCTGCTCACCAGTAATATGGTGGCAGCAACGATCAAACACGTTCGCAACAAAAGATATCCCGCACGGGATATTGTCATGATTCTGTTTTCGGTGAAGGCAGGGTTACGCGCTGGGGAAATAAGCAAACTCACATGGACGATGGTGCTTGATGCCAATGGCAAGATAGGCAAGGTGCTGGAACTGCATAACATCGCCGCGAAGAAATTACACGGCAGAAGCATTCCCATCAATATGCATCTCAAGAAAGCACTGGTAAAGCTGCACCGGCTGCAAGGGTTTCCATCTGAGGGCAACATCGTGCTCAGTGAACGTGGCGATGCCATGACCCCGGCCAGCGTCGTAAAATGGTTTAAATCCATCTATGCAGAATTAGGCTTCAAAGGATGCAGCAGCCATTCGGGGCGACGAAGTTTTGTCACACGGGCGGCACGTACCATTCATCGGGTGGGCGGCAGCTTACTTGATGTTCAGCAATTGGCTGGCCATAGGTCGCTGGAAACCACCCAAGGCTATATCGAGGGTGACTCCCGCATCAAGCACAAGCTTGTTGCATTGCTGTAGGGAGATGACACATGGCTGATATTATCAATTTTATGACATATAGAAAGCATAGAAAGATACGCAGGCTTAGGAATGTCCCAAAGCCTGTGCAGCAAGGAAAGCGCAGGCGTATCAAACCCAAGCGTCAAGGTGATCTGGATGGGCTTTGTGGCGTGTACAGCATTATCAATGCGATGTGTGCTGTCTATAAACGCAAGAAAATAGATAAATACCGATTATTTAAACATCTCTTGCTGACATTGGAAAAAGACACAACCGTCACCGCAGCTATACTCGATGGCACGTATAAAAAACATCTGAATAATATGATGGAAACTGCTGTGGCTTATGTTGGCAAAAAGCATGGCGCCAGAATAACTATCAATCCACTTTTTAAGCACAATTCCAATATCAGCCTCAAATCATACTGGAAAACGCTTCAGGAGTTCCTTAGCAAATCAAAAAGACGCTGTGTTATCGTTGGGTATCGTGGCAAGCATGACCACTGGACGGTCATCTATGATGTCACGAACGATGCTTTGAAATTACTCGATTCGGGTGGCACCAAACGCATACGCAGGCATTCCTGTCAGGTCGGCAAACCCTATACTGACAAATACTATCATCTCATCCCCTCCCAAGTCTGGGGCATCAGTCTCAAAGACTGACACCACAGTTATCTAACACTCTCAATATCACCACTACCAACACCACTGGCTTTTCGCCGGACGGTGAACTGCATTCTTTTTTAATCAACCAACGAAGGAGTTTTTATGAGTACTGAGAAAATCCGCCAACTTAATGACCAGCTACGAAAACATGGCACAGGCGGCAGGATTATGCTGACGCAGGGCATTCAGGCATTAGGCGAAGAAGCCATCCTGCAGATCATGATTCTCATGCAGTGCCATGAGTTTGTAGAGGGTGACGATCCCTACGGCGAGCATGATTTCGGCGCAATTAAGTATGAGGGCCGAAAGATATTTTTTAAAGTGGATTATTACGATCAAGAATACAAATTCCATTCGCCTGCTGCTGCTGACCCTGCCGTTACCCGCCGTGTGCTGACGTTGATGCTGGCGGAGGAGTATTGATATGCTTAGCCATCACCCATTTACCACCACTACCCCAATGGTGAAGGAATTTTATTGTCATCAACAATGATAGGAGGAAACTATGCCAGATACATTTATCGCACTCACCGAAGACGAATTTGACCAGCAGTACCCGCTGGTCATGAACCATATCAACCCCCATGCCAGCTGGAGCTATGGCAGCGACACAGACGACACTACAGGTTGCCTGTTCGAGACTTACGGGGAGGAACTGGAGTTTGTGCGCCAGCAAGACCCTAATACCATCTGGACTTTCGTCGATGGCGATGACGGCGATCAGTACGTGATCAATGGCTATCATCTGGTCAACCGCATTGGCTACCTGATCAGTAAAGCGCCGGTGCCGGAAGGTGTCACCATCGAGGTGCACATCCCCATGCAGACGGACGATAACGACGTCGAATAACCCCACTTAAAAACTATGATTTTCTTATCTCAATCCCTAACCATAGGAGGACTACCCATGTTTGCTAAAACTCTGATTAAATCAGACGGAACGGAAGAAACCATCGAACGCAAGATTACTCTTGAAGAAGCACAGGAGCTGGTCGGCGGCTATATTGAAGCCGTGCGTATGACCGACAAGAAATTGTCCCTCATCGTCAATGAGGAAGGGATGCTGTTTGGCCTACCCGTCAACCGGAACGCCACCCGGCTTGTCCATCCTAATATCCTGCATAGCGGCATCCGTGGCAATGCCATCGTCGTCACCCGGTCGAGCATGTGAGGACATAGCCATGACAAAAGATACCGACGCCACACTTGTCGATCACGGCAGCATCGTATTGCTGACACCACTCAGTCAGGAAGCAAGGGACTGGATTACGGCTTATCTACCGGAAAACACCATGCGCTTAGGCAACGCCATCGCCATCGAGCGGCGTTACGTCCCAGACATCGTTGAGGGGTTAATAGCAGACGGAATTACCCTCGCCATTGCCTGATCATTACAGCGCCAATCGGAATACTGGTTGGCGCGATAATGGCCATGCGCGATTGCATGACCAGAAACTCCAGAGAAAGGAACTATTTATGCCAAAGACTAAGAAACGCAAATCTGCAAAAAGCAAAGCATTGAAAACGCTTAAGAAGAAATTGCAGCGAAAGGTGATGAAAAAACCCAAGCCAGCCGTCAAACTGGTCAGCAAAACTCCATATCAACGCTCAAAACCAGTGGGAAGCAAGAAATTCGCCGTGAAAAAGCCGGAGACGATCACGCTGGTATTCTCGGCAGAAGATTTGCATCAGGCAGCTATTGCGTTATCGCCTTGCATCAGTACAGAGGAAACACGGTACTATCTGCACGGCATCGCCATCGACAATGATCCGGGCGATCCGCAAGCCTTTCGCTTCGTAGCAACAGACGGGCATAAGCTGGGAGTCTATGTCAAGAAGCACATGCTGACGGGCAAGAAACCTGTGCGCTTCCACGGCATCATCGACCGAGAGGCCGTGCAGTATTTCGCCAGCATCAAGCTGAAACACTATACGCATTTTAAATTGGAGGCACAGGGTTTCCATCTGACCGTCCATGCCTATGACGGCACTTCCATACGGGAGACGCGCCGCTTCCAGTTGATTGATGGTTCCTTCCCGGATTGGGAACGTTGCCTGCCAACCAAAACCGAAACGCCGCGTCAGGCATTCCGCGCACGCTATTTAGCCGATATTGGCAAAGCCGTACACGCTCTCTCCGGCGCTAAAGGCAAGCATAGCGAATATCCTTCCGTCGCTATCGGTGAGAATGGCAACAACAGCAGAGGCCCGGCCTGGCTGCTAACCGATATTGAGGGATTGCGTTATGTCATCATGCCACAGACATCGGGTTCCACATTGCCGCAAGCGCCCAAGCTGGAAGATCGCCCTGCCCTGCAACAGCTACAGGCGATTAGCACTCTGCTCTGGCAGATCAAGCTGACACCATACCCGGAGCTTACCGGCAAGCAGCGCGAAATAGACGACATTCTCTCGCGCATGATCGACACGCTGAAAAGTAAGAAATCGGCTTAACCAATTCCAACATTATCAATCATAGGATGACGTTATGCATAATCTACATTTTATTTTAGTAAAAGCCGAATCTGCTGCCGACGCAGCATCCACCGTCGAAAACGAATTGCTCAGCTGGGGCAAAGAAAACAACTGGCGCAGTATCGGCGGCATCGCCTCGGAAGATGGCAGCGACGATATAGATGATCACGAAGGCGGCGGATGGGGATGGCCATTGTCATTCCTCGACGATAAGGAGAACGTTCCCAAAGAAGGAACGTATTTCAGCCGGGCGGTAGCCTATCTGCGCCACAGCATCACCGAGCCGGTAACGCTTTGCTATGCGCCATACTCGACTCATCCCGACCTGCGCTCTGCATTACATATACTCAGTGACATGCTGCAGGAATTTGATCCTGATACCGACAGCAGCAATGATCTATGGGCGCTGGGGCGAAACCTTAAGCATCTGTCTGAATTGATGGACAGCCGGGCGGCGTTGAAAGCCGGAGAAGACATCCCGCAATTTTATGACTGGCAATTTGATCAGGAAGGGCTGACCGACCTAACCAACCAATCCGAAGGCAGCAGGCGCTACCTCGTGTTTCTGGATATGCATTCGTAATTTTAACCACTGACAGAAAGGATTATTTTTATGGCAGATATGTACGGAGCGTTATGTTCCAACACATTCACGGTGAAGGATATTGAGAAATTCAAAGCATGGTTTGCAGCCTATTATTTTGGCAGTGACATCGAGCTATTCATCCGTGAAGAGGGACGCCATGTCTCCTTCGGCAGCTATGAGCAATATCCCTGTGCTCATCCAAGGCGGTACGATGAAGATGACGACCTGATTGACGCCGATCTGGAGACCTTTGCCAAAGAGCTATGCGAACATCTGGAAGCAGGCGAGGTGTTCACCGTCCTGGCCGGAGGCAACGAGAAGCTGCGCTATGTCTCATTCGATCAACTGATTATCGCTCAGGAGCACCCTGATAAGCCGTATTACGAGCACTATAGCAGCGACGATGACAACGGGCGGCTGATCAAACTGGTGCTGGCATCTCATCATTCAGGCAAAGAGGGTTGATATGTCTAAGCTGAATAATGTCGTGCTGACTGTCTGCGATGTCATGGGCTGGCAGGAAGAAGATGTCTATGCGCTCAATACATGGCTGGAAGCCTATGCCAATGTGCTAGGCAGCATTCTCAATTTTCTGCGATTTAAGCCAAACATCCCAAGTATAAGTGCTGCAAACATTGGTAAAGTGGCTGGTAGTGGAACAGCGAAAACACTGTAGCTGAGTGCAGTCCCCTCTGTAGAAATTGGAAGCAACGAACCAAAGTTCACTACGCTAGAAAAAGTGGCAATACCCGGAGTATTATTCACGATACTAGTTGAGCCTATGATAGTTGAGCCATTAAGTGTACCGAAGCTGGCACTAGCTAAAACAAGTATTGTTTCTGTGGTGTTTATGGGGATCGAGTTAATATAGCCAGAAGTATTAGAAGTTCCTGACCCATCAGGATATGCAGTGGCAGAACTTTGGCCTTCTCCAACACTAAAGGTCACGTTTCCCCCGCTGGAAAGTAAACCTTGATTCGTAAGCCCTGGCAAAGTGTAACTGAATGTGATTTCACTAAAAGCTGGCAAATTTCCCAAAACCACTCCTTCATTGGGCCCTATTGGTGGACCGCCTACGGGAGGGTTATAGGAAGGTGGTGGTGGAGTATAGCCGGTTAAAAAAAAGTCACTTATGATACCTGATTGGTTCAGTGTAACATTTCCTATGTTGATAAACGGGCCACTAAAATCAATTATAGAAGCATAGGCTTTTAATGGCGTGATAGAGAGTAAGCTACTTAGAGCCAGTGTTAATATGCTATGGCGTTGTTTCATAAAAATCCTTTCAATCTATTTTTATTTTTTTGGTGAAGCCGTAAGGCGTTTTAAGCAAATCATTTTATAGTGCTATCAGAGCAATATATTGTATTTGCAGTGGCTAAATCGTTTGCAGTTAAATGTTGACTGTCAGTGCGTCTGACTGTGAATTGTTGACATTCAGCATTGGTTTGAGCACCCGTATTCATAGCGACTGTTCCTTGATGTTGATTGTCAGGATTATACCAATTGACGAACCTTGCCTGTGTCCCCAAGCGAAAAGCTGAAGCTAATGAGCTTTTTATGTAACTTAAGTCATTTGGGTCAGTGATCTTTGCAAGATCATTAGAAAGGCTGTCTTTATCACGAGCGTTCACTGCTAGATGATTTGTGTTTTCTGAACTATCACTTGTGGTAATAGGGGCATAATTATCATGCGTTGCATTGCTATCCAATTTATTGAATAAACCTGTCAGAAGCAGCACTGGAATTAAATAAATGGGGTTAATCAGCTTTGATGACCCTCTTTTATTCATTTTACGAAGTTGGCTCATGCTTTTTCGCATTGCCCGTTTCGTTGCTGCGCGTCCATTAGGAATATACTTAGTATTTGACCATCCCCCACCTAGGTTGGAGGTAATGCGAGTCCCATACATGTTAGTAGTGCTGGTAACAGAACCGTTCTTAACGGTATGACTCTGTTTTGTACCCTTAGAGGACTTGGTTATGGTAGAGTAATTGTTTTTCTTCCCGTACTGCTTTCTATATTTCAGTCCCATAAAATAACCTTGCTACGATTTTAAGGCATCTAAACACCCTTTGGAATTGATGACTATAAGTGGTATTCATTTGATGAGCAAGCATAAATACCACTTATAGCCTGTGGACTCATAGGCATCATAGCTTGAGAATCCGGCTTCTATGGAAGAAGCCAAATTAAAGAAGATTCGTAAGAACTTGGGAGAGCGTATCCGTACCTTGCGTAAAGCAAAGGGATACTCACAGGAGGCATTTGCTTATGAATGCGATTTGCATCGTACCTATATGGGTGATGTAGAAAGAGGCGAACGCAACATTTCTGTAGATAATATAGCCAAAATCGCTGCAAGACTAAACATCAGCATCAGCGAGTTATTCAGCGGGATTAAATAATTCCGTACATAAGATATGAGACGCCAATCATTATTGTTGGTAATCTTATTATGAATCAGTATGCTCTCCACTCCATTCCAGCCCACATAACCGCATAAGAGATACGTATGCCGGAGACTAGACGCAGTGGCTCAAAGCTGAAGAAAAAGGCGACGAGTAGCCATTCGTAATATAGGACTATAAATGCCAGATACAGTTCAAGAATCTGACCTCATTGTGTTCTGTATTATTTTCAGTGTCCTTTGGCTTGCCAGCTATCTTCATATATTCCGGATTCTGGTATCCTTCCTCATTTTCAAATTCCTTTTCAGGGCTGCATTCCCTTGGATTTCAGCAGCTATTATGTATTTTTTGTATTCTAAGCAATAAATCTCTCGCCATACTAAATGCTATAACGCACAGGCCAAGTAATTGACGTACTGGCGTTCACTTGATATTTTAACTAAAATTAAGGAAACAGGGATATGTCATTCATAATTTACGATACTGAGACGAGCGGCATTAATACTACTTTCGATCAGATATTTCAGTTTGCCGCCATCCTTGCCGATGACAATCTTCAAGAAATCGACAGTTTCAGCCTACGGTGCAGACGGCTTCCTCATATAGTACCATCGCCCGGTGCTTTAGTAGTCACAGGTGTCAGGCCAAAGGATATTGAAGAAGCTCCCCTGTCTCATTACGAAATGATGTCAGAGGTGTGCAAGCGTTTTGAGGAATGGAGTCGCAGCGGAGCTGTGTTCTTAGGCTATAACTCTATCCGTTTCGATGAAGTTTTGTTACGGCAAGCATACTATCAGAACTTACTACCCCTGTACCAGACAAACACACGAGGCAATGTTCGCGCTGATGTGATGCGAATGGTTCAGGCCTGTGCGGTGTATTGTCCCAATGCTATTGCCATCCCCCTGGGCGATAAAGGTCAGGCTGTGTTCAAACTCGGTGAAGTAGCGCGTGTCAATGGGATAGACTTGTTAAACGCACATGAGGCATTGGCCGATACCAGAGCTACTATGGAAGTTGCCCGCCTCGTAAGGGACAAAGCCCCCGCTGTCTGGAAATACATGATGCAGAATGCTACCAAGCGAGGTGTTGATACATCCCTGAAACCAAACGTCCTGTGTTTCAGTGATGTATTTTTTGGTAAAGCCAGCAGTTCTATAGTGACAGAAGCGGCACGTAATCCGAATGATGCCGCAGACATTGCCCTTTTTGATCTTAGCTATGAACCTGAGCCGTATCTGAATTTATCGGAACAGGAATTAACACCGTGGGTGACAGGTAAAGTCAAAATCGTTCGCCGTATCAGGTCAAGCAATCAGCCCATGCTATTTCCCTTGGATGCAGCCCCCGATACTTTCTTAGATAATCGTCTCGATCTCAGTGTTTATGAAGCCCGTGCTAATCTGATTCGTAATCACGCAGCATTTAGGGAAACACTGGGTCAGGTGCTGTCACATCGTTACGAGGACGAACCGCCATCAACCCATATAGAAGAGCAGATTTATGATGGCTTTCCGACGGATACTGATCTTGCCCATATGCGTCAGTTTCATGGTGCAGACTGGCAGTCCCGTGTAGGCATATCTGATAAAATTCAGGATAAAAGGTTCCGGCAACTGGCAAAGCGGCTGATCTATTTTGAAAAGCCTGATTTATTGCCACAAGATATGCAGGAACGCTTTCATGAGGGAATTACCAAACGTATGCAGACTGATGATGAAACTGTGCCGTGGATGACTATTCCAAAAGCACTTAAGGAGTGTGGGGATTTCAGGAAAAGTGGCGATGCCCAACCTGACCTAGTGGACGAAATAGAAGGATATTTGCTTGCATTAGCTTAAATTTCACCCCTTCCGTGACTATAGAATATGGCCTAGCCTACCATTATGGCTAACGAAAGAGACATATACGCATCGGCAAAGTTGCTAATGAAGCAGCATGGTAGTAATGCTGAAGATGTTGCTATGGAACAAATGCTTTTCTTGATGAAGCAAGATGACTTGAAAGGTTCGTCCGTATGGCTGGCGATCATGAACGCTATAAACGACCTGACAATGAAGGATCTACAAAAGCATCTGCACTGAGCCGGGTGTTTAACTCTAATGCCTTCTTCATAATAATATTGCTGGCTTTAGGTGTGCTGAATTATGGCTGGGTTATATGGCCACCTTTGGGCATGGTATGGGCACTGCTTAATGGAACCATAATCATGGGTATTGTGTTGGCTGGCCTGTGTGTCAAATTCTATAAACTCTTCCGGCATAGCGGGAAGTAATCTGTACGGGACGAAATATGAAGCAATTTTTTGTCCTCATTTTTATAGCAATAGTTTCTATAGCTGGCCCTGCACTGGCGCAAGATAAGCAATCCATAGAAGTTGCTTTCTCGCCACACCGTGGTGCCACAGAAGCCGTTGTTAAACTTATCGGCGAGGCCAAGCAGACAATCGAAGTAGCAGCCTATAGCTTTACGTCAAAGGACATCGCCAACGCTCTTATAGCGGCTCACAATCGCGGTGTGAATGTTCAAGCCGTACTCGACAAAAGCAACGACACGGCACGCTATACGTCTGCCACGTTTCTTGCCAATGAGGGCATACCGACCCGGATAGATTATGAATACGCCATCATGCACAATAAATTTATTGTCGTGGACGGCATGACGGTGGAAACTGGGAGCTTCAATTATACGAAAGCAGCCGAAGAGCATAACGCTGAGAACGTTCTCATCCTGCGAAATGAACCGGAGGTTGCCAAGGAGTACCTGAACCGCTGGCAGGAGCTATGGGAGGAATCAGAGCCTTATGCTTCTCATTGATTGGATTTTTTGACTATCATTAACAAGTCAGCCCCTCCATCGTATCATGCGGATTTTTTGGATACTGCTCAATAGCCCAAGGTTTTTTGATGCCAGCACCGGCACAAAACATCGTAAACGGCCAGCGGTTATTGACGGTATGCAACACTTGCCCGAATACGCCGCACATGGACAAACAATCCCATACCAAGCAAAACGCTCGCCATCAGCGGCATCGAGGCAGGCAGCGGAACCGAAGAAACAGTTTGGTAGGTGCCACCCACAGTTCCCGGATTA
>Ga0207024_10297_pt1 | contig 11821 bp, 12 predicted proteins | sample Alteio_BWMinCont_44_FD_153470 | JGI IMG/M metagenome (GOLD analysis project Ga0207024, IMG submission 153470) | Enriched cells from forest soil in Barre Woods Harvard Forest LTER site, Petersham, Massachusetts, United States -... | ecosystem: Environmental > Terrestrial > Soil > Temperate forest >...
GTTAAAGGGATGAAGCGCCCTTTATAAGACTCGTCCTTTGCCTTTTCTTGATGTTGTACGTAAAGTTGATGAATTAGCTCGATGATCCGGCGCGGCCCTTGCGGCCATTCGTCGTGCGGGCCCTCCAGCGGCTCCCGCCGCCAATCGACGTAATCGCCCAACAAAATAATGTCAGCATTCTCCGCCTCCGGCGTCCACGTCAAACTCTCTTTATTCAGTAACTTTTCTTCGGAAAGGAAACGGATGAGGCGGTAATAATCCCCGTGAAGATCCCCTACTGCCATCAATTTTCGCTTTGCTTCACTCATTTTTACAGGATTCTTTTACTTAGGAAGACGTCCTTTTAAATGGGGACACACCACTAATATTAACAATTCGTATCAATTCTTGTTTCCTAAAGGTCAAAAAGGGGAAGTGTCCCGATTTACGAAAAACAAATCTCATGAAGTTATTTGATGAAGTTTATGTTTTCGGCGCAGGCGGCCACGGCAAAGTGGTTGCTACGATCGCGGAATCCATCGATATTCCGCTGGATGGATTTTTGGACGACGATCTGAAAAAAGTCGGGAAGAAACTTTTAGGACACCCGATTTACGATTTCGCTTTCCTCGAGCGCCAATTTCAAAAAAATGATCGGATCGGCATTATTCCCGGCATCGGCGAAAACGCGGTACGCAAAAAGATCGTGGAGCGGCTTCTGGAAAAGAACGTTCCGCTTCTCTCTGTGCTGCACAGTTCGGCGATCATTCATCCTTCGGTTTCGCTTGGAGATGGCACGGTCGCGATGGCCGGCGTCATCATCAATGTTGGTTCAACGATTGGCGTCGACGTCATTTTAAATACCGGCGTTATCATTGATCATGATTGCAGGGTCGGCGAGCACGCTCACTTGGGGCCCGGTGTCATTTTAGCCGGAGGCGTGACGATCGGCGAAAGCGCATTTCTGGGCGTAGGCGCACGAACGATTCCAGGCGTAAAAATTGGAAAGGGCGCCATTGTCGGCGCCGGTGCTGTCGTCCTGAAGGACGTTCCAGCCGGCGCCAAAGTCGCCGGCGTCCCCGCCAAACAAATCTAGGGACACACCCTAATTAATTTTATTCAATGTTTATGCTATTCGCAATACACTATCGCACAACCCCCATCGTTGCTGCTCAAAAAATATAGGGTGTGTCCCTCTGTTAGGGGTAGATGCCGCGGATGGTGATCGCTTCAGCGACACGGCCCACACCGACCATGTAGGCAGCCAGGCGCATGTCGACCTTCTTGTCCAAGTGGACCTTCAGGACGTTTGCAAAGGCGCGTGTCATCACTTCTTTCAGCTTATCGTTGATTTCTTTTTCGGTCCAAAACAGCGACTGAATATCCTGCACCCATTCGAAGTAGCTGACGGTCACGCCGCCGGCGTTGGCTAAAATATCCGGAATTAAAAAGACGCCACGATCATGCAAAATGGCGTCCGCTTCCGGGGTGGTCGGGCCGTTGGCGGCCTCGGCGATAATCTTCGCCTTAATCTTCGGCGCATTCGTTTCATCAATTTGATTTTCGTACGCGGCGGGAATTAAAATATCGCAAGGATATTCCAAAATTTCACGCGGGTCTGTTTTCGTAACACCTGTATAGTTTTGCAAGGATCCCGTCTCTTGCTTAAAGGCCATGACATCCTCGATATTCAAGCCTTTCTCATTGTAAATGCCGCTGCGGGAATCGGAGACCCCCACCACAATCGCCCCTTCTTCACTTAACAGTTTCGCCGCGATGGATCCCGCATTGCCGAATCCTTGAATAATCGCTTTACTTCCTTTTAAGTTCATTTTAAGATGGCGGCAGGCTTCGGCGACGGTGTAAACTACGCCGCGCGCAGTTGCTTCTTTTCGTCCTTGAGATCCGCCGACGCTAATCGGTTTTCCGGTGACGACACCGGTGACCGAGTAGCCTTTATCCATGCTGTACGTATCCATGATCCAGGCCATGACTTGCGCGTCGGTGTAAACGTCGGGTGCGGGAATATCGCGTTCCGGCCCCAGTAAAAAGTTGATTTCAGAGGTGAATCGCCGGGTCATTCGCTCGAGCTCACCTTTCGACATTTGTTTTGGATCGCAAATCACGCCGCCCTTCGCGCCGCCGTACGGAATACCGACCAACGAACACTTCCAGGACATCCACATCGCCAAAGCCCGCACTTCGTCGAGCGTCACTTTCGGATGAAATCGGATGCCGCCCTTGGTTGGCCCTAGTGCCATGTTGTGCTGAACGCGATAGCCGATAAAAACGTGAAGTGTTCCGTCATCCATCTTCACCGGAATTGAGACCGTCAGTTCGCGCTTCGGATATTTCAAGTATTCATGAACATTGGGGTCGAGATTCATTTTTTTAGCGACGTTATTTAATTGCGCAACCGCCATATCATAAATGCTGCGTTCCTGCTGGGATTGGGTTTGTGATTTGTCTTCCATGGTAATCAAGACTCTAATCCTCCTTTAATTTTTTCCTGCACTTTCCCTAAATTCTTTCGAGCGTCTTCAAATGCTGGATCTAAAAGGAGCGCCTGTTTGAGACAACGCTCCGATTCCCGGTAGGCTTTCAATTCAGCGTAAACCATTCCTGCAAAGTAAAGGGCTTCCCGATCTTCGGGATCGAGTTTTGAGGCTTTAGAAAGCGCATCCAGCGCTTCGCGGTGTTCGCCTTTGTGCCAAAGCGTGTGCCCCAAGTTAGTGTAGGCTTCCGCATTATAAGGGTCAAGACGAATGGCTCGCCTGAACTGCACAATCGCACCGTCCAAAATCCCCATTTGCGCGTAAACCATCCCCAAACTTAAAAAACTGGTCGGATAATTTCGATTCATGGAGATTGCTTTTCGGAGTTCGTCACGCGCTTTTTCGGGTTTACCTTCTTCCAGATAAATCCGTCCGCTTAAATTTAAGGCTTCGAGATTTTTGGGTTCCGCCTCAAGGACTTTTTCGATATGATTGCGAGCCCTTGTGGTTTGACCCAGCACCGCATAAACTTCCCCTAAGGCCAAGTGAAGATCCAGATCGTTCGGCCGAAGCACCAAGCCTTTCTTCCAAACACGGGCTGCGTCGCGATAATGCGTAGTGTAATAAAGCGCCATCCCTAAATGAAAGTAGGCTTCGGAATCTTTGGGATTTAACTCGATGCCGCGTTTGAAATATGAAATCGCTGTTTCATACTCGCGTTTGGATGCGTAGGCCAAACCCAATTGAATGCGGGATTCCGGATCCGAACGATCCAGCGCCGCCGCCCGTCGAAAATGGTTGATTGCTTCATCCACTTTTCCACGGGAGTATAATTGACACCCTTGGTCAAAATGGGCCTTGTACGTTTTATGCCGCTTAAACGGGGTAAGCGAGACGACCTTGCCTCGGGAGAGCATACGGTTTTTGTTTCCCTTTGATCCGGCAATCTCCTTGTAAAACCGTTCCGAAATGCGTCGATGGTAACAATTATTTAACAATTCAATCTGCGCGAACAGTTGAAATCGTTCTTACAATTATGATATGATAAGAGTAGATGAGAAAATTTTTTTGCTGTTTTCGCATTCTTGCTTTTTTTTCTCGATTTCGCCATGGCGGGAAATGACACCCACGTTACCGGGATTGTTGCGGATACTTCCTCCGCTCCGGTGGAAGGGGTAACCGTCATTCTAAAAAAATCGGACGACACCGAGAAGCCAAAAGAGTACAAGACAAAAACCGACTCTAAAGGGAGTTTCAAATTTGATAACATTGAGCCGGGATCGTACGATGTCTCCTGTGAAAAGAAAGATCTTCACTGCCCGGAGGACAGCCTCCAAATCGAAAAAAAACAATCGCGGACTCTTTTCCTCGTGTTAGGCGCTGTCAAAAAAGACGAAATGACGGGGAAAATGATCCATATAAAAACTGTTGATCCAAAAACCGCCCGGGTTTTTATCGCCTTTACCGCGCTTGAAATGAAATCTCCGAAAACCGACACGATTGCTAACCCTTCAAAGGCGGCCGACGTACCCTACGGCACGCTTCCTGAAATGGGCGGCATACTTTATGGAGGAAGCCAATCCCAAGCCAATCAGCTTCCTGATCCTTACAGCCCCGCGTCCAACACACTTCTCTCCATGTACAGTGACTCGATTTCACTTCTTGATGTTAAAAATAAAGAGATTGTGGGATCGATTCCAACCGCAGGATCTCCCATTTGGCTTACTTTTTCACCGGACGGAACGCGATTTTGGGCCATTGACTCCTTGCACAACTTGACCATGTACAGCGGCAAGGGGGATGAAATGGCCAATGTGAATGTCGGTGACAACTTGGTCACCGACATGGCGGTCACCGGCCGCGGAGACAGGCTTTACCTAGCGGTCCGGACGTGGCCCACGCCCGAAGTGATGGCCGTCGATGGCGGCAATGCGATTGTCTCCACCCTGGATTTGCCCGAAAATCACGGCCAACCCGGAGGAATTGCGGTGACCCCGGATGGACAGATGGTTCTCGTGACGATGAGCCAAAAAACAAAGGGTTACTTAATGATCCTTGATCCAAAGACGGAAAAAGTAACGGGTGAAATCCCCGTGGGAAAGGAACCGATGGGAGTCGCTGTCACGCCGGATGGCAAATGGGCGGTGGTGGCGAATTACGGGGGCGCAACAGTCGACGTGGTCGATTTGAAAACCGGCTCCGTAAAAAGCGAACTTCAAACCGGGTTACAACCGGTGCGTGTGGTGATAAGTCCTGATGGAAAAACAGCTTATGTCACTAATCGCGAGGACGATTCGGTGTCCGCCATTGACGTGTTGACTGGATCTCAAGTGGCTAAAACCAAAGTCGGAAAAGGGCCGATGGCTCTGGCCTTGTCGAGGGATGGAAAAACCCTCTACGTCGTCAACCACGATTCCGCCAATGTTACCATTTTGGATACTCGAACATTTACGATCCTAGCCTCCACATCACCGGTTAAAGGCGTGCAAGCCTTCGGCATCGCCATCAAGCCTGAAGGCGCGGGCGAAACTGCTTCAGACTCCACGCAATCCGAACATTCCAAAAAGAAGCGATAGCAAGCCCCCCCCCCCGAGGACCAGCTTTAAAAAGGTAGTGGGACACACTCCTTCGAATAAGGGCCTGTAAGAGCATGTCCCCTAACTAAGCTATGACCTCCATACTGATTGTTGAAGACGAAGAATCACTCGCTGAAAGTCTCGCGTTTTCGCTTAAGAAAGCAGGCTACGAAATTCACGCCATCTCCGATGGCGCTAAAGCGCTTGAATCCATTGAAAAAATAAACCCGGATCTTGTTTTGCTGGACGTCATGCTTCCCGGCAAAGACGGCTACGAAATATGCCGGGAAATCCAAAAACTTCCGCATCCGATGCCAATCATCATGATTACTGCCCGCTCCTCGGAAACGGATCGTGTGGTCGGGTTGGAGCTCGGCGCCGATGATTACGTGATCAAACCATTTTCAACGCGTGAGTTGGAAGCCAGAATCAAAGTGATCCTTCGCCGTCAACGAACGCCTGAAAAATTCGACAAAAACGATCTGCACATTGATTTCACGCGCCGTATCGCGAAGAGAAACCATGAAGATCTTGAACTTTCACCCAAAGAATGGGAACTACTCACTTACTTGGCGGGAAAAGACGGAAAAATTGCTTCCAAAGAAGAGATTCTGGTTGCGGTGTGGGGAGAAGATTTTCTTGGAGATCCGAAAACACTTGAAATCCACATCCATTGGCTGCGCCAAAAATTGGAAAAAGATCCGAAGAACCCAAAGCACATCATCACGGTGAAACGCAAGGGCTACCGGTATGAACCGTAGACGGCTTCTCGCCGTTTTCTTGCCCTATCTTGTTTTTTGGTTTTTACTTTTTTTAACACTCGATCTCATCGCTACCTTTTTTCATCTTTCCCCTCTGACCACCGGAGTTTTCTTGCTGCTTTTTGGGGTCACTGCGATGCTTTTCTTAAGACGAATTGCCGAAATGGAACAGGGCGTGCGGTTTTTAAAAGAAGGGTTGGAAGACATTGGCAAAGGGGTTTGGGACAAGCCGATGATGTCTTCGGACATCGAAGAACTTTGGAGTGCGCAGTTTACATTTTATACCCTTCGGCAAACACTGCACGACAAAATTGCAAAACTCGAAGGTGAAAAAAAGCTGACGCAAATTCTCTCGAATTTAAAAGAAGGCATTGTGGTAGCCGACCCCGCCAATCAAATTATCTTCGCCAACGCCGAAGCGGCCGGCTTATTGGGAATACCGATGTCCGATCTGGTTGGAAAATCGCTCGATGCATTTTTGGATCGTCCCTTCAGGCCGATTTTCGAGGCGCTCATCGCCGGCGATGAGAAATCGGAAACACTTTCCATCGACAATTCGGCCCATACACTCCTGTTTCGATCGTTTCTTCTCAAAAGTCCCGAGGAAGGACTCATTGAAAAGATTGTGATGCTTTATGACATCACTGAATCCAAAAAAGTGGAGGAAATGCGCAAAGCATTCGTCGCCAACGCCTCGCACGAGCTTCGCTCTCCGGCCGCAAGCCTCCAAGCGTTGCTGGACGCTTTGACCGCCGCCGGATCGGATCATCCTGATGAACGGGTAAAATTCATGCTCATGATGGAACGGGAGATCAATCGCCTTAACCTTATCATTCATGATCTGTTAGATCTCTCTGAATTGGAACGGGAAAAAGAATTTCAGAAAGAACCGGTTAAAATTGTCAAACTTTTTTCCGAATGGCTTGAATCGTATGAAGTCCAAAAAAGACAACGGGGCATCGAAATCGTATCGCAGTTTGAAAATCCGGATCTTAAGATAGAAGGCTCGCCGCCGGACATCGAAAAGTTATTTCGTAATCTCATTGATAATGCGATGAAATACACCCCTTCCGGCGGGACAATCGAGCTGGGGTTAAAACCGGAGAATGCTTCGGTCCGAGGGTGGGTGAAGGATACGGGACCCGGAATTCCTCCCGAGCATCTTAATCGCATTTTCGAGCGGTTTTACAGGGTTGATAAATCGCGATCACGGGCGTTTGGCGGCACCGGACTTGGCTTGAGCATTGCAAAACATGCCGTGGAACGTCATGGCGGAAAAATCTGGGCCGAAAGCGACGGAGAACACGGTACCACCTTTAATTTTCTCCTCCCCCTAGCAGACCTGTCCCTCCTGGGACACGCCCAAGCGGGACAGGCACCGTAGGGACTGGCACTACGGGGCATGTCCCCAGAGGGCATGTCCCAGGACAACGTCGAAAGGAGTGAGTCATGGCGTTTAAATTTTTTCCCAAAGAAGAATCGTTTTATGAAGCGTTTAACCGGCAGGCTAAAATCCTGGAGGAAGCGGCCTTTGCGCTGCGGCGCCTTCTGGAAGAATATCAAAATATTGAGTCGCAGGTCAAAAACATCGAAGACTTGGAACGCAAAGGCGATACCATTGTTCGGGATGTATCCCTAAGGCTTTACAAGGTTTTTGTCACTCCTATAGATCGGGAAGACATTCACGAACTGGTCGGCGGACTGGATGATGTTCTGGATTATATCCGCGCCGCCGCCGTGCGTCTTCTGTTGTTCGGCGTCAAAGGTCCCCGGCCGCCCGCGCATTCTTTTGCCACGCTTTTAGTCAAAGCCACCGCGGAAATCACGAAAGCGATTGACGCCATGGAACATCACCGTGACGTCACCATTCACACGTCGATCATCAAATCCTATGAAAAGGAAGGCGACCGCGTCAATCGCGACGCTATCTCCGGATTGTTTCACGAAAAAATTCCTGAACTTGAAATTATTCAATGGATGGCCGTGTACGACCGGCTTGAAACCGCCCTGGATTGCTGCCAGGATGTCGCGCAGATCATCGAGGGAGTCATGCTGAAAAATGGTTGAAACGATTCTTATCGTTTTAATCGTGCTCGCCTTTGCATTTGATTATACGAACGGATTTCATGATTCCGCCAACGCCATCGCTACGGTCGTCTCCACACGCGCTCTTTCTCCGCGCATGGCGCTTGCCATGGCGGCATTTTTAAATATCGTCGGCGCTTTCTTCACCACCCGAGTCGCCGCCACCGTGGGACAAGGCATTGTTCCGCCTGGGGCAGTGAATGAAAAGGTAATTCTTGCCGCCTTGTTAGGCGCCATTTCTTGGAACCTTGCGACGTGGTATTTCGGACTTCCCTCAAGTTCAAGCCACGCGTTAATCGGCGGAATCGCTGGCGCCGGACTTTTTTCCGTCGGATACAAAGTCGTCAATTGGGGCACCATTTGTTTTAAAGTGTTGACTCCCGCCGTCTGGTCGGCGATGCTGGGATTCGGTTTGTCTTTTGCGTTTATGGTGATCCTGAATCACGCTTTTTTTTAGGAGCAATCCGACAAAGGTGAACAAAGTATTCAAGCGCTTACAAGTCCTTTCCGCCGCCACCATGGCTTTTGCCCACGGAACCAGCGACGCGCAAAAAACGATGGGTCTCATTACCATGGCGCTTTTGGCGCGAGGCGTGATTCACAGTTTTACGATTCCGTTTTGGGTAATTCTTAGCTGTGCGGTCATCATGGGGCTTGGCACCGCTTCCGGCGGATGGAAAATCATCAAAACGATGGGGATGCGCGTTATTAAAATTGATCCGATTCAGGGTTTTTCAGCCGAAACCTGTGCCGCCACTTCCATTCTACTGGCCGCGCATCTCGGGATGCCGGTCTCTCCAGCACGCATGTCATCTCGTCGGCCATTATGGGCGCCGGTGCTTCGCGGCGAATTTCCGCCGTGCGCTGGGGCGTCGCGGGCAACATTGTGGGCGCATGGCTCCTCACGATACCCGGCGCCGCCCTCCTCGCCGGTTTCTTCACCCTCTTCCTGCATTGATAACATAATTTGTTAATATTTAACAAATATTATATTGACAAACTTGACCCTGTAAAGCTATAATAAGTGCAGGAGGTCCATATGCCATGTCCATTTTGAATGTTTCATTGCCCGAAGAATTAAAAACGTTTGTGGAGTCGGAAGTCAAAATCGGAGCTTACAGCACGACGAGCGAATACGTTCGTGAACTGATTCGCCAAGCTCAAAAGAAAAAATCAAACGAGACGCTTGAAAGCTTGATTCTAGCCGGACTAAACAGTGGAAAAGCCGAAGAAATGACCGAAAAAGATTGGAGAAATATTCGCAAAAAAATTCTTAACCGCAAATCCAGGTAATTGTGAAAATCCTGGTAAGACCAAAGGCAAAAGCCGACATTTATGAGCAAGCCGTTTACCTTTCCCAAGATTCCGTGCCTGTTGCCAATCGTTTTTTGAAAGAAATTAAGAAAACATTCTCGGAGCTGACGGAAATGCCTCAAATCGGCGCACCGTGCCGGTTAAAACTCAAAAAACTTGGACGTGTGCGAGTCTGGCCGGTAAACCGCTTTCCAAAAATACTTATTTTCCATCAAAACACTGGACGTTCTATCGAAATCATTCGAGTTTTGCACAGCGCGCGCGATCTCAAAAATTTGTTATAATTTTACCATTGACTTACTTCGTCTTCCTGCCTGAAGGGTTCGAGCCGGTACGGAACAAAGCTTTTCCCCGATGAAAAAAGAACTGCGACTTGGCACAGTCCTCAACAACCGCTATAAACTGGAGTCGCTCATTTCAAAATCGGGGAAGGCGCATACGTATAAAGCGTCTGATATCCGGTTTCCAGAACGAGGGTGGGTTGTGAAAGCCTTCGAAGAAAAGCCAAAAACAAATTTCATCGATGAAATGAAATTGCTGGTGGCATTAAGCCATCCGAATCTGGTCAATGTCGTCGATTACTTTGAGGAACACACTCTCTACCTTGCGATTGAAGAATATATCGATACCGAAACCTTGGAAGGGCGTCTATCGCGCGGATCACGTCCTGTCGAGCGGCAAATTGTCAGCTGGGGAATTCAATGCCTTGACGCGCTTCTCTATCTTCACGCGCATTTGACCCACTTTGCCGCCTACCGTGATTTCTCTCCGCAAAAGGTTCTCATCACCGGAACCGGTCAAGTTAAAATCCTCCCTTCCTTCTTGCATCTTTGGAATGAAAAACCGGCCGGCGTGATCGGTTTCACCGCACCGGAACTTTTCCAGGAAGAGGCGACTCCAGACGAACGATGCGACGTCTTCGCCGTCGGCGCCGTCATGCATCGCGCGTTCGTCGGGGAATTCAACAGCCAAATTCCGTTTGTTTTTCAGCCGATCTCATCCGAAAATCCGAATCTGGCTTCTCCCATCGAGCACATCCTTGAGAAAGCGACGAACGAAGATCCCGACAAACGGTACCCAAGTTTAGCGGAGTTCAGGGACGAATTGATAAAGTCGCTCGAAACCGTTTTTCATATTCACGAGCACGGGTCTCACCGAAAAATTCCGTTAGCCCTCGAGTGGATTCTCATTGCCGTCATCGGCGGATTAGCGCTGGGCAAAATGATTTCCAAAACACACTTCAACCTAGGACAATTGTTCCATTGGATGAGGTGGCGTTGAGATGGAAAGCCTTGTTCTTGTCGTCGATGATAATCCCAACATTCAAAAACTGATCCAAATCAATTTGGAATTTGAAGGCTACAAAACGGTTCTGGCCGGAAACGGTAAAGAGGCCCTCGACAAAATCAATAAAAAAGAGCCGGCGCTAATCATTCTGGATATCCAAATGCCGGTCATGGACGGATGGGGCGTTCTTTCCGAATTAAAGCGCGAGTCCCGCACAGCAGCTATTCCCGTGATTGTTCTCACCGGAAAAGGGGACAACCAGGATCGCGTCCGCGGTTTGGAATTCGGCGTCACCGATTACATCACCAAACCGTTTAACGCCACACGGCTTTTGGAAGTCGTCCACAAAACGCTTCAACGAAAAGAAGAACTTCCCTCCGTCCCGCTGGCTGAAAAGCTACCGGTGACACGAATCGCCATTGCGGACAAAAACGGGAAATCAACTGAAATTCTTCAGATGTTGTTAGGCAACAGTCAAGTGGAGGTTGCCGGTTTCTCAACGGACAATGAGCGAAGCGCCTCTTTCTACTTAGCCAAACAACTTAATTTGACAGTCACCCGCGATCCGTATGAATTGTGCAAGTTGCCAAACCTTGATCTCATTTTTGAAACCGAACCGGGGCTTTTCGATCTCTCGAAAGTGACAAAAATCAATCCTGCGGTAGAAGTCATCCGCGGAAAAAGCACCGCTTTTGTCATCAAGCTGATCAGTGAAAAAGAATCCAAAGACGCAAGAAGCAATGCACTGGTTAAAGAATTGCACGACAGTCGAAAACGAATCGAGCTGCTGCTTTCTCAAGCGGTGAATGCGGAAGAGCAAGATCGTAAGCGAATCGCGGCGGAAATTCACGACTCTTTGGCGCAGTCGCTGGTGAGCGCGCTGGTCCGGGTACAAACGTGCCAATCCTTGATGGAAAAATCAGACAAGGGCATCGAGCGAGAACTTGAAGAATTGCGCCAACTGATGGCCGACCTTATCAAGGAGAGCCGTTCAATCATCTTTAACCTTCGTCCCTCAACGCTCGATGACTTGGGGCTCGTGCCGACCCTCGAACATTATCTGAAAAAATTTGAACAGGAATCCGGAATTCACGCGACACTCTCCGTCAATCTCGCCTCCGAAAAGTTTTCAACGCCGGTGGAGACGTCCATCTACCGGATTGTTCAGGAATCCCTCAATAATGTCAAAAAACACGCGGGCGCTACCGCGGTTCAGGTTGAATTGACCTCCACGAAGGAGCTCTTACAGCTGGTCATTTCGGATGACGGAAAAGGATTTAATGCTGAGACACTTTCTAAAACAAGCCCGGATGGAGATTCGGTT
>Ga0207024_10299_pt1 | contig 11804 bp, 8 predicted proteins | sample Alteio_BWMinCont_44_FD_153470 | JGI IMG/M metagenome (GOLD analysis project Ga0207024, IMG submission 153470) | Enriched cells from forest soil in Barre Woods Harvard Forest LTER site, Petersham, Massachusetts, United States -... | ecosystem: Environmental > Terrestrial > Soil > Temperate forest >...
TGAGCCCGAATGTCCAGGTGAGCAAGCAACACAGCTCGCTCTTTCACGGCGAGGTCCTCGTCGCGGCAGATCCGGTTGACGCGAGACATCTTATCGCCTGTTCCGGCGTCTGGCCTGCGGAAAGCGATCGCCACCCAGTGGTCATGGCATATATGAGCCTCGACGGTGGCCTCTCGTGGAATCAAACCGCGCAAGACCTTTCAAAAACCGACGGGCTAGATCCAACTTGTGCGATCGGCTTCCACGGCGTCGCGTATCTTGGAAGTTACGGCTGGGGTGGCCCGTACTGGTGGGACGATACAGAAGGCCCCATAACGAAAGAGCCTGATCCTGCGCACGACTATCTCGCGTATTCACGCGACGGTGGAAGAACGTGGTCGAAGGCGCACGCCTTTCAAGCGGGTGACCGGGACTTCATTACCATCGATACGACACACTCACACTATCGCGGTCGTGTCTACGACTCTGCACTCACCAACGATCACGGAAACCCGATCCGCTCCTATATTGGCGAGGTGTACTCGACCGATAACGGCAAGACGTTCTCATCCCGCGTGCACGTCTTCTCGAATCCGCCCGGGATGTCGCCGAGAAGGTCGCTCTTTAGCGGGCCGACCACGATCCTCTCGAACGGCACGATCGTGATGGCGTTATATCAATGGCCATCCTTCCAAAATTCGACAGTCATCGCCGTCACGTCCACCGATGGCGGCCAATCTTTTTCGAAGCCGCACCTCATCACGAAGCGAACGGTCGACCTCCAAATTCCGATCACAGCGGGCTTCTCACCGATCCCATTAATCGCAAGCGATGCGAGCAATGGTCCCTTTCATGACCGCGTCTATGCGGCATGGGAAGATTTCCGCTTTGGACAAGGCAACATTCTTCTCGCCCACTCCGACGACGCCGGCAAGACGTGGTCAATACCGGTCATCGTCGATGATGCGCCGCCTGCAGCTTCAGGAAGCGGCCCATTCGCTTCAAATGCAGCGATAGCGGTAAACAGGAAGGGTGTCGTCGGTGTTCTTTGGTACGACGAGCGTGGTATTTCTGGGAATACTGGAGCCGTCGTGCGGTTTGCCGCGTCATACGATGGAGGAGAGTCGTTTTCGCCGAGCGTCCAGCTGAGCGCGCCGTCACTGGTCAATCTCGATATGGATCGCCAACCATTGGGTGAGGCGCTGGGCCTTACCGGCAATGCCTCGATAGGAATTTTCCCGCGCTACCATGTCTTCGGCGGCGACACGAGCGGATTGGTTGTGGATGCGGCGGGTGTTTTTCATCCGGTATGGATTGACGATCGCACCGGTGTATCACAAGTGTGGACTTCAGCCGTGGCCGTCAACGCGACTGCTATTCGCCACGGCGACGCGACGCTCGAGTCATTAAAGGATGTCACAAAAACGGTCGTGCTGCGTTTTACCAACATGGTGTACGATCGCACGACGCATACTGCGAGCGCGAATGTGGCGGTCGTCAATACGTCGACGAAGGCAATCCACGCACCAATTCACGTTCGCGTCGTAAGGCTCTCACCCGTACGCGGTTCGACGACGATCGTTGGAGCCGATAACGGCGAGCCCGCTTCCGGAGCAATCTGGGTATTTTTGCCGCAAGGGGCGACAAAGACACTTCATCGCGGAGATCGCACCGCATATCGTATGCTTACCTTTCATATTGAGCAGTTGCAGCAGTATGCGGTCGACAACAGCGAGAAAAATGTCGTTCCTTTTGTAAGCTTTCAGTTCAAGGCATACTCTCAGAGGATATAGGCTATGGTTACGCGTCCTCGCGTCTGGCTCTCGGCCATAATCGTCTCAGCGCTTCTGATCGTCGCGTTTGCCCCGCCGGCGAAAGCCGATCCATCTCCCGCGCTGAAAAACGTTCTTGCGACGTTGCGGTATCTCGACAATCCATCCTTCGCTGCCGTCGCGCAATGGGCGAAGGCGTACCAACCTCCGCCGAACTATCCGACGTCGCCAGCGGAGCAGGCCGAGCAACAGATCGGAAACCTCGGAAACTCGGATCGTTCCGCGGTATTATCCTGGCTCCGTGGCAATGGGCGTTCTGCGCTTTACAACCAAGGCGCGGATGATTCACAGATCGGTGCTCCGCGTGCAGGCGCTGATTATGCGCCATCACCCTCCCCCAGTCCCAACCAGTATCGAGAGCTTCGGCTAACGACGGCGACGCTCGACCAAACTACAACAGGTAATATTCAGGTTCTGGGCGGTTTCGCGCTTGCACGCCGCGACGGAACGTCTGCGACGGCGTGCATCTCCTTTAAAGTGGTCGGCCCCGTTGCTGCCACACGTATCGTCTTTGAGTTTCCTTTGCTCGATGCTAACGGAGACGTGCTTGGAACGCTCAAGCTCGACCGTGTGGGAACGTTCTCACCGGGCATCGGTATCATGACATATTCTGATTTCGGCTCATGGCAGTCGACGAGCAATCGCGGCTACGACGACAACTGTACGACGATCAAGCCCGGAGTGGCGGCGATGCCCATCATTCAGGCCCGCTATGCGACGTATCGCATCATGCACGTCGAGTTCGCAAACGGAACCAGCTGGCCACCCGCTACACCGTAGGACAGCCCATCACGGCTCCGAATGCAAGCAAGAGTTGACCTCGGTTTGACCTTCTTCTTAATACGAAAGGCGCAAGAACATGCATGGCTTTAAGCACACAACCGAGCACAAAACGTTCGCCAAGCCCGACGAGGTTCGCGAGTTCCCAAACGGCCGCGCTGAAATTCTAGCCGTAGGTGGCGCTGAGGTCGGGCGCTTGACTTTGCAACCTGGTTGGCGATGGTCGACCGATGTGAAGCCGCTCGCCAAGACGTCTAGCTGCGAGGCTCCGCACTTTCAATATCATGTGTCGGGGAAGCTCGCTATTAGGATGGACGACGGCACAGAGTTTATCGCCGGCGCAGGCGATATAACTTCTCTGCCAAGCGGTCATGATGCTTGGGTTGTTGGCAATGAGCCCGTCGTTGTAGTCGATTGGTTCGGAGCCAGTAACTACGCTAAGAAAATGTAGCGCTAACGATCGCCGGGACGGAGGCCGAAGTATTCAAAGCGGCTTCCGAACACGCGGTTTCAACCACGGACACAGCGCCGGGCCCGAGCTTGATAAAGCGCTTCGTCCGCGCTGCACGACGAGAAGTAGCGACGCTGATATCGGGCTCAGGGTTCCTTTCTGAGCACCAATGCGATCCCGTAAATCATAAGAACTAATGCGGCACCGCCAACGAATCCCACAATGAAACTCGGCGATCCCAATGTTTCGCCAGGTTTCAGTGTTGTCACAGCGATCGTTACGACTACTACCAACAAGCCGATTATTACTAGTAACAAACCCTTACGACGAGTCCTGTCCATATAGCTTAGGCTTCCCCCGATAGGCGTTTCTGTAGATTCTGCACCTGAATTCGAGGCCCTAGTTCGGTCGCAGGAAGACGCTTGGCGAAGAACGGATGAAGGGCGATGCACTCAAATAGAGCCTGCAGCATACTCATTGTCGTCGTGAGCCTCATTTGCTTAGCGACGCAGGGAACAGCTGACGCCAAACGCCGCATCACTATGTCGGATCTCTTGACCATTCGTGATTGCGAAGGCGTCAGCATCTCTCCTGATGGAAAATATGTTGCCTTCGTAGTGGGGCAAGCGACATACAAAACGAACGATTACCTTAGCAATCTGTTTGTTGTAGGGACAAAACCCGGAAGTGCGCCTGTGAACCTGGGCACGGCCGGATTGCCTCATTGGGACAACATTAATCAATGGGCTGAAGAAGCTCCGCAGTGGTCGCCCGATAGCCGCTTCATTACGTATCGCATGCGAAGATCCCCGAATGAAACATGGCAAGTATGGCGGTGGAACCGCAATGGTGGACCGCCTGTGCAGTTAACCCACGTTCAAGGCGACGTACTCGATTATCACTGGGCAACAGATGGTTCCCGGTTGGTTATGACTGTGCAGCGCAGCGATGATCTCGATAGAGAAACCGCGCAACTCTCTGAGCACGGAATTCTTTACGATGGCAAGATTGAGCCATGGATGAGTTTCCCTATCGTGAGGGAGGTGCTTGCGCAGCGGACAGCACTCACCCCAACGTGGGTGTACGAGTTTGCAACTGGAAAAGAGCGAATGGCGAATCAACGAGAGCTTACATTATTTGGCCCTTGGGTGAGTGACAAAGAACAAATTCTCGACTTGAACCAGGGATCTCTCCAGGGACACCACATCATTGACGCAGAGAAGTCTCCGAACGGGCAATGGGTTGCCTACACATACCTTGCGAACGATGCTTCGCAAGCCAAAGCTGTCGAGGTGGACCTTTTCTCCAAACCCGTTCGCGGCGGGAATCCCATTAAGGTAGGAGCTGATCCTTATATCAGCCGGTATTGGTGGAGCAGCGACAGCAAGGGGATCTATTTCACGGAGTTTGCTCTTGGGGGACACACCGGCAAACTCATGTTTGCACCACGCAGTGGCGGAACTCCCAAGTTGCTCTTTCGTGGTGCGACTCCGGGCAGTACGAATCCAGATTACTTTGGCACGCTTTCACTCGATCGAAGCGGGAAATACGCGGCTGGCGAAGGTGAAAACAATATCACTCCGCCTCGCATTGTCCTGGTTAATCTGACAAACGGCAAAGTCCGAACGCTCGTTGATCTCAATCCTAGTTTTGGCAATATCGAATTGAGTCAGCCCAGCCGTATAGAGGGAACGAATCGATACGGAACTAGGTGGTTCGCTCATCTTATAAAGCCTATCGGCTATAAGAGTGGCCGGTGGTATCCGCTCATTGTGACGACCTATCGGAGCGGAGATTATTTTCTGCGGGGAGCATCTGGCGATGAAAATCCCCTTCAGGTGTACGCGGCGGACGGTTTTGTCGTCCTCAGCTTCGACGTGGGAGCCGAACCCAACACTCAACCGGGTGATTTTCAGGCGCAGCTCCTGTCATGGGCGTCTCCCACAGCGAGTATCGAAATGGCTGTCGACCGACTTGTTGAGCAAGGACTCGTCGATCCGCAGAGAGTCGGTATCAGTGGCTACAGTCACGGCGACGAGATTGTGGGTTATGCATTGACCCACACCAATCTCTTCTACGCGGCCAGCGGAGCCGCGCTCTACGATCCGTACTTCTATTACTTGGGTGGAGAAGAATGGCAGAATATATTCGCTAGTTGGGGGCTTGGCGGATGGCCCGAAGGAACTGCCGTGAGGCAACGGTGGGAAGAACTGGCACCATCGCTACGTGCCGACAGAATTCATGCCGCACTGCTGAATAACGTATCGGATTCGGAATACATCATTTTTCTCTCGCTTCAGATATCGCTCCAGCAACTAGGAAAACCCGCAGAGATGGTCATCTATCCCAACGAGCTCCATGTGATCAACGAACCAAAACACCGCTATGAAATTTATGAAAGTAATGTTGATTGGTTCCGCTTTTGGCTGCAAGGCTATGAGGACCCCAACCCGGCAAAGGCCGCACAGTATCGACGCTGGGAAGGGCTTCGCAAACTTCAAGAATCCAATGCTGCAAAGACAACCTCGACGCTTACTCGATAACGTCCAACTCTCAGCCCTCGACGAGCGCTGATCGCCTGGGGTTGACCGCGGCGGCTATACTGTAGGTGGATACCTCGCTAGGTGAGGCGTCCACGCAATACATAGGCCGCTGCCCGGAAACGTCGAGAGACGCCAAGCGGGTAGACCAGGCTCCGCCGAGACAAGGCGATGCCTAATGCGGCTGAGGATCGAGTGATCCTCTACGGTGCGTGGTGCCAAAGCTCAGGGCGCGAATGAGGTAGCAGCCTTCGGGAAGCATCCCTTCGCACCGGCCATCAGCGAGGTAGGCCGGTTTCTTATTGTTGGAAGGGGGTGAGTAGAAAATGCCGTTCACCGAAGGGTTTGTCTCAGAGCTGGTCGGCCGGAAGGCGACGGTCGATGGGTTACCCATCGGCAAGGTGGCCGATTTTCTGATTCACGAACCGAACGATACATTTCCTAAAATCGAGGGAATCGTTATCAAAACGGCGCAGGGGCCGCGGTTTGCGCCCATCGATCAGGTTGTCGACATCGAGCCGGACGGCAGAGTAGAGCTGAAACTCACCCCCAAAGACCCGGCTCCATCGGACGACGATGTGCTTTACCTCGTCTCCGACCTGCTCGACAAACAGATCGTCGATGTCGACGGGCGCAAAGTCGTGCGCATCAACGACATCGAGCTGGCGAACACCGCAGGCCACTTGCGCGTCGTCGCTGCCGACATTGGAGTTTCGGGCCTCCTACGGCGACTCGGTTTGCACTGGATTGGAAGACGGCTGACTCCTGAGATGTATCGCGGCGGCCCGCGCGCAATGATTGCGTGGAACTCGGTCGCACCGATCACCGACAAGAATCCATCGGACGTGCGCCTCTCCGTGACCGAGAGCAAGCTCGCCCGCCTCCATCCATCCGATCTTGCCGAAATCATCGGCGATCTCTCCAAGGTTGAGGCCGCGTCGATCGTTCGTCAGCTTGACGACGAGACAGCCGCCGACGCATTCGAACACCTCGAGCCCGACGTACAAAAGTCGGTTATCGACGACATCGGTACCGAGCGCGCGGCCGACATCATCGAAGAGATGGACTCCGACGATGCCGCCGATCTCCTCTCCGAGCTTCCCGAAGAGCAACGAGCGAAACTGCTCGCGGAGATGAACACGTACACGGCGCAAGAGCTACGCGAACTCGTCAAGTACGACGAGGATACCGCCGGCGGCTTGATGACGACGGATTACGTATGGATCTACCCGCACCGCACGACCGAGGCCACCGTCCGCAAGATCCGCGAACTCGGACCAAACACCGAGTTTATCTACTATCTCTATGTTGTCGATAAGCGCGACCGATTGCTGGGCGTGCTCTCGCTGCGCACGTTGCTGCTCGCATTACCGACCGCATTCATTGAGCGCATCATGGACACCGACGTGATCACGGTTCCGCCCGACATGCCGGCAAAAGACGTCGCCGCGACGATCGCAAAGTACGATCTGCTCGCCGTGCCCGTGCTGCACGAGACCGGGAAGCTGCTGGGCGTCGTTACCGTCGACGATGCTATCGACGCGATCATCCCCGAAGAGATGATCACCCATCTGCCGCGCTTCACACGTCATCGAGGACACCGAATACCGCAAGAAGCAGAGGGCTAGCAATGGCGACGCTGTCGTCACCCCTGTTGCGCGTGAGACTCCGCTCGGTGCTGATGTTTCTCTCGATCGTCGGGCCAGGCATCATCACTGCCAACGCCGACAACGACGTCGGCGGCATCGGGACGTATTCACTCGCCGGGGCCCAGTTCGGCTACTCGCTGCTCTGGCTCCTGATTCCGGTCACCGTTATTCTCTATGTGGCGCAAGAGATGTGCGCGCGTATGGGCGTCATCACCGGAAAAGGCCTCGCCGATCTAATTCGCGAGAACTTCGGCGTCAAAGTTACGTTTTGGGTACTCGTGCTCTTTGTGCTCGGCGATCTCGGCAACGTTGCAACCGAGTTTGCCGGTGTCTTCTCGTCGGGGACGATCTTCCACACCTACGTCGCCCTCATTTCACCGTACATGCTCGTGCCGCTTGTGGCACTGCTCGTCTTTGTGACGGTGACCAGCAATAGCCGCAAGATCGTCGAGCGCATCTTCTTCGTCTTTTGCGCCGTGTATGTCGCCTACATCATCAGCGGGATCATCGTCCATCCAAACTGGCACGACGTTCTCATCGGGACATTCTTGCCGCACTTCACACCGTCGAAAGCCTACTTTCTCATGATCGTCGGCGTCATCGGTACGACAATCGCACCTTGGCAGCAGTTCTACATTCAAGCAGCGGCTGCCGAGAAGGGCGTCCCTCAGGCAGATTACAAGTACACGCAGTGGGATGTCGCGATCGGCTCGATTTCCTGCGACATCGTGGCCTTCTTCATCATTCTGGCAAGCGCCGCGACCATCTACGTCTTCAACGCCGGTCACCCGGCGCACCCTATCACCGTTTCGTTGCCGAGCGACGTCGCCGTGGCACTTACGCCGCTCGCGGGTAAGTTTGCGTCGCTGCTCTTTGCCATCGGTCTGCTCAATGCGGCGATGTTCACCGCCTCGATTTTGCCACTCTCGACTGCGTATTACGTCTGCGAGGCGTTCGGTTTCGAGCGCGGTATCGAACTGCACTTCAAACAGGCGCCGATTTTCTATAGCCTCTATCTCGCCTTCATCGTCATCGGTGCAGGGGTCGTGTTGTTGCCAGGAGCGCCGCTACTCGGCATCATCTTCTACTCACAGGTCGTTAACGGTGCGCTCTTGCCGATCGTCCTCGTCCTCACGCTGTTGCTCGTCAACAACAAGCGCCTCATGGGTGCATATACCAACAGCCTCACGTTCAACGTCATCGCGTGGGCAACGGTCATCATTGTTGGCGCGCTGACCGTCGTCTCCGTGGTCACCTCGCTCGTTCCGTCGCTGAGCTCTTAGCTAGAAGAGCCCGGAGTGGCGCCCGAACTCGGCGAATACAGGCGTGCCGTGACTCCCGAAGAGATCGTCGCCTTCGTTGAGGGGTTGGCTGCGTCCGTCGCTTCGGCGCAGGCCGATCCGCAAGAGGCTGCGCTTGCCCTGCGTCGTGCCGCCGCGACGTTGGCGGAGCTTTCGCAAAACGGCAAAACCGGCACGCGGCGAAGCTTTTGGGAACACGTTTGCGCTCAGGCCTATCCGGACGAGGCGAGTATCCGCGAAGCTGCCTCAGCCGTCGGTGTTCGTCTCGCGCCCACGTATCTCGCGGTCGCGCTCGAGGTCGAAGAGACGGATGGCGCAGTTCGCACATTGCCGGAGTTGCGCAAGATCACGCTTGAGGTCTTTGCACCGTCTGACGCCGACGTCGGAACCATTGAGGGCCTCGGCACGCTGAACCTCCTCATTCCGGTCGGGCGAGAGATCGACGCGAGCAATGCACGAACGGCTGCCGTGCTATTGCCGAAAACGCTCGTAAAACGGCACGCCGAGTTTCGAATCAGCGGTGGCGTCGGCGGAGCTGCGCCGGTCATCGAGATAACGAACTGCCTTGAACGCGCCGGAGCAGCGCTTGCGATCGGCCGGCGCATCTTCGGCCCAGGCCGAGTGAGCGTCTATGACGATCTAGGCGCCTACGCGTTGCTCTATAGCGGCGCGAGCGTTGAAGAGCTGCGCGGTTTCTCGCGACGCGTGCTGGCGCCCCTGCGTGATTACGACGAGAAACACCAGACAGAGCTCGAGCGGACGCTGCGCCGTTACTTCGCACTCGGCCAGAACGTGAAAACTGCTGCAGCTGAGCTCAACGTCCACCGTCACACCGTTTTCTACCGGCTGCGGCAAATCGCAGAGATCTGCAGATGCGATCTTGGTGCGCCGCACGATCAACTCACTCTTCGTCTTGCGATGGCAATCGATGCACTCCACTCCTAACGAAACTCAACGCCCGGCCACCAAGCGCGATGCGCTGAAACTTGCCAAAGAGCGCAACGTGCGTTTCATCAGGCTCGTCTTTGCCGACATCTTAGGTGTCAGCAAGAACGTCTCGATTCCGGCGAGTGAACTTGAAGCAGCGTTCGACGGACGTATCACGTTCGACGGCGGCTCCATCGACGGCTTCGTTCGCGGCGAGGAGCTGGACATGGTGCTTCGCCCCGATCCGGCAACGTTCGCGCTGTACCCGTGGTCAACGCCCGATGGCCCAGAAGCGCGCCTGATCTGCGACATCGCTATGCCGGACGGCTCTCCATTCGAAGGCTGTCCGCGCACGACGCTGCGGCGCGCAATAGAAAGTGCGCCGGCCGCACTAGCCGGCACCAGCGTTGGCCTCGAAATCGAGTTCTATCTTTTCGAGCGTAACAACGGAGAAGTTGGATCAACATTGACGAGCGATGTCGGCTCGTACTTCGATTTCTCTGCCAACGACCGTGGCGAAGAGGCTCGGAACGCAATTGTCGCGGCATTGCAAGGGATGGGCATTCGCGTCGCATCGGCGCATCACGAACACGGCGCTGGACAGCACGAGATCGACGTCGCCCACGACGACCCGCTCGCCGCAGCCGATCACGCGCTCACCGTTCGGACCGTTGCCAAGCACGTCGCTGCAAGTTTCGGTCTCGACGCGACCTTTATGCCGAAGCCGCTTGAGGACCGCGCCGGAAGCGGCCTGCACGTCGACCTACGGTTGGCGGAGGGAACCGACGAAGCAACAGTGCTCTACGTCGTTGGCGGACTGCTCGCGCACGCGCCAGCGACGACCGCGATCTGCAATCCAACAGTTAACTCCTATAAACGGTTAGTCGCGGCTTGGGACGCACCGATCTACGCGCTTTGGTCACGTCGCAGCGCCAACGCGCTCGTGCGCGTACCGCCGTCACAGCAACAGCCGCGTATCGAGATGCGCAGCCCTGATCCCGCTTGCAATCCGTACCTCGCACTCGCCGTACTGCTCGGCGCGGCCTCCGACGGCGTCGCACACGCCACGCTGCCCGGTGACGCTTGGGAAGGCTCGACCTACGACATGAGCGATCGCGATCAGCGCGAACGCGGCGTCGGCACGCTTCCTAAATCCTTACGTCAAGCAATCGCGGAGCTTGACGAAGATGCAGTCATCCGCGCGGCACTCGGAGATCATCTTTATCACGCTTTCCGTGACGCGAAGCTGGCGGAGTACGAGCGCTATCGACGCGCCGTGCACCCTTGGGAGCGCCGCGCCTACCTCCGATTATATTAAATCGTCATGGTAAGCGCATCATCCCATCGCTGGAGCTTTGGCTTCGTTATCCTTTACGGGCGATGGCCTCGATTTCGATGCGGACGCCGCGAGGGAGTGCCGCTACGGCAACAGTCGAGCGCGCCGGCTTCGACTCATCAAAATACTTTGCGTAGACCGTGTTGACCACCGCGAAGTCGTTCATGTCGATGAGGAAAATCGTCGTCTTGATGACATTCGTAAAGTCATAATCCGCGGCGCGCAAAACAGCACCGAGATTCTCTAGCGTGCGCTCGGTTTGCGCCTCCATATCGCCTTCGACGACCCCGCCGCTTTTGGGATCAAGCGGGATTTGCCCGCTGCAGAAGAGCCATTTCCCACTGCGAATCGCTTGGCTGTACGGCCCGATAGGTGCCGGGGCATCCGCTGTGAGTACGTGTTTGTCCGACATTAGGCGGGCACCTGATCGCGTGTCATTGTTCCTTTAAAGCTCATCGGCTCTTCCTCAACACTGAAGTTGCACTGCCAGAGTTCATCGATACGGGCTAACTCTTCGTCACTGAGCGGCGGGCTCTCCGGCGCGGTTGCAAACTCGCGCAGCTGTTCTCGATCGTAGATATTCGGTAGAACGGTCATCACGTGTGGTTCAGTCAGCAACCATTGGATCGCAGCTTGGCCGAGCGTCCTGCCGGGGCGCTCGAGAAAGCGCAGTTGCTCGACTTTCTTGAGTCCGTTGATCAACCACGAGCGTGGACGATGGCTCCGATGGTCGCTTTTCGGAAAGACAGTCTCCTCCGTATAATGCCCCTCAAGCATACCGCTAGAATGCGGAACGCGGATCATGTAGCCCGTGTCGGCGTGCGCATCGTACGCAGCTTTGATCTGTTCGTTGCCTGGGAACTGCTCGAGGATGTTCCAGATGATCTGCAAGCTCGGGCAGTTGCGCTTCACCACGGCTTCCGTACCCTCGTAGAGCCATCCGATCGCTGGTCCAAGCGCGACGCCGTACATCCGAATCTTCCCTTCGCGCTTGAGGTCGGAGAGCAGC
>Ga0207024_10300_pt1 | contig 11774 bp, 8 predicted proteins | sample Alteio_BWMinCont_44_FD_153470 | JGI IMG/M metagenome (GOLD analysis project Ga0207024, IMG submission 153470) | Enriched cells from forest soil in Barre Woods Harvard Forest LTER site, Petersham, Massachusetts, United States -... | ecosystem: Environmental > Terrestrial > Soil > Temperate forest >...
TACGCTCACCGAACCCCCTCGGGCAGCCCATGGATGAAGCCGTCCCGCTCCAGGTCTCGCGCGAACTGCTGTAGAGACTCCGCCTTCGCGAGCAAGCCAAGCTACCAGCGGACGCAGTTGGATTTGCTGTCCGCAAATTGGCAGCATGTGTTTTCGGTTCGCGAACGCGTGGCTTGGAGCAATTCTCTAAGAACAAATCCGCCTACTCCTCGAAGGTTAAGTTTTCGGCTTCTCGGACGATTGGCAATTTATTATCGTCCTTCGTACCTACGGGGCACAAAGAATTTGATATCCCGATAGACGCGACGATCTTTCCTGTGGTAGACACGGTTGATGCCATGTAGTGAGACCCTCTTGACGGTTTGGAAATTCGAACCTATTTGCAGTGCGTCTTTTGAATTGAAGTGGAGTAACATTAACATGGTCGGCAGATAATTCCGCAGGCAGTGCACGAAGACTTTCCCCGCTCAGATAAAGGGGCCCATGTTCAGGGTTGTCATTACCTCAGGGAATAACAAGAAGCAGCCACTAATAGGTGATCCTCAATGATCCCCACGATTGATGGGCGGGCGCGTGCAGGGAACCGCATGTCACCCCAGACCCTCTCTATGGATTTTCGAAAGATGGAGAGGAACGAGTGGTGGCTGTGGTCAGCGACGGTAGTAGTCACACTGCTGCTGACCGCCGGTCTGGCCTCCTTTCTCCTTCCGGGTTTGGTAGGATTCGAAAGCGACGAATCTACTTTTCTTTTTCTGCCGCAAGTCGTGAGGGGATTGTTAGGACTCGTCCTAATATTCGATATTTACACCCTGTTTCAGCAATTGAAGATCAACAGGATTCGCCGCAAATTGGTCCAGAGGGAAGAGCTATTCAAGCTCATCAGCGAAAACGCGGCAGACTTGATTGCGGTTGTTGACATGCAGGGCAACCGGATTTACAACAGCCTTTCCTACGAGAGGGTACTTGGATACTCACCAGAGGAATTGAAAAGCTCATCTTCTTTCGAACAAATCCACCCCGAAGACAAGATCCGCGTGAAAGCTGCGGCTGAGGAAGCCCGGCGCACGGGGTTTGGCCGACCAATGGAGTATCGTATCCGCCATAAGGACGGCTCGTGGCGGGTGTTGGAATCCACCGCAAGCGTGATTCGCAATTCCAATGGTGAGCCCGAAAAAATGGTCATCGTCAATCGCGACATCACAGAACGGAAGCTGGCAGCGGAGGCGTTTCAACGGTCGGAAACAAGCTTCCGTTCCATCGTTGGGGATGCACCCTACGGTATTTTCAAAGCAAATTTGACCGGAAAGTTCTTGATGGTCAATCCAGCACTCGAAAAAATGCTCGGTTATGAAAAACAGGGCGAATTGTTAACGGTGAACCTCGCAACGGGCATTTACCGTCATCAAGCCGAGTACCAGAAAATATACGATCTGTTTCTACGAGATCAACATTTCAAGGACATCGAAGTCGAATGGAAACGAAAAGACGGCACTTTCCTTACGGTGAAGTGCAGCGGATGGAGTGTAAAGGAAGAGAGCAGCACGAACGTTGAGGTCTTTGCAGAAGACGTGACGGAGCGGCGAGTGCTGGAACGGCAGCTACGCATGGCGCAAAAGATGGAAGCAGTCGGCCGCCTTTCTGGAGGAATTGCTCACGATTTCAACAATCTTCTTGGGGTCGTCATCGGCTACATTCAAGTGATAAAACGAACTCTGGTGCCCGGCCAGCCCTCTTATGAATACGCGGAGGAAATCGAGAAAGCCGGTCAGCGTGCTGTGGCATTGACCAGGCAGCTTCTGGCTTTCAGTCGCCAGCAAGTTCTGGAACCTGTCATTTTGAACTTGAACACGCTGGTGTCCGATATGGAAAAGATGCTCCCCCGTCTGATCGGAGAAGACATCCAGCTGAATTTGATGCTTGACCCAGTTCTCGGCCAGGTCAAAGCGGACCTGGGACAAATTGAACAAGTCGTAATGAATCTTGCTGTCAACGCGCGGGATGCAATGCCGGATGGAGGCAAGTTGACAATCCAGACGGCCAACACGGAACTCGACGCAGCATTTACAAGGGAGCATCCCGGTTCGATCGCAGGCCATTACGTAATGCTGGCCGTCACGGACACGGGCACTGGGATGGATCCGGAAACCCAGGTGCAAATTTTCGAACCGTTCTTCACCACCAAGGGGCGAGATAAAGGAACAGGGCTGGGACTCGCCACTGTTTATGGGGTGGTGAAGCAAAGCAATGGCTACATCGCAGTTGAATCTGAGAAGGGAAAGGGAGCTTTATTCAAGATTTACTTGCCACGCATCGAAGAGTCCGTTGCTACCAAAAGCGAGGTCATCCAAGCGCCGCTGACCGTGCGTGGATCCGAGACCATCTTGTTAGTCGAAGACGCGGAGCCTCTGCGGATGCTCGCGCAGTTGTTCTTGAAGGAAAACGGGTATCAGGTCCTGACGGCTGCGGATGGGGCTGAAGCCGAGCAGTTAGCGGGGCGAACACCCGGCCCCATTCATTTGCTGCTCACCGACGTAGTGATGCCCGGAATAAACGGGCGCGTACTGGCAGAACGACTCGCTCCCCTTCATCCAGGTATGAAAGTGCTCTTTATGTCCGGTTACACGGACAGCTTTATCGCCGGCCATGGGGTCCTCGAGGAGGGTAACCACCTAATCCATAAACCCTTCACAGAACAAGTACTCATGGTCAAAATCCGAGAGCTTTTGGACGCAGGTAAAGAGACCAAGGAAATAGGTAGTCTGGCTGGTACGGAAGTGATCGGCGGTCGCAGGAAATAAGGTCAGATCGAGCAGATAGGAGCCACTCGCACCATGCATAAATTGTTGATCGTTGATGATGAGGCGGCCATGCGGCGTTTGCTGCGAATAAATCTTGCAGACCGCTACGAGGTATTCGATACGGGGGACTCGGAAGAAGCCCTTGCCATGGCCATGCAAGGCAAACCCAATGCCATCCTACTCGACCTAAGAATGCCCAATTATTCCGGCTTTGAGCTTTGCCAAACATTTAAATCCATGAATTCCACGCAGTTGATTCCCATCATCATAATCAGTGGAGAGGCGGGTGCGACCACAAAACAATTCTGCAGCGAGCTTGGGGCCACGGCATACTTCGAGAAACCAGTTGATTTTGACGCGCTGCGAGCAGGTTTGGAAAAAGTTTTGCATGCCGCCCAGCCCGAGCGCAGAAGTGAAGTGAGGGTTCACCTGCGAGTAAAGTTGAAGCTACGAGGAATTGATATCAATGGGAAACCTTTTGAAGAAATGAGCAATACGGAAAACGTCAGTCAAAGCGGGTTCTTATGCGGCTGCACGGTCCCACTGAAGAATGGTTCTATCATAGATGTGTATCTCGCTAACGGTGGAACGAAGTTCGTTGGCAAAGCACGCGTAGTAAGGTCCGAGGGGAACGACACGCCATACCCACGTTATGCGTTCCATTTCGTGCAGAAAGAAGGTGATTGGATTCTGCAGTAATGCCCGTTTCCTGCGGACTTCTCGACTGCCATCAGGCTTTGGCCAGCCTGCGGTCCGTGATCATTTTGGGATTCTCATCCCTTTGACTGATTTTGCTGTCTGCGGAAAATCCATTTCCGGTTTCGGAAGAAACCAAATCCACAAATCCATTCAAAACTGCATCCCGGTTGGTTGGAAATATCGCACAGATTCAATTTTTTGGAGAATGCCGGGGGACTCGTCAATGTCCACCCAGTTCGTACTAACTAATGGATTTGCAGTGGCGACGCCGCTCCTGTTGCTGCCTTGCGGGCGGGAAAGCGTCCGCGAAATTTCAAATTGTGGTTAGAGCGGGCGCATGGCTGGCATTCCTTACACCATAGTGCATGGCAATATTCAACAGCACATTTCCGAAAGGCGTTTCGAAGCGCAGGATTAGCGCTTCCGTATTTGCCGTGCTTTGCAGCGCATCGGTGGAGGAGTACACATCGGGCGGGGAAACCTTGAAACGGAATCCGCGATCGTTCAATTGCGTCACTGCATTGCCCACGATCATATTGGTGACTTCGCAGACGGCTTCGTGCGCGGAAGTTTCGGAAGACGACGGCGTTCCACCCATCGACACCGAGCATGAGTATTGTGCGGCCCTGGAATCGCAGCTCCGGACCATAAACGTCGCTGAGTAGGAAATAGAATTGCTGCTCTTATCTCTCGACAAGCGACAGGATGGAGTTGCTATGCGACGCATTTCGGTTTTCCACAAAATGCCCCGCCCAGGCCAAAACTCCTAATCTCCTATTACTTCTTGTGGGCGGCCTCTTCCGATTTCCGGTGAGCTTCCTGCGCCCATTGGTATGCCTTAGCGGAGTGTTCCAGGGCTTGTCGGGAATGTTCCTGTCCGGTTTCATGGTCTTCTTTGCCGTGATGCGCTGCAGCCGCGCGGTGCGCGTGGGCGGCCAGATCGTGTAATTCCGCGGCTCGATAGTGCATATCTTTTGGCATGCTAGTTTCTCCTGGAGGGCAAAATTAATCGTATTGCAACGATCATTTTCTGTTCGGGTCCTGTTAGAGATCGAATTCTCCGGGCCAGCCATACCCGTAGGACTGCCGAACCAAGATGTTCAAGGTCGCGCTACATGTTAGCAAGTCAGTAGGATTCTAACAGTTCTATATAGAACACCGCTCTCGGAGTGCCGCCATAACGTCTTGTGCGCGATTCAGAAAGATGTTCAACTACATTTCGGAGGCATCGGCGTCACTACACTCATGAACAACCCGCCCGTTCATTCATTTGATCTTCAAGCATTGGCCAGGCAAACCATGCTGGAGAATGGTTTCGAGCCGGAATTCTCCTCCCAGGTTCAGCAACAATTAACGAATTTGTTGGCCCACCCTCCGCAAGTTGCGCCGGACGCGAACCTGCGCGATCTCCGCAACCTGCTTTGGTCCTCGATTGACAACGACACTTCACGCGACCTGGACCAGATCGAAGTCGCGCAGAATTTGCCAAATGGCGAAACGAAAATCCTAGTGGGAATTGCGGACGTGGATGCCTTTGTGGAAAGGAGCTCCGCTATTGACGCGCATGCCGGGAAAGAAACGACCACTGTGTATACGGGCGTCAGGAATTTTCCCATGATTCCGGAGCAGCTCTCGACGGACGCCAGTTCCTTGTTGGAAGCCGCGGACAAGTTGAGCGTCGTGATCGAGTTCGTGGTCGGCGCCGACGGGACTGTCCATTCCGGGGACGTCTACCGCGCCATTGTCCGCAATCGTGCGCAGCTTACTTACAACGCGGTGGGCGCCTGGCTGGAAAAAAGGCCGGGAGCTCCGGATAAAGTGACCGCTTCCGCTGAACTGCAAACGCAGTTGAAGATGCAAGACGCGGCCGCGCAATTGCTCAAGAGCGCGCGATTTCGCCACGGGGCGCTGAACATCGAAACGATTGAGACGCATCCATTGATGCTGAACGAAAAGGTGGTGGATGTCGTAAAGCAGGAGAAGAACCGCGCCACCGAACTCATCGAAGATTTCATGATCGCGGCCAATGAAGTTGTGGCGCGCATGCTCGACGCCAGTAAAGTTTCTTCCATCCGGCGCATTGTGAAAGTCCCGGAACGCTGGGACCGAATTGTGGAGTTGGCGGCCAAACAAGGCGGCCAACTTCCCGCCGTCCCGGATTCCAAAGCGCTGAACGATTTTCTGGTTCAACGAAAAGCGGCCGACCCCGATCATTTTGCCGACCTTTCGTTAGCCGTGATTAAATTGATGGGGCCGGGCGAATATGTTCTCGATCGCCCCGGCGACCCGGAGCCAGGGCACTTCGGCCTCGCCGTGCAGGACTACACGCATTCCACGGCTCCCAATCGCCGGTTCGCCGATCTGGTCACGCAGCGCCTGATCAAAGCGGTGCTCGGTGGACAACCCGCTCCGTATTCAGACGCTGACCTGGCCGCCATCGCCCTCAACTGCACGACCAAGGAAAACGCGGCCCGCAAGGTGGAGCGGGAAATGTCGAAGCGAATTTCCGCCGTGGCTATGGGCAACAGAATCGGCGAGATATTCGACGCCATCGTTACCGGCGTGAACGCACACGGAACGTTTGTGCGCGTCTTGAAGCCTGCCGTGGAAGGTTTGCTGGCGCAGGGGCAGCAGGGAGTGGATGTTGGCGACAAGTTGCGCGTAAAGCTTATCCGCACGGATGTCGAGCGCGGATACATTGACTTCGCTCGCGAACCCGTGAGCCCCGTCTCGCAACCACGGTAATAGTCAACCAGAGTCGAAACTTCCGCAGAATTAATCGTGCGGAGTAAGCTTTGCCCGCAACCTGGACAGCGAAACGATGACGACACCGGAACCAGAAAGCAAAGCAGTCGCCCAGCCCGACGGTGCCGGAACCGCTATCCCCAAACTCGTGGTGCCGCCATCTCGCCCAAGTTGGTTCGCGATTCCCACAAAAACAACTAAGCCGGCAATTCATGTTTCGCCTGCGGTCCTGGATGCCGCACGAAAAGACTGCGACCAGTTGCTTCGCGATTTGCGTACTTCTGCGGCTGGGCTAACGCAATCCGATGCCGAGGAGCGCGCGCGTGCCACGGGGCCGAACGAGGTGGCGCAAGAGCGAAAACTAAGCTGGCTATCCCGCATTCTGAAAATCATCCGCAACCCCTTGGTGATCTTGCTTTCCACTTTGTCCGTGGTTTCCTACATTACAGGCGACGCGCGAGCCGCCTCGGTGATGGCCATCATGGTGGCGCTGAGCGTGGGCCTTCGTTTCTGGCAGGAAGCGCGGGCAGACTCTGCCGCGGAAAAACTCAAAGCCATGATCCATGTGACCGCGACGGTGGTGCGGGACGCCGCGGCGCGGGAAATTCCGCTGCGCGACCTGGTGCCGGGCGACATGATCCATCTGGCCGCCGGCGATATGATTCCCGGCGATGTGCGGCTGCTGACGTCCAAAGATATTTTCGTCAGCCAGGGCAGCATGACCGGTGAATCCCTCCCCGTGGAAAAATTTCACGACCCGCAAGTGAAAGAAGAAAGCTCGCCCACGGAACTCAAGAACATTTGTTTCATGGGTACTAGCGTTGAGAGCGGCACGGCCACGGCAGTTGTGGTCACGACCGGCGCACAAACTTACCTGGGAAGCATGGCCCGCTCAATCACCGGGGAGCGGGTGTTGACCAGCTTCGATCAAGGGCTGAACCGGTTTACCTGGCTGATGATGCAGTTCATGGCCGTTATGGTGCCGCTGGTTTTTCTGATCAATGGATTCACCAAGCATGATTGGAAGGGCGCTTTCTTTTTCGCGCTGGCCGTGGCCGTGGGACTGACTCCCGAAATGCTGCCGATGATCGTTTCCGTTTGTCTTTCTAATGGCGCGCTGGCCATGAGCCGCAAAAAAGTTATCGTCAAGCGCCTGAACTCCATACAGAACTTCGGCGGCATGGATGTGCTGTGCACGGACAAGACAGGCACGCTCACCGAAGACCGCGTGGTCCTCATGCGGCATTGCGATGTAGACGGACGTGAATCGGACGATGTGCTGCTCGATGGTTATTTGATCAGTTATTTCCAGACTGGATTGAAAAATCTTCTCGACCGCGCGATTCTGGATACTCCTGACTTCCACGCGAAAGAGATTCTCGATAGGTATAAGAAGCTGGATGAAATTCCGTTCGACTTTACACGGCGCATGATGTCCGTCCTGGTCCAGGATCCCGAAGGGAAATCAATTCTGCTCACCAAGGGCGCGCCGGAAGAGGTCTTTCATCACTGCGTCCAGTTTGAACTGGACGGGAAATTATCCGCCATGGATCCCGAACACATGGCGGGATTGAAGCAAGCATATGAAAATCTCAGCAGCGACGGCTTCCGCGTCCTCGCCGTGGCAACCAAGGAACTTTCCGGGAAGAAAATTTGCAGTAAAGAAGATGAATGCAATCTCGTCCTGCGGGGCTACGTCGCGTTTCTGGATCCGCCCAAGGTGACTGCGGCCCGGGCTCTAGCGGCCCTGCACAAACATGGCGTGGCCGTAAAAATCCTCACGGGGGATAACCCGCTGGTCAGCCGCAAGGTGTGCAAAGACGTGGGCCTGGTTGCCGACCCCATGCTGCTGGGCGGTGACATTGAAAAAATGTCCGACGCCGACCTGGCCGAGCAGGCGGATAAGGCGATATTGTTCGCGCGCCTCTCTCCCGCGCACAAAGAGCGCGTCATCCGCGTGCTGCGAGCCAAGGGGCACGTCGTCGGGTTCATGGGGGATGGAATCAACGACGCTCCCGCCTTGCGCGCGGCGGACGTTGGCATTTCGGTGGACACGGCCACGGACATAGCCAAGGAATCGGCCGATCTGATTTTGCTCGACAAAGACTTGATGGTGTTGGAGGAGGGCGTCCTCGAAGGCCGCAAAGTTTTTGCGAACATCGTGAAGTACATCCGCATGGGAGCCAGCTCTAACTTCGGCAATATGTTCAGTGTGCTGGGGGCCAGTGCTTTCCTGCCGTTTCTTCCGATGGCTCCCATTCAGGTGTTGACCAACAATTTGCTGTATGACTTCTCGCAGGTGCCGATCCCTGCCGACGCCGTGGATGAAGAACAAGTATCGCGGCCGCGTCCCTGGAATATCGAGGAAATCAAACGCTTCATTCTTTTTATCGGCCCCATCAGCTCGATCTTCGACTACACGACTTTTTTCGTCATGCTCTATATTTTTCACTGTTGGGATCCTTCCCGTGCGCCGCTATTTCAGACGGGTTGGTTCGTCGAGTCGTTGATGACCCAGACGCTCATCATCCACGTCATTCGCACCAATAAAATTCCATTCCTGCAGAGCCGTGCAAGTTGGGCGTTAACGGGCACCACGCTGGCAATCATGGCATTTGGCATCTGGTTGCCGCGCTCCCCAATGGCCGCGGCGCTGGGATTTGTGAGTCTGCCAGGACTGTATTGGCCCATTCTGCTGCTTACGCTGTTCGGTTATATGGTTCTTACGCAGGGTATCAAAGTGTGGCTGCTGCGAAAGCAATGGATTTAAATCGCCTTCCGTTTTCTTTTCCGCGCCTACGCCCGCGATAATACAAAACTCTTACAATGGGAATTCCACGGACATGAGATAAGGGACTTTATGCGCAATCTCCCAATTATTATTCAAGGCGGCATGGGCGCGGGCGTATCGAACTGGCAGTTGGCACGCGCCGTATCGCGGGAAGGTCAACTCGGCGTGGTTTCCGGGACTGCTCTTGACCACATACTGGTCCGGCGTCTGCAGGACGGCGATCCCGGCGGCCATATGCGCCATGGGTTGGATCATTTTCCATTTCCGCAGATGGCGGAACGCATTTGGAGCGCATATTACATTCCCTGCGGTAAGCGTGAAAGCGAGTCGTATTCGACTTTGCCGCTGCACAGGAAAAATGGCCCGCGAGAATTGCAGGAACTTTGTATTGCCGCGAATTTTGTCGAGGTATTCCTCGCGCGCGAAGGGCACGACAATCCCGTAGGCATTAACTATCTCGAAAAAATTCAGCTTCCGCACCTGCCGTCCCTCTACGGAGCCATGCTGGCCGGAGTGGGTTATGTCCTGATGGGCGCTGGCATTCCCATCAAGATTCCAGGCGTGCTGGATGTTTTGTCTGGCCATGGACCTGCCACGTATCCCCTGCACGTCACCGGCGCGCACGCGGACGAAGATACGATGATGACGTTCGATCCCGCGGAATTTATGGAGTGCGACCTTCCCGCGCTCGCGCGCCCTCAATTTCTTGCCATTATCGCCTCCAACGTTCTTGCCGCGACGATCCTGAAGAGAGCGAATGGCCGGGTGGACGGATTTGTAATCGAGGGACCCACTGCAGGAGGCCACAACGCTCCCCCGCGCGGCAAGTTGTTACTGGACGAGGCAGGAGACGCGATTTACGGAGAGCGCGACTGCGTGGATTTGGAAAAAATACGCGAGCTCGGTCTGCCCTTTTGGCTGGCCGGAGGATATGGCACTCCCGAAAAGTTGCGTGAAGCCCTGGCGGCGGGCGCAGCCGGGATTCAAGTAGGCACCGCGTTTGCGTATTGCGTGGAATCGGGGCTGAGGGACGACTACAAACAAACGATCCTGCAACAAATAGTTTCCGGGGAGGCGCGCGTGGCAACCAGCGCGTCGGCTTCTCCCACGAATTTTCCATTTAAGGTGGTGCAACTCGAAGGCACACTATCCGATGACGCCGTGTATGCGGCACGGCCTCGCATCTGCGATCTTGGATTTCTGCGTGAGCCCTACAGGACTGGCGATGGTGCGATAGATTTCAGGTGTTCCGCGGAACCTCTGACGCTGTATGTCTCCAAGGGAGGAGACGCGGAGAATACCTCCGGCAAGCGTTGCCTGTGCAATTGCCTGATGGCCACGATCGGGCACCCGCAAGTGCGCAACGGGAAGTTAGTGGAAAAGGGCATGGTGACTTCCGGGAACGACTTAACAAAGTTACAACGATTTTTCCCACCGGGTGGGGATCTCCATTATTCCGCGCGCGATGTGCTTAGGAAACTCCAGAACATTTCTTAGCAGTGGTCTTAGTCCTGAGTCCGCGCCAAATCGGCTTGCGCACATGTCCATATATTAAAATTCTGAAACACTTTGGAAGGTCGAGTCGTTTACAATGATAGGGAGATTGGCGACCGCTCTGCCATGAGATGTACGCAAAACTACATTCGGTTTACGCGGCACGCCATGGGGCCGATCCTGGGTTTATTCCTGGCGGTTTTTTTCTTTTCTCCCTTCACACTCATTTGGGCGCAGCAGGATTCCTCCGTGCCTCTCCCTGTAAACTCAGAGCATCAAAATGATCAGGATGATTCGCGCAGTGCCGTGCATAACGACACCGCAACTTGCAGCACTTTTTTTGAAGCGGTACGTACGGCCCGGGAGGCTGTGGAAAGAGACCGCGCGCGAGATGCGGGCGCGGCTGACGCGGGAGTAGTTCCCAGCGACCTTCGACAAGATCTATTGGTTTTGCGCCAAAGTGAAGTGTCGCTCAATCAGTGCAATGCCGAAAACAATCCGTCAAAGGACGATCCGGTTCCGGGAATAGACTGCTCCGCGGAACAACTTTTGAATTTTCAAGTGAGCCATGACGGTGAACCGGTGCGGGAAATCCAGATCCTGCGTCTCCCGGGCAACGATGCTTTCTTTTTTACTTCGGGCATGACCATTGATGCCGATGGCGCGCCAAACGCGTATCACCCCGACAACACGGGCCTCGACGATTTATCCAACGCGGGCGCGCCGGGGAATTGGGAAGGCTTGGCCAAGGATGGCAATGGCGACCCCTTCGTGCAAGGCCCCGGTGATCCGTTTCCCGGCTATTTCGTTTCAGCCACCGCCCTGGCCGATAGATCCAGGCCAGTGAGTGATCCGTTGCGCTATGTTGACGCATCGAAAATTCCGTACATCGTTTTGCCGGGCGGCATGGCCCGTGAACTTGGCGCGCGGCCAGGAGATTTTGCATTTGTTCTAAACCAACGAAATGGTAAAAATTCGTTCGCGATCTTTGGCGACGTTGGGCCGTTTGATCGGATTGGCGAAGGCTCCGTGGCGCTGGCCGAAAATCTTGGGATTCGTTCCGATGCGCGCAGTGGCGGCACGCGGGGCCGTATTCAGTATCTGGTCTTCCCGGGATCGGGCAACCGACAGCCGCGCACCGTCGAGGAAATCAGCGCGGAAGGCGAAAAATTACTACAAATCTGGGGAGGCTCAGCTCGGTTAGCGGCGTGCGCGGTCGAGCCGCCCGCGCGGCCTTTAGAAAGAAT
>Ga0207024_10303_pt1 | contig 11700 bp, 9 predicted proteins | sample Alteio_BWMinCont_44_FD_153470 | JGI IMG/M metagenome (GOLD analysis project Ga0207024, IMG submission 153470) | Enriched cells from forest soil in Barre Woods Harvard Forest LTER site, Petersham, Massachusetts, United States -... | ecosystem: Environmental > Terrestrial > Soil > Temperate forest >...
GTATCAGTTGCCAAGAGAGCAAGGCAGTTTATTTTTCTCACACATTCAAGAAGGTGCTGATGATGCGCCCGATGCAGGCCCCGGGTTTCATAACCCCGACCTTTAAACTAACCAGGATCCATTATGCCAACAGATGAATACGATTTTAGCTACGCGACCCACGTGCAAGGCGATTTAAGCAAAATTAAAAAATTGCGTTATGACAATCGGGAAATTTATAAAGTCGGCGATCGGCCGATCCCTTATCCTCTCGATAGTTTTGATTTCAAGCCGGAAGCATTTCAACCGGTCAGAAAATCCAACGTGCCCGCAGTGCAAGTGGGTGATAAGCATTTGCCAGTGTGGGTATTGCATCAGCCGATTATCTTAAATTTTCGGGCCCCTGATCTCAAAGACCCACAACTTAATGCCAAAGCCACACGCATGGATGCAGAAACGAAAATACTGCTGCAAAATCAGCTGAAGTATTTCAAAGCCAATGGCAAGCAAGCGAATTTTTTCATTCATGGGTTTAATGTTCCCTTTGGCAGTTATCAAAAGCAAATTAAAGCCTTTCAATTAACGGAAACCACGGAACTAATGGGGCGCAATGGCATCAGCCTGGCACCGACAGTCAAAAGTGAAGGCATGTTAACGCCGAGCGAAAATCCCCAAGGCGATTTACCCATTCCCATGGTTAGAAAATACAATGAAAAAGCCGACCCGATTTACAACACCTCTGATAGAACAATTTATTCAGGATTATCAATATTAAAAAAGGCTTTTCCTAACATCAGTGATGAAAAGCTTTTACCCTGGGGATTTTGTGATGAAACCTGCGATGATGATAGTAGCGTCATGCATGGCAATGGCACGCACCTGTGGTTTTTACACATGGAAGATAATCTTAACCTTGCCACCAATCAATATGATCATGAAAAATACCAACATTATCTGCGTTTAGTCAATGTCGCTTGGAGAGGTGATGTGGGAGTATTGGATTACATGGGTTCAGAAGAAACCGCGAATTGGGCTGGTGCACGTTTAGCCAATGCTATCGATTATTTATTGAATGCCATGCCCGACCTTGAAATCAATATCATTGCTCATAGCATGGGCAATCGGGTGATGCTTACCGCCTTAGAAGCCTTAGGGCAAAGTCATCCTGGTAAAATCAACCATGTGTTTTCTTGGGATGCGTCCTTGCCTGATAGTGTCTTATCAAAAACAGCTGGCAGTGATAAAAGCGCGAAACAAAACTGTTATTTCCCCCATGCCATGGACGCGGTCAAAAAAATTACCGTGCTTTACAGCAATAATGACGATTTAGTGTTAAATTGGGCGTATCAAGCCGCGAATGTTGTCGATGAAGAAGCGGATAAAGCTGAGGTGGAAGCCAAGACAATTTTTACCCCTCGTGATAAGATGACGCCATTGGAGAAAGCCGAATTAGCCGCCACGTCGTTATCGGCATTGGGAAGGGAAGGGCCAGATATGACGGATGATTTTGTAATCCATATGTTTAAAAATGGCAAATTGATTCTGGGAGATATGACAAAATATTCTAAAGGTCATTCTTATATGAAAGTACCAAGTGAAGATATTAAAAAGCATGGATACAAGACATTTATTATTAACAAAACACAAGGATTAACTAAATTTGGACGTTATGATGGCAGTCAGTTTTCTGATTTTACAGCACCTGGCAATACCACGATGAGTTAATTTACATTTTATGAGGCAATATGTTGAATAAAAAAGTAGGAGTTTTTTTATTGATGCTATTAATCTCTTTACCTTTTTTTGGTAAAGCGGGTGAAATAGTAAGCCTCAGTATTTCATCAGATGGATATTATGTTTTTAGTATTGATAATGATGGCCATGGTGTATTATGGAATTTACAGAATAAAAGCAGCAAAACGATTGCTAAAAATGCCAACATATATAGTGCCTATTGGATTAAAAGTACAAATAATTTTATGTGGCAAGATGAACTTAATAATCAAGTTACTATTCAAAATATAAATGGACAGGTTATCAAAAGCTTTAATCCTGGTGTGCAAACTTACGGCAATATTATTACTTCTGATTTAACATATTATTTTGCAGCAGATGAAGACTGGAGTTTATACAGAATAAACACTATAACGAATAAAAAAACTATAGCTAAAGCTACCGCTTCAGATTTAAAGCCTTATACATTTAGTATTGATAATGAGGGTAAATATTTAGTAGGGACAGGTGATGTCGTAATTTGGGTATGGGATATTGCAAATCAAAAATTATTAAGAACTTTTAGTAAAGATGCAGGTAAAACATTTGCTGTACTTAGTCCTAATGGACAGTATGTAATAGCTGGCGATGAGGGTAGTGGAGGGCATGTATGGAAGACTAAAACAGGAGAAAAATTTATTGATTGGTTAGTAGATTTAAATAATGGGGTTTGTCAAGAAAGTGGTAAGAACGATAATTTTAAATGTGATAAAAAAGGGCTTATTCAAAAACCCAAAGATTTTCTCACTCAAGATGGCCACAATAATATCGATGCGATTTTATCGTTAAAATTTATTGATCAAACCCATTACCTGCGTTTTACTACTTATATTCCCTATGCCATTTTATACGAAGTGACTAATCCTTATCCATTGGCTTATTTTCCATTAGGCAAACACCCTTATCCTGCTGTTAATTACTATGCGCGTGACCAAGCGATTGATACTTCCTGGCAAGCGCATGTGCTTGTTGTTGGCAAAGAAGATAGTGATGGTATTTTAGTGTATCAATATGATCCGGAAAAGCAAACGCTGACCAAAGTCTGGGATGGAAGTAGTTGTTGGATGTTTTGTTAATCTATTAAATTTAGGCGTTATGATGGCAGTCAATTTCAACAAAATTAAAATGGTCAAATATTTTTGTTTATTATTAAGTTTATTCATATTTTGCTTTAAAGAAGGATATGCAACCCAAGGGATTGATATTGTCAGTGTTTCCACCGATGGCCATTATGCTTTAACGACGGATGAAAGCGAACAAGCGATATTATGGGATTTACAAGCTAAAAAGAGCCAAGTCGTGGGTAAAAATGTACATGTTTTCAGCGCTTACTTTATTCCCAATACACACGATTATTTGTGGCAAGATCAAGATAAAATAATTCATATACAAAATATTGAAGGGAAAAAAATTGATACATTTATATTGCCATTTTTTGTATTTGGTCAAGCAATGACTTCTGATCAAAAATATTATCTAGCAGGAGATATTGCGGAAGGCTTGCACCTAAGAGAAAACGGTCAATGGCAGGTTTTGATTCCAGCTGATACAGATGATGATACAGGGCAAAGTTTAGGTAATGGCTCAGAATTAATGGCAGACAAACCTTATAATATTAGTATTGATTCTGCTCAAAAAATTTTTATCGAATCTAATTTTTCAGTAAAATTATGGAACTTAACTACTGGGAAATTAATAAGAAAATATCAAGGTAATATAGGTAAAACTTTTGCAACATTAAGTCCTGATGGAAAATATATTGTGAGTGGAGATGAACAACCTCATGGATTCGTTTTGGACACAACGTCAGGAACGGCAATATTGAAGCTCTGGGATATTTGGTATGGAACGCCAACAAAGCAAGATCAATTTGGTAATAATATAGCATTCGATACAACTGGATTAATTGATGTTCCAAAAGATTTTACCCAAAAAGATGGTTTTCAAAGCTCTGCCATTCTTTCACTAAAATTTATCGATCAAACGCATTACTTACGTTTTACAACTTATGTTCCTTATGCGATTCTTTACAATATTACCGACCCCAAACCTACAAAATATTTTCCTTTAGGTACTCATCCTTGGCCTGCTGTCAATTATTATGCGCGTGATCAAGCAATCGATACTTCATGGCAAGCGCATGTGCTTGTTGTTGGCAAAGAAGATAGCGACGGTATTTTAGTCTATCAATATGATCCACAAAAACAAACGCTGACCAAAGTATGGGATGGAAGCAGTTGCTGGATGTTTTGTTGAGTCAATATAACTAATGAATAAAAATGTAGCCGTAATAAATAAAAGTGAAAGTCATGGTGTTAAAAGATCAGAATGCTAATAGTCAATCCTTTCGTCTTACAAGTTATCATCTCTTCCATGCCTTCAGTATTAGTTACTGGCTTAATGCCGGTGTTAAGTCAACCACTGGGTTTGAGCCTTGCAGGATTAGGCTTAATTTTTTTATTATTACGCAGCGGCAATATTTTTGGTAGTTTATTAGCTCCACGGATATTAGAAAAACTGGCTCCCCACAAATTAGGCACAAGTGCTGAACTCATTAATTGTGTCAGTTCATTATTAATTTTATTTTCTACTTCCGCCACCCATTTTGCCTGGCTATTTATTGTCTGTGGATTAATAAAAGGTATGCTGGCGGGCACTGTAAATGTATTGCGTTTTTCCTGGTTACGGCGCTTGCCTGATTTTCAAACTACGAGTCACTTAACGTTAATTGCCAATGCACTTTATCAAAGTGCTTATGCCATTGTCGGGGTGTTATTATTAATTGGCGCTTCATTAACGATTGCGAAAATGGTTTTAGTGGTAGATGTGTTGACCTCACTCTTTGGTGCCTATTTATTTTGGCGTTTAAAAAAGTATGGTATTACGGCATTAAATTCAGCCACCAAATTGCATTGGAATGTTTTTGCTTTATTAGTTGCAACTCCTGCCCGTCGCATTTTATTATTAACCGATATTTTTATTTGTTGTGCAATGGGCGGCACTAATATTATGTTAGTGAAATATGGCATGGAGTTTTTTGGTGTGCATCATGGTTATGCCATTGCCTTAATTTTATACGGAGTATTTTATTTTGTCGGTGGCAAACTTATTCAAATTAAAAATCATGGGAAAGCGGTTAGCTTTAATAAAAATTTAATTATGCTTGCTTTAATTATCATGATCTTGGCGTTGTTTTTAATGCCCGTCATTAAAATAGCTAGCCTTCAAATGATATTATTTGCTGTAGTATTTCTTTGTTACCCAATTGTGATTTTACAAATTAATAATGAATGGTTCAAATTAAGTGCGCCACATGAAGCTGCACAAATTTCAGCCGCCGAAACTATTTATTCACAATGTATTTGGGGTATAGGGGAGTTAGGTTATAGTTTGTTGTTGCACGATAATATGTTAAGAGCTATTTTTTTAACCATAGGATTACTGGCGGTGGTGTTTTATCCTAGGCTTTCTTGTACAAATTATGAGCAAACAGTTTAATTTTTTAACTTTTTGTACAAATAATGCTTGCGCTGCACAAAATTTGAGAGTAATCTGGCTTTGTCGCGTCAGGGAGGCCTACGAAGGAATGCCAGCAAGTAAAAAGGATTTTAGCCCAGCGTGACACTTAATTTATTTTCTCCTTCAATTACTCAAACTACTTTTTCTACGACTTTTGTTGTAGCATACAGGGCCTCAATAAGAGGCCCTTGTTTTTGTAAGCATGAGTAATGCAACCACGTACTATTAAAAACCATGTTACGCATTGCAACTTGTCAGTATCAAATAGAAGTTTTACCCAATTGGGACGCTTATCAAACAAAAATTGAAACCATCGTAAAACAAGCCCATGCACAAGGCGCACAGCTTTTGCTATTGCCGGAATATGCAGGAATTGAAGTAGCTTGTAAAGCCTATGATTCCGTCGCAGAATTATTTGCTGCTATGCAACCTGTATTACCACGTTATATAGAATTATTTCAACGCTTAGCAAAACAATATCAACTTTATATTCAACCCGGCACAACTATGCCTGAAGTTGCACCCAATCAATATGCCAATCGGGCTTATTTTTTCAGCCCATCTGGCGAAGTTGCTTATCAAGATAAATTAAAATTAGTGGAAGTGGAAAAAACTCCACCTATTTTAGTAGTAGGAAATACTCAAACGGTGTTTGATACGGCGTTAGGGAAAATTGGTATTGCCATTTGCTATGACAGTGAATTTCCTCAACTTGTTACTAATCTAACGCGGGCTGGTGCAGAATTAATTTTAGTGCCGAGTTTTACTGCTTCAATAGCAGGATATTATCGGGTTTCATTATGTTCACGCGCAAGGGCTGTTGAAAATCAATGTTATACCGTCACATCATTAGTGATTGGCGAGGTAACTTCTTTTGGCGTGGTTTTGCAAGGAATAGGATGTTCAGGCGTTTTTGGCCCAGTTGATAATACTTTCCCAGATGATGGAATTGTAAAAGAAAGCGCGTTAAATAAACTAGAAATGATAATCGCCGATATTGATTTAGCAAATGTTACAACAGTTAGACAAAAAGGTTCAACGCATAATTTCGAAGATACCGTAGCGTTACAACAGAATAATAGCGTTACATCAATTAATTTACTTAACTTTTAAACTATGGAAAACTTTAACTTTACTAAGGCTGATTTATCTAATGAAAAACAATTAGATCAAATTGCTAGCTTGTTATTAGAAACAGGTTATTACGAAAATACAGCGCAGGAGAATAAATTAAATTTAGCACCTGTCGCTTTTCATAAATTGCAAACTATTAAGCCCTATATAAATCATACTTATATTTTAATGAAAGAAAATGAAATAGTTGGATTTTTTATTGCTGGAGTGAGAGATGAGATTGAAGCGGCAGCAGAAAATATTACCAATTGGCGGAGAGATGATTCAGAATTAGTAAAATGTTTAAATAAAATTGGTGAGTTCTATATTAATGAAGGATTAGAGACTGATTTTGTACTTTATGGAATAGCAATTGATCCTAAATATCGTGGCCAAGGATTTTTTAAAATATTGTATCAACATTTAGTTAATTTAGCTAAAGCCAGCGATTGTAAGAGAATAATATTTACCGTAAGAGATTCTAACCCCGCTATAAATATATATGCTCATTATGGAGCTAAAAAATTAGGCAATATAGATTTCACTCATTATTTTAAAGATAAATTATTAAAATACGCGTTTTATCTAAACTAAGTAAAGAAAAACATAGGAGATTAATAATGAAGATCTATTCGAATAATATTGTTAATGGCTATTTTGAAGATAAATGCGGGCATCGTGGCAGCCAATTTTTAAAAGAAAAAAAGCCTAATTATTCTTTTCATTTGGGTTGGCAAGATTTGCCAAAAGAAACTAAATCATTAGCGATTGTATTTACTGATCCGGATGCTATTCCTGTATGTGGTTTTTCCTGGATTCATTGGACAGTTGCGAATGTTGATCCTAATTTAGGTGAACTACCAGAAAATGCTAGTGTGAATATGCCTTTATTACAAGGCGTTACCAGTTGGAACTCGGGAATTTTACCCAAAGAGTCGCATTTAAATAAGGAAGATGCAACGGGTTTTGGCGGTTGTGCGCCACCTGATACAGAGCATCGTTATATACTGGAAGTTTATGCATTAGATAAGAAATTAGATCTGGCACCAGGGTTTTATTTAAATGAATTGTTGAAGGCTATGGATAATCATATTTTAGATAAAAAGGTTTTATACGGGTTGTATAAAACTAAATAGTTAAAAAGAGTATGTCATGCCAGCGAAGGCTCATAGGCGTGTTAGTATCTGGAAAAATCCCGTCGTTCCCGCGAAGGCGGGAATCTAGCATTAAATAACTTTCTTCATTATTGCTGTTAATCACATTAATTTCAATAATCTGATTATAATAGCTTAAAAAATGCTATTTTATCTGGATTCCCGCCTTCGCGGGAACGACGGCTGTGGCAGCCGGACATTAGTGTGCCTACGCGGGAACGACAGTAGAGTGTTTCTTTAAATTGACGTCTATATATCTACACAGCCACAACAGTTTCTACATCATGCTTTTCTTTGAGTTCTTCAATGAGTAAATCTAAGTTATTAAAATAAACTGGGGTGATGTTATGTTTACCGATTTCAATGAGAAATTTAGGGTCGGCTAATTTGTGGTAAATAAATAATTGTTTAACATCACCTAGTAAACATATATCAGCAAGTAAGTTATTTTGATTAGTGTATATTAATACTAAAGGGTCATTGGAAAATGATTGTATTTGTTCTCGGTTACAATTTAATGATGGGAGTAAAATAATATTTTTTGGAATAGTGGTTAAAGTTTTTAAAGGTATTTTTAAGGCAAAAAATTTAGGAATTAAATAAATATTATGTTTAATACAAAAGTTTTGTATAGCTTCTTCGCCAAAACGGCTGGTCACTAAAAATACGCGGCTCATGGTTGGTTTAACGGCTAAAATATCATTCACCAAATCTAAACCAGTATAACTTTTACCAGAAAATTCATAGTCGACTAAATAGGTGCAAACTTCATTATGATTTTTTTCTAATTCTTTGTTTAAATCTTCGCGGCTATTACAATAGGATAAATTAATATGGGAATTGAATACTTTAAAACGTTCTTGCCAAACGTGCCAAACCGAGATGCTATCATCCACACAAATTACTTTAGAGCCTGATAATAAAGATAATTCATTTACAAACCAATGGGGTGGTTGTTGCGCTGGTAAGGTAAGGTAAACTTGAGTGCCTTGGCCTAATTCAGAACGCAATTCGATGCTGCCATTAAATTGCTCAAGAGTTTCTTTGGCATGCACTAAACCTAAACCAGAACCCGTTTTTTTGGTGGTAAAGCCACGGGTAAATAGTGAGTCAATGATATCTTTGCCAATACCTGCACCATTGTCAGCAATGACTATAATAACTTTTGAATTTTCAGTAACAAGCGTTAAATTAACCACGCCAGTTTTATCGCTGATAGCTTCACAAGCGTTATTTATAATATTTGTGACTACACGCTTTATTTCTGAGGGGATAGCATCAACGAATAAGCTATAATTTTCAGCGCTAAAATTTTGCTCTATTTCAATGTCTTGATTAGAAAAAGCAGCACGACGTTCTGACACCACATGTTCTAATAAAGTGGCAATTTGAGTGACGGATTTCACTTTTGGAAAGGCATCTTTTTCTAAGTTGTTGGTGATATCCCGAATTTGATTAATAGCATCGCGTAACACAATACGTTTTGAATCGCTGATTTCAGGTAATTTTTGTTCCACTAAAATTTGTAAGGAAGCTAACGGTGAGCGAATGTCATGCGCAACTTGGCTGGAAATTTTCCCTAAATGAATTAAAGCATGGCTGCGTTCATATTCTTTTGCTTGTTCAATGAGGGCTAAAATTTTAGCTTTTAAGTCTTTAAATTCTATGGGTAAATTTCGTGGCTTTTTCTTGGCTTCATTTGCAGGATTAGAAATCATATCAAGCAATTGGTTAATGGGAGCTAAGAATAATTTTTCAGGGATTTTTTTAGCTAGTGGATAGAGGAAATAAAAAATGATTAATAAAGAAACCAATAACAGAGCTAAACGAAAGATGAGGTTATGCAATAATGTTTTTGCTGCAGTAAACGATCCTGTAATTTTAAATGAACCAAACTGATAACCAGCAATATCCGCAAGGCGATAATTGTAGCTCCATGCAAAAGGTGGTTGCCAGGCAAGATCACTGTCCAAATTATTATTAGGATTCCAGCTCACTTTAAATTCAGGATTAGAGCGATTAAAGGCATCTAGCTTAACAGCGATAGCGGTGGGATTGTTGATCATTAATTGACTAATCGTAAAATCTTCTAAGGGTTTTATCGATTCATTAATCGTAGATCGTAATTGTTTGATGCTAATGACGCCATCATAAATTGTTAAGCCCATGATAATGAAAATTAACAATGCCGAACAAATCAAAATACGATTGCTGATGGCACGTTTGATTTGATCAGAAAGCGAAAATTCCTGTCTATTAAAAGCCAAAACAATTCTCCGTTTTATTGTAGTGTAGCAAAATCAATTTCTTTATGACCTTTCAGTTGGTAAACTTTTAATTGCATTAATCTAAACCAATTAGGATTATGTTTCAATGCTTGTTGATAACTCCATAGGATTGCTTGTTTAGTATCGAGATTTTTAGGTGCAGGATACTGTTTGAGAGCAGTTACAAATGACATCACAGTTTGATAGGTTACAAAGCTAATCGCATCAGTAGGTTCGGTGTGATAAACTTTTATAAAATTTTTTGTGAAAGTTTTATAAGGTTTGCTATTCGTGTCAACGAATAAACTATCGAGACGGAATGCGGTATAAGGATTTTTAGTATCATTGGTATTTTCCAATAAAGTTCTGCTTTTCCAGTTATCAACCGTAGTAATAAAAGTCAATTTATTAGGGGCTAGGTAATCAGCAATTTTATTCATCATACCAATCTGGATGTTATAGCTACCAGGGATGGCGAAAAATAAAATAATTGTTCCTGATGTGTATCCTTTCATTAAGGTTTTTGGATCCAAGGTATCTGCTTCATCACTTAAAAAAAGATTTTGCGTGACTGTGAGAGTTGGATTTTGATTTTTATAAAATGACATAAATAAGTTGCTTACATCAACGCTTTCTTTACTGTCAGCTCCTACTACCATTAGTAAATTTCGATTAGGAAATTGTGTGCTAATAAATTTAACCAGTTTCTGGATAGTATATAAATCAGGTACTCCTAAACTGTAAAAGTTAGAAGGTAATTGAGTCAATTGTATATCAGTCGCCGAAATTGATAAGACTAATTGATCGGTAAAAAAAGAATTTGCCATTAGAGATGCATTTGAACTGTATAATCCCATAATAGCATCCGGACCCCAAGCTTTAACATTCGGTACCTGTTGAGTTAATTCAAGCAAATTATTCCCATAGAAAAAAGTTTTATTTGTGATATTAATACCTTGGGTTTTAGCAACAGCAATGGCGGTTTTGACCCCTTGCATATAAGCATCGCGTAAATCTTGCGATAGCAAAGGATTTGATGCATCGGTCTCGGGATTATCCAATATCGCCAATTTAATATTTTTAGTAGCACTGGTTGCAAAACTTGGTAATGAAGGAACAATTAATATTAAAATTAGCAGGAAGGTTGATATTTTTTTCATGATGTCGCGACTCCTTTTCTAGTTTTGCCAAGTAAGTATGACAAGAAAATAATAAATGAATATGCTAAATACACTATAACATAAGCTAAATGAACATCTTTAAAAACTAACTCTTGCAGAATAGCACTAACTACGGGACAAAGGCTAACAATAATAGAGTATTGCTCTGAGCTGATTTTCTCTAAGCCTTTTTGCTGGAAAAATAGTGGGATAATTAAGCTTAGTGCAGCCAATAAAAGTAAATGTGAAAAATTATTTACGGTAGAATACTGAATAAAACTGCCGTGAGGTAAAATAACGAACGTAACGATAATCGTTAAATAAAAGCGGACAGCTAAGATTTGTGTGGGCGTTAAATGCATGCGTTTAGTGATAGCTTGGCTTTGTTTAAAATAGAGAAATGTAACCGCGCCTCCAATTAACCCAAGTAATATACCTATTAAAGTTGTTTTTGTTGAGAAATAATAAAATTCGCTTCCAATAACAATAATAAGTAATAGCAAAATACATAAACCAAAATACAGTTTAATACGGTTTTTTTCAAAATCTTTTAGAGCTAATGACATAAATCCCAGCATCCCTACGAAGGCAAAATAAAGAAAATTATACAATGCAGCACCGATTAAGCCAGGTCCTATCATGGAGCAATTCCACATCACTAAAATAGTGACCATGACGCCAAACCATAACCTTTTTTCTTTCCAGCAAGCGCTATACATTTTTTTTAGTGAATGA
>Ga0207024_10304_pt1 | contig 11660 bp, 9 predicted proteins | sample Alteio_BWMinCont_44_FD_153470 | JGI IMG/M metagenome (GOLD analysis project Ga0207024, IMG submission 153470) | Enriched cells from forest soil in Barre Woods Harvard Forest LTER site, Petersham, Massachusetts, United States -... | ecosystem: Environmental > Terrestrial > Soil > Temperate forest >...
ATAAACTTGCTGTTCCGGTAGATGCGATAAGAACTGCCACAACAGCAACACCGGCAACAAGTCCTGCTACAGTGACCGAAATTGATAGCGCGAAAGCTGTAGATCAACTTTTAGCACTTACCGCCAATTCGCAGTCAGCGCGAAACATCGCTGTCGCCAAGCTGAGGGCAATAGCCGACGCCATGCCTGAGGGAGCTGAAAAAGATGCAGCTCAAGAGATGCTTGCCAATAAACCAGGGGATCTCTTTGATCCCGCTGGTAAATTGAAAAACCAAGTAAAAACAGGAACAGGTGGGAAAATCGGGTTACAGGCTGCATTTACATCGTCCACCAGGGCGTTCGAAGTAGATGACGGCACCAAAAAAGTTGTTGTTTTTGGCCAGTTGGAAGCCCCTCTCCCCGCTACCCCACCCGGTGCACAGGGTAAAATCAAAGTTGCGGCGGCGATTGATGAAGCGGATTTAAAAAACCCCGATGCAGTGGTAAAAAAACTGAAATTGCCTGCAAACGCGAATGATCCCAAATTTTCTCTTGATGTCGCAACGGGACCGGGTGGCAAACTGGAAGCAGGCACCTCTGAGCTTAGTGAAGCGGCCAGGGAGATAGATAACCCCACCATAATAAGAACTCTGGGGCCGCCCAAAGGTATTATGCAGAAAATGATGAGCCCTTCCACCATGGTTGGCGGGTTGATCGCTGCTGTTGTAGGATTCTTCTTAGGCGGGCCGCTCGGCGCGATTATCGGTTTCTTAATCGGCGCTGTGGGCGGAAACTTTCTTGCCGGCAACAATCCACTTAAAGACACTGAAAGAACCTTCATCCCTCCCAACACTACGAAACAAGGGGTAACCCGTGATGATGGCTCAAGCCCGGAAATGACCATAGAGCTCGTTGGCACGGGTGGCAGACCCAGCATCATCAAGGGCCAGGCGAATGCTGATGGTACTAAGTTTGTGGTAACCGAGAAACTTGTGGGAAACCTGAATCCCCCCAGCCGCCCTGGAGGCAGAGCCACGGTTACTTTTGCGCCAGATCCCACGTTCACTGGACCGGTAGAAGTGGGCGTTACGAATGGACAGATCGATGTGACCGAATTATATAAAGCTATTGGTGAAAAGCGGCCCTCCGCACCGATAACGCCGACAAAGCTAACAGCGGCAGGAAGGGTGCCAGGACCAGCAGCAGCACCACCCGGCCCCGGAGCAGTACCGCCCAAACCGGGAGCAGTACCGCCACCGGCAGCGCCGGCCAGTATAGAACTAGCATCAGCATCTGTAAAACCTGGACCAGGACCAATAGTCGCGAGCTCTGCAAGACCGCGTGCCGGTGCCGAAACCTATTTTATCGAAGCAAAAACCAATGATTCAGAGGCCAAGAAATACGAAATAACAGTTGAGCCATCCCCCACTGATCCCAGAGCAATGATAATCACCAACATCACCGATGCCACCAATCCAGCAAACAAAATTCTGAAGGAATTTGCAGATCCTCCGAGTATGGATATCACATCCCCTAGCAGGAATAAAAGGGAAGCGATGAGGCAAACGATTTCAGGCCGTTTAAATACCATGGACCCTATTTTAATCGGTTTACTAGCAAATACGACCGCGAGTGGGGTTGCGCCCGCACCGACCGCTATTCCTGCGCCCGCAAAGCCGGAGATGAAACCGGGATTGGAAGCAGCAATGAAGCAATATGCAAAATTTAGCAGCATTACATTCCAAGATGGCGAGATGCATGCTGACAAAGCTGATGAAGCCGTTCTTGACTTTAAAAACATAATAGAGGCAGGTGCGTTAAAAATTGATGCTGATCAGGATAAAATTGCAGCTCGATTAGAACCCGCCGCGAAAGAGATGAGAGAGCTGATAGCAGATGCTCAAAAAAATCCAGCTAAAATGGCTGAAGATATTCAAAAAGTTTTGGTTATAAAGGGTACAATAGATGATATGCTGTTAGATAGCAGCAAACCTGGCGCTGAGAAAAACAGACTGGATAGACTGGCCCATGAACATGTTACTAATCCTGGCGTTGCCGGTCATAAACCTGACAAAACGCCAGTGCTTCCAACTCCGGCTGGGGTTAGTAAGATCAGTCTTTGATAATTGGCCTGCACCTATTGCGGAGTTCCTATTCCGGTATACTATCTGCCTGAATCAGAAACTGTTCAGGACGGCAATAGCAGGATGATCAAGATACCGGCAATCATTGTATCAACACTCATGGCCTCAGCTATTGTGCTGGCATTAATGACAACCCCACAGGAAGTTTTCGCCGCTCCGCCCCCGGTTGCCAACCTTATCGCCGCCTATCCCGATCAATTCCGCCGTATCGAAAATAATGAACTGGTGTGGAGTGACGGCACGCGTATGGCAATTTCCGATAGTCATGATGATAAGAGTTTTGATGACCGGCTTGATCATCCTGCGATCAGCGATATGTTTTCTATTCCTTACCGGCGCGGGCCTGCGTCTGGCGCACTTGCTTTTAATGAGGACCCGGGGCGCATCCGTTATGAACCTTTGTTTATGAAGATGTATGGCGACTGCACCAAAGGAGAAGTAGAGGCGCATTTGCGAAAAGTACCATGGCCAACGCCAGAGGGCATGGGTTCCGTATTGTTTACAACAGTCAATCATGCCGCGGACCAGCTTGAGGCGGTGATAAATGAACTCCAGAAATTACCGAAGGAATACACCCGCTATTTTATCCCTGACAATGGAACGTATATGTGCCGGATGATTGCTGGCACGAACCGGCGCAGTATGCACGCCTATGGGGCGGCCATTGATATCAATAAGGCGTTTGGCGATTACTGGCGGCTGGAAAAGTCGGGAACATCGCCATTACATTACCGGAATCGTATTCCCTTTGAGATTGTAGATATTTTTGAGCGACACGGCTTTATCTGGGGTGGCAAATGGTACCATTACGATACGCTGCATTTTGAATACCGACCCGAATTGTTACAGCACCAGTAAGGAGGAATGCGCTCTGCATCTAAGTTACTGAAAAATAAATAGATGGTGGAGGCGACAGGAATCGAACCTGCGACATCTTGAATGCAAATCAAGTGCTCTACCAACTGAGCTACGCCCCCATGATGGCTATATGATCATCTCAGACGCCATAAATCAGGGGGTGAAGTTAGTCGCCAGCCTGATTTAGTCAAGCACTATTTATATCCCATTAAATCCCTCACTCCACCAGGATATCCACCTTTATACATACAGGCGCAATGCAAAACTCGATCCCGCTATCATGGCTTCGCCACCATTTTATCTCTTCTTCATCATTCCTGGCTACGCCGCCGCCAAATGACAGGCCGGTCACATTTTACCTCTATGAGCCTATGGAACCTGTGAAAATTCCATTGAATAGCAAGATTCTATGCAACTCATGCCACACATTAGATGTAATTTCCCGTTCAGGCTCCAGAATTGTCACCTTGCAAAGCACTCTCACGCACCCTGCCTTTTAGCTTGCGCATTAAATTGCTCGCCCACGAAGAAGCATCATCGCGATCCGGTCGTTGATGATGGGTCCAATGCCCTGTGCTGTCATTGCCACGACAGAGAATCGCATTTCCTCCCCACGCCGCGGTAAGAGGCGTTACGCTGGGCGGACAAAACCGCATGGTATAACCGCAACGGCGCCTATCCGACGTATTCGGAGCCGACCCATGCACGAGCAGGTCCGAATGAATGCTGAATTGTCCTGCGTGCATTTCTATCCATTCCGGTTCACCAAATATATCGGGCTGGTCGGTCTTTTTATCCAGCACAACATCGCCAGTCGCTTTGCTCCATTTAAGATGCCCTTTCTTGTGCGTACCGGGGATAAACTGCATGCACGAATTTTCCCGGTCACAATCATCAACCGCCAGCCACACGGAAACCGTCCGCGATGGGCTAAGCGACCAATAAGACACGTCCTGATGGAATGGTACGGACTTGGGGTCGTGAGCCGTTTTGCAGAAAATGTGCGACGACCAGCAGATGATGTCCGGACCGATAATATCCTGGACCACATCAAGGATATACGTGTTCATAGCCAGATCATACAAGCCAGGGCAGCGCGTATGGGAGCCGAGGAGTGCGTAGCTGTCGGTTTCACCTTCTGCCTTCAAAAGCTCAAAGAGATGGTCGAAATAAGCCCGCGTAGACTCCACTTCTTTGCCAGAGAGCAGTGTCAGGGGAAAATAATAGCCGCGCTCGTTGAAGCTATCAATTTGCGCCGCAGTCAGCGTCTTAGCGCTTTCCCTTGCGACAGGCAAAAAACTAAGATTGCAATTTTCCTGAACTTGGGAAGACGTCATTATTTCAGGTTCCTCATGCTTAAGGGCAACAATAGCCTTATTTGCCAAAGCATGCAACTGGCAGCCTAATGAGCAAGCGCAGAATGTTGCTGTGTCCACTGGTGGGCTAGGCCCTGCGCTTTAACGATCTGCTGCTGAGTCATGGTTTCTTCTACCTGGTCCAGTAACTTAGCCGCCGCCTGCTTATCCTGAGCCGAGGCAAGGCTGAACCACATATAAGCCAGAACCGGGTCTTTCGGCACGCCGTCGCCATTATAAAACGCCGCGCCGAGGCTGAGTTCCACATCGATACCGCCCTGTTCAGCGGCTTTTTGCCACCATCTTACCGCTTCTACCGCATCTTTCTTCACCCCCATCCCGTTATGGTAGGCGGTACCGAGGTTATTCTGCGCATCGGCATCGCCCTGATCGGCTGCTTTGCGCCACCATTTCACCGCTTTCTCATCATTTTTTGCTATACCTTTGCCTTCACTAAGCGCGTTCCCCACAAGTAACTGCGCCATAGGATTTCCCTGATCTGCCGCTTTCAGCCACCATTTTACCGCTTCCACGTCATCTTGTTTTACGCCATTGCCTAAATGGCAGGCCGTCCCCAGGCTCAGTTCAGCCCTTGAATCGCCATGCTTAGCGGCGCTTTGCAGTTTTGATAATTCACTATCTTCTGCCTTCTGGCGCGCCTGAGCCAAAGGAGCATAAAAAAGTGCGGCAACAAGGGCAAGCACAAGGCCGCGCATGATCATGGACGGGAATATTTTGGGTATCACTTCTGACTTCAGCATGGATTTTCATACCATTACCTTATATAAAGGGCTACTACGATCATAGATAAAATAAGGAATACCCCATGCGCTATTTTATCCTTCTGCTGGCACTCCTGCCCATGGTCAGTTGCTCGTCCCCCGAAGAAAGGGCTGAGCGCGAGGCACAAACGGAAATTGCCGCATGCACAAAAGCGGGATATCAGCCGGACACACCGGCATTCGACAATTGCAGGCTTCAGGTTAAAGCGCAGGCAGACCAGCGGGCGGCAGACAGGGTAGCGGCTGGCCAGCAGTTACAGCCAAATCTCCCGGGATTAGGCCCAACAGGTTATTCCATACCGCTACGGTAATTAATTGCGGCCGCCACGCGTTCCATAACCGGCCGCCACTCCATAGACTGTTCCTGCCGTTCTACCTTCACGCTGCGGTACCATAACGTGTCATGATCGCCTTCCAGTAACGGCCAGCGGAAATCGCAGCCTTTAGGTAGCAGTAATGTCGTAGGAACCCCAAGCGCACCGGCCAGATGCGCGTTGGAATTATCAATGGTAATCACTTCGTCCATGCAGGCAGTCAGGGCGGCCAACCCTTCCGTATCGGCAATGGAATCAAACGCAGGGTCGGTAATGATAGTGCAACCGTTTTCGGCACAGAAACGCTCGATCACCTGCGGCTCGACGTGATGCTGAAGGGAAATGAAATGGCAACCGGGCGTAGCCAGTACGGGCAACCATTGTTCCAGCGGAATATTGCGCACGCTGCCGCTTTGACTATTAGAAGTATACCATGAAATGCCGATTCGCCGCCCCTGCCCCAGATGTTGCAGTGCATCCCGGGTTGCGTCCACACGCTGTGGGTCGGCACTCAGGCAATGCCCCTGATGCTTCGCGGGCACAAATGATGGCAGGCCATACACCAGCAGGTCGCCCATCGGCGCGGCATAATCGAATACGCCACGTGCTAATGCCAGCTCATACTCCCGACGCATGGGCTCAATGTCGATCTGCAAACCTGTTTGTTCCACCAGTGCAGCCAATTTAGGGAAAGTATCAAGTATGAGCGGAGAAAGGGAATTGGTCACGACATCTTCCAGTGATTCCACGGCAATATTTGGAAATGACCGGGCGAACAGGGACATCATCTTCGGGAACATGCCAAGCGTGATCCGCTTCGGCTCCTGCGCCAGCAGATGGGGCAGGAACGTAGCGTACATAATCACATCACCGAATCCTTGCTCCACCCACAGGTACAGATGCTTGCCTCCCAAGGATTCGCCTCGCCAGCGGGGCGTCGGCAGTTGCCTCCAGTCAAACCCATCTTTACCTTCGCGTGCTGCAAACCGCGCCTCATACAGGTCGCGACCTTCATGGAAGCAGGTTTCCATCATGCGAAGCTGCGCTAACGCCAGTTGCGCGAAAGCAAAGTCCGGTTTCTGCGCCAACGCACGTTCATAACAGAATTTCGCCTGCGAAAAATCACCCATGAGTTGAGCGTTATGACCTTCTTGATGCAATTCTTCCCATTTTTCCGGCCATTTTTCCATGAAACTTAAAACTGGGGCGCTTCCGGCGTTAAACGTTTACGCAGGCCTATCAGCTGGTGTCCCTTCAGGAATTCTTTCAGTTCTACAAATTCCGTATAACCATGCTTTACATAAAAATCCGGCGCTTCAAAATCCTGCGTCCATACATAGACAGAATGCGCGCCCAGCCTGACCGCTTCCTTCTCCACCTTATCCAGTAATATATCACCTACGCCCTGCCCACGGTAGCCTTCTTCTACCCAGATCAGATCAAGGGAAAACCAGCCGGGATAAACAACGCCGCAGGCCGCGCCAACCATCCCCTTATCACCCCATTCCACAATAGTAACGGATTGACTGGTGCGTTTGCCCCACCTGTCCCCCGTCACGTTATGGATGTGGGCGCGCAATACAATATAGAACTCGGCCGCCTGGGTGTCGTATAAGTAATTACAATTCGTAACCGGATTTGTCATTGAGCTGCTCCTCGGGATGCGTTGGGATTATTCTGCCCCAATCTCTTATACCCCCTGACAATCAAATCGTTCAAGAAAGAAAACAGCTGAATGCTGGCTGTCAGATCCGCAGATTATTTTTTATAAGTAACCTCATTTGTATCAGAAGCCTTAATATCAGGAATCTTAGGCTCAGGAGCCTTGCCATTAGAATTCGCCCTGCTGTTAGGATGTGAATCGGCATACTGTATGGCTGCATGAAGTTCCTGCATCGCATCATCAATGTTTTTCAGTGCCTGACCTCGGTAGCCGCCAAAACCACTACCTGCATTTTTCAGTTCTTTTCTGCTTGATTCCAGATCGTGTATTGCCTGTTCAATCTCTGGGTGGGATACCTTCTTTTCATCAGCATACGCTGGCATGGCAATGCCAATAACAAAAGCGGAAGCAGCAATATAAATAAGTGCTTTGTTCATGTGTAACCCTATAACAATTGCACATGCGTTTTATCATGGACGACCTTGCTGTCAAGTTCACAACCCAAAGGGTCAGCCGACTGCGCTGAAACTCACTGGCAGCCTCAACCGGATTTCATCCCCGGTCTCTTGATGCGTTTGGGTCTCTTGATGTCCTATCAACAAAATTTTCTGCTTCGTTTCCCCAATCACTGAGATTAGCAGGAATCATGTTAAGCTGATTAGTGCCAATGGCCGCTTGAATATCGCTGTTAAGCTCCAAGGCGCGCGCAGCAGCCTGGCCATACTCGGCGGGAATAATTATATTCATCTGCCTGCCCTCCTTTTTATTAACAAAGGATTCTTTCACTTCGTCCACTGGAATGTTATCAGCTCTAAGCCTATCAAACATTTTCTTTCTGTACCCACTAAATGCAGAGTCTGCATTGGCTTCATCCAAAGCTCTACCAATAGTAATATGCAAAGTATTATCAGGATGTACGATTACAGAAGTCATCACTACCAAATTGGAAAATCCCCAAAATCCATCAAGGTCTGATAAGTCTTTGGTAAAAATTCCACTGCTGCGGTTAAAAGTTAAAGGCTCATCCGCCTCCTGAACGATTGGTATAGGTTCATTAAATGAAGTACTCACGCGATCCCAGTTGGGCTGTTCTGCCGGGGCTGGACATAAACCCTGCTCAGAAAGCCATTGCTGTGCCACATTGCCAATTAAACTCAGCTGCGTCTCATCGAGCGGTCCCCAATCCTGATTGTTTTTAGTGGAGGCATGATTGCATCCTTCTAAAAACACTGTGTCGGCATTATAGCCATCATTATAGTGAGGACATATTTTTGATTTATTTTCTCCAGACAACTTTTTTAGCATTTGAGAATTTGCCGGATGAATCCTCGTATCACTTGTGCCATGCATCACCAATACCTTGGTTTTATCATAATTTATTTTAGTTTTATCAATGGCCTTTTTGGTTTCAAAACGGTTATGAAGCCATAAATCGGCATTAAAGCCTGGAAACTGCCTGTGCGCCTGATCTACCAGCGAAGTATTCGGCGCCCAGCAAATCACCGCCGGAACCGTCAGCGATTCGCGTCCTTCTTTAATCTTAGGATCGTCAATTTTCTCTGTTTGGCTTTTGTATTCTGCAAGCGGGTTAGCGGAAGGCAAGCCACTTTCGCTCTTTAATTCCTGTAGAAATGCTGCAAACTTATCAGGCTTATTCCGATGTATTTTGTTGATGGCCTTCAGCAAATCTGAAGCAATGTCCTTATCATCAGGGATAACATCTATACCAAGCGCATTGCGGAGAGCGCTGCATGCTTCCAGTTTTTGATCATCGTTTAATTCTAAAGCTATGAATTTGCATAACTCATCCACCTGAAACTTAAATAAGTCATCCTTTTCATGCATGATAGGGAGTTGACCAGTGAGCGCTTTATATTTCACTGTGTCCGGGTCTTCCCCTTTCTCCAGAAGCAACGCTCCTTTGAGGGCCATGCAACTGCCCATCGATTCACCAAATACAATAACCTTTTTCATTGGGTCTTGTTCCAGCCCCATTTCAGGAGGAGGCTTCCTTTCAGCCCTTTCCGACATGCGATTGGTGATTTTTTTGCGCTCACGCTCGTGGATGCGCGACTTCTGCAGACCACTGATCTCCGCCCCCTTAGCTTGCGCCTCGCGCTCACTATATGTCATGCCGCGCTCTGTGAGCGCAGCGCTCAGCGATTTATTATCATCATCATAGGGAAGAACTCCATTATGATTCAATACATAGAGAACCATGGCCCGCACGGTTTCGACGCATAACTCTTCTGTCGGTTCTATGGCAGGAAATGGCTGACCACCCAAAGTGATCGTACCACGAGGCAGCTGCTTGTTGCTTTTCATCCCGGGATATGCCGCTATAATCACGCCAAAGCCGCGCTTGGCAAACATATCGAGTTGTGCCTGGCGATCATACAACGTGCCCAGTGCGCCGTGACAATAAACAATCGTCGGGAATCCGGACCCCTCTTTTGGCGCGTGATACCAGGCTGTTGTCTGCTCACCTGTTTCCAGATGCAGATCAATAACCCTGAAATTTTGCAGCCAGTATTTATGCGGATGCCTGAGTGACCCGTTTATTTCCAGATTTGGCGCATCAGACTCCGGACGAAAATAAGGCTGAAATATCTGACACCCTTCAATCCCCAAAAATTCCATCAGTAATGTTGCCAACGGATTATTGGGATTGAATGCAGTTTTAAAATCCCTTCTTTTTATAGCTTCCCAGGCCTTTGGTGCATATTTTATTGCCTGGGCTACCTCTGCCTTGAATCCCTCCCAAAGTCTTTTGAGTTTCCGCCAATCACTTAGCTCGTCCCAATCCGGTGGGCATACATCAGCAGGCTCCAGCCCGGATTTTGGCTCAGGTGTATCCCCGGCTAACAGGGCTTCATTATCAGTCATTTTCAATAATCTGCAGCACTGGCTTGTATCATTCTCTCATTGCTATACACCCATGGCCACAGTGACAAAATACATGGTTTAATACTCATTAAGATATCAAATGACAGATAAAGAATAAACTTAATTCCGCCAACACCAGCCATGCACTGCGCCATAATCCGTTAAGCTATTGTGCTAACGGACTAAAAAACATAATATTCTATTAAATACAATATATTGACAATTACGTTAAAGCTATCTTAATAGACAATCTCTCAGATCGTTTAGTGGGTTTTTGAAACTATCGTGCCCTGCCAGCACCTGCGGCATTGATATCGGAAGCGTTTACCTTATCAAGCGCCGCCATGTCTGCAATATTGGGGCGTCTGCTGATTTTACTCGCAAAACCTGCCGCAGGCTCGCTACCTCCATTCGCTAAACCAGCAGCCAATTGTTCCGTATAGTTTTTAGCCAGTTCCCTTTCCTGTTGCGCTTCATTGAATAAGGCGGCCGCGATGGATTTTACCTGTGCGATTTTACGGGACTCTTCTGCGGCCTGTTTTACCACATTGCGCATCGGCAAATGTCCCGCTACCAACCCACCTATGGCACTTGCCCCAATGATGGCAAGTTGTGGCAATATAGACATCGTACCAAATGTCAGGAAAGCAGCCAGAGCCCCTGCAGCTATGCCGCCTACGACTACGGCTGCAGCATACATCCGGTTATGATTGGTGAGTGACTTTTGGGTAGGGATAAGCTCAGTTTTTATAATCTGGTCAACCTGGCCAAACATTGCATTGGTTTTTTCATCCGCTGCCTGACGCGCTCTGAGCAATTCATCATAGGCACCCGTTTTAGAAACCTTATCATCGACTTCCGGAGCATCCTTGTGCTGTATACCTTTTACCTTTACAAGAAAACTTGCTGTCTGGCCTGCTACCTCAGCACTCGGATACTGTTTTGGGAATGTAACGTTCACCATTCTCTCTTCGCCGGTTTTTGCACCAACCAATTGTGCCTCGAACCCCGGAATAAATTGTCCGCTTCCCAACTCCAGATTAAAATCACTGCCGGTGCCACCCTGAAAAGCGACGCCATTGATCATACCCTTAAAATCGATGGTAACGACATCCCCAAGTTTTGCCTTGGCGGCCTCTTCGTTGCCCGGTTGCGATATTTGCTCTGTTGCCATAAATCTAAACTCACTCCTGATGATACATTAGCATAATCATTTTAAATGATATATGAATTTTTGGTTACAATATAGATGTGGGCAGGGAGAATGATTCCAAGCCTAATATGATGAAATATAACCAAATATTTTCATGCGCATTTGTCGCCCATGCTGTTTACCGGCTTATTTGATATTGATTCAGGACTCAGTTGTATAGTATCTAACGTATCCAGTACTATTAGTGGTCACTAATACTTACAACGATACGGGAAATGAATAAATATGCAAAATTTCCATGAGCGGTTTGACAGGGAAGAAGCCATCGCTATTTCTTCTGATCGCAGTTTCTGCATCGTCTTTGCGGTATTTTTTGCAGCATTAGGGGCTTACAAATTATATCATGGTAACCCTCTTGGGAATTGTTGGCTTGGATGTGCATTTTTTGCCCTTGCCATTGCGTTATTTAAGCCTGCTCTTGCTGCACCACTTAACCGTGCATGGGCACATCTGGGTACTCAGCTTG
>Ga0207024_10279_pt2 | contig 11652 bp, 8 predicted proteins | sample Alteio_BWMinCont_44_FD_153470 | JGI IMG/M metagenome (GOLD analysis project Ga0207024, IMG submission 153470) | Enriched cells from forest soil in Barre Woods Harvard Forest LTER site, Petersham, Massachusetts, United States -... | ecosystem: Environmental > Terrestrial > Soil > Temperate forest >...
TCCCTGCAACCTAAATAGATGTCGTCGCATCCATCCACATCAATACCTCCCCAATTCTCATAAGGCTAATGATTAAATGATAAAGCCATTAATAACCTCGACAAAGGTAGGCAATAGTTACCTTATCAATTGCACAAACCCGTCCTTTTTATAAGAGTTCTGTTGGCAGGTAGCATCGATGATATAATAATATACACCATCGGAAGCTTTTCCTCCTCCTTCAGTAGTTCCGGTCCAGTATTGTCCTGGGTCTGTACTATGGAACATTTCCTTGCCCCAACGGTCATATATCGTCATTGACCATGCACTCATGTTCAGGGTCCGGATGTAAAACAAACCATTCAATCCCAAAGGTCCGGGATTATTAGGGGTGATCACATTGGGTATCCTTACATCAAAACAAGGTACATCGATATCTACCAACAATACCTGCTCTCCCTGGCATCCGTTGCTGTCGGTTCCTATTACGGTATAGCTTGTCGATACAGGGGCTATCACTCTCACGGAGTCGCATAAGGGTGGATTAATACAGGTGATGCTTCCCTTATCAGGACTTTCTTGCCATAGATATGTTTTAGAATTACCATTGGCTACCAATATGGTGGTATCTGCCAGGTTAGTTAGTATCTGGCTGCAACAAGCATTCAATACAGGTACATTGGGTATGGCAGTGGTGGTAGCAGAACCGATACATCCATTAGATGCATATACTGTATAGGTGGTTGTACTGTCTGGTCCCGGGTCAATGGTGATGCTGGTTCCGGTTTGTCCCGTATTCCATGTATAATTAAACGGTTGGAAGGTTCCTTGTGCCGATGCTGTGAGGGTGATAGGTTGTCCCGCACAGAATATTGCCACAGGATTAGCTTTAGCGCTTGGTGGAATTCTTAAATATACGCTATCCACAATGGTAACAGCGCATCCCAAACTATTATAAGCTGTTACACTTACCAATGAATCGGCATTGATGGCTCCTGTGGTAATAGTGGTAGTGGTCTTTCCATTATCCCACAAATATTTAGTTGGATTGGTAGCACTGCTTACACTCAAGGTATCGTGTTTGCCAAAACATCTCCAGTTAGATCCGCTGATGATAGGCTTAGGCAGGGGTACCACTACTACCTGCATCACTGTTTGCACACTGTCGCATAATCCATAAACCGTGGCTGTATAGGTGGTCGTCACGGTATCATTCACCGTAATGGTTGCCGTGGTAGCTCCGTTGTTCCATCTATATCCGTTTACTTTTCCACCCAGTCCGGTAGCGGTTATGATGGTGCTCTGGCGCGGGCACACCGTATCATGTATGGCTGCAACGATTGCTGTTATTTTGGGTGTTATCTTGATGGATTGAAGAGCTGAGTCTTTACAGGTAGGACCATAGGCATACAAGGTATAGGTGGTATTTTTTTGAGGTTTTACCCAGATGTTGGTAGTGGTGCTTCCTGTGTTCCACTTATATTTTAATCCACCGCTGGCACTTAATAATATACTGTCTCCCTGGCATACCGAATCAGACGATGCCTTTATTTTGGCAGCCGGTGAAACTACATGGATGACAATGGAAGTATCTTTCGAACAAAAGCCATTATAGGCTGTAACCGTAACGGTAGTGGTGGTGATGGCTTTATATTTTATGCTGGAGGTAGTGGCTCCGTTACTCCACTTATAGGTAGATCCTCCTTTTGCAATCAGGGTATCTGTATAACCTGAACATACCGAATCTTTTCCTGTTAAAGTTGGGGTAGGGGCAGGATACACTTTAATAAGGTTTGTTACCACATCCGTGCACCCATTAGAATCGGTACCGGTAATAGTATATGTTGTAGTGACGGTTGGTGTTGCAATCGGGTTAGCGCAGTTATTGCAACTTAAGCCCAGGGGTGGCGCCCACGTGTATGTTTTGGCACCTGAAGCATTTAAGTGTAATGATGAACCAAGGCATACGCTGTCAAACGGAGGGATTACACTAACCACAGGCCCTGTAGGATTAATTAGGGTAACTAAAACAAAGGCCTTGCACCCCGTATTATCTGTTATAACGCAAGTATAGGTTCCGGCAACAAGTCCGGTATCTTCTTGGGTAGTTTCTCCATTACTCCAGCTATACGTATAAGGTGCTGCACCCCCGGTAGGATAGGCAGTTATATTACCCCTGAATAAGACACATCCGGGATTAGTATCTTTCACCGGTGCGTTATATCCATTCTTTCCATTTATAATAACAATAGCCGAGTCGTGACGGGGTGGGCAGGAACCATCTGTTACATAAACGGTATAAATACCCGCACACATACCGGAATCGGTTTGGCTCGTATTTCCATTACTCCATTTAAAGGTAAAGGGTGTTACACCGCAATTTATAGTTACAGTGGCTTTCCCATCGCATGCAGAACAGGAACTAGGGGCGCCTTTCGCAGAAGAAATAAGATTGGGTGGGTTAGGCACAGTAACTGCACACACAAAACTATCGCCGGCAGCATATAGCAAATTATTTTGTCCTAATACTAAGGCATACACAGTGTTCGGCATAACAATACTTCCTTTTTGGGTAAGAGAGCCGTCATAATACTTTATAGAATCCCTGCAACCTAAATAGATGTCGTCGCATCCATCCACATCAATACCTCCCCAATACGTTTCAACGTTAGAATTAGATACAGCAATACTATCATTCAGAGTGCCTGTGTTTTTAGCATATTGTTTCAATGATGCACCATCGTACAAATAAAGCCAGGTGGGGCTCGCAGCTGCTCCATTCATGGCTCCTGAAGCATAGCTTTGGTTTGCAACATATTTGGCAACATTTGATTCAGCGAGATCAAAATGATCGGGTTTGATATAAGTGGCGGGATTAAGTTTGGGTAAGGGTAGTTGGGCAAATACATTACCCGCAGTTTGAACAGTGGCCATATAACAATATAATCCGGAAGGATCTACACAAACCATTGCAACATCATGGTCAGAAAGCTGGGTATGAAGCCAATCTACCCCTATTATGCTTACCAGATTAGTGTCGAGCATACAAGCCTGGTTTGTATCCGTTGTTCCGCCTGCGCCTATGATAATATTATCGTAACAGGGATTGTAAACAGCTCTCCACATTTCGTTTATAGAAGGGTTACCTACATAGGTTGCCTGTAAATTACCATACGTGTTAACTTTTAATACCTGGGCAGAATCAAGCCAGAAACCGCTTGTAACGTAAGAAGTGCCTGTTTTTCTATCCGTTGCAAAAGCGCCATAATAGTAAGAATTGAAATGGAATGCACTGACAGTAAATGTCCATTGTTTCGTACCCACCTTATTGAATTTTGATAATTGAAATGGCATTTGTCCGCCATAGGCATATACATTCCCAAAATAATCATAACATATATCGTAAGCCCGATCATAATTTGCAAAATTCGGATTGGTAATCCAGGGGTCGATCACAATGGTTTTGTTCTTATCATAATTGCCATTTATACGGAATGATTCTACGTTTCCGGCTACTTGGTATAAAACATTGATGCTTCCCATATCTCCGCTATATCCGCCAACAGGGGAATGTTCTGTAAACTTTCCTAAAGAGCTCGTGAAAGTTATATCCCCATTTTGCAATAGTTTTAGTTTAACTGCATCGGGATATTTCAACAATATTTTAGAAATGTCAGCTCCCGGATGTACAATGAGGGAATACTTTATTCCGTTTTTCCCTACAATAAATTCGTAAACCGCATCGACTCCCGGATAAAGGTTTTTATAAACAAGTTGATTAAATGCATAGGCTTTTATGGTATTTTTTCGCCCTGCTCCGTATGTATAATAATCGTTGTGTATACCTTCTGGTGTTATGGCAGCTAAAGCATTGGCACCTTCCCAGCTACTATTCAAATAGTGCACTATTGCTTTGGCTTGATTATCTTTATCATCATCTTTTACAGTTTCATGCTTTTTAGGCATTTCAACATAGCGATAGGTAACGCCATGTGAAGTAAAGTAGGCCCACACGCCACCTAATTGAACGCCATATAATATCTTCTCATTTCCCGGAATGGCTCCATCAAATTGTCCGTTATTTTCTATAAAAACCTGGTGGTTGAATGGTGCTGTTTTCCATTTTATCTGCGCATTTCCGGCAGGGGCACTTTGAGTTTTTTTGGTAAGAGTTTGTGAATAACCTGGAGTGTTCGTAAATAAAATAAATGCGCAAAATAGAGTAATTATTTTTTTCATTTGGTAGTTTTTCTTAAGAGGGCTTGGTATGTTAATTAACTGGTGTTCAAAAATATTATTACTTATTAGCTATATTAATTATAAAGATACTATCTTATTAATTGGATAAATCCATCCTTTTTATAGGTTGTACTCTGGCAAGTAGCAGTTAGCACATAATAGTACACCCCGTCGGACGCTTTTGCTCCACTTTCAGTAGTACCGCTCCAGTATTGAACAGGATTGGTGCTATTATACATTTCCTTACCCCATCTATCATATATGGTGAGCGACCATGCGTCAATATTTTCAGTCCTGATATAAAATACATTATTCAGTCCTAATGGCCCGGCATTGTCAGGAGTAAATACGTTAGGGAATTTCACATCCAGGCAAGGTATGTCAATATTAACAAGCAAAACCTGTTCGGCCTGACATCCATTGCTGTCTGTTCCCACAACGGTGTATGAAGTAGTGACCGGAGTTATTACTCTTACCGAATCACAGGAAGGATCAAGACAAGTTATTGTTCCTTTAGCAGGATTTTCGGTCCACTTATAGTTTTTAGAATTTCCTCCTGCTACCAATATGGTAGTATCGTTATCTATCAATAATGTTTGGCTGCAACAGGCATTTAAATGAGGATTGGTAGGGGTTAGAGTAGCAGTAGCTGTTTTTGTACAACCATTAGAAACGATTACCGTATATGTGGTTGTACTGTCGGGGCCCGGATTAATGGTGATACTTGAACCCGTTTGTCCGGTACTCCAGGTATAGGTGAAAGGGGCGCCCGTTCCTGTTGCTGTTGCCATTAAGGTGATTGGTTGTCCGGCGCAAAAAATATCCCTCTCGAAGTTAATAATTGGAATCGGTGGGGCCCTTAATTGAACTGTATCGTAAACTGTAACAGAGCAACCTAACCTATTATAGGCTGTTACATATACAATGGAATCTGCGTTGATGACACCTGTATTAATCGACGTGTTGGTTGACCCATTATACCATACATATTTGGTAGGGTTTGTAGAACTACTTACTACCAGATTTGCCTTCGTACCTTTACAAGCCCAAGGCTTTCCACCTATAACAGGTTTAGGCAAGGGTACTATTACTACTTTTATAGTCTTTCTCACGCTGTCGCATATTCCGTACGCAGTTGCAGTGTAGGTTGTGGTGGCAGTGTCGTGTACTGTAATAGTGGAAGTAGTTGCTCCATTACTCCATCTATATAAGGCCTGTCCCCCTTTTACCGTAGCTGTCAATATTGTGGGTGACAGCGGACAAACGGTATCGTTAATCACTGTCAGGGTATCCGTTATTTTTGGAATTACATTAATCTTAATTTTAGCCGAGTCTTTACATTGGCTGGTAAAAGTATGCAGTGTATAAGTAGTGGTAACTAATGGATTAATGTGTAAAGTAGGGCTTGCTGAATTACCGGGAGTCCATAGGTATTTGGTGCCACCGATACCGCTTAGGGTTAAAGAATCGCCGGGACAAACGCTGTCCCTGGTTGATTTGATTACGGCATAAGCGCTGTCTGTTTTTGGTATTTTTAAAATAACTTTATCAACCGGACAGCCCTCGCGCCCGGTTATAGTGCAGGTATACGTGCCGGGAAGTACATTGTGTATTGAATCGAGAGTTACCCCATTATTCCACAGATAGGTAACGCCGGTATCATTACCACTTACCGTTACTTGTGCTGAACCACTATCCGATCCGCAGGCGGCAGGGGTAACTTTAGAAGTATAGGATAAAGAAACAGGAGTACAGGTGAGGCATTTGGACTGGAAATACAAGCCATAAATGAACATGGCATAACAGTCGCCACCCAGTGTTATGGAAACAGTGGAAGTATCTTGACCTGCAATCACATTTGTATTTACCGGGGTTGATTGAAAAAACAATGAAGGAAAGGTTGCCGTTGTTCCATTTTCAGTTAAACTAAAATTAGCCTCTGCATTGTTCTGGATATCGGCAAAATCAGCAAATGCGGTTGCATATGTACTGTTTCCGCAAGCCTTGAATCCGGTATCAGTATACAATTCGCTGCCGCCTTCCTTCGTATATTGACCATCGGACAGAATAAAAGTACCGGTATAGGTAACCGTATTTTCCTGGTAAATAATGATGATTGAAATACCATCCACTTCATAGCCTTCATCTGTAAAACCGTTATAATCTACGGTGTACACACCATTGCCGGCTATGGCCGAAGTAATATCGGCCCTCCACGTGCCTGTACTTTGATCGCTCCAGCATTTAGGTCCGTCTGAACCTATCAGGATTGGGGTGAAGTTGTTTTTTACCTTTGCAGGATTGGTTACCGTAGCTTTGATTATATAATTAGAAGGGGATGAAGTTTCGCACGAAACCTCGCAATAGAGATAAGCTTTCAATACATTGATGCAACCATTGGGTAATCCTGTAACTGTATCAGGTGCAGGAAAACCACAACCCAATGTAGGTGAAAACCTGGTTTGGGTATTTTGAATGGCCTGCACAAAATTAAGTCCGCATAAGGTAGTATCAAATGATATACCCAAAGTCTTGCTTCCGTTAGGAGTTTTATGGGCTACAGGGCTATGATGAAGGTTTCTCCCATCGTGGCAGTCGGTGCATTGAGAGGATACTCTAAAAGCAAATAAGGTAAGTATGATAAAGAGAGTAATTTTTTTCATTCAAATTGGTTACATATTAATATTCGATACTCATCACATATGGGCACTCCTACAAAATTAGTTAAAAAGTCAACATCCCTATTTCTTATTACGATAGATTGTCCCGATAGGTTGGGTCGTGCCTGAAAATTTATCTACTGTACGAGTAACTTCCCTTCATCTACAAGATTCCCAGATTGGTTTAACAGGCGATATAAATAAACCCCTGCCGGCTGGGTGGATATATCAATAGAATATGATTGATAATCAATAACTGATGGCTGATATGTGGAGGAATAAATCCTTTTACCCATTACGTTATATATCTCCAAATATTTTACGTCCGGTGAGTTAGTAACTTGAATAGTAAATTTTCCGTTGCTTGGATTAGGATAAACATCCATACCAGGCATTTTATTAGCCAGTGAATTTAGACCGAGACTTATGCCTCCCCAGGCAGCAATATCAGATGCAGCTATATTTCCTGCATGTGTAAATTCTCCGCCCGCATAAATGGCAGAATCCATAACAGCAAAAGCATCTACAATGTTATCAACCCCCCGGGTGCTTACGGTGTCCCAAACGGTGCCGTTCCAGGTGGCAATATTATTAACCGTCAGGCTTCCTGATTTATTGAAGAGACCACCCACATATAGCTGCCCATTAAAAACACAAAAAGCGCTCACCCCGCTTCCGGTAATTACACCGGTGAGCCCTGAACCTGCAGTTGCCCATTTTGTTCCATTCCAGGTTGCAATGTAATGCGCTGTATTTCCTCCGGCAGTGGTAAATGAGCCTCCGGCATATAACGAACCATTGTAAGTAGTCAATGCAAAAATAGGTTCATTGGTACCTGTGCCCACGGCGTTCCATTGTGTGCCATCCCAATATGCTATGTTATTTACGGATTGTCCGCCTGCCGAACTGAATTGACCTGCTGCATAAAGTTTTCCGTTGTATACGGCAAGTGCATATACACTATCGTTTATACCGGAGGCAACAGAATCCCATTTGGCGCCATCCCAGCAGGCTATATTGAATGCCTTTATATTTCCTGCATGGCAAAATGCGCCTGCAACATATAGTTTCCCATTATAAACAGCCATAGCATCGGCCCAGCCAAGGCCGCCGCCACATTCTCTAAGTCCTCTGCCTAGTGTATCCCAATGTGTGCCATCCCAAACAGCTATATCATTTGCTGCCAACTTATCAGCTGCATAAAATCCTCCGCCGGCATATAGTTTGCCATTGTATACACACATCGTTTCTACATTATTGATGCCGCCGGTAAGGCCCGAACCAACGCTGTCCCAGTTCCAGCCGCTCCAGCGCGCTATGTTGCGGGCTGTGATATTACCTGCCTGGTTGAACCACCCACCTACATATAATTCGCCATTGTAAGTAGCCTCTGTAAGTATTCCATATTCGCCGGTAACACCCGCATCTAAAGGGTGCCACCAGAATTGGCCATAGCCAGTGACCGCGAAGAAATAAATAAAAATAAAAGGAAATAAAACTTTTTTATTCAGTCGGGTAGCATATTTATTTTCCATATACCTTCATTATTAAGTGGTAATAGTTTCGTAAATATACAATTCTTCCTTGTTGGCGATATAGTTTTTACAAACCTATTTTGCAGGTTTACACTTGCGATAAAGCTGCCTGGTTTGAAATTTTATAGAGTAAGCGTGCTCCTACATTGGCATCCCACTCATCTGCTCCGGGAGCAACTTCATTAATATCGAACGATATTATTTTTTTACCGGCCTCCACTACCTGCTCAATCAGGTAAAGGGCTTGTTGAAACTCTAATCCTCCGGGCACCGGTGTTCCTGTATTGGGGCACAACTTCGGGTCTAATCCATCTATATCAAAACTGATATAAATATTTTGAGGAAGTTGTTCTATTATTTTGCTGGCAATTTGCTGCCATGTGTAACCCTCGTACATTTTTTCCTTCATTGATTTATCGGAAAACAACCGGATTCTTCCTTTCGAATCTTCAATTACTTTTTTTTCACCCTCCGAAAAATCACGAATACCTACCTGCACAAGCTTTTCCATATTCTTAATCTTGAGTGCATTGAACATAATGGAGGCGTGAGAGAAGGTGAATCCTTCATAGGCATTTCGTAAATCGCAATGAGCATCAATATGCAGTATTCCAAAGGAATCATATTGTTCAGAAACCGCTTGCATTAGGCCTAAAGGTGTACTATGGTCTCCACCAATTAATGCTACTATTTTATTCTTTTTAAGAAATGTAAGAGATCGTTGTTTAATCCATTTCCGTAATTCATCACATTTTTTATTTATATCATTCCGTATGGCCTCCATTGGTTTTGTTTCTGCCTTTCCATCTACAAAGGCATTAATATACCGCTCTGCATTTTTCCGCAATGCTGAATTTGTTTTCTCAACTTCTTTAGGATATGTATCCATGGCTATTCCTATTTTCCAGGCATTGGGAATATGTTCGTCAAATAAATCTACCTGGCATGATGCATTCAGAATGGCTTTGGGCCCCTTTGAAGCTCCGGTGCGGTAAGAAACTGTTGCATCCCATGGAACAGGAAGGGCAACTATTTTTGCATTACCGGTAGTATAAGGTAGTCCAAATAAAGAACCTGCCGCAGCAGGTGCATCCGGATCAAAGGTAGGAGTGGTTTTCTTATTCATGTATGGGTTATTGAGTTGACAAAAATAAAAAAGTCCCTCCGAAGAAGGACTTTTTTATTCTTTTAAAAAAAGCGAATTACTTCACTTTGCTTGCAAGTTCAGCACCAGCTTTGAATTTTACTACTTTCTTGGCAGCAATTTTAATAGCTTTTCCGGTTTGTGGATTGCGTCCATTACGGGCAGCTCTTTTTGCTACTGAGAAAGAACCGAAACCTACGAGAGCGATTCTGTCGCCTTTCTTGAGGGCTTTGGTTGCTGAGGTGATGAATCCATCTACTGCTCTTGCAGCATCAGCTTTGGTGATTTTCGCCTCACCAGAAATGGCATCAATTAATTCTGCTTTGTTCATTTTGTATAAATTTTATTGGTTAATACATTGCGAATATAGAATATAATCTCAATATACACGCATGTTTCGGGGTGAAAATATCGTTAAATTGTTGATAAATGGGGTGTTTTGTTAATAACTCACCCCAAAAAGGGCGTTTTATAAGGCTTTTTTCAGGGGTTTTAGCTAGACCACCTTCCAGCCTTCCCCTTCCAGTCGGAAGCCTCTCAGAAAGTCAGCAGCAGGCATGGTTTTCTTTCCTTCCAGTTGGAGTTCCTTAATTTCTATGGCCGCATCTTTGCATCCTATATATATATATGTATTGTCTTTTACCTGCAATTCTCCGGTTGATAAAGTAATGTTGGTGTTGATCGCTGAATCGTATATTTTCATCACCAGCTTTTTGCCATCCTTATTTACTATCTCTGTCCATGCGGCAGGATAGGGGCTTAGTCCTCTTATAAAGTTATGGACTTGTTCTGCAGGTTTATTCCAGTCAATATGACAGTATTCCCTAAAAATTTTGGGTGCAGGTTTTAGGTCTTCTTTTGGAAAATATTTTTGAGGTAAAGTTGCGACTGGCATTAAATCGAAGCTATCAATCGTTTCAACTAAAAGTGTCGAACCTATTACCATAAGTTTATCATGTAATGTCCCGGCATTGTCATTTTCTTCGATGGGAATAGTCTTCCTATGTATTACATTTCCCATATCAATATGTTCATTTATAAAGAATGTGGTAACCCCTGTTTCCTTCTCTCCATTTATTATGGCCCAATTAATAGGTGCTGCTCCCCTATATTGAGGCAACAAAGAAGCATGAAGATTAATTGTACCCATTTTAGGAAGCTTCCAAACCACTTCAGGCAACATTCGGAAAGCAACTACCACTATTAAATCGGGATTTAGCTTTTTCAGTTCATTAATAAATTCTTCGTTCTTTAACTTCTCCGGTTGTAAAACAGGCAGATTATTTCGTAATGCATATTGCTTCACCGCCGATTGTTGCAGCTTCAACCCACGACTGGCAGGACGGTCGGGTGCGGTAACTACTGCAAGTACTTTATGACGACTTTTGACCAAGGCATCAAGGCTTGCCACCGCGAATTCGGGTGTGCCCATAAATACGATAGAAAGACCTTCGCTCATTTTTTAGTATTCCTGATTATTGCTTCTAATTTTTGATTTTCTCTTTCCCAACTATAATTCTCCACCACAAAGTTATGGCCATTCAAGCCAATAGTGTGGGCTTTATTCTCATCAGATAAAAGTTCACTAATATGTATGGCGTATTCTTCTGGCGTATCGGCAATTAAAATGCTTTCTCCATTCTTAGCACGCAACGCATTATTGGCAAGTGTAGAGGTTATGCATGGAATTTTTAATGCCATTGCTTCCAGTAATTTATTTTGCAAGCCGATGCTCATAAACATAGGTGCAACAAGCATTTTAGCTTTAGCAAAATTTATACGGACATCTTCCACCCACCCACTGATAGTAACATGGGCAGAGGCAAGCGCCCGCACTTTAGCAGAAGGATTAGCTCCTGAAATCAATATTTTTACATCTGGGTTTTTCTTTAAAACAATGGGAAGAATTGCACGCACCAGGTATTCGGCACTTTCGATATTGGGCGTATAACTCATGTTTCCGTTAAATATAATATCGTATTCTTTAGTATGCTCAACAGGTTTAAAAAAATTGGCATCAACTCCATTTGGAATAACCGCTATTTTGCTGTTTTCGGGATGTGGAATCAAATCTCTATCCTGCTGGGAGATAATA
>Ga0207024_10305_pt1 | contig 11622 bp, 8 predicted proteins | sample Alteio_BWMinCont_44_FD_153470 | JGI IMG/M metagenome (GOLD analysis project Ga0207024, IMG submission 153470) | Enriched cells from forest soil in Barre Woods Harvard Forest LTER site, Petersham, Massachusetts, United States -... | ecosystem: Environmental > Terrestrial > Soil > Temperate forest >...
ATGTTTCGCGTAAGCTCCGACCCAGCCCAATACATCGTGCAGTGAGAGAGTAACGCCTGAGACAAAAGCTCGACTACTGATCCGAGGGACAGTATTTGGACATGTCCATCATCCGCTAGCGGGGACTAGCAGAAAGGCGGGGTTTCCATCGCGAATCTCAAAATAGACCTGCACCTACGCCTTGATTTCAGGCCCAGTATACTCGCTAAGTTAAAGATTTCAAACCCTTTGAATTATTTGCTGGCGGGGACATCTACCCCGTGACAGTCCATGCAGGCCTTCGGGGTGGGCTTGTAAAATAGGACCTGTTTACCCTGGACTTCGCGTTCCAAACTGTGACATTGCGGACATCCGACCTTTTCGTGGCCCCCGGTTAGAGGAAACTGCGTCCGTTTGTCGTGATCGAAAGTAGAGGGGGTCCAGCGCTGCACCACGTGGCAATCCGCGCAGGGAGTTACTCCATTCTTGGCGGCGAATTGTCCTCCATGAATATCTCCGTGACATGCATCACAATTCTTTGGCGTTCCCTTAAACTGGATCTCGTGCGTGCCCGGCAGCGTCTTGTGGCAATCGCCGCAGGCAACCACTCGATGCGCCCCCTCCAAATCGAATTTTGTCTTGGAGTGGTCGAACCCTTTTACATCAATCCATGTGCGTACGTTGTGGCAAGCCTCGCAACCCAGCGGCGTTCCATCCGCGCGCTTGGCCGCCATGCGGTCCTTGAATTCGCCTTTGTGCACATCGGTATGGCATGCCGTGCAAGTGCGGTCCTCGAAATGGAACGGCAGGATTTTATCGGTGCGCCCCGCCATGCCAATCTTGTGGCATTCCGCGCAGGAAACGGCGGCATGGGCTCCGGTCAAGGGGAAGCGTGAGTTCTTGTGTTTCGCCACCGTATAGGTGGAGCGGTGGAAATCCTTCACCGTGTGGCAGTCTTCGCAGCGGTTATTATTATAAGTAGCCGTATTGAACTGATTATCATGCGCATCCTTATGACAATCCAAGCAGGCCGCGAATTTAACTTTGTAGATCGTGTCCTTGCCCGCCGGCGTATGGCACTTCTCGCATTTTACGGCGGCGTGTTTTCCGTCCAACGGATATTTGGAAGTGGCATGTTCTTTTACACCGAATAGCGTGGGCTTCCAGTCCTTGCCGGTCACGGTGTGGCATTCCGCGCAGTCGCCCTTGCTGGCTCGGGCCTGGAACTGGCCCTTATGAGGATCGGGGGTGTGGCAATTCATGCACTGATCGAATTTGATGGGCGTCTTGAAATCGCCTTTGGCATGGCAATCCGTGCAACCCACCTTCAAATGCATTCCTTCTAGAGGATACTTGGTTTTGGAATGGTCAAATTGGGCCGATAGATTGTTGATAATCTTCCATCCGCTCGTCGTGTGACAGGATTCGCACGTACCCTTGAACGCGCCCTTGTGCGGATCGGTGTGGCAGGCGGTGCAGGTGTCAAACTTCATTCCGGCATACTTTACGGTTTTTTCCGGACCGGTAGGGAAATGGCACTTGGCGCATTCCACTTTAGCGTGCAATCCAGTCAGCGGATATTTCGTCTTGGAATGGTCAAACTGGTTCGCCTGTTTCCAGTCAATGATGTTGTGGCAACTCGTGCAATCCGGGCCGAGCTGCCCTTTGTGCACGTCTTCGTGGCAATTGACGCACTCTTTTCCCATTCCCTGGAAGGATTTATTGAGATCTTTTTTCTTAATCAGCGCGCGCACGGCGGGAATCATATGCGCGGCCGTGTGGCATTTCTCGCAGGCCACGGCGGCGTGCTTATCCACTAGCGGGTATCCCGTCTGCTTGTGATCAAATTGCTTCTGCGACGGCTCCCAATGAATCAGCGTGAAGTCCTCGCCGTTGTGCTCGAGATGGCAGCGAACGCAATCCCTGCCGTTCGGATTGCTCATTCCGATTTGCCAGTGATACCCCTGTTTGGTGGAAAGGTCCCGGGCAATTTCTTTGTGACATTCCAAACATTTGAAGGTCGGCTCTTTGGTTCCGAACTGATGGCACGAGTTGCATTGCGTAGCGCCGTTCAGGGATTCGTGAGCTTTAGTCAGCGGTCCGGGAGAAATTTGAGCGTGCGCATTCGCGGATGACAGCAGAAGCCCCGCAAAAATCGCGATTACAAAAACAACCAGGCGCAGAAGACCCATACCACGGCCGACGTTATTTCGCGGGTCTGATCTGCTGTTGTACAACTATTCCTCCGGCCACGATCCAACTAAGAGCCAATACCCAGAACGCTCATGGCCCCCTCACTCCACGTTACCATTGGATGAGCCTGGCCCTTCCACAAGCTTACTAGCGTGTGCCCATATTGAAAAACTGTACCGGAGTGCAGGACGAGGGTGTCCGTGGGGTGGGGGATTGGCGCGGAGTCCGAACCATATTCGCTTTGTGGGGTGAGCAAGCTCTAAGCCTGATTTGTCACAAGGTATGGAATGAATGCCGGGTCGGCAATCGCGCGTATGGCGATATAGATCGGGGTGTGGTGGCGCCGGCGTCGCGCCGGCGCCACAAAACTCGCAATGTCGCTGCTGGAATTCAGGTTAACGATGCAGTCCCGGTTTCCAACGCACGTCTTCTTTGCCATTGTCATTCAAAAATCGCCCCAGAACAAATAGAAGATCCGACAAGCGATTCACGTATTGGATCAAGCTGGGATTTACCGATTCATTGGATGCCATCCGCACGATATCTCTTTCCGCGCGCCTTGTGACCGTTCGTGCATGGTGCAGATGCGCGGATGCAGCACTGCCGCCGGGCAGCACAAAGCTGTCGAGTGGAGCCAAGCCGGCATTGAAATGATCAATCATGTTTTCCAGCCAGGTGACCTGCTCCTGGGTCACACGCAGCAAATGCGTAGCCGCGGATTCTTTTTCAGGCAGGCACAAATCGGCGCCCACATCGAACAGGTCATTCTGAATGTGGTTCAATACGTGGAGCACTTCGTGTTCTTTCACGTGCAACGCCGCAATCCCAATCGCGGAGTTGGCTTCATCCACGCTCCCCATCGCAGTCACGCGGGGATGGAATTTTGGCAGCCGCGAGCCCTCGCCCAGCGAAGTTTTGCCATCGTCCCCGGTGCGCGTATAAATCTTATCTAGTTTCATTGGCGTTCTCTGCTTTCCTGAATAAGCCTTGATTTTTTTTCACTTTTTGAGCGAAGATCAATTGTTTGAGGAATTAAGATTTCAGTCATTCGTCAATTCCTGCGGAATGAATTCGAGATTGAATATCAAAAAGGCAACTTTCTTACCGATGGGCAACCGAACGGTCAATCGCAATCATCCCACCCAATAGCCCTTCCATAACATAGGCTGTCGAAATAAACGCTCAATGACAAACAATGACAAATCCTATCCTAAATCTACAGGCAGGAGATGGAAAATGAAAACCCTACTCGGATTATTTCTGGCAGTTGCATTAATTTCAGTCCCTGCGGCCGCGCAAAACAAAGGCGGCGGAGGAGGCTCGGTCCGCGGAGTTGGCGGCGGCCATGTTCCCTCCCACGGCCCGGCTCCACACCCTGGGCCTGCCCCCCAACATCAGGAAGCTCCGCAAATGCGCGATAATCAACAACAGCACGACGCCCCCAAGCAGCAGTCACACGCCCGCTCCTACAGTGATCAGAAGGGACATCCCGAAGCGCCACACGTTCACTCCAGAGGCGACCGCTGGGTTGGACATGACACCGGGCGCGACGATGCCAATTACCATCTGGATCATCCATGGGAACACGGCCGGTTTACTGGGGGCTTTGGCAGGGGACACGTGTTCCGCATTGAAGGCGGAGGCCCCGGCCGTTTTTGGTTTGGCGGGTTTTATTTCTCGGTGGCTCAATATGATTTCGGCTACTGCGATGATTGGGCTTGGGGAACCGATCAAATTGTGATTTACGAGGATCCCGATCACGACGGCTGGTACTTGGCCTACAACGTTCGTTTGGGAACCTACGTTCATGTCATGTATACGGGAAACAATTAGCGAGGCGGCGCTTCATCGCGCACGTTTGCAAAACGGACGAAAGGCAAAGGCCGAGCCGGGCGCTCGGCCTTTGCCTTTCATAGAGGCCTCCTATTGAGCCCAATCGTGGTGTGGCTAATTAAACTCGCAAGTCTTGACGAAACGCTGCATTCGCAATACCTTGTCGGCATATGAGCGCGATCACACTGAAGGTCAATGGCAGCACGCACACACTGGATCTTGATCCCACAACGCCGCTACTTTATGCGCTGAGCGACGACTTGCAACTGCGCGGCCCGAAATTCGGCTGCGGACTGGGCCAATGTGGGGCCTGCACGGTCCTTGTGAAAGGGCAGGCCGTACGCTCCTGCATCACTCCGGTCGAGTCCATGCAAGGCGTGGAAATCACCACTCTCGAAGGCCTGGGAACTCCGGAAAAACCGCACCCCATTCAAAAAGCATTCATCGAAGAGCAAGCTGCGCAATGCGGTTTTTGTCTGAACGGCGTGATCCTGACCGCCAAAGCGTTCCTCGACAAAAATCCCAAGGCGACCGAAAAAGATATACAGCAGGGAATGTCGCGTGTGCTTTGCCGCTGCTTCACGCACACGCGTATTCTCCGCGCCATCAGCCGCGCGAAGCAGGAGATGGCGCGATGAAAACTCCATCTCAAGAAATAAAGAATCGGACTCTAACTTTCGACGCGCAGGACGCTTTGCATCGCGCGGGATTTTCGCGGCGCTCGTTTATGCAGGGCAGCGGCGCGCTGATCGTCAGCTTCAGCATGGCGGGAATTTTGACGCCGATCGAGATGCGTGCCCAATTCGGAGGGGCGGATGCTGCGCCGGATTCTCCCCCGGCCAATCAGGTGGATTCCTGGATCGCCATCGGCTCCGACGGCATCGTGACCGCCTACACCGGAAAAGAAGAACTCGGCCAGGGCATGTCCACCGCGCAAATCCAGTTGGTCGCGGAAGAACTTTGCGTTCCGATTCATCGCGTCAACCTGGTGGTTGCCGACACTTCTCTAACCCCTGATCAAGGCGTCACCTCGGGCAGCCAATCGCATCCCGCAAATTTCAACCGCAATAATCTAGCGGGGGCCGGAGCCACGGCGCGCCAGGCTCTTCTGCAAATGGCTTCGATGAAACTGAATTTGCCGGTCGAGCAGCTTACGGCTGTGGATGGCGAGATTCGCTCGAAGAGCGACGCCACGAAAAAAATCGGTTACGGCGAATTGGTGGCAGGAAATAAGTTCAACCTCAAAGTGGATCCTGCTGCCAGTCGCAAACCTGCTAGCGAGTGGACCGTTCTCGGCCAGCCGATTCCCCGGCCCGATATGCCGGAGATGGCCACGGGGCGATTCGAGTACGTGCACAATGTCCACGTTCCCGGAATGTTGCACGGCCGCGTGGTGCGTCCAAATGCGGTTGGCGCCACCGTCGCGAGTGTTGACGAAAGTTCGGTGGCCGGAATGCCCGGCCTGGTAAAAGTGGTGGTCAGAAAGAATTTTGTCGGCGTCGTTGCCGAGAAACCGTGGCAGGCAATTCAAATTGCCGACAAATTAAAAGTCACCTGGACTCCGGGTCCAGGTCTGCCCAAGCAGGAAACATTTTACGATTACCTTCGCAATCAAAAGCCGACCCGCGACACCATGTTTGTGAACTCGAAAGACGTGGACCAGAAACTCGCGGATTCTCCCACGGTCCTCAAGGCCACCTACTATCATCCATACCAAATGCATGGCTCGGTTGGCAGTTCCTGTGCCGTCGCGGATGTACAAGGCGATAAAGCCACCGTATGGTCGCCGACGCAGGGCGTCTGGCATCAGCGCGGTTCGTTATCCATGCTGCTGGGATTGAAAGCTGTAAATATTCGCGTGATTTACCGCCGAGGATCGGGCTGCTATGGAATCAACGGCGCCGATGCAGTTACGTTTGATGCAGCCATCCTTTCGCAGTCGGTTGGCAAGCCGGTGCGCGTGCAATTGGCGCGCAAAGATGAAATGGCCTGGGAAAATTACGGATTCGCATTTGTGATGGATGAACGCGCAGGCCTTGATGCGCAGGGGAATATTACCGCGTGGGATCACGAAGCGTGGTCTCCTGTGCTCGGAGGTCGCCCTGGTTACAACAGGCCCGGCAACGTAATTACCGGGTTGCTGGCGGGATTTGATCCCGAGGAATTCAGAGCGAGAGCTTTGGCCCCCGAGCCGACCGCGTACAATAATAATGGTAACGCTGTGCCGTCCTATATGGCAGGCCAGGTTAACGGCGCCGCCAAAGGCACCGGCACCATCAAGTCGGAACGCTCCCTGATCCACAATACAAAATCTTATTTTTGGACGGGTCCTTTGCGTTCGCCGCAACGTTTGCAAAATACGTTTGCCCATGAAAGTTTCATGGACGAACTTGCCGCGAAAGCGCAGGCCGATCCTGTTGCCTTCCGCTTGCGCCACTTGAGCAGTTCCCGGTTGAGCGACGCCGTGAAGGCAGCCGCGAAGGCCGCGAATTGGGATACCAGGCCCTCTCCAAGTCCGCGCGCAAAGAAAACCGGAGTAGTTACCGGCCGGGGAATTTCCTGCGTTGCCTACGAAGGCGACAACGGTTACGCCGCGCTGATCGCCGAAGTGGAAGTAGACACCGCGACAGGAAAAGTTAACGTGAAACGCATCGTCGTCTGCAACGACGCCGGCCCGATTTCCAATCCCGACGGACTCCGCAATCAGTGTGAAGGCGGCGCGCTGCAAGGCATGAGCCGCGCGCTTGGCGAAGAGGTTACCTGGGACGACCAGAATGTGACTTCGATTGATTGGACCACGTATCACAGCCTGCCGCTGGGATTCGCTGTTCCCAAGGTGGAAGTCGTTTTACTCAATCGTCCCGACGAAGAAGCTACGGGAGCGGGTGAAACCGCCATCACCACGGTAGCGGCAGCCATCGGCAACGCCATTTTCGACGCCACCGGCGTGCGCATCCGCCAGATTCCATTTACACCGGAACGCGTGAAGGCCGCGCTGGCGACGTAACGGTTAGCAAAAAATATTTTTGCACGTCATTCCGAACAGAATGTTTGTAGGTTGTGGCTCACAGGCTGCTGAAAAATTCAAATTCCTTGTGGGTCGCCGCTTCACAGGCTGCGGAAAAGGTCCGGAATCTTTGTGGGTCACGGCTTCAGCCGCGACATTTGGTTCTTCCTCTGAAGGGGTTTTAACCCCTGACGTTTTTTACAAGGAGCAATCATGCGGTTAGCGTATAAAGCCCTAATCTTTGCCGGGCTAGTTTTGTCTAGTGTTCCCTTCGCGGATAGCGCCACCATCTCCGGCACTGTAAAAGGTCCGGACGGCAAGCCGTTCAAAGGCGCGTTCGTCGAGGCGCAAAATCTCGATTCCAGAATCACGGTCAATGTGCTCTCCGACGCGCAGGGCCGCTACCGCGCGGAAAATCTTCCCGAAGGGCAATATCAATTAAAAGTCCGCGCCGTGGGATATCGCTTCGAGCCGCGCACCGGAATTGAATTGTCCGCCGACCAGAACGCCAGCTACGAAATTGCTCTCGAGAAGGGAACCGTGCACTGGGGCGACATCTCCATCTATCAAGGCGCGCAAATTCTTCCCGAAGGTCACGGCAAGGATTTACTCACCACGCGTTGCTTTGGCTGCCATGGATTTCAGAGCCGCATGGCCGCGCAGACTCGCGATGACGTCGGATGGCGCGACCGCGTCAATTACATGCGCTCCACGTTCGGCTACCTTATTGGCCCCTTCAGCGAGCAGGATCGCGACGACGTTACCGCGTACCTCACAAAATATTTTGGCCCCGATTCTTCGCTGCCACGTTCACCCACCGAGATGCCCAAGTATGAGGCAGTCAAGCCAGGGCCTTTTAGCGATGATGCCATGAAAATTGTTTACGTCAGCTACGAAATGCCCGGCCTGAATCGCTTTCCCGGTTCTGCGCGCCCGCTGCGCGATGGCAATGTGTGGATCTGGGAATATCGCGGGCACTGGTTTTCCAAGCTCGATCCCAAGACCGGACAAATCACCGAATACTCGATTCCCGGCGTGGATCAAGCGTCCAATCACGCCGTCGTAATTGGGCCCGACAACATGATCTGGTTTTCCGAGCAGGCCACCGACACGCTCGGTAAAATGGATCCCGTCACCCACAAAATTACGCGCTACAAAGAGAAGAGTCAGGGCACCCGGCACACGCTCGTGGTGGATTCCAAAGGAATGGTCTGGGCCACCGGCTCTCCGCTCACGCGCTTTGACCCAGAAACCGAAACCTACAACGACTTCGCCGAAGTTCCTAGCGCCTACGGCATTGCTCTCGATAAAGACGAAAACGTGTGGTTCTCGGAATTTGTGAAGAACGGCAAAATTGGCAAAGTGGACGCCAAGACCGGCAAGATTACCAAGTACCAGCAGCCCACGCCCGAATCCTGGCCGCGCCGCTTGAAAATAGACGCGAAGGGTAATGTCTGGTTCTGCGAATACGAAGCCGGGAAACTCGGCCGCTTCGATCCAAAAACCGAAACGTTCAAGGAATATCAGCTCCCCGGCGGCCGTCCCAGCCCCTATGCCCTGGAGATTGACAAAAACACAGGACACATCTGGCTGTCGTCGCTGGAAATGGACACGGTAACGGAATTTGAACCCGCTACAGAAAAGATCACCACCTACCCTTTTCTATTTTCCGAAAATGGCATGCGCGATTTCTTCCAGGACGCCGAAGGCCGCATGTGGTGGGGTTCTCAGGCAAATAACCGCGTCGGCTATTTTTATCTTTCCGGAGCCGGGGCGAATCAACGCGCTGCGGTAGATATTCCTAGAGGAAAGTAGTCCATAAGTTAGTAGAAAACTATGATCAAAGACTTCAAAGACTTGCTCACTGCCTTCCTTGCAGGGCATTCAGACCAATTGTCGAAGACTTCTGCGGCGAGTGACATGATTCAAGATGCTTGTCAGAGGATTGAACGCTCTTGGAGTGGCTCATTTGCCGGATGGCACGGCAAAATGTACTTTAACGACTTTGAAACACCTTCCATTCACCAGCGGTTTAGCGGTGAATGGGGCGGCTTACACGGGATACCTGCGGGTTGGGAGGAAAAGGAGCCTGAAGATGTACGGGTTCGAATCGATGGCTTAATTGGCAACGGTTTCTCGATAGAATCGTTCGACGTCGAGATAAAAGCACTTCGGACTGACGCCGTTGGACTGAGAGATGAATTGGCCATTATGTTCGATTCGCATGATGCCAATGACCTCACGACCAAGGAGGGAGCGCTTCTCAAACAAATTGAGCAATGGTCCTTCGGCAGGACAAGAGGTGATTTCATTCAGGATCGTTTGCCAGGAACTCTCATGTCTCGAGATGCTGAGGCTGTTCGGCAGGGGACTTGTATCCCATCATGGCTTTATTACGAAGGGGTAGCGCTTGAAGGAAGCGTTTTAAGCGCAGCTGTGCGCGATCTATTAGCAGCATGCGAGCGGCTGATACGGTCTGTCGAAAGAGGTAAGGTCGGTGCCCGAGGCGCTTTGAGTTCATCAACTCACAATTCATTGGCGGGCTTGCATTCTCAAATTTATTCCAAATGCCACGAGTTGTATGAAAAAAAGGCTTATGCCGAGGCCGTCGAAAAGAGTTTCAAGGTTGTACGAGACACGCTACGAAGGCTGACAGGATATGAAACCGGGTCAGAAGCGTTCGGCAAAGGAAGGTTGCATATCGAAGGCGCAGCGGCAGCGAACGTTGAGGAGGATTTCAACGACGCAGTTAAGTTCCTAACGATGGCTATCGATCGTTTTCGAAATGAGAAGAGTCATACATCTGACGCAAAAATAGATGACCCCACTCGCGCATACGAGTATCTTAGCCTAAGCAGCCTGGCAATGAACCTCCTAGAAAACACGAGGATCTCGCCATAGCCTGAGGTTTTTTCACTTCGTACATATGCTATTTCGCCACCATCGCCATCTTTCCGCCGTTCTTCACCGTCACCAGCGCCACCACATTTTCCCCGCTCTCGGTCAACACCAGCTTGCCGTCGGGAAAGTGCATCATGTTTCGCACCACGCCTCCGCCGGCGGGAATAATCCAGGTTTGAAATTTCTCGGTCGCGGGATCAAAGCGCACCAGCGTGTTCGGCTTTACTCCCGCTTCGCAGTACCAGACAATGCCGTCCACGATCGTGATGGCATACGGCCGCGATTGCGGGCCGCCGGGCGAGGGCCATTCGCTCGTCATCTTTCCGGTCTTGGTGTCGAACCGGCCGAGGTAGCCACGCCCATAATCGCTATAGTAGAGAACGTCATCGGAAGTAATCGCCACGCGGCGCGGACGCGATTTTTCATTGGGCAAAAGATATTCGCGGATCGCCATCGTGTCAGGATCAATGCTGGCGATTTTATTCGCGCCGAACTCCACAAAGTAGGGAATTCCCTTCGTTGTGATGACCATGCCGTAGGGATTTGATTTCGGCGTCTGCACCGTTTCGGTTTTTGCTTCGCCGGTTACAGGATTCAGTTCCCCCACCATATTTGCGCCTTGCACGGTGAACCACAGCGTTCCTTTTTGATCGAACAACGGCGTATGAGGATCGCGCGCTTCCGGGTCCAGAGGATACTCCGTGAATTTTCCAGTCGCCGGCTCGAACTTGCCAATGTAGGCCTTGAAATTTGCTGTGAACCAGATATTTCCCTGCTTATCCATCACCAGTCCATGCGGTCCTGACATTGGCGTGTCCGTTCGATATTCCTTGATGTCGCCGGTCTTCGGATCAATATGTCCCAGCAGGTTGGCCATGTGTCCGGTGAACCAGATGGTCCCGTCAGGCGCTGCCAGCGGGTCATGCGGCCGCGTGCCGGGCGTTGGCAATTTCCATTCCTGAAACGAAACCTCCACATTGCCGGGGATCAGCACAGGCTGCGGCGCGGGCTTTTCCGGGAAATTCTTGATTAAATAATTCGTGACCATCTCGACTTTGTCCGCCGGCACTGCCGCGCCGACGTTCAGCATCATCGCCACGGTGGTCTTCCATTCCGCGGGAGAATGTCCCAACGAATTGGTAATGTTTCCCAGGCTGTGGCAGGCAGCGCAGGCGGACTGCACAATAGGTTTCGCGTCGCCTTCGGGCAATTGAATCGCCTCGCGCCCGCCCATTGCTTCCTGGCTCCGCGCCGAAAGCGCGCACACAAACACCGCCGCTGCGGCTAACATATAAAACGATTTTGCCGTCATAGTACCTCCAGTTTTGCCGATCAAGCAACATAGTCACATTGCAGTAATAAAGTCATGGGACAATGCAGCGACCCGAGAATGGAAGAGGAATGAAAATAAATTGGAATGCACTAATTTTGCTGGCCCTGCTCGCGTCAAATTTGTCCGCTCGACCGGACAATTCACGGCCTTTCTCTGTTCCGGTGCCCATCATCGTGAATGGAGCCGAAGTGCCGGCAGGTATATATGAATTGAATTGGGAAACCCAGGCATCGACGGCGTTTGTTACCCTTTCCAAAGACGGCCTGTTCGTCGCAGGAGGAAAAGGGACGTGGGTAAAGCAAGGCGTCAAGTACATGCAAGACGCCGTGCTGCTGCGCGTGAATGCCAACGGCTCGCACTCGCTGCTGGAAATTCG
>Ga0207024_10191_pt3 | contig 11619 bp, 5 predicted proteins | sample Alteio_BWMinCont_44_FD_153470 | JGI IMG/M metagenome (GOLD analysis project Ga0207024, IMG submission 153470) | Enriched cells from forest soil in Barre Woods Harvard Forest LTER site, Petersham, Massachusetts, United States -... | ecosystem: Environmental > Terrestrial > Soil > Temperate forest >...
CGATCGCAGCCTGCGGGTTCCTGGAGCTTGCGACTCGAGCGCCTGACGGGCCGCATTGGCTGGAATCGGCGGACGCACTTCTGGCACGGCTTTGTTCTCAAGACTATCTCGACGAACGCCCGGAGTGCCGCGGCGTTCTGAAACAAGGACAGGTCGGCGACGGTCTCCTTCCGGGTGTTCCGCTATACAACGCGAAGAGCGTGTATACGAGCTGGGGCGATTATTTTTTCATGGAGGCGGTCGGCATACGCCTCCATGATTTGCGTCGATTCTGGTAGGCTCGGACTTCCCTCGCCTCCGACCGGGGATATCACAAGCTGATCTTGGTCTCGAAGCTCCACTCCGTGGGCTGTCGGAACTCGCCAAATGTGTTCGGAACCGCCTCACGTGCGGGGGACGCGTAGTTGTTGTCCAGCGGCGCGAGACGACTGGCGCCGTTGTTATAGATGATCTGCCGCCCCGCCCAAAGATTCGTAATCCGAAGATTGAAAAAGACCGGGGTGCCTCCCGGCGCCTTCCAGTGATACCCAAGGGTTCCCGTCCCACGGCTGTATCCAGACGTAAATACGCCGATGTACGGACTGGCGTTCGGCGCGGGAACGGCCGCCTGGGGATTTGCCGGGCTGACAACGGTGTTGCTCGCCGTATACCCGACAAGATTTCTCCCGCGGTACTGTTCGCCGATGCCGATGTCCACTCCCTTGAACTTCCCGGTTTGAATCGTATAGTCGGTGAAGAAATTCAACACCAATTCCCTTGTCTGAAGCTGCTTCCCTGTCACGACGTTGGCAAAACTGCTATAGAGATTGTTGTAGTTGTTGACCGCGGCTTGCTCGCTATTCGCAATCGTGCCAGGCGGGAGCGTCGGCGCCGAGGCGAGGCCCGGCGCGCCATTGGGATGCTGCGTCGTGTCGACGACGCCGCCGTCCTGCGTGACGATCGTGATGAGGTTCTGGGCATTTGCCGCCATATAGCCTCGAAGCAGGGGATCCGCGTTTACGTTGTACACGTAGGGAAACGACCAGTTGCCCGTGACCCTCCATCCCCTCAGCGGATTCGCGGTCACGTTGATCTCGTCTCCGAACACAAGTAGGTCCGTGGTGTCATTTCCGCCTGGAAACAGCTGGGGAAGCCCCAGGGCATTTGTCGAAGTCGTGCTGGGATTGCCCTCCGGATTGTCGGCCAAAAGGGAGTTGATGGTGGATACCTGGCTCGGAACGGTATGATTGCCGGTCGAGTAATTCCAGTAGTGGTTGTAGCCAATGGACAATCCGCCGTTCAACAGACTGATCCTGGCACCGATGTCCCACCCGTGCGCAAGCACGTTGGGCAAATTGGTTCCCAGGATCGTGGGAGTCGGGCTCGTATTGGGCTGGAACGAACTGGACGAGTCGGCGTCAGCCGATAGCCACGGAGTGACGTGGTAGACGCCGCCAAACGAATGTGTGATGCCCCTCGGGGTCACGATGTTCGGAGCGCTGAAATCATCCTGAAAAACATCGCCGGCATATTGGGGTTGCGGAATAGGAGCTCCCAGGGCGTTGGTGGTCGTGGGCCGGGCGGTTGCGGCCGTCAACGGACCCGTAATCACGCCGGCTGAACTTTTCGGATAGTATGTCAATGTCGACCAGTTGGCCGGGGCGTTGGGCCGCCAGATGATTTGCTGACCATTCCAATTTGAAGGATAAAGGTCCTCGTTGTCGGCGATCCGGGTGTAGGCTTCGGTGATATCGTCGCGCAATGCCGTCTGCAGGACCAGCTTGCCGCCGAAGTACTTGGCATTCAATGCCGCCATTCCGTAAGCGTCGTGATTGATGCTGTCGGTGGTTCCGAACGCGGTTGTGACCCATTGGGGGGTGATCGTCGAACTTACGCCGGTGATCGGATTGACGTACTGGACAGGCCCGGTCGGCGGGTTGTAACCGTGATTTCCGTAGAGATAGATCCGTTCCTTGATCAGGTCCGAGACATCCCAATTCCGGTTGTCCGCATTTTGCTCGATTGAAAGCTGATAACCTCGACTGGTGATGTACGCCTCCTGATCGCCGGCGATGAGGTTGACGGAATAGTTGCCCCATTTGCCGAAATCGTGCAAATAGGCGATGGCCGCCCGGACGGAGTCGTTATTCCTTTGATTGCGGCCCGTCCGGTAATTCGCATCGGCATAAGGCTGGAGGAATCCCGGATTGGGGGCGCCGTTGGGAAGCGTCTGATTGATGTCGATGAAGATATTCTGAAGGCCGCTTTGTGAATTGTTGATTAGCCCGTCCACATGGTTGACGTCTCCCGCAATCTGAACGTACACGTCGTTTCCGATGTGCTGATCGATGGAAAGCTGGACGTCATTCTGGTAAATCTTGTCGCTCGGATTGTTTATGTTGTTGTCGAGTTGCTGCGATGGCAGCCGAAAATAGGAGTTCGCTGCCGCGGCGGCAAAGCGGTTCCCGGGAATGTTGAATCCACCAATGATGGGCTGTCCCGAAGTGTTGAAGCTGATGCCACCCGCATTCGCGTAGGTGTAGCCTGCGACCGGGGTCGTTGCGGTGGCGCCCGCCCCATCGGTGATCGCCGAGTTTGTATAAGAAAAAAGCGAGTTCACACCCGACACTTGGTCGTAGACATAGTAGTTGGTTCCAAGGCGGGTGACGCCCTGATCGTTGCCGGTGTTGCTCAGGATCGTGCCGCTTGCGGTGGGCGCCGTGCCGGCGCGCTGGGCGTCCGTCATCAACCCGTTAAAGACGGATTTTCCGTCCCAGCCGCCAAAGTCGTCATTGAGCGTGATGAACGCCTGGGTGACGTTGTTCTGCACTCGCTCGTAGCTGCCGTGAATCTCGGTGTTGGGGAAGGGCTTGTAGTCGAAGGTCCCAAAGCCGCCCCGCGTGAGCCTGTCGTCGCGCACACGCCAGCCGGGTGAATTGTCGTAGATGCCGGCCATGCGCAGGGCAAAATTGTCGGTCACCGGCCTGTTCACGTCGATCGTGACGCGCTCCTGGCCAAACGCGCCCGTCTGCATGTCGACAGTCTCAAACGGCTTGTCCGTTCGCGCCTGCTTGAACATGGTCATTGAAACGGCGCTCAATCCGCCGAGGCCGAATACGACCGCGTTCGGACCGCGCCCAATATCGTAGCGCTCCACGTCGAATCCGTTTCCCTGCGAGAAATAGGGGAAGAAATTGGTTTGCCGGAATGCGTCCTGTCCGGTCTGCGCGCCGCGCGTGACGTTGAGGACGGGGAGATTGAAGAAATAGCCGCCTCCCGAACCGTCCAATCCATTGAATGAATTGGTGGTCCAATCGAGCACTTCCCTCAATTCAGTGATGCCGAGAGCTTCGATCATCTGCTGATTCACGACATCATAGGGCGCCGCCGTGTCGGCGAGAGCGGTCGCCAAACGCCCTCCGGAATAGGTATCCGCCGTCGCGAATCCCCGATCTTGGGACGTATTCACTTCGAAGGGCGAAAGCTGGACTGGGGCTTTCTCCTCCAAACCTGAATTCGTGGACGTGCCTGGGGCTGTGGTGGTGGGAATCGGCCGGGCTGACGGAGGCGTGGCGGGAACCGCGGCGGACGGCGGCGGCGCGACTTGCGCTTTGACGGAAAGGGTAATCAGCAGTCCGGTTGCGGCAATGAGCCGGAACGTCAGGACACGGGTGCGGGGCTGCGCCGACGCGGATCGGGTGTGACTCATGGGCTTGGTGGTTTTTGCAGGGCTAAACACGAGAGGAGCTTCGCCGCACGGGGACTAGAAGCTTCGATGGAAAGGGGATCCGGGGTGGATTTAGTTACCGGGTGAGGGCAACTTTGGTGTGAAACCCGATCGTTGCTTTTTCTTCAACAACTCAGAAAGTTACACTGGTAACTAATCGAGCCGAAAGGTTAACAGTGAAAACCGCAAGCGTCTTGCCATACGGTCCCGATCGATTCAAGGAGGGGCTATCGGTCCCTCGCCGTGTCCTATGAACGATATGCGCCCGGCCGTGTTCCACGCGTCCATTTTTTCCGCCACGCTGATCGCCTATTTTCCCGCGCTTCGAGGCGGATTCGCGTGGAACGATGCCGACTATGTGACGCAATCCGGTTTTCGCTCGCTGGCCGGGCTCGCGCGCATCTGGTTCAAAGTGGGAGCCACGGAACAGTACTATCCCGTCCTCCATTCCGCCTTCTGGATTGAACATCGCCTCTGGGGTGACGCGCCCCTGGGATATCATTTGCTCAACGTGCTCTTGCATGCCGCCGCCGCCTGCCTGTTTGGCGTCATCCTCCGGCGATTGGCGGTGCCTGGCGCTTGGCTGGGGGCGCTTCTCTTTGCCCTTCATCCGGTCTGCGTTGAATCGGTCGCCTGGATCTCGGAGGAGAAAAACACACTGTCGGCCGTTTTCTACCTGTTGGCGGCTCTCGTTTATCTTCGCTTCGACGAGCGCGACAATCGCTCTGTAGGTGGCGGCTGGAGGGATTATCTCTTGGCTACCGGCCTCTTTGTCGGCGCTTTGCTTAGCAAGAGCGTCACCGCCACGCTTCCCGCGGCTTTGCTCGTCGTTTCCTGGTGGCGGCACGGGCGGATCTCGTGGCGGCGCGACGTCGCGCCGCTGCTGCCATGGTTTGCTCTCGGGGCGGGGGTTGGACTGTTTACGGGCTGGGTGGAGCGCACCTTTGTGATCGGCGGACTTAGGTCGGAATTCGCGCTGAGTTTCTTCATGCGCTGGGTCGTGGCGGGGCGCGCGGTGTGGTTTTATTTGGGAAAGCTGCTCTGGCCGCATCCGTTGACCTTCTTTTACCCGCGCTGGGAGATCGAATCCGCCGGGCTGGAGCAGGCCTTATATCCCCTCTCTGTGCTTGCCGCTCTTCTCGTACTCTGGTCGATCCGTCGACGTTCTCGCGGCCCCGTGGCCGTAGGCATGCTCTTTGTCGGCTCGCTGTTTCCCACGCTCGGTTTTTTCGACGTGTTTGCGTTTCGCTTTTCGTTCGTCGCGGATCATTTCCAGTATCTGGCCTGTATGGGTGTCCTGGCGGGTTTGGCGGCGGCACTTTCGGCCGCCTTGGCGGGAGTCCATAGAATCGCTGCCGGTTGTTTGGTCCTCTGTCTGTTTGGAATTCTTGTGTGGAGACAATGCGGCGTTTACCACGACCCGGAAACGTTCTATCGCGCCATTCTCGCCGACAATCCTTCCTCATGGATCGCTCACAACAATCTCGGCAACGCCCTCCTCGATCAAAAGCGCGGCGACGAGGCGATCGCCGAATACCGGGCCGCTTTGGGCATCAGGCCGGGCTATCCCGAAGCGGAGAATGACTTGGGAACCGCGCTGGCTGCAAAGGGGCTGATGGACGGAGCCATCGGCGAGTATCGGCGCGCCGTGCGGCTCGAACCGGACTTCGTCCAGGCGCACCTCAACCTGGCTCTCGCACTTTGGGCCGTGGGTCGGCGGGACGAGGCTATCGCGGAGCACGACACCGCCGTCAGACTCGAGTCCAGCCGCCGTTGACGGTCAGTTTCAGAGCAAACCATGAACAGTCGGAAAATGGAGGGAGCACCCGGAGCGGACATGATCGGGTATCTGCTGCTCGTCGCCGCGGGAGTGGTCGCTTACTGGCCGACCCTGAACGCCGGTTTTGTCTGGAATGACGACACTTTCCTGACGGAGAACCCATTGATCCACGCGCCGGACGGGCTGTTTCGTTTCTGGGCTACAAAGCAGGCTGAGGATTTCTGGCCCGTGACGAGCACGACCCTGTGGCTCGAATGGAGGCTATGGGGCCCGAATGCCGCGGGATATCATGCCACCCATGTGCTGCTGCACACCGCATCCACGGTGCTGCTATGGCGGGTCCTTTCCCGCCTGAGGATTCGCGGGGCGCTGCTCGGCGCCCTCCTTTTTGCCGTGCATCCGGTCAACGTCGAATCGGTGGCGTGGATCACGCAGCGGAAAAATCTGATGGCCATCCTGTTTTTCTTGGCGTCGATCCGCTTTTTCATCGAGGCCGAATTCCGGCGGCATCCCATCGGCGGCCCGTCCGCCGCGGTCGCGCCGCCTGGCTTCCAAGGCACCTATTATGGACTGAGCCTTCTGACATTTGCCCTCGCCATGCTGAGCAAAGGGTCGGTCGCCCCGCTGCCGCTTGTCTTGGCGGGAATCATATTGTGGCGCCGAAAATTCTCCCTTTCCGATGCCGTTCGTCTTTCACCCTTCGTCCTCATTGCCGTCGGACTCTCAGCCGTGAATATCTGGTTTCAGCGGCACGGTACTGGATCGGTGATTCGCGACGCCTCGCCGGCTGAACGTTTGGTCGGAGCCGGCGCGGCCGTTGGGTTTTACCTTTGGAAGGCCCTGGTTCCCGTCCGCCTGAGCTTCATCTATCCGCAATGGTCCATCAAAGCGGGCGATCCCCTCTGGTGGATTCCCCTGCTGGCTGCGGTTGGGATCACGTTATTGTTGCGACGATATTCTCGAAAAGGGTTTTTTGGCTGGGCCTATTTTTGCGTGATGCTTGTGCCGGTCTTGGGCTTCACCGATATCTATTTCATGTCGTACTCGCTGGTGGCCGACCACTATCAGCATCTGGCGCTGATCGGCGTCACGACTTTGGCTGGGTTCGCCCTGCAGCGCGTCGCCGGGAACCGAGCACCAAGGGCCATCCCAGCGATCGTCGTCTGCGTCCTATGCTGTCTCACCTACCGTCAATGCCAAGCCTACACCGACAGTGAAAGCCTCTATCGAGCCACATTGACCCAGAATCCGGATTGCTGGCTCGCGCACAACAATCTCGGCAACCTGCTGTTCGGTTCCGGGCGCGCGGAAGAGGCGATCGAACACTATGAGCGCGCCGTTCAGCTCAAGCCTGGCGACGCCAAGGTCCGGAGCAATCTCGGCGTTGCCTTGAATTTGCAAGGACTGTCATTCTTCGAGGCCGGCAAGATTCCGACGGCGGTCGCTTGTTACGAACGGGCGTTGCGGCTCGATCCCGACGATGTCGATGCGCTCAATAATCTGGGCGGCGCTCAACTCACGCTCGGCAGGACGTCCGAGGCGATAGGACTTTTCCAGCGGGCGTTGCTCGTCAAGCCCAACGCCCCCGAGATGTGGTACAATCTCGGCAACGCACTGGCGGCGTCCGGTCGTCTCGTCGAGGCAGTCGCCGACTACAAGCGGGCTCTTCGCCTCAGGCCCGACTACCCAAATGCGCTCCGCAATCTCGCCCAGGCGAGCGAACAAGCCGCAAGGCAGGGAGATACTCCATGAAGCCTGCTGCGGGACCGGGGCGGCGTTGTCGGTCGTGGGTCTGGGAGTGCGTCCTCATTTTCGCTGTCGCGCTGACTGCCTACGCTCCTGCGTTTCACGGCGGGCTGGTCTGGAATGACTCAGACTACATTACGCGACCGGAGTTGCAACCGCTGGGCGGATTGAGGCGGATATGGTTCGAGGTCGGGGCGACCGAGCAGTACTACCCGGTTTTGCACACCGCATTTTGGATCGAGCACCGTCTCTGGGGCGATGCACCGTGGGGCTATCATGCGCTCAACATCTTGCTCCACGCCACATCGGCTTCGTTGCTCGTTCTCGTCCTGCGCCGCTTGTCCATCCCCGGAGCCGTTCTGGCCGGCCTGCTTTTCGCCGTCCATCCGATCTGCGTCGAGTCGGTCGCCTGGATTTCGGAGGAAAAGAATACGCTTTCGACCGTGTTCTATCTCTTTGCTGCCCTCGCATACTTGCGATTCGAAGGGCTGAGGGAGCGGTCCGCCGCCCGGTCGGCTGCTTACCTGACGGCGACGGCGCTTTTCGTCCTGGCGACACTCAGCAAGTCGGTGACGGCCTCTCTTCCCGGAGCCTTGCTTGTAGCGATTTGGTGGTGGCGGGGAAGGCTCTCGTGGAAGGATGTGCGGCCGCTCGTCCCTTGGTTCTTCATCGGCGCGACCGTCGGCTTGTTCACCGGATGGGTCGAGCGGACCTATATCATAGGCGCCGGAAGCTCGGAATTCAAATTGGATTTCGCCTCGCGCTGCCTGTTGGCGGGCCGCGCGGTTTGGTTCTATTTCGGGAAGCTGCTCTGGCCGGATCCCCTGATTTTCTTCTATCCGCGCTGGAAGATCGATCCCGGCGCGCCCTGGCAGTATGTTCCTCTCGTGGCCGCGTCGGTCGTTCTTGCCGGAGCGTGGTTTTTTCGCCTGCGCCATCGGGGTCCGCTCGCGGCGATTCTTTTTTTCGTCGGAGCGCTCTTTCCCATTCTCGGCTTCCTCAACGTCTACGCCTTCCGCTTTTCCTTTGTGGCCGATCATTTTCAATACTTGGCATGCATGGGCGTATTCGCCGCCGTCGCGTCGGGACTGAGCCTGTGGGCGGAGACCTTGCCCGTTGTTCGAACCCTTGGCGCGACTGCGCTCCTGTGCCTCCTGGGTGCCCTGACCTGGCGGCAATGCCACGACTATCGCGACCTGGAGACCTTCTATCGGGCGACACTCGACCGAAACCCGGATTCCTGGATCGCGCACAACAACCTCGGCAACTTCCTCCTCGCCCAAAACCGCGCGTCCGAGGCGATCATTCACTACCGAGCCGCCCTTGGCGTCAGGAATGACCTTCCCGAGACCGAAAACAATCTTGGAACCGCTCTCGACCGAATGGGACAGCCCGAAGAAGCGCTCCTCCACTTTGGCGAGGCGCTGCGGCTACGGATAGATTATCCAGAAGCCGAATACAATATCGCAAACCTGATGCGCGAGGCGGGGCGGGTGCGGGATGCCGCCGCTCATTACCAGGCAGCGCTGCGCAATCGGGCGAATTTCCCGGAGGCGGAATTCAATTTCGGACAGCTCCTCCAGCAATCGGGAAACCCTCGGGAGGCGATCCCCCACTACGAGGCCGCCCTGCGGTTCAAGCCCGCCTATCCCGAGGCCGAAAACAACGAGGCCCTGGCCCTTGCCGTCCTGGGACGCCCCCAGGAGGCGATCGGACACTATAGGGAGGCCTTGAGGCTCAAGCCGGACTTTGCCGCCGCGGACTACAATCTGGGCCTGGCACTTCGGGCAACCGGGAAAACCGGGGAGGCGATCGATAGACTGTCGGAGGCCGAGCGCCTTCAGCCCGACTATGCGGACGCCTGGGACGCCTCAGGAATCTGCATGGCCGAGATGGGCCGAGCCCAGGAAGCGATGGACTGTTACGGGCGTTCCCTGAAACTGAGGCCCAACGATGCCGGTGTATTGGGCAACTTGGGCGGACTCCTTCTGTCTCTTGGAAGGGCGGAAGAGGCCATTTCCATGTTCGAGAAGTCTCTGCGTCTTCAACCCGGCGTCCCGGAGAGATATTTCTCGTTGGGTGTCGCCCTATCCAAGGCGGGTCGCAAGGAAGAGGCTTTGGTCCGCTTCAAACGCGCCCTCGAATTGCGGCCGGACTTCGCGGATGCCCGCCGGGCGCTTGAAGCGCTCCCGAGCCCGCGCTGAAGTGGCAACCGTCGATGACTCGTCATGTCCGCACCGCTCGCCACAAATGACCGCTCGATAAGCGTGCGGCCCGAACCCCTCGCCCGGTGCATTTTGCCGGCGACGGCGATCGTCCTGGCCGGATGCCTCGTTTTCTCGCCGGCCTTCAACGGTGGCTGGATATGGGACGATCACATGTATGTGGCGGAAAATCCGGCGCTCCGCTCAATCGGCGGATTGAAGTCGATCTGGTTCGCGCCGCAGGGCGTCAACTATTTTCCGCTCACCTTTACCGTCCAGTGGATACAGTGGCACCTTTGGGGCGGATCGACCTTCGGCTATCACCTGACCAACGTGGCGCTGCATATCGTCACCGGACTGTTGTTCTGGCGCCTGCTGCTAAAGCTTCGAGGGAAGCCGACCGGTCCAGCCCGCTCACGCAATCGGTTCGGAGCCGAATGGCTGGGGGGAATGCTGTTCGTCGTTCACCCGCTGGCCGTCGAGTCCGTGGCGTGGATATCGGAATTGAAGAACGCGCTTTCCCTGCCGCTCCTGTTGTCGGCAATGATCGCCTACGTGGAGTGGGACGAGAGGAAGCGTTTCTATGGGTGGAGCGTGATTCTTTTCGTCGCCGCCATGCTTTCGAAGAGCACGGTCGCGATGTTTCCATGCGTGCTCCTCCTTTACGCATGGTGGAAACGGGGCCGGCTTGCCTTGGCTGACGCCGTTCGCAGCCTTCCGTTTTTCGCGGTGTCCGCAGTTCTGGGAAGGATCACCCTATATTTCGAACACCATCGGGCGATCGAAGCGGCTGGCGCCTCGGCGGACGGCCTGGCGGCGCGGGTCGCGGGCGCGGGCACGGCGCTTGCGTTTTACTTCGGCAAGAGCCTCGTGCCCGTGGGAACGCAATTGAGCTACCCGCGGTGGCCGATCGACACCGCATCGCCTTGGCCGTACCTGCCATGGCTCGTGTTGGTCGGGGCATTCGGCTTAATGTGGGCCAAGAGGGAACGTTGGGGACGAAACGCCGCCTTTGGGATCGGATCCTTTGTGCTTAATCTCATTCCCGTCCTTGGGTTGATTCCCATGGCGTACATGCGAATTTCCCGCGTGGCCGATCACTTTGCGTACCCATCGCTGTTGGGAGTGACCGGACTCGCGGCATTGGGATGCGGCGAACTGATGGCACGCCTGCAACCCATCGCATCGCGATGCGCGGCGGCCGGCGTGGCGGCCGTTTGCCTCCTGATGGCGATGGAGGGCCGGCGCCATGCCGCGGCCTTTGTGGACGAGCAAACGTATTGGAGCACCGTGCTGGCACAGAATCCCTCTTCTTGGCTGGCCGAAAACCACCTCGGTTCCATTCTCCTCCGACAGGGGCCTCCGGAACAGGCGATCGCTCGATTCGAACAGGCATTGCGGCTCAACGCCGACTACGTCGAAGCGCACAACAATCTCGGTCTTGCCTTGGCAAACGTTGGAAAACTGTCCGAGGCCGTCGCCCACTACCGCCAGGCATTGAGACTTCGGCCCGACTATGCCGAGGCCAATGCGAACCTCGGCACGGCGCTGACTAAGCTTGGCGACTGGGAGGGGGCGGCAGCCGAGTACCGGGCGGCATTGCGCACCGAACCCCGCATGCCCGGCCTTCACTCGGATCTCGGAAACGTGCTCATGCATGCGAATCAGACCGAAGCCGCAGTCGACCAATACTACGAGGAATTGCGCATCGAGCCCGACAACCCGGCCGCTCAAAACAACCTCGGACTTGCCCTGAACCGTCTCGGGCGCCTGTCGGAAGCCATGGAGCACTACCGTGCCGCCTTGCGCCTTAAGCCTGAATATCCCCAGGCGTTGACGAATTTGGGTAATGCCCTGTTCAAAAGCGGCCGGCGGCTAGAGGCTATCGGCCAATACAAGGAGGCGTTGCGCATTGCTCCCGAATATGCCCCGGCGCTGGAAAACCTCCGCTACGCACTCCGGTTCACCACGCCGGACGAAATGTCCGGATTCAGGAGTGTGAAATAGTCGAGATCCGCCCACGCTCGAATCGACCTCCAGTCCGAGCCGCGCAGGACGGGGTAGCGAATGGTCACCGAGTCAACTTCCGCTTTCTTCCGGCGATCAGGGATAGGACAATCCCAGCGGCCCCGATAAGACCCCCGACAAACAGAAAGCAAAGGCGCCCGGAAACCGGATTTGGA
>Ga0207024_10306_pt1 | contig 11595 bp, 10 predicted proteins | sample Alteio_BWMinCont_44_FD_153470 | JGI IMG/M metagenome (GOLD analysis project Ga0207024, IMG submission 153470) | Enriched cells from forest soil in Barre Woods Harvard Forest LTER site, Petersham, Massachusetts, United States -... | ecosystem: Environmental > Terrestrial > Soil > Temperate forest >...
CTTGAATTCCTGCAGCGCATCGGGGAACGGAAGCGGCATGTTCGTGCCATCATAATTGTCCAAATGCGACGCCCCATCCAAGTTGTATTGGACACTGTAGTCGCTTCCGCCGGCGACGGAGATGGTCACACCAGTGTTCATGTTGAATCCGGGTGACGTACCGGTCTGGACGGCGAGGCCTGAAAGCGTGATCAAATCGGTCGGTTGGCGGCCATTGAGCGGCAGGTCCAAGATCCGTTGGGTCTCAATCACAGTGCCAACACCCGCGCTGCGCGTTTCAACCGAGGTGGCGTTCGCTTCGACGATCACTTTTTCCGATACCACGCCAACTCTGAGCGAAATCGAAATCGCAGGGTCGCTGTCCACCTGCAATACGACGCCTGATTCAACCGCGGTAGCGAATCCTGCTTTGGTGATCTCGATGCTGTATGGCCCGAGCGGCAAGCTGGTCAAAACGAAGCCTCCGTCCGACCCACTCATGACCGTTCTAGTGGCTCCCGTGTCGGTTTCCGTGGCTTTCACGATCGCGCCAGGTACTGCAGCGCCAGTCGTATCCTGCACAACACCGTGAATTTGAGCCGTGGCTTGTCCCCAAGCGAGCGCTGCGTCCAGTGCTAACAAAACGATCAAAGTAATCGTAGACTTCAAGGTCTCCTCCTGACTCGTTTACCCAGTCCAAATGCAAAGCGAAATCGCCTTCTGGAGTCTTATCCAAAAACGAGCGAGAGGCAAACTGAGAATTGTTAAGTTATGTAAGCGGTGGTATTCGCGTGATCCAAGTTGGCAGCGACAAAATGAGGAATTGGGCGGCGTCTAAGGAGGATCGTCGAAGAGAGACAGCTCCCGTCAAAGCAACGGCTATTGACGCCCTGCCTCCTGGCAGCTTGAGCAAAAGCGGCTGGTGACAGCCAAAGCACGCTTGATAGAGGGGCTCGCAGGCACAAACCGCGTCGGCATCCTTCTTCAGTGCCGCTTTGTGAGCACCCTTCGCAGCCTCTACCAACGCCTGGACGTGTCTCCTAAATCCGCGCTGCCCATTTTCTTTCAGGCGCCCAGGGGGTCAGAATCAGATTTCCGACTTCGGCCAGAATTTCGACTTCGGTTTGAACGGCGATCCATTCCAGCCTGGACACGGATGCCCCGACACGTACGGTATGAGCGAGCTCGACAACGGGAGCTATCTCGGCAGCTTACCCTGCGCGGGAGTTTTGTCGATTTGGCGGCGCGATCCAGCGCTTCCGTTCAATTGATGAAAAAATACGTTCGCTGGCATTTGCGATCACACGGCGAAATCGGTGTTCCACGAACTTCGGTCCTCTTGCGCGGCCTTCAGGCCCTTGCCGCGGAGCCGGTCGCGGAGAGCCGCGTCACACTTTGCTGACGCTTCTGGAGCAAATAATCGAGGCTCCATAGGCCCGCGCCGGCAACGATGAAATACGCGAAGAGGATGAAATACAATGCCACCTCTTCTCCGCCCGTCCGCATAGGCACCAGCCCGCGTGGCGCGGCGGAGACAAGGTAGGCAGCCGCGACCTGGAGCCACAAGACCAGCGCGGTGATGCGCGTCCAAAGCCCTAAGAAGAGCAGCAGCCCGCCGACGATGCAGACCAGCCCCAGCATGCCAGGCAACGCGTCGAGAGCCATGGGAGCTCGCTTAAAGCGGATGGGCGGCAGCGGGAACATGCCAAACATCATCCGGTAGCCATGCAGCGATATAAGGAACGCGAGAATCATGCGGAGTATGGAGCGCGCGTAGCCCTCCCAGGACGCCAATATTGCGGCTAGCCCCGTATCGGATGCGCCGGGGACTTTTCTGCTCTTGATAAAAGCATCGATACTCAGCGGCCCGGCTCCAGCCGTTACCAGCCAGAGAAAAGCAAAACAGTCGATCACCGACAGTTCGCCGCCAACTCCATTGCTGATCGGCCAGAATCCGTGCGGCGCCCAAGACACGAAATACGCAACCGCCATTTCGCCGCATAGGATGAAAGCCGTTGGACGAATGAAGAGCCCCAAAATCAGGAACACTCCGCCGGCGAATTCGATGGGTCCGGCCAAGCCGTGGAGATGGGAAAAATCGCGGTCCATACGGCTGCCCGCGAAGCCCCAAAGTTTCTCGAGTCCATGCTGAACGAACAGGCAGCCTAGCAGAAATCGCACCAGGCTCAGCACATAGGGTGTCGATTTGGAGGGAGGTTTAGCCATAGAGTCCTCATTTCGAAGCGTTCAATTTCGCTATTTTTTCTTCGAATTCAACCTCTCTAGCAGCGGAAAACTCATTGAAAATCTCGCGATTGACGAAAAGCTTATTATCCGTTTTGAGCTTTGACATGCGGTCTACCATAGTGCCGGAGGTCTGGCTTAAGATACCAGACCACGCGTAAGCTCCCGTCTCCAGGTAAATGTCCACCGGGTACAGCTTGCGGAAAGTCTCGAAGGTGTGGCGCACGCTTGCCTCGGTGATGTAACCGTTCCGGCTCAGATCGTCGGGATATTCCCAACAACAAAATTCGACTACCTTGTAATCCTTGCCGCCATCTTTCACTGTATAGGCGAAAGTTGTCGAGGCTGGGCTGTGCCCAGGAATCAAGAACGTGGCCACCGTCAAAGGGCCAACTTTGACCACATCGCCATCGAAGAGGGCGCGATCCACTTTCACCGCCGGATAGGGCGGTGGGCCGCCTGGGCCGCCGTTGGCCCCCGGCGCCGGTGGAAATGCGGGCGGGTTGAACATGCCGTGCTCCAAGTAAGGTATTTCAGCGAATCCCGCCATCACCGGGGCGCCGGTCTTCTGTTTCATATAAGCCGCGCCGCCCGACTGGTCGCCATGATTGTGGTTCAGCAGGATGGCCTTGATATCCGTCATCTTGAAGCCCAGGCTCTCTATATTTTTCTGCACCCTTTCCGAGGCATTTTCCATGGCTGCGCCCATGAGAATGTGGCCTTGCGGTGAGGTCAATAAGTATGCCTCGCCGTTGGCGACTCCCACGAAATACAAGTTCCCCATTATCTTGAAGGGTTCGGCGGGCGCACTCATGTCGGTGATTTGTTTTCGGATTTCGACCGACTTCGCTACCAGTTCTTTTCCAAGCTCAGCTTGCTTGGCGGTAAATGGCGCGTGAGGGGCCGATTGAGCCTGGCATTGACGAACGCAGCAGGGTATGGAGAGCAGTGATACTAGCAACGCACTTCGAAGCATAGATCTCCTTCATCAGTGAGCCGTACTCGCTTTTCCCCAAAGCTGTTTCGTCGCGAGCCGTGCTCCTTCCACCAGCGCTTCGAATTTAGCCCACATGACTTCCGGATGGACGCGAGGCTCCCATCCGCCAAATGTCCCGAAGCCGCAGTCCGGCGCGGCGATCACGTTCTCGCGCCCGACGATCTGCGCGTAACGGACAATTCTTTGCGCCACCAGTTCGGGGTGTTCCACAAACGTGGTGACGGTGTCAATCACGCCTGGAATTAGGATCTTACCTGAGGGGAGCTTCACGTCCTCCCATACTCGCCATTCATGGGCATGGCGCGGGTTTGCGCCTTCAATCGAATAGGCTTGCGCTTTCACTTTAAGCATCAGGTCCACTACATCTTTGAGAGGAATGTCGTTTTCATGCGGGCCTTCAAAGTTGCCCCAGCAAACATGGAAGCGGATGCGATCTTCCGGGACATCGGCGAGCGCGTGGTTGAGCGCCTCCACTCGGAGTTCGATCGAGCTTCGATAATCGGCCCAGCTCCGGTTCCAGTATTGGCGGTGTTTCATCATCACGAAGTCCGGCGAATCGATCTGGAGCACCAAGCCGCCAGCCACGATGGCCCTATATTCGTCCTTCAGGACGCCGGCGAGAGCGTAGAGGTATTCTCGATCGGACGTATAGTGTTTGGTCGGCACCATGAAAAACACTTGTCCAACCGCCACGGCGGGCATGAAGGCTTCCTCGAATTTCAGCCCCTTCAGCGCAAGCTGAAAATTCGCGATATCGGTGTCTAACTCCGCTCGATTCTTCCAGGCCAGCGGACCGACATTCACGGGCATGGTCCCCAGACGCGCCAGGAGATTGGGCCCGCGCGCCCGCATGGCCTCGTCATAACCGGGAAACTTCGACGGGCCGCCCGGGAACGGGTCCGTGTTGATCCCCTCCAGCCCGGAGAGCCGTTCGCGCACGTAGTTTGTAAAGCTCGCCTTGCTCAGCTCGCCATCCGATGGGATGTCGATGCCGACCTCAACTTGCTTTTCGACGATCGCGGCGACGGCCGACTTGAGGCGTGTATCGAGCGTGGCCTGGTCAAAGGGTTGGCCCCTGTCCTTGGCGCCGACGAGCTCCCAGAGGTCTTTGGGCCTGGGGAGGCTGCCTACGTGGGTGGTTAGAATTCGCTCCGTGCTGCGCTTCATTGTGATCTACTTTTGCGCGACGGTCTTCACGGGGCCTTGCTTAAGACCAGTGTAAACGGCCTCGATGAACATGCCGGTGGTCCAAGGGCCGGAGTTGGCGCCATAACGAGTATCGTAATCGGCCGTTACGCGAGCCGCCTTTACTTGTTCCAAACTCGCGCCACTCTTGATCAAAGCCAGCACCCGATCCCGAACGATCACCAGCATATCGCGGTATTCGGCGACTTCATGTTCGCCGGACAAATAGCCGTGGCCGGGAACAACCATCGTGCCGCCCTGTTCTTCGTGCTCGTAAACCGATCGGCCGAGGATATCGTTCAGCGCATGGATCTCTCCCTGCAAACTCCCGCCGTTCTTTAGATCAATGAAGGGATATTGCGTGGTGGTGAAGACGTCGCCAGTGACAAGGACGTCGGCGCCGCGAAAGTGAACGATGCTGTCGCCGTCTGTCACCGCGTTCGGTTCGTAATACAGCTCCACCGCCTCGCCATTGTGAAACTTTCGTCTGCGTCCCTCGAGATAGGTGTCGGGCGGGATCATGTCCTCCGGCGCTTTGGCCGCCTCCATACGGACCAGGACGTTGTTGTGCGCTATCAAAGTTGCATGGTGCCCGGGATCGCTAAAAAAGCCCGTAGCGCCGGTAGGCGCCTGGAAACCGAAGAAGGAACCCGGAAGGCTGGTATCTTCGCCCGCAGCGCCAAGTTTGGCATTTCCACCCGTGTAGGCGGCATGCAGGCTGGTGTTCGCGAGGAATTGAATGGGCCGCTCGCTCAGCTTGCGTATCACGGCGATCACTTTGTCGGAAAGATTTCCGGCGCCCGAATCCACCACAAACGCCCCTTGATCGCCGGTCTGAACCACGATGTTGCCGCCGTCGCCTACCAGCATGTAGACGTTTCCACGCAGGGGCAGCACATGGATTTCGCCATCGTGCGGCTCCGGATCCACTGCGCGGCTGGTTTCGGGTGGACGGCCGGGCGCCGGCTGCAAGAGAGCGAGCGCTTCGGCGTCGGTTGGATTCTTGAGCTTCGCTGCGAACTCGGGATACATGGAATCCGGGCCGCCCATACCGGCGATGAGCGGGAGTTTGTAGCGCTGCGCGAATTCTTTGGCGAAAGGTTGCTTGCCGAAGAGATAGTTCGGGACGCTATCGGGGGCTCTTCCGACTACTTGCTCCCCGTCGTCACAGGCGTAGAGCCAGGAGTGATGATCCGACGGACTGCGGTAAAAGTCGTTGGTGCGCACCTCCGGCTCAGTCAGAAAGACCGGATCGGTAACGACTGTGGTGTTCGTAAGATGGTCGCCGTGGCGCACGAAAAACTCCATCACCGTGGCCTGGTCGCTTTCCGGGGTGCCATTGCGCCGCAGCCAGCCCTGCTTGATGTGCGTGGTATACACCACCAGGGCGTTCCCGACATACTGTCCTGTTGAAAATCCCGTGAAGCTGTGGGGAGCCCAGGCTGGAGGATGGGGACGGCCATCCATCCAGATCACTCGATGCCCTTCGGTGGTTTGAGCCCACCAGTGGATGGCGATCAGATGTTGGTTGTGCGGATCACGCTCTTCCCAACTGCGCGCATTCCCGACCGCGCGCATTTGATATGCAATAACGTAAGCGTCGCACTGGTGATACCGATCGGCCAGGCGGGAGGGATCGTAGGACAAGGCCCACAATCTGCCTGCCTCGTTGAGCGCAAATCCGGCATAATCTCCTAGCTCGGAACCCGCTCCCCGTTCGAGGGCGTCTTCATCCATCGGAGGGGTCCAGTAGCCGGAAATATCAACGCCAGGGGATGCCTGCAGCGGCTGCGGAGGGCGCCGAGCTTGTCCATAGAGATGCGCGCCGTTTATGAGCGCCGCCGCCACGATCAGGATGTTTCTGAGGAGGTTCATGGTGCGCTTCATGGTTGATCTATTTGGCGGAACAGGACGATGGGTTCCAGCCGGAAGCGTCATTCTGCTTCTTAAAATGAGTGCTGGTCCAGAAAGGCCGAGCTAAGTACAGCGGATCGACGATCTCACTTGTGATCACCAGGAGAGATTCACCATTGGGAATGTCGAATCGGTCATAGTACTCGGTAAGGGTTGTGTCGGCGCCATAAGGAACTCCGTTCTTGCGCAAATATCCCGGCTTCATTTTCGTCGTTATTGCCTTCAGAGAGCCGCCGGTCAACGCGGAGTCAGACCCGAGTCCGAATGAAAATCCCATGGTGCTGACCGGCCGATCCCAACTGGCGGTGGAAACACCCTGCCAATCCCCAGGCTGGCCTTTCGGTGTGGTGAAAGAAAAGACGCGGGTCTCGGTACCTGCATCGGTTTCAAGCTTCAGCGTTTCGTCGTCCTGCCAAGTGATGTGCAGGCGACCGGGAAGACGCATCAATCCGGCCGCGCCGTATGCTTTGCACTGTCCGCCGGCTGATTCGTCCTTGGCCAGATCCCAGGAGTCGGCTACCTTTTTGCCCTCCTGATTCAGCGGAACCGATGCATAGTCTCCCTTGGGCGGGGTGGCCATGCGATACCGCCAATCCTCAGTGACCAGCGATACCCAGTAACCTGTCAAATCTACGGGTGCGCCCGCTTTTCCGGTAACGTGCGGCGGCGGGCCAGGCGGAGGTCCGCCGAATTGGGCCAACCCGTTTGCGCCAGATATCAAAATGAAAATGGCAGCCACGCAAAACGGCGCCGCGGATCCCGTGCTTTTCATGTTCAGACTCGACAACTCCAGGGGAGTATACACCCACGACGTCAGAGCGAAGACGGACAATGTGTTAAGTTATGTAAACGCTGGTGAGTGAAACTTCGGCTTACTGCTTGCCTGCCCCGCCGTCGCGGATCAAGCGATTGAATCGAAACTCCTCGGAAGGGACGCAATAGATCTGCTCGTCCCAATCTTTGGCGGCTTCCCGATCCAACTTCCAGATTTTGGTGTCGCTGCGCCAAGGTTTCGAATAATACTGCGGGTCAGTCAGGGTCTCAACAAGCTCCAGAGTATCCGCGTCCAGGCGCCGGTAGCGCTCCTCGAGGCGCATTTGGTCGGTATGGGGATAGCCATTATGATCCAGCCATGTCCGATCATCGAAGCCGACTGAATCGACGATGAACGTGTTTCCCTCCCACCGGCCCACGGAGTATCCATTCCACTTCGGCTCCAGGTTCTCGTCTAGTTTGGGAAGTTTCCGCCCGTCGGTATAAACAATCCGGTAATCGTGATGCCATTCAGAGAATACATACGTTCTGTTGGGAACTTGCAGAATTTCCAAGTTCGAATGGGGCCCAGCGACCTGACCGTTCAGCATGCGGGGCACACCCCATGGGTCACAGTTGCTCTGCGGATCATTTCCGAGCATCGGCGCGGTGATGCGCTTCCCGTAGCCTGGTATGTTCTTATCGAATTTCGCCTTCCCCTCCGGCGTGAATGGCGCCTCCTCAGTGGGAACATCCAATTTCCGCGGGGCCTTGGCTTGTCCGAGTATGTAGGCTTGCAATTCGTTGGCGCCGCCAGGCACATTGCTGTAGGTCTGGAACGGGCTCACGCGATTCCACTTGCCCGAAAGGTCATGCGAATCTAAAGGAGCCGCGGCTTTCGCGATCCCTGGCGTGGGGGCGGTCTGAGCGGGCATGCTGAACGATAGCGACAATCCCAGGGCGCAGCCCGCGATCGAAACGACGAGATGATTTCCTGTAATTGCTCGCATACGCGCTCCCAACTTCCAGAAGACTATCACAGAGTGCGATGCTCGATTCATTGAGTAGGTGCTTGCTCGGCAGGCGGAGGATTACCATTCAGCAATGGAAGTTCCTTGCCGTTTATCACGATCTGTTTGGCGAGACAGACATTCGACGAAGTCACTTTGTGGGGGTTGCAGGTGAGGGTAATCTGATCGCCCGGCTTCATGGAGTCCTTACTCCAACCCACGTTCATTTTCTTCATCATGAGAGGGGTGGGACCAAGTTCGCTACCCCAATGTTGGATTTCACCATGCTCGCCCTTCACGTCGAAATAGATCTGGGGATGAGGATATGAGAATACCCATTCGGTGATGGTCCCCTTGACCGTGATTGTTTTGTCGGTCTGGTAAGTGACGCTGGTCCCATGATGCGCGAACGCGAAACCACAAACCGCCAGAAGCCCGGTCCCTAAAGCTAAAACTTGCGCCCAATTTTTTCGCATAAAGCCTCCAAATAAACCAGACCGCCATCAATTCACGACAGTCCCGTACTCTACTACTAGCTCGTTAAAAGGTCTGGGCGTTAGTGTTGGAGTGTAAGCATTTGTTAAGAGCTGCCGCTCTACTTCAATTTGTCGGCGACCTTGGCGAGACCGGCGTTGGCGCAGGCCTCATCCATGTCCCAATTGGGACCTCCACTTACTGCGATGGCACCAACCACTTCGCTACCCGCCAGAATCGGAAGACCTCCGCCCATATCGATGGTGCCTTCGATCGGTGGATTTGGCATTGTGCCTTCCAGCAATGGCACCGGTTCGGCAGTCTTCTTGGACCATCCCTGGACCACATCCTTCGATGGGCGGCGGTAAACGAGGGCGGTATAGGCTTTCTTGTGGCTCACGTCAAACCGATGGAGGTTGGCTCCATCGTCCTGAAGCGCGATCATGGTCCGGCCCGTGGCATCCAGCACAGTAATGGCGCATTTGTAGCCCGACGATCGGCATTTATCAAGTGAGCCTTGCGCCATCGACATCGCCATGTCGAGGGAAAGCGCCTTGTGAATGATCAGACCTTGTTGTGCGCTTGCCGTCGACGGAACTGCGGCCCGCAGCGCCATCAAAATGAAGAGCGTCGCCCAGCGGTTCTTTTGCATTGGCCTTTTCTCCTTAGAAACAGCTTTGCTATCTTACTCCGCACGGTAAGTATTGACAATGGCTTTCGATTGTCAGAAACTTTGTGACGATGCGGTCCCTGCTGACCCGTCTATACTTTAGCGCCGTAGCATTCCTTCCCTGCGCCGCTGCTACGATACCCACCTTCAACCAGGATGTCCTGCCGATCCTTCAGAAGAACTGCCAGGTGTGTCATCGGCCCGGGGAGATCGGGCCTATGCCGCTGCTCACCTATGAGCAGACGCGTCCATGGGCCAAAGCCATCAAGATGGCTGTGCTAAACAAGGCGATGCCCCCCTGGTTTGCGGATCCCCAATACGGGCACTTCATGAATGACCGAAGCTTGAACGATCGGGATATTGCTCAAATCGTGTCCTGGGTGAATGCGGGGGCTCCGGAGGGCAATCCGAAAGGCGCACCGCGGCCCGTTCAGTGGAAGACCGGCTGGAATATTCAACCCGATCAGATTTTCCAAATGCCGGACCCCTATGTCATCCCAGCCACCGGAACGCTCGAATACGTGTACATCGTGATCCCAACTCAGTTCGTCAGGGACACTTGGGTAACAGCGGCGGAGGTTCGCCCCAGCGCGCGCGCCGCCGTGCATCATGCTATCGCTGTAGTGCGGCCTCCGGGATCGCAGTGGCTGAAAGAAGCCAAGCCGTTCGTTCCCTACATTCCGCCGGTGGAATCCGCGGCCGGAGAGGCGCAACCGGGTCCCAATGATCCGCAGTCCGATCCCGTCAATATTAGCTATGAGTATCTGGCCGGATACTCGCCGGGGATGCAAGCGGAGCGGTTCGACGCCGACCAGTCCGCAAAGCTGATACCGGCTGGATCGGACATCGTTCTGCAGATGCACTACATGACCAATGGCAAAACCACCGTCAACGATGAGACTCGCCTGGGTCTCACATTGGCGAAGGAACCACCGCGGAAACGCTTCATGTCGGCGGTGGTAAGTGGAGGCCGTTGGGCCATTCCACCAGGAGATCCGAACTACGAGGGCCACGCCAAGTTGACCTTTGGCGAGCCCGTTGAGCTGGTGTTTCTGCAGCCGCACATGCACGTGCGGGGCAAGGATATGACGATCCGGGTGGTTTATCCAACTGGAAAGACCGAGACGCTGCTGGCCGTGGCGCACTACGATTTCTACTGGCAGCTGGTCTATTACCTGGACAAACCGCGGCAACTGCCGCAAGGTACGCGCGTGGAAGTGACCGCGCACTGGGACAATTCGGCAAACAATCCGCGCAATCCCGATCCGGCCGCAACAGTAAGGTGGGGCAACCAGAGTTGGGACGAGATGCTCAGCCTGGCAATGGGAGTCATCATTGATAGAGATTAGGTGACATAATCTACGTAATGTGATTTTGGAGACATTTTGAGGCAGAGTTCAAATTCAACGGAAACAGGTCGTTCGATTCTCGTGATCGACGACGATGTCAGCTTTTGCAAATTGATGGCGGAGTTCTTGTCGGCGCACGATTTCCACGTTGATTCCGTTCAAGCCGGCCCTCGCGGCCTGGCCAGGGCGCTGGAAGGCGGCCACGACCTGATCCTGTTGGACGTGATGCTTCCGGTTCTGGATGGCTTTCACGTCCTGCAGCAACTCCGCAAACAAACCGCGGTTCCCGTCATTTTCCTAACGGCGCGCAACGCGGAGCGGGATCTGATTGCAGGTTTCGAGGCCGGCGCGGACGATTACATTTCGAAGCCCTTCCGGCCGCATGAATTGCTTGCGAGAGTGCGAGCACTCTTGCGGCGGAGCAGCCAAACGCGCTCTACAGCAGGGTCTGCTCTCGCGGTGGGAGACATCGAACTGAATCCTCACACGCGCGAGGTTCGGAAGGCTAAAGTCCCGGTTGAGATGACTTCGGCCGAATTTGAGATACTTGAAATCCTGATGCGATCGGCCGGAAACGTTGTGTCGCGGGATGAGCTGGCTGGTGTTCTCTATCATAGAGAAGCGTCGCCCTTTGAGCGAACCATCGACGTGCACATAAGCCATCTAAGAAGAAAACTGGAAACCGCCGACCGCGCACTGATCCAGACGATCCGGGGGGTGGGATACCTGTTTGTCGTGCCGGAGGAACACGCCGGATGAGATCCGTTCGCTCAAAAATACTTCTGTTCTCGTTTGGAATCCTTACTTTTTCTCTGGGAGGATTTCTCGTTATCTCCAGGACCATGACCTATAAGAGTTTTGCAAAACGAGCTCCTATAGGAAGAAACGCCATGACGCAGTTCGAGGAAGCGAGCCTGGAGTATGAGAACGGAGGTACGAAAGCGCTTTCGACGTACATGCGATGGCAGCATGCATATTACCCGGGACTTCACTTCTACTTCGTGAAAAACGGCGTTGACC
>Ga0207024_10307_pt1 | contig 11550 bp, 10 predicted proteins | sample Alteio_BWMinCont_44_FD_153470 | JGI IMG/M metagenome (GOLD analysis project Ga0207024, IMG submission 153470) | Enriched cells from forest soil in Barre Woods Harvard Forest LTER site, Petersham, Massachusetts, United States -... | ecosystem: Environmental > Terrestrial > Soil > Temperate forest >...
TCGAAGCTAACCGACCAAGGTTACACCGGCATCATTTTTCCAGAAGCCTACGGCGGTGTCGGCCTCGGCAAAGTCGAACTCATGCTACTGATGGAAGAGGCGGGGCGTGCGCTCTTGCCTGGTCCATTTTTCTCGACCGTCGTTTTGACCGGTTCCATTTTGGAGGCCATAGGCACACCTGCGCACAAGAAGAAATATCTCGAGCCTATTTGCCGTGGAGAAGTTCGCGCCACCACAGCCATTCTGGAAGCCAACGCGAGCTGGAACCCACATGACGCTCGACTGGGCGCCAGCAACGGCAAGCTTACCGGCGAAAAACTCTTTGTCTCGGACGCGGCGATCGCCGACTTTATCGCCGTGGTGGCGCGCAACGGAGTCTTCCTGGTGGATTCCAAAGCGCCCGGACTAAAAATCTCCCCGATGTCCGGGATGGACCTGACGCGCAAACTCTACGTCGTCGAATTCAGCAATACTCCTGCCGAGGAAATCGGCTCCCCGAAGGACCTCGCGCGAGCATTCGACATCGCCACCGCCGCATTGGCTGCCGAATTGGTTGGCGGAATGCAGCGGACACTCGACCTCACCGTCGAGTACGCCAAAACCCGCAAACAGTTTGGCAAGCCCATCGGAATTTTCCAGGCCGTCCAACACCAGTGTGCCGACATGTACCTGGAAACAGAAAGCGCCCGTTCCGCCGTGTACTACGCCGGGTGGGCGCTGGAAGAAAATTCCCCGGATGCAGCGGCCGCCGTTTCCATCGCCAAAATGTATGCCAGCGACGCTGGCCGCACCGTCGGCAACCGTGGCATCCAGATTCACGGCGGCATGGGCTTCACGTGGGAAAACGATCTTCACCTTTACTACCGCCGAGCGAAGGCGTCGGAAACGGCATTTGGCGACGCCACGTTTCACCGCGAGCGCATCGCCTCCATGGTGATCGATGCCGGCAGCGTCTCCGCAAAAAGCGCATAAATCAAGAAACGAGAGAGCCCTTCTATGACCGATCTAGTGCAGCTCACAAAAGACAATGGCATTGCCGTGATCACCATCAACAATCCGCCCGTCAACGCTCTAAGTCCCGGCGTTCCCGAAGGCATTTTAGAAGCGCTGGACCAGATTGCCAGAGACGACAGCGTCAAAGCCGCGGTCCTGATCGGCAGCGGCCGCACCTTTGTCGCCGGAGCGGACATTAAGGAATTCGGCAAAATGACATCGGGCAAATCGCGCAGGCCCGGCCTGCTTCCGCTTCTTTTGAAAATCGAAGACAGCAGGAAGCCTGTGGTGATGGCGATTCACGGAACGGCGTTCGGCGGCGGTTTGGAACTAGCAATGGCTGGTCACTATCGCGTTGCTGTTCCTAGTGCGCAGGTAGGCCAGCCGGAAGTGAAGCTCGGTCTTATTCCTGGCGCGGCAGGCACGCAGCGCCTTCCAAGGCTCGCCGGCGTAGCGAAAGCGGTCGAGATGTGCGTGAGCGGCAATCCGGTCAAAGCAGAAGAAGCGCTGAAATTTGGCATTGTCGACCGCATCATCGAAGGCGATCTCCTTGCCGGAGCGGTTGCATTTGCACGCGAAGCCGCGTCTAAACCTGCTCGCAAAACGCGCGAACGCAATGAAAAACTCGGAAACGCAGCGGAGAATGCCCAAATCTTTTCCTCCGCGCGCGAAACGGCTGCCAAAAAACAGCGCGGCCTGCTCGCTCCAGTTGCCGCCATTGATGCCGTGGAAGCGGCCACGAAACTGTCCTTCGGAGAAGGCTGCAAACTGGAACAGAAACTCTTCATTGAGTGCCTCTTCTCCGAACAGTCCAAATCACTTATTCACGTTTTTTTCAGCGAGCGCGAGGTGAACAAAATCCCCGACGTCCCGAAAGAGACTCCCATGATTCCGATTAAATCCGCCGCCGTTGTCGGCGCGGGCACCATGGGCGGTGGGATCGCTATGGTGCTGGCAAACGCAGGAATTCCGGTCATTCTCAAGGATGCGGACCAGCCTGCGCTCGATCGCGGCCTGGCCACCATCCAGAAGAACTACGCGAACTCCGTTCAGCGTGGCCGTTTCTCTCAGCAGGTTGCCGAAGAGCGCTTCAAGCGCATCACTCCGACGCTAACGTACGACGATTTCTCCAGCGTGGACCTGGTGATCGAAGCCGTTTTCGAAGGCATGGCACTCAAGAAGGAAGTTTTCAAGGAATTGGATCGCGTGTGCAGGCAGGGCGCCATTCTCGCCAGCAACACTTCTACTCTAAGCATCGACGAGATCGCTGCTTCCACCTCGCGGCCCGCGTCCGTCATCGGAACGCATTTCTTCAGCCCCGCGAATGTCATGCGCCTTCTGGAAATCGTCCGTGGCAAGGCTGCCTCAAAGGAAGTGATCGCCACGTGCATGCAGCTTTCTAAAACGCTCGGCAAAGTGGGAGTGCTCGTAGGCAACTGCCGCGGTTTTGTCGGCAATCGCATGTTTGGCCCCTACCGCCGCGAAGCCCAATTCCTCGTCGAAGAAGGCGCAAGCGTCGAAGCCGTGGACCGCGCCCTTTCGGATTTTGGCATGGCCATGGGCCCACTCGCCACTGGCGATCTCGCGGGCCTCGACGTTGGCTGGCGCATCCGTAAAGAATATCGCCACCTGGAAGTTCCCGGCATTCGCCAGCCGTTTACGGAAGATCGCCTTTGCGAGCTCGGCCGGTACGGCCAGAAAACCGGCGCTGGTTGGTACAAGTACGACGACCAGCGCCGCGCGACTCCTGATCCTCTTGTGGCTGAGCTTATCGCCAAATGGGTCGCAGAAGCGGGGATTGCACAGCGTCAAATCTCCGCCGCGGAGATCGCAGACCGTTGTCTCTACGCGCTGGTCAATGAAGGCGCGCGCATTCTTGAAGAAGGTTACGCGCTGCGCGCTTCGGACATCGACATTATTTATATCAACGGCTACGGGTTTCCCGCGCATCGCGGCGGCCCGATGTGGTACGCCGACACCGTCGGCCTCAAACAAGTTTATGAGCGCATCTCCGAATTCCAGCGTCAGCACGGCGAAATCTGGCAGCCCGCTCCGCTCCTCAAGCGGCTTGCGGAGCAAGGCAAAACATTCGCCGAGTTCAGCAGAGATCAGGTCGCCACTGCCTAGAGCCGGCGTTTCATAGGGATGATGCACATTCAAGGGTCGAGCGCGGGCGAATTTCATCCTTCGCGACAGTTGCGCTATAACGTTTGACGGAAGGGCCTGACTACCAATGGGGATGCTCTTTCTCGTCCGTCATGCGCAAGCTTCGTTCCTTGAGCAGAACTATGACAAATTGTCCCAACTGGGCGAAACGCAGGCACGCCTGCTCGGTGAATATTGGGCGCAGCGCAACGTCGCTTTCGATCGCGTATGCGTCGGTCCGCGTGTCAGGCAGAAGGACACCGCCACGTTAGTGAGCGAAGCCTTCGAAAAAAGCGGTCTCAAGTTTCCCCAGCCGCTGGTGCTCTCCGAATTCGATGAATATCAAGGAGAGTCCGTACTCGAACGCGGTATGCCCGCTTTGCTAAAAAAGGACCAACGTATCCGCGATCTTCATGCCGCGTTTCAGTCCGCCACGGACTCTGGTCGTCGGCGTGCTACATTTCAAAAAGTATTCGAGGCAGTGATTGGAAAGTGGGTGCAAGGCGAAATCGCTCCGGAGGGAGTTGAGACTTGGCTGGAGTTTTGCTCCCGCGTGAACTCCGGCCTCTCAAAATTTCTCGCCGCCGGCCATCGCGGTGAACGGATCGCAATTTTCACGTCCGGCGGTCCCACCGCAGTTGCCATGCAGCGTGCTTTGCAACTCTCTCCAGAACGCACCTTACAAGTGAGCTGGATGTCGCGCAACTCTTCTTGGAGTGAATTTCTGTATGACGCGGAGCGCTTTACTCTCAGCAGTTTCAATTCGCATGGGCATATCGCGGATCCTGCCATGCTGACCTACCGTTAGGGTGACTTTCGAATGCGCGACCTGCTGGACCGCTCCGCACCCATTCGAACTGGCGAAGAGCTGGATTTACCCAAGCTCGAGCCCTACTTGCGGCATCATTTGCCAAACGAAACAGGGGCGCTCCAGGTCCGTCAATATCCCAGCGGCCATTCCAACCTGACGTATGCACTGCAACTCGGCGACAGAGAATTGGTTCTTCGCCGTCCGCCCTTCGGCAGCAAGGTAAAATCGGCCCACGATATGGGGCGCGAATTTCGCGTGCTCTCGAAGCTGCACTCCGTCTACGCGCCGGCGCCTGAAGTGCTTCTTTACTGCGATGACGATTCCATTCTCGGCGCGCCGTTCTATGTGATGGAGCCGATTCACGGGATCATTCTTCGCAGAGACGTGCCGCCCGGTCTGGATTTCCCCGCAGAGAAAGCGCGGCGGCTCAGCGAATCCTTTGTTGAGAATCTCGTTCGCTTGCATCACGTGGATTACGCAGCGGTGGGTCTATCCGATTTGGGAAGGCCGGAAGGCTATCTGGAACGCCAGGTCCGTGGGTGGATTGAACGCTACTACGGTTCCAAAACACACGACTATCCGGAAGTGGAGAAAATCTCCTCGTGGATGCAACAGCACATACCATCCACACCGGCCACTTCGTTGATTCACAATGACTACAAATACGACAACATTGTCCTCGATTCGAACGACATCACGAAAATTGTCGGCGTTCTCGATTGGGAGATGTGCACCATCGGCGACTCACTCTCCGATCTCGGCACCGCGCTCGCCTATTGGATAGATCCAACGGATGCGGAAGAAATTCAGCAAAATCGCTGGGGCCCCACAACCCACGCCGGCAGCTTCACACGCGAAGAATTCGTGCAGCACTACGCTCGGCAGACGCACAGTGATGTTTCTCAGATTGCTTTCTACCTCACGTTCGCGCGTTTCAAATTGGCCGTCATCGTGCAACAAATTTACTTTCGCTACCAACAGGGGTTGACGAAGGACGAACGCTTCGCGTCCATGCCCGAGAAGATTCAGTTCCTACTGCGGGCTGCTTTACACGGTGCCCAAACGGGACGTATCTAGCGTAGTTCCCTCAGTTTCGGGCGACGAAAGCACGGGCAGCCGCAGCGGATCACGCGTAGTAGCGAACGATCCACTCCGCAACGCAACCCGGCTTTTCCGTGTGTTCGCAATCGATCGTGACTGCGTAAATCGCCTCCACGCCATCGGCCAGCTCTTTTAATGCGTTCAACACAATGCGTGCGCGAATCCTGGAATCGGCCCGCACCGCCGAAGGAAAGCGCACGCGGTTCAACCCGTAATTGACCGCCAGTCGCACGCCGCTTTGAACTTGAATCAACTCTTTCACGAGGTGGCTGATCAGGGATAGAGTAAGAAACCCATGCGCAATTGTCGCGCCGTAGGGTGATTCGTTGCTCGCTTTCGCACGATCAACGTGAATCCATTGCCGGTCTTCCGTCGCTTCTGCAAACTGTTCGATCCGCTCCTGCGAAACGCGGAACCATTCCGTCACCCCAATTTCCTTGCCCACCCATTCATTCAACGCTAGCGGATTCTTAACTGCCACTGGCGGCATCAACTTCTCCTAGTAGACCTTTCGTGATTACCTCGCACATTTGTTTCATCAGGAGGGCGCATCTTACGGTGCGGTCGCGTTCTTGCTCTTGGCCAGTTCCCACTTTGCAACCGATTCGATATGTACTTCATCTGGTCCGTCGGCCAGCCGCAGCGTCCGTGACATGGCCCAGGAGCTCGCCAAAAACGTATCCTGCGAAACTCCTGCGCCTCCATGTGCTTGAATTGCCCGATCCAACACGCGCAGAGCCAAGTTGGGCGCAACAACTTTGATCATCGCTATTTCAGCGCGCGCCGCCTTGTTTCCCACCGTATCCATCATGTACGCGGCCTTCAGCGTCAGCAACCGCGCCTGCTCGATCTCCATGCGAGACGCTGCAATATCTGCGCGAATCGTTCCTTGCTCGGCAAGCGTTTTTCCGAAGGCCAACCGTGCTTACACCCGCTTGCACATGGTTTCGAGGGCGCGCTCCGCAACGCCAATACATCGCATGCAATGATGAATTCGCCCGGGCCCCAGCCGACCCTGCGCAATCTCAAATCCGCGCCCTTCGCCGAGCAACACGTTCGTGACCGGAACGCGCACATTTTTAAATGTGACTTCGCCATGGCCGTGCGGCGCGTGATCGTATCCATACACCGTCAGCATTCGTTCAATCTTCACTCCAGGCGCATCCATTGGCACTAGAATCATGGACTGCTGTTTGTGAGTCGGAGCCGAGGGATCCGTCTTGCCCATGAAAATGGCGAGCTTGCAACGCGGGTCGCCAACTCCGGACGTCCACCATTTCCGGCCATTCACAACGTAGTGGTCGCCTTCGCGGACGATTCTGGCCTCAATGTTTGCGGCGTCGGAGGAAGCGACGGAGGGCTCCGTCATCGCGAAACACGACCTGATCTCTCCTGCAAGCAACGGCGCCAGCCACTGCTTCTTCTGTTCCGGCGTACCATACCGCGCCAGCACTTCCATATTGCCCGTGTCCGGCGCCGAACAATTGAACACTTCCGGCGCCATGTGACTGCCGCCCATGATCTCGCAAAGCGGTGCGTATTCGAGATTGGTCAGCCCTGCGCCGTGCTCGCTTTCCGGCAAAAACAAGTTCCACAGACCGGCAGTGCGGGCTTTCGGTTTCAACTCTTCCACGATCCTCGTGGGCAGCCACCGATTCTTCTCGGTCTCGTCGTGGAAGCGCTGCTCATTTGGATAAATGTGCTCGAGCATGAAGGCTTGCACGCGGCGCTGCAAGTCCTTCACTTTGTCGCTGAATTCGAAGTTCATCGCGGTTCCCTATCTGCCGGTGAAAAGTGGAGCGCGCTTCTGGATAAAGTGTGCCACACCCTCTTTGAAGTCTTCGGACTGCAGGCTCGCCAGCATTTCACGCTCGGAGATCTCAAAGGATTCTGCCAGCGTCTGAAACATGGCGTCATACACTTGTCGCTTGATCACCCGCAACGACCGCGGGCTAACGCTGGACGCCAGCTCCGCCGCGTACTTCTGCACGCTCTCCAGAAACGTTTCGCGTGGAAAAACCTGGTTCACCAGCCCTATTTGCAGCGCCTCCGCCGCATCGATCATTTTTGCCGTAAACAGCAGGTCCAGGGCGTTGGCGTGTCCCACGAGGCGCGGCAACATCCACGCCATTCCGTACTCCGCGATCAGCCCTCGCTGTGCGAAAGCGGTGCCAAAACGCGCTGCGTCGGAAGCGAACCGCAGATCACAATACAGAGCAATCACCAATCCCAAGCCCACCACCGGCCCGTTGATAGCCGCGATCACCGGCTTGGCGACCGCAGCAAAATAGGAATATTTCTTCTGGAAATCTTTTCGCACACCCTCGGCGCTCTCTCTTGTAGGTTGCGCACTCTGTGCGCGCCGCGCTTCATCGATTCCCTTCTCCGCCACTGTGCTCAGCAGCGACATATCCGCGCCTGCACAGAATCCGCGCCCCGCGCCCGTAAGGACGATCACACGAACGTTTTCATCGCGCTCTGCGTCGTCCATCGCGGCGCGCACCTCGCGCTCCATCACCGCCGTCCAGGCATTCAATTTATCCGGCCGATTCAGCGTAATCGTGGCGACCCTGTCGGCTATGCGGTACTGCGTTTCTTGATTTGGCATGGTGAGCCGGATTATATACAATGGCGGCCGTGTTAGTAACATGCATCTGTGGGTGACTATCGGATTCCATGGTCTTCCATCCAGAGGTCCTCACGATTGCCATCTACGCCAGCCGGAGACCGCATGCCCTTTGTTGAAAATCAAAACGCCAAACTCTATTGGGATGAACAGGGTTCCGGCGAGCCTCTATTGCTCATCATGGGCCTCAGTTATCCCTCCTATATGTGGCATCGCAGCCGCCCCGTGCTCGCCAGCCGTTATCGCACCATCGCATTCGATAATCGCGGCATCGGCCAAAGCGACGTCCCCGCCGGTGTTTATTCCATCCCATTGATGGCTTCGGACGCGGCTGCCGTTCTGGATGCTGCTGGCGTGGAGCGCGCGCACGTCTTTGGCATTTCCATGGGTGGCATGATTGCGCAGGAATTTGCGCTTCAATACCCAAACCGTATGCGTTCACTAATTCTAGGATGCACCGCACCGGGAGGTCCCCATGCGGTACAGGCCGAGCCCGCAGCACTCCAAATTCTCATGCGCCGTGACCTGACGCCCGAAGAATCCAAGGAAGCTATCATCCCGTTCATCTACGACGCTGGCACCTCGCGGGAGCGCATCGACGAGGACATGGCCATCCGCATGAAGTGGTATCCCACTCCACAGGGTTACGCCGGCCAGCTTCAAGGAATTTTTGGCTGGGAGGCCTACAGCCGCATCTTGCAAATCTCCACCCCGACGCTCGTCATCCACGGCGAAACCGATCGGCTCATCCCATCCGCAAATGCGAAGCTGATCGCCGAGCGTATTCCAGGGGCCAAACTCGTATTGATCGCACAAGCCAGCCACATTTTCGATACCGATCAGCCCAGCGTAGCCCATCCTGCAATTCTAGAATTTCTCTCGGCGCAGCACAGTCGTGCGCACCGATCCCCGTATTAGATCTTCTCCATGCCGGCCTAATCATGAGTCAGGCTCAAGTCGAATTGTCTTGATTGGGCGCGGCGCTTTCCGCCACCCTAAGCTGCTCACTCGCCGCCTCCTCAGCCAATAACTCAAAACAAGGACAGATCTGCTTGTTCATCAATTCGAAATTCCATTGAACCGTTCAACTCCGATTGAAGCATGGCGGAGGATTCGAACGAGTCTATGCCTTTCTTAGGTCTGTGCGAAATCATCGTTCACTGCGAGCAGATACCGACGGGGCACCCCGCTGTTTTCTTGGCTCCTTCCATGACTCCTGCCCACCGCCGACTTACCTCCTTCGCTCTCCATGATGGCTCTAGCGAATACCGACTTCGCCGTAAAACCATTAAGCAATCAATTCCTCACGCAGATATCTCATTTCCCCACGGCACCACGCTCCAGCCGTGACAACAATGTGATGCAGTGTTCAGAAGGACAGGGTCATTCGTCTTGCCAGACGGGAAAACCTTTGGAGGCGGGAAATGGGAAGCCGATGCATTACGACTGAAACGAAATGGGAAGAGGCACTCGTTCGGGCGAGCCAGGGCGGAAATGACCAGGCAATCGAGACACTGTTCCGCCGGTACCAACGGCAGTTGCTCGGAACTGCCCGACGTATTTTGGGAAACACCGAAGACGCGGAAGACGCTTTGCAGGACGGGCTTCTGTCGGCGTACCGCAATGTGGCGCGCTTCGAGGGGCGCTCCAAGTTCTCGACGTGGTTGACCCGCATCGTCGTCAATGCGGCACTCATGCGGCGACGACGTGCCAGAGGGCTGCGTGTGACTTCGCTCGACGCCACACCTCCAGAGAGTGAAGTTCCCATATCAGATCTCTTACACGATGAGGATCCAAATCCTGAGCAACTGTTCGCCCACACCGAGTTGAGGGAAATGATTCAAACGAATGTGGGACAGCTATCGCCCCCGCTATTCACGGCATTTGTCCTTTGCGCCATGGAAGAGCACTCGCTGGAAGAAGCCGCGAGACGACTGGGTATCACGCTGAACGCGATGAAAGCGCGGATGCATCGTGCTCGATACAAATTGGCGGAGAGCTTAGGACCCCGGCTCGAGCGACGGAGGACAGGTGAAGAAACCAATTCTCGTAAAGAGCATTGCACTTGATGCCAGTGGGTCTCGCATTTCCAGGCGAAGCCAGATCTTTACTAAGGGGCTGGCTGCGTAATCGGACGGACGTATTGGACAGCAGGTCGAGAGTTCACAAATCACACCTTCTGTTTTGCCATGGACGCGGGCGTGTACCTCCGCGAGGTCTTGCCGAGTAACGATTCTTAGCAACCGCAAGATTATTTTTCTTCAATTTGGTTGAGCGCTTGCGCGAACGTTGTGTCTGGTGCTACCGGCTCAAAACCAGTTCTACTCTCATCTTGATGCTTATTGATTGTTTTGAGCATTACAAATCGCCCTTCGATGTCGATTTTTTCCATGCTGGTTTTCCAAACTCCCGGCGACAGCTGAACGCGCGTAATTTCCGTGGTGCCGCCTTGCTCCACGCGGCCGATCAAGCCGTACCCAAACTTTACGCGTGTTCCCAGTGAACCAGAAAGGCGTGCTATTCGCTTCTCGTGAAGATCGATGAAAACTATCCCATCCAAAGCGTGCAAAATCCGCTGCTCATAGGTCTTGGGCTTGAACCCAGGATTTGGATGAAACGCTATTCTCTCGGATTGTCCCTCCCTGCCCTGATCCTCAAAAATAAAGGCCTCAGGAATAATGCGCAATAGTTCTTCCATCGTTTTGTCGTCATCGTCCCGTTGTCTCTGGATCGCACGCCTCCCGGCCGGATTTTTCAGCAACTGTTGGTGGCGAACATTCTCCCCTTCAATCTGCGCTGGTGTGGGTGGATGGCCATCCGTTGCAACCACGTGACGAACCGGGCCGTCAACTGTCTCGATAACGCGCTCGAGAAATATGTGATTGTTGCTGTGGCGCTCCGCGGTATAGGACCACAACGTTTTCTTTTCGCGCTGTTGCAGTTCGTTGTAGCAGGCATCTCCGATCAACTCCTTTGCCGGTTGGGAGGGCAACGCTGGCGCTGGTGGCAACGCCATGGCAGCAGCAAACATGAGGATGACGAAACGGCAAACGTGAGCCAGTAAGGATAAAGTTCTCGATAGTTCCATGGCGATTTCTAATATCCGATTATCCGCAACAGGACCAGAAGGGTCGCACAGACCCTTTGAACCCAGAACTTCATCAAGAGTTCTCCTCTCTGATTCATTCTGGTGACCTGTGAGAGGTAGTGCCGCTAGGAAGGGTGTTTTTCCTGTTAGTGTTTGTAGGTGAGCCGATATGCAGCGGGACCTGCTCGGAGTGTGGGCGTGGCCCCTCCTCTCGGCTGGTTATCCGCTGCAAACTCCGCCGAGTTGTGGATGGATACTGCTTGGCTATTTCAATATTCGGGAGTTGAAATAGGACAGGACCGTCAGCCCGGCGTTTGCTTCTGCACGAGTCGAACTCAGATCTTGTACCTCAGAGGAGGACTTATCGGACTTACTGTTTCCGGGGCCATGCATACAGATAGCCGATGGCGCGGACACTACGAATCCTCTCGCCACCGTCGGGATGTGGCCCAAGCTTGCGTCGAAGATTGGTAATGTGAAAATCGATACTTCGATCGAAGGGCGAGAATTTCCGGTCCAGGACACGTTCCACCAGCTTATCTCGTGTGAGGACTTGGCCTGGAAATTCGAAAAACATGTGCAACAGCTCAAATTCTGCCGATGTTAAATTCAAGGGCCCGCCGGCTTTCGAGACGGTGCGCGCACCCAAATCGAGTTCCAGGTCTCCAAACTTGATTTTGGGAGGCCTAAGCCCGTTCTTGCTGTCGGATTGCCAGCCCGATCTGCGGAGAATGGCAGAGATTCTTGCCGCGAGTTCGCGCGGGTTAAACGGCTTCGCCAGGTAGT
>Ga0207024_10302_pt2 | contig 11500 bp, 16 predicted proteins | sample Alteio_BWMinCont_44_FD_153470 | JGI IMG/M metagenome (GOLD analysis project Ga0207024, IMG submission 153470) | Enriched cells from forest soil in Barre Woods Harvard Forest LTER site, Petersham, Massachusetts, United States -... | ecosystem: Environmental > Terrestrial > Soil > Temperate forest >...
CTGAAACGATCTCGACGACAAACATCACCGGATTTCGCCACATGAAACGAGGATCGAGTTTTTGGAACGATCCGACAATCGCCGGTCGAATCAGATTTAACTGCCAGAGGCTTTCCTGTCGAGTTTTCATCAGAAGGTCCTCCCGATGTGAAGCAAGAGATGTTCCAGGAGCGGCCCGAGCGTCAGCGCCGGGAAAAAGGTCAACGCGCCGACGATCAATACCACGCTGACGAGAAGCGCGACAAAGAGCGGCGAGGTAGTTGAAAAAGTGGCGACACTGGACGGGGTAATCCGCTTTTTCGCTAAGGATCCCGCAATCGCCAAAGCGGGGAGGATCACGGTGAAACGGCCAACCAACATTGCAAATGCGATCGTCAGATTATAAAAAAGTGTATTGGCGTTTAATCCGGCAAACGCCGATCCATTGTTCGCCACGCCTGAAGCATACGCGTAAAAAATTTCGGACAACCCGTGAGGCCCGGCATTATTCAAGCTTGAAAGGCCGACGGGAGTTGCGATCGCGGTTCCCGCCAAAGCAAGAAGCGTTACGGCGGAAGCCAAAATACCGATGGTCACCATGATCATTTCAAAAGGTTCAAGTTTTTTCCCAAGATATTCCGGAGTTCGTCCGATCATCAATCCCGCGATAAACATTGTCACCATCACATAAAACAACATTCCAATGAGGCCGACGCCGACCCCTCCGAAAATCACGCAGGATGTGGCGAGGTTGAACATTTCAACCAATCCCGGAATCGGCATCATGCTGTCATGCATCGCATTGACGGAACCGTTGGACGTCACGGTGGTCATCTGGGCCCAAAGAGCTGAAGGTACAAGGCCGACCCGGACTTCTTTACCTTCCATGTTCAGGCCATGATTGACGCCAAGTTGAGCCAGAAGCGGATTACCACGCGTTTCAAAAAAAAGTATCGTGAATAGACCCAGGAGAAAAAGCACAAGCTTGGCGGAAAAAATAGACACCCCTTGCTTGCGCTGTTTCAGCAATGCGCCGAACATGAAGACAAGGCTGACCGGAATGAACAGAAGTCCAAAAAGTTCGAGCAAATTGGTGAGGGGTGTCGGGTTTTCGTAAGGATGCGCGGAGTTGACGTTAAAAAAACCGCCGCCGTTGGATCCAAATTGTTTAATCGGAATTTGCGAGGCAACCGGTCCCACGGCGATGACTTGTTTTGCGCCTTCGAGGGTTTGGGCCTCAACATAGGGGTGGAACGTTTGCGGCATCCCTTGTGAGATAAAAATCACCGCGGTAATGATCGAGACGGGAAGAAGCACGTAAAGCGTGGTGCGGGTTAAATCGACCCAAAAATTTCCGAGGAGCGGGGTTGTTTTCCGGATAAATCCTCGAATCAAGGCCAGTGAGGCAGCCACACCGACCGCCGCCGAAACAAAGTTTTGCACCGCGAGGCCGAGCATTTGCGTTAAATAGCTCATCGTGTTCTCGCCGCCATAGGCTTGCCAATTGGTGTTGGTGATGAAAGAGACGGCGGTGTTGAGCGCCAGGTCCCAATGAACCGCGCCGAATTTTTGCGGATTTAACGGAAGAAATTTCTGGAGAAGTTGAAGCGCGAAAACAGCGAAGAATCCGATGACATTGAAAAGAATCAGCGCCTTTGCGTAGCCTTTCCAATCCATCTCTTCGGTTTCGTCGATTCCGCCGATTTTATAAATGATCCGTTCGATGGGACGGAAGATAAAGGATAGGATGTTTTTCTCGCCATTGAAAACTTTGGCCATCCATTCCCCAAATGGAATAGCCGCCACCACAAGGATGACTAAAAACGTGATAACGCCTAAGATTTCAGATTGTGTCATATTATCAGAAAAATTCGATCAAGTCCATGTTGAAGGTTGTTTGGTTGGCGCGGGTTCCGTTGTCCCATGGCGTTACGCCCGGAGCTGTAGCATATTCATATCGGATTTCGGGACGAATCTCCAGCAAATCGTTGATGTGATGGGTTAAGCCGAACGTGAATTCCCAATAAGGCGTGGCAAATCCTGATCGCTCTCCTCTAACATCGTTTAAATAAGATTCGCGCAGCGAGAGAAAGTCATGATCGGAGATCTTTTTTTCCGTATAATTGACGAATCCGAGGACCGACGAAAGTCCGGGAAGCGGTGCTCCGCATCCTCCTCCGCCTGCGTAAGTGTAGGTAGGACCAAAGACGCATGATCCGCCAACCACCGAATTGTAAACATACATATAATACCCTTCGGTAGTATTCAGGAATCCGGGATTAAATCGGTGCGTGTACGTTAGGTTAAACTGTTGTTGATTCGCATGATTGGCTGTGAATTGACCGTTATTGATCGAAACAACACCGCCGTAAAGCGAATTGTTGTTGTCATCCGAGACCCATCTGGCTAAAAATTGACCGGAGGGAAAATGCTGGGCGGGTGCCCAAATTGCAATATCATCACCGGCATGGATACCGGCAATAATCGTCCAATTCTTATTAAGCATGATCTGCGCATTGGCTCCGGAGAACGTGTACGCGTCCCAGTCAAAAAACTCGGAGTGGGTGAAGAGATAATTGTTCGGGGCTAATTGAGCTTCGATGTCGGGCGGCGAAATATATCGTCCAAATTGCAGGAGCATCCCTTGTGCGACTTTTGGAATATAGAGGAGGCCGTAAGCTTCAACCGGATCATAGCCGTTCAGTTCATTGTGTTGATAAAGTTGATTGCTGAAATAGCCTTGCGCCGTAGTCCAGCGGTAATCAATGCCATACATGCTGGAAAAGCGGAAACCTAAATCGAGATGGTCGGTTTGGTAGGTGTCTGGAACACGTTCAACGCGCAACACGAATTGATCGAGCTCCGGTTTATTGGGAACGATGGCATACGAGAGCGGGGCGTTTGAGTTGGTCGAGGAGCTTGCACTATAACCCGGGTTTACCCACCCATAAACCCGAATGCGATCGTCTTTTAAGGTAGGAAAAAGGTTCCACATATCCTTTGTGAGTGGATAATCGGTCGTCGTGTCGGGCACGCCTAGGACCGGACCGAAGTAATCGGGTACGCCGCTGAAAACCGGATCAAACGGCTGTGGTAATCCGCGCCGCAGAGATTGCGCCGCTTCCGCGGAATTCTTTGCGTTCGGATCGGTGGCCGTAGGGGGGGCCGACAGCGTCGGAGCAGGAGCGGTGGGGGTCGGTTGTTCATCCGCGTACCCTATTAAGAGAAGGGGATAAATAAAGATCAAAAAAACTAGAAAAAATTTCGACGCGGTTCTCATAAGGTTGACTTTCTCCCTGGGTGAATATTTTTTTTCTTCAACCTTTTTAGTATACACATACGTTCATCAAAATGCCATAAACAAACCTCTGTAAAATATAAAAAAAATATAAAAATTTATCTCTAAGCGTATTGTTTTTTTACCGAGCCTGTGTTATAACATATTACAGATGAGGTGTCTATGATGAGAGAGTCGGTCAGTATCAGTCTTCCTCACGAATTACGGAAAAAGCTTGACAAAATAAGCAAGGATGAATCCATTAACCGAAGTGATATCGTACGAGAAGCGCTTCAGCGTTACTTTTTTCAGCATGAGCTAGCAATAATTCGTCGCGTGATGATTCCAAAGGCTCGAGCACAAGGAATCTATACGGATGAAGATGTTTTCCGAATTGTTTCATGAGAGTATTCGTCGACACGAATATTTGGATCTCTCTTTTCCTAGGTTTTGAGCGGTTGTCTGAGATTATCGAAGATTGTTATTTTCAGCACACTCTCCTCACCTCAAACGGTATTATCCGGGAACTTGAATCGGTTTTAACAAAGAAAATGAACTATACAACTTCTGAAATTCACCCTGCAATCGGTTTTGTGCGTCAGCGCGCCGAAGCCGTCGAAGAAGAGAAGTCATTCAAGATTGATGTTTGCAGGGATCCCGCTGACAATCACGTTCTATCGGCGGCTCAAAACGGGAATGCCGATTGCATTTTAACCGGCGACGATGATTGGCTCAGCTTGAAACGGTTTAACAAGGTCACGATCCTCAGTCCACGAGAATTCAGAGATTGGATTTAAACAGCTGTACCTTTTTACGCGGGCTGCAACAGGCAAATGGCTTTTAGAAATGGAATAGTAGGCCGTGGATATTAGGGTTTTCGTGATTGCCTTAATCCTCATTTCAAGCGTGGGGATCGTTGCGCGGATGTTCCGGTTCCCGCCGTCTCCTCTTTTGGTCTTGACAGGAACCTTGTTGGCGGCTTGGATTGTTTTTCCCGCGCTTCATTTCGATCCGAACTTTCTGTTGACAGTGCTCTTGCCGCCCCTCCTTTTCGAGGGGTCCTTAAAACTGTCATTTTCAGAACTGAAAAAAACAGGATGGGGGATCTTTTTTTTGGCGTGTCCGGGCGTCCTTCTTTCGGTTTTTCTGTTGGGTCCGCTTTTTCACATAGTCCTTGCCATTCCGCTTTTAACAGCGTTTCTTTTTGCCTCGCTCTTGGCCGCCACAGACCCTGTGGCGGTATTGGATGCGTTTCGAAACGTAAGAATCAGCCGGACACTCTCCACGCTGATTGAAGGAGAAAGTCTTTTTAATGATGGAACCGCCATGGTTCTTTTCGGAATTTTTCTGGGAATTTCACGATCGATTCCGTCGAATATGGGTTCCGAGATTTGGCATTTTATTACGATGACGGTTGGCGGAATCGGGATTGGCGCGGTTCTTGGATTTTTGATCAATTATGTCTCCAGGATTCGATTCGAACAGGAACTTCGAATCAGCTTGAGCACGGTGCTGGCTTACGGCGCTTATCTATTGGCCGACTCTCTTCATGTTTCAGGAATTTTAGCGGTCGTTTCCGCTGGAATCGTATACGCCAATGTTTTTCCGCATTATCCCAAAAAAGACATCAATCAACCCTTGTGGGACTTTTGGTCCTACGTTGGGTTCTTAACCACGTCCGTCATTTTTCTTTTAATCGGTACACAAGTGAACTCCCGGGAAATCCTTGGATACTGGAAACCCGCCCTTCTGACCTATGGTCTTTTAATGGCGGTCCGTTTCGTGATCGTTCTCATGGCATTTTTCTTTTCTTCGCGGACGGGACAGAAATTTTCTTGGTCTTGGCTTCTCCTTACCTGGTGGGGAGGTTTGCGCGGTGCGCTTTCGTTGGCCTTGGCGATGAGTTTAATCGGAGCCGTTCCGGAAGGAAGGAGTCTTTTCTTCATCACGTTAACGCTCGTGATCTTCTTTCTTTTTATTAATGGGCTGAGTGCTAATCCTTGGATTCGGCGTCTCAAGTTAAAGGAGTCATCATGAAACTTCCGGCGACGATGCTTTTTGTTTGCCTTATTTTTTGGACCGCAATGCGGTACGGTTTAACCGTTTCCATGATTGTTTCAGTCTGTTGTGCCATGGTTTTTTCGTTCTTTTTTGCACCGCCGATTTATAGTTTTGCGGTGACCCATGCCGATGATTGGTGGAGCATCGGCATTTTTCTTGCCGCCGCGATCTTAACCAGCCGTTTGGCGACGCGCATGAAAGCGCAAGCCGCGAAGGCGGAAAAGCATCGTGCCGGAACTGAATTTTTGTTTCGATTTAGCACGCTGATTGTTAACGTAGTGGGACTGAGTGAACTGTTAAAGGTCGGCACGGAACAAATTGCGGAAAGTTTGATGGCGGAAGTCTTTCTTTTGCTTCCGGATTCGGCGGGAAAATTAAATCTTGCGGCGTCTTCGCCTGGAATAACGGTGATTACGGAGGCTGAATCCGCCAGCGCCACCTGGGTTTATCATCAAAACATCCCGGCGGGACATGGAACCGAAATCTTATCCGAGGCGGAATGGCTTTATTTGCCGTTAACAACACCCAGAAAAAACGTGGGTGTTCTTGGGTTACGGTTTCATGGAGGGCTCGGGACACAAGGACGATTGCTGGAAGCTTTAAAAGATCAAATGGCGCTGGCCATCGAGCGTATGCAATTAGCAAAATCCCTTGAAGAAAGCCGTTTGATGAAACAAACGGAGCGTTTGGAAACCACGTTGCTTTCTTCTATTTCCCATGATTTCAGAACTCCGCTGGCCGCGATTATCGGGTCTGCTACCGGATTGTTGAGTGACAAATACGATGCCGCTGCCCGGCGAGAATTGCTCATGACCATCTATGAGGAAGCACAACGACTTAACCGGTTTGTCGGCAATTTGCTCGACATGACACGTTTAGAATCGGGCACCTTGGAGTTAAACCGAGATTGGTTTGAATTGGAGGATTTGATTGGTACCACGATTTCGCGGCTATCGGAGCGGCTCAGTAAGCACAGGTTCATGGTAAACTTGCCTCCTGATCTTCCCTTGGTTTACGGAGACTTTGTGCTGTTGGAACATGTGCTAATCAATCTCTTTGATAATGCGGTGAAGTATTCTCCGGAGGGTAGTGCGATTTGGGTTTCCGGTCGACGTCAGAATCATGACTTGATTATTGAAGTCAGGGACGAAGGGATTGGGGTTCCCCAGGAAGAACGGCCGTTGATCTTTGAGAAATTTCGCCGATCGCGTTCCGGCAACCGGCAAATTGCGGGCATTGGATTGGGGCTATCGATTTGTAAGGGAATCCTCGAAGCACACGAAGGAAAGATTGAAGCGGACAGTCCGGACGGCGGCGTGGGCATCTTGTTCCGGCTTACGATTCCGGTGAAACTTCCAGTGAAAGAGATGATTCCCGCATGAGCCGTATTTTAATTGTCGATGATGAACCGCAAATTCGCCGGCTTCTTAGAACCAGTTTAACTGCGCATCACTATGATGTGATTGAATCCGTGTCGGGAAAAGAAGCGGTAGCTTCGGTTGCTGATCATCCGGTGGACTTAGTTCTTCTCGATTTAGGCCTTCCGGATGAAGATGGAATTTCGGTGATCAAGCGGATTCGGGAATGGTCGAATGTGCCGATTATCGTCCTTTCGGTGCGCTCTGATGAACGGGATAAGATCAAGGCTTTGGACCTGGGCGCCAACGATTACGTCAACAAACCGTTTGCCATGGGCGAGTTGTTGGCCCGCGTTCGTGCGGCGCTTCGCCAGCAATCGCAAACAGAAACGGAACCCTCTTCGTTTCATGCGGATGGGCTTTGCGTCGATTTCTCTAAACGGCTTGTTCAAAAAGACGGTCATGACATCAAACTTTCTCCCAAAGAATATGATTTGTTGAGGGTGCTGATACTTCATGCGCAAAAAGTGCTGACCCATCGTCAGCTTTTACAGGAAGTCTGGGGCGCGGAATACACAAACGACACGCATTACTTACGAATCTACATTGGCCAATTGCGAAGAAAAATCGAAGCAAATCCGTCTCAGCCTCATTTTATCATCACGGAATCCGGGGTCGGATACCGCTTCGTCGCCCCTTCCAATTAAGACAACAAAAAAGAGAGGCGTCCCGCCTCTCTTTTTTAATCGCTGATAAAAGTGTTAGTTCGTTTCGTTCAGGGTTTGTTTCGCAAGAACTTTTCCTTTTTGCCAGAGTTCCGATCCTTTTTGTTGGGCATCCTGTCCAACTTCGGCGCCTTTCGTTTTTACGTCGTCGACAAAGTCTGCGATGTTAACACGCAGTTCTTCGCGGAGGCCCGTTAGTTTTGATCGAATCGGGTCGAATGTTTTTTTGCTTAGGAATTCCCGGGTTTCCTTTCCGGTTGCCGGGGCTAGCAAAATCGCAGTTCCCGCACCAACCAGAATTCCAAGTCCGAGCCCTAAAAGAAGTCCTAACCGATTATTCTCTTCCATGGTTCACCTCCTTCATTTATGAAACTTTTCTTTCCGTTAATCTCCGAAGCGGTCTTTCCCAGATTTGCCGCATAAATTGCTGGCCGAAAAATTGAATTTTTCGGGGAAGCGCGACCACCGAGTTTACCGCGTCAGTCGCTCCAAAAACAAGATTTTTGGCCGATCCGGTAATCGACTCAAGGTTAGACAAGATGCGCATGAGCTGCGCATGCCGGTTGTTAAAAAGCTCTTCCGCGAGATCGATCGTCACGCTCAGCCGTTTTAAAAGCTGGACAAGATAAAATGCACATACAATTGTCATGACCGAAATAACGCATAACAACAACAGCAGCACAAGGGTTAAACCCATGATAACGTTATTCACCTTTGGAATGTCCTTCTTCGGCGTGATGTTTCATCACGGTACGAGCCGCCACTTCTTTGGCACGGTTTCCGTATCGTCCTTCTTTTTTAGCGGACTCCAAAATATGTTCATACTCACGTTCTTCTTTGGAGCTTACTCCGCGCAAATGTTTCCCTTGTGGCATTTTAATCATCCTCCTTATTGAAGTATACCCACTTGCGATTCCTAGGCTGAGATCGGCCAGCTTTCTTCCCAGGTGATAGCCGACCATGCCTGTTTATCTTCTTTTTTTAGAAACTGAATGCTGGCAGCGATATAAGATTTTTTGGTTTTTGCGAGAGCGTTGTGTTGAGTCCCCAACTTTTTGTTGAGTCGGCGCCATTCGGTTAATGTTCTATCCCATGGATATCCCAAAACAAGAGACATCGGAACACCAACCGTGCGCAATTTTAATGTTTTCTCAAAAGCCTCCGGATCGGCTTGAATAATATCAAGCCACGGTGAAATTTCGGGAGGCTCATTTTCTCTCGGCCAATAAATTTCAATATTTTCTCCATCCCGAGCGGAGCGCACGATATAGCCGAGAGTTTGAATGTTTTTTAGCGCTTCTTTCATCGCTTCTTCAAGACGAGTAATCATAACGCACCATCCTTTTTTATAATTTGGGTTTCTTTCCGGTAGTTTTGTCCACTTCTCCCGAGTTACGTCACAAGGTGAACTTAATCAAATAGCTTTGCCTCTTTTAGCAAGATCAGGGTGACGAAAAGCGTACCCAAAACGGTAAGGGGAATTGCAAATTCCGGCCATGAATTCACCCTTAGACTAGGCGGAGGCGAAGGAATTGCCGGTTCAGGCACATCCGGGCTCGGGGGGAGATCGGGGGTCGGTGGACCGGGAGGAGCTTTGGTATATTGCACTGCAATATCTTTTATTTCAAATGAATCTAGGGTTGAGGGGAAACTGACCAGCCGAACGATAATAATCAGCGAAAGCGTGATTAAGGCGATTGCGGCAAGCGTCGTCAACTTCATGGATAAAATTTACCCGAAGATAATCGATTTTAAACGAAAAAAAAAGAGCAATGAGGCTGCTCTTTTTTAGGGAATAAAATTACTTCCCTTCACTCAATGCCAGTTGATGTCTTTTTAGTTTTTGTTGATCTCTAAAAAGTTTTTGTTGGTCTTTTAAGAGAGCTGTTTTGTCTTTCGCCCACTTTTTGCTGTTACCGGCATCCCGGCTGAGACGAGCTTTATCCTGTTTAATATGGTATCGGTCGCTTTCTACGCCTTTGCGATCGGCTCGTATTTCAGTCTCTGTGATTTTCTTTTCTACTTTTTTTACGATATTCGCGGAGTAAGCCCGGGGGGAAACTATTAAGGCGCCGAGTATCCAAGCGAGCATTAAGAAATAAGTTAACGGACTTTTCATCAATGATTCACCTCCTTCAAATTTTATCTATTCCCACATTTTCCCGGTTCTAATAATGCTATTGGACTTCGAATTCGAACTTGAAAAGCTGTGTACTTGCGATCGGGGCGCCGTTTTTGAGTGCAGGCTTCCAGCGCCATTGTTTCAGCGCGGCCAGGACGCGACGGTCAATTTCCGCGTTGCCTGAAGATGTCCGGAGAGTTACATTAAAAGACCCATCCGGCGCAATATCAACCTTTACGCGAACGAATGATTTGTAATCTTGATTTTTAAGTTCATCCGGGATTTCCGGATTGACTTGATTGGTCGAGACGGCATCTTGTGTCGGTCCTGCCGGGGCCGGAGGCGGGGGAGGAGGGTTTACCGTCGCATTTCCAGGGCGCTGTTCTTCAATCGGTTTCCCGACTTCGGCGTTCCCCCCTGACAAGGCCGTGTGATCTGCGGGACTTGCCGGTCCGGGCAAAGGTTTTGCGGTTAGCACCCGGTGATGTGCGCCCTCATGAGGGATGGGTGGTGCAAGAACTTTTTGGTGAAGCGCGGGTTTTTCAATTTTTTTCGGTTCCGCTTTGTGAACGGCTTTTTTTTCTGGTTTTGGTTGATGAAGAAGGATACGCGTGACTTCAACCGGCGCCAGGCTTTGAAAGATCTGGCGCCGCGCCGTCTCCGAGATCACCAACAAGAAAGCAAAACTCAGAACAAAAGAGACCAGAAGCGCGGTTAGAAGCCGACGGCCTGAATCATCACGAAATCCGGTACCCTTCGGTCGCATGGACGTGACTTAAGTTTTTCCCGGCACCGTGGCAATCGAGAACCGGTTAATCCCCACGGAACGGGCATCGTCAATGCAGTTGACGACAAGGCCGTGCGGCACCGTCAAGTCCGCGTTGATGATCACCGAAGCGTTCGATAGGTCGGCGTTCTTTCCACCGGACTTTTCAAGCAATTTATCGGGAAGTTCCGCCAGCGTGACCGGTTCTTTGTTGACGAAAATTTGACGATTTTTATCGATGGTGATCGTCAATTCGTTGGCAGGTTGTTTCGATGCGGTGACGGCACGGGGCAGGTTTACCGGAAGACCGTTCATTTTCGTGAGCGCCAAGGATGAGAGCATGAAAAAAACAAGGAGAAAGAACATCGTGTCGATCATCGGAATGATCTCGATTTTTGTTCGTTTCAGTTCGCGCCGCTGCTTGAATCTCATGGCTGGTGCGGATGCTCCAGGTGGTGCCGTTCCATCAAGACATTAATTAATTGCGTGGAGGCTTGCTCGGTTCGCGCGGTGATCCCGCGAAGGCGCGACGTAAAATAATTGTAAGCCGCGAAGCAAATCACCGCGATGCTTAAACCGGTCGCCGTGGCGTAAAGCGCTTCGCCGACGCCTGCAAGCACCGCGTCGCTGTTGCCTTTGTTTTGCTGAAGCGCGATGGCGTTAAAAGTGCCGATCATGCCGATGATCGTGCCAAGCAATCCGAGAAGCGGCGAAATGGTGGTCGTTGTATCCAACACCGGAAGAAACTGTTCGAGCCGAATGAAATAGTTTTGTCCGGTCTCTTCCACCAAGCGCTCGATTTCGCGTGTTGGCTCATGACGGTGCTTTAAAATGATCGTAAGACATGCCGCCATCGGGCCCGATTCCGCATCACAGATTTTCAATGCGTCATCGTATTTGCCCGCGCGCGCGAGTTCCAGCGTTTTTTCAAGGAGCCCGCGTGGAATGTAACCCAGCTGGCGAAATGCCAGAAGCCGCTCAACCATCACCGCGACTGATAAAAAAAGCAGCAGTATCAGCGGGTACATCACGAATCCGCCGCCGTGAATAAAATGCACTACGTTTGACATTTTTCTAATCTCCTTTAAAAACTAGGTGCCTATTTCTTTTCGACTTATTTTAAAACTTTCCGTCAAGTCCCAATAAAATTTGACGTCCTTGCTGGAATCGCGTGCCGCTAAACCCTGAATCAAAATTAATTAATTGAGTGCT
>Ga0207024_10175_pt2 | contig 11471 bp, 10 predicted proteins | sample Alteio_BWMinCont_44_FD_153470 | JGI IMG/M metagenome (GOLD analysis project Ga0207024, IMG submission 153470) | Enriched cells from forest soil in Barre Woods Harvard Forest LTER site, Petersham, Massachusetts, United States -... | ecosystem: Environmental > Terrestrial > Soil > Temperate forest >...
GGCGATTTGTCGCGCAAGATCACCGTGGACGTGAAGGGTGAGATTCTCGAATTGAAAGACACCATCAACACGATGGTGGACCAATTGAACGCTTTCGCGGGCGAAGTGACGCGCGTGGCTCGTGAAGTCGGCACCGAAGGCAAGCTGGGAGGCCAAGCCAAGGTATCGGGCGTTGCGGGAACCTGGAAGGATCTCACCGACAACGTCAACGTCATGGCAGCCAATCTCACCGAACAGGTCCGAGGAATCGTTAAGGTTGTGACGGCCGTGGCAAATGGTGAGCTGACCAAGAAACTGACGGTTAACGCCAAGGGTGAAGTTGCTGCCTTGGCCGAAACCATCAACAACATGACCGATACGCTTGCCACTTTCGCCGATCAGGTGACAACAGTGGCCCGCGAAGTGGGCGTGGAGGGCCGCCTGGGTGGACAAGCCAACGTGCCCGGAGCGGCTGGAACTTGGAAAGACCTTACGGGAAACGTAAATTTGCTTGCCGACAACCTGACGAACCAGGTCCGCGCAATCGCTGAAGTGACGACTGCCGTAACGAAAGGAGACCTCACCCGTTCCATTCAGGTCGAAGCCAGCGGGGAAGTCGCCGAACTCAAAGACTACATCAACACGATGATTGACAATTTGCGGCTCACTACGGATCGCAACATGGAGCAGGATTGGCTTAAGACCAATCTTGCGCGGTTCACCGGCATGTTGCAAGGTCAGCGCGATCTGACCACTGTTGGGCGCATGCTGTTGTCCGAGCTCGCCCCTCTCGTCAATGCCCAGCAAGGGGTGATTTATCAGATGGAGGCAGACGAATCGGCGGAAATGGTGCTCCTGTCTGCGTATGCAGATGATGCGCCGGACGGACATCCGCATCAGCTTCGAGTGGGCGTGGGCCTCATAGGACAGTGCGCTGCGGAGAAGCGGCGTATGTTGATCTCCGAAGTGCCACCGCACGCCGTTCCCATCCGCTCCGGCTTGTTCAAGGCCGTTCCTCTGAACGTGATTGTTCTTCCTGTCCTCTTCGAGGATCGCGTCAAAGCGGTCATCGAGCTGGCCTCACTGAGCACGTTTACGGCGTCTCATCTTGCGTTTCTCGAACAGTTGACCTCCAGCATCGGCATTGTGCTCAACAGCATTGAGGCGACGATGCAGACGGAGGGATTGCTAAAGCAGTCTCAGCAATTGGCTACCGAGCTTCAGACGCAGCAGAAAGAGTTGCAGCAGACCAACGAGCAGCTGGCTCAAAAGGCCCAGCAACTTGCCGAGCAAAACGTGGAGGTCGAGCGTAAGAATCAGGAGATTGACCAAGCGCGCCGCGCGGTGGAAGAAAAAGCAAAGGAATTGGCTCTCACCTCGAAATACAAGTCAGAATTCCTTGCCAACATGTCCCATGAGCTGCGTACTCCGCTCAACAGTATTCTAGTGTTGGGCCAGCAGCTTACGGATAACCCCGACGGCAACTTGACGGCCAAGCAGGTTGAATTCGCCCGCACCATTCATGGAGCCGGCACGGATCTGCTGAATCTGATCACTGACATTCTGGACTTGTCAAAGATTGAATCTGGCACGGTTTCGGTGCAGGCCGAAGAAGTTTTCATTGCAAGTCTGCTGGACATGATTGCCCGTCCATTCCGCCATGAAGCGGAGAACCGCCGGTTTACATTTGAGGTAGCGACGGATCCGCGGCTTAGTCGCAGCCTCGTCACGGACGCAAAACGTTTGCAGCAGGTCCTTAAGAATCTGCTTTCTAACGCTTTTAAATTCACGGAGCAGGGTAGTGTCCGTCTGTCCGTATCCCTGGCGGAGCGCGGCTGGAGCGAAGATCATGGCATTCTTCGTGCAGCGCCATCGGTGATCGCGTTCCAAGTCGAGGATACCGGCATCGGCATTCCATCGGACAAGCAGCGCATTATCTTCGAGGCTTTCCAGCAAGCTGACGCGGGGACCAGCCGTAAGTACGGAGGTACGGGACTCGGACTGGCCATCAGCCGCGAGCTGGCCAATTTGCTCGGCGGTGAGATCCAACTCCATAGCGAAGTGGGAAAGGGCAGCACGTTCACACTCTATTTGCCGCAACTCTATGTGGGTCCCTCGGGTGTCAGCCTATTGGAAATGAGGACCGCATCGGCTGTGGCGCCACTTCCATTTGCCACAACAGTCCCATCCGTACATCGCATCGAGCACATTGCCGACGACCGTGAAAACCTGGGCGAGGGCGACGCTATTCTGCTGATTGTTGAAGATGATCCGCACTATGCCTCTCTGCTCCGCGATTTGGCGCGCGACAAAGGATTCAAAGTCCTGATTGCTAGCCGGGGTTCCGAGGCTCTTACTCTGGCTCGGGAGTTTCACCCAACAGCCGTTTCGCTGGACGTCTTTCTACCAGACATGCTGGGCTGGACCGTGCTCAATCATTTGAAGCAGGATCCAGCTTTGCGCCACATTCCAGTCCAAATCCTGACATTGGATGAAGACCGGCAACATGGATTATCGCGTGGGGCATTTGCATTTGTTAAAAAACCGACTACACCCGATGAACTCAACGCAGCGTTCTCCCGTATTAAGGACTACGCAGCGCCGCACCTCAAGCGTTTGTTGGTGGTAGAAGACAATCCTGGCGAACAGCTGAGTATCCGGGAACTGCTGGAGCATAACGATATTCAAGTTTCTATGGTGGCCACGGGTGCGGAGGCGCTTGCAGCCATCGCCGAGCACTCATTCGATTGCATGGTACTGGACCTGCGCCTGCCCGATATGTCCGGCTTTGACGTTTTGGAGCGCCTCCGCGACACGCCATTGCACAGCGATTTGCCGGTAGTAGTTTTCACTGGAAAGGATTTGTCAATCGAAGAGGACGCCCGTTTGCACACTTTGGCTCGCAGCGTCGTCGTCAAAGGCGTGGAATCGCCGGAACGGCTCTTGGATGAAACGGCGCTGTTCTTGCATCGCGTCTTCGCCGACCTTCCTCCGCAGAAACAGGAAATGCTGGAGCGCCTGCACCGATCGGATGACGCACTGGTAGGGAAAAAGGTCCTGGTTGTGGATGATGACGTCCGTAACATCTTCGCTCTCAGCAGCGTTCTGGAGCGTCGTGGAATGACAGTATTGACCGCGGGGACAGGTCGAGAAGCGATTGCGACTCTCAATTCGACTCCCGATATGGCCATCGTACTCATGGATATCATGATGCCGGAGATGGATGGATATGAAACCATGCAAGTCATAAGACAAAATCCGGCATTCCGGCGTCTGCCGATCATTGCCCTGACCGCGAAAGCTATGAAAGGGGACCGCGAAAAATGCCTGGAAGCGGGGGCGTCCGAATACCTTGCAAAGCCGGTGAATACGGAACAATTGCTATCAGGACTGCGGATGTGGCTCCATAGATAGAGACGCTTCCCGCGATGGAATACGGTATTTTCAGATTCATGCAACGAGCGTAAGAGCAATGTGCCTGAGGACGAGAATATGGGCTTGCAAGAAAAAGTAAATATACTCATGGTGGACGACCAAATTGGCAAGCTGCTCAGTTATGAAGCCATTCTTGCCAACCTGGGCGAGAACTTGATCAAAGCCCGCTCGGGGAAGGAGGCGCTAGACATTCTCCTGAAGACCGATGTTGCCGTGGTTCTTCTAGACGTGAGCATGCCAGAACTGGACGGCTTTGAACTCGCGGAAATAATCCGCCAGCATCCGCGCTTTCAGAAAACGCCGATCATCTTCATCTCCGCGGTACTTCTGACAGACATGGACCGTCTCAAGGGATACGAACGCGGCGCCGTGGATTACATTTCCGTCCCGATTGTTCCGGAACTGTTGCGGGCAAAGGTTAGCGTATTTGTGGATCTGCATCGCAAGACGAGTCAACTGGAGGCGCTAAATAACGAACTGCGGCGCCTCTCCAGCAGTCTCATCGCGGCGCAAGATCAGGAGCGACGCCGGATCGCCCGGGACCTGCACGATGGTCTAGGGCAAGAGCTTAGCGGTGCGAAGATGATTGTGGACTGCATTCGAGCGCAGGGTCAGTCCACAGAGTGGAAGGAACGGGCGGCAGAGGAGGCCAGCACGCTAATCGATCAGGCCCTTCAACAAGTTCGTAGTATCTCTCATCTCTTACACCCGCCTATGCTCGATGAAGTTGGCCTGCAGTCCTCACTTCAATGGTATTTGGATGGTCTGACGAAACGGTCCGGGCTGGAAACCTCGCTGGATATGCAACCGAAGGATTTTCCGAGGCTCGGGCCGGAACTTGAAACCACTATATTCCGCATCGTTCAAGAAGCTCTTACAAATGTCTATCGTCACGCGGAAGCGCGAAAAGCATCTATTAGTTTGACGATGAAGGAAAATCAAATCGCGGTTACGGTGCAGGACGATGGGAAGGGTATCCCAGACGTCATTGGTGATTTTAAGCCAGACAAGATCGGCGTTGGCATCGCGGGGATGAGGCAGCGCGTCAAAGAATTTGGTGGAGAATTGCGGCTGCGAAATGGGACCCCAGGGACATGCGTCGAAGTGGTTATTCCGATCAAATCTGCGGCACCCCGCTCGCAGGCGGGGCAGTTCACTGCTTCATGGGGAGGCAGCCGCTGATTTCAGGCGTTTGCTGCTTCCGGCCCTCGGTACTGCGTGACTGCTTTTTCGATACTGCTGATAAGATCCCAAACCTGAGCTTTGGAAACCACCTGACAGATCCCAGCCCGGCAAGCGGCAGCTTCCAGGCCTTCGACATCCAGGACGGTAAATAAAACGAGCGGCACGGTGTGGTTCAGAGAGGACATTCGTTTGGCAACTTCGAAGCCATTTATATCGGGCAAGGCTAAGTCAATGACCACCAAATCTGGCTTCAAATCCTTGTAGCGTTCCACACCGTCGAGGCCATTCTCGGCTTCTCCGCAGACGCTCCACTGACGAGAACCTATGATGGCGCGCAGAAGGCGCCGCGTTGTTTCCGAATCGTCCACAATCAATACCCGCAATTCCAATGGTCAATACTCCTTTCCTTTTATAAGACAGGAGCGCAGTCTGTGAACATACGGTTTTTACTGTAGTTGGAGGAATTTTTACTGTAGTCGGAGGAATAGGACGATTTCGCGGGAGCAGGATACGAAAAGAAGTGCAAGAGTTCGGCGCGCAATTCAGGAGAGGTATTGGCGAAATTACTTTCCGCAAGCCTATCAAGAAGTTCGGCGCAAGTGTCATCGTTCAACCGGTACTCGCCACGCGCGGTCGTCTCGCCAACATCGAAGTTGTCGTTGGGCAGCCTGACTCCTCCTTTGCGCAGTTCCGTCAACAAGGCCCGATAGCGATTCAGAGTTACGTTGAAGCTATCTTCAAAGAGCTTCTCGGTTTGAGGCGTAGGCTCACGAAACGCGAGGACTCTCAGGGGGCCGACCTTAGGCAAGATACGAAAGAGGAACGCGAGAAATACCTCCCCTCTGGTGGGTTTGGTGTAGTCCTTTCCCCATTCCTTTTCGTAGCTTGCGCGCGAAATATTGTAGAGAAATTTCCGCCTGGTCACCCCAGGCAAATCCTTACTGATTTCGTCTCGCTTCAATGTCCAGGCAATTCTCGTGGCTTTCGGAATGAGCGAACTGACGCTGTGCCTGTAGGAGTTGATTACATTAGCCTCATTGGGCAGGACGGATTTGAGATCCAATCCATAAGTTTCCAGGAACGCCCGCTCTCTGAATAATGGCGCCCCCATAGACGAAAGCATGGGCCTTGCGCAGATCGTCTGCGCTGGCATTCGGAAATCTTTCGAGGAGGAGGGGGCGTATGTTTGTTTCCCAGGCCGTATCCACAATGGCTTCATGAGTCAAGACTGCATACGCTTCGGTTGGATTGGGCCATCCGAGCAAGAAAACTAGGATGCAGATCTTGATGACGCGCAATCGATTCATGAATCCACGCTAGTTAAAGCCACAGTGAATAAGTCACATATAAGATGTGAGAGTCCTTGGGCGGAGTGAGCCGGGCACCATTCCCAGGAGTCCGGCCCCTCGTCTTGCGGTTTTTGCTTACGTCGGGCTCTCGCTGACCTAAAGATCTGACTTGCCCCCATTAAGACTGGCCGGCGCCACGCTTCTTTTCGCTGGGAGTTGAAGTCCCTTCCCGATTGGCTTGCCGTTCTTCTTGTGTTGATTCTTCGCTACGGAAGGCTCGGGCGAACTCATCCACCTGCTTCTCGGCTTCCTGCTTCATGATTCCGTAGCGCTCCTGAATCTTTCCGATCAGTTGATCCCGCCGTCCGCGGATGACGTCGAGATCATCGTCTGTCAGCTTTCCCCACTTTTCCTTGACCTTGCCGGAATACTGTTTCCATTTTCCTTCTAACTGGTCCCAGTTCATCGGATTCTCCTCTTGTTTTTTGTTTTCTGACGCTTATCCATTCCAGAGCGCACCAGCTGGGAGGGCGCCAAACGTCGTAAGCCAAGGGGAACACACAGGGACGAGAGCGTATATACAGGGAAGCATGGAGAAGTAAGTGGAAAGTCGTGTAGTCGCATGAGTTTCGCGAAGCCTACAGCATGCATTCGAAAACTATAGAGCTTTCACTGTATGGAGATGGCTGTTGATCCCGTTTACAACCGTGGGGAATCGTGGCGGGTTCCCGTACTAGCTAAGAAAGAACCAAAAGCCCGATTCAGGGCCTGGGACATTCTGAATAGAAACCGTAAGGAGGTTGTGATGCTACGTTGGGCGTTGGGATTCTTTATCGTGGCGCTTGTGGCAGCAGTGCTGGGCTTCTCAGGAATTGCTGTGGCCGCAGCGGGAATCGCGAAGATTCTATTCTTCATCTTCTTGGTTCTTTTTCTTGTGTCGCTGATCGGCCACCTCCTGCGCCGAACTTGAGACGCCAAGACGAGTACATCCTCGACCAGCACAGGTGTGCGGAACAGAATGTAAGTCGCAACTGGGGAGGCACCATGGGCGGAAAAACAATTCTGGGAATCGCATTAGTCATCATTGGAATCGTCGCACTTGCGTACCAAGGCGTGACGTACACGACTCAGAAAAAAGTCGTCGACATCGGTCCGATCCAGGCGACGAAAGAAGAACATCACACCATTCCTCTTCCTCCGATTCTTGGAGCGCTGGCGTTGGTTGGCGGGATCGTTGTTATCGCGTCCGACCGTCGCGGCAATTAGGGCTAGGTTAGGACTAAGGTCAATCGTGCAAATCTTCGAAAGAAAATCATGGAGGGCATAGTTATGAAACGTTTAGCACTTTTTTTTGCGGGCGCGCTCGTACTTGCGCCTTTGTCATTCGCACGGCCTGCGGATGAACATGCAAAAGACGAAAATGATCGATTGCAGAACTCCGGCACGGTCATCCAGGAGATTCTGGATATCCCAGACGACATTCCTCAGGACCTGCTCGACAAGGCTCGTTGCGTGGTCGTTATGCCATCCGTTTTAAAGGCCGCCTTTGTCGTTGGAGGGAGCTATGGCCGCGGAACCATGGTCTGCCGCACGCGTAAGGACTTCTCCGGTCCGTGGGGCGCGCCGGCGATGTACGCCCTGGAAGGCGGCAGCGTGGGATTCCAAATTGGTGGAGAAGCCACGGACTTCGTGATCCTCGTGATGAACAACCGCGGCGTGGAAAGTCTGCTGCATAGTAAAGTCAAGCTCGGTGCGGATGCTTCCATAGCCGCCGGACCAAAGGGACGGACCGCGTCGGCAGACACAGACGCATACATGCGATCAGAAATGATCAGCTATTCAAGGGCGCGAGGTGTTTTTGTCGGCGTCTCCCTGGAAGGGACGACGCTGCGGCCCGATGAAGACGCAAATCATCGTCTCTATGGGAAGGAAGCCTCGGCTGAAACGATTATCACGGAGTCGAAGATGGAGGCACCTGCTGCGGGGAGAACTCTTGTCAGCCGTTTGCAGAAGGCCACTCCCGAACTGAAGCCTTAGCCAACGCGAATTGGGAAGATAGAGCGAGGCGATGTTGCCTCGCTCTTTTTCTCCTCCGACGGTTCACTTTGCGATCCATACGTTCATAGTCCGTGCATTACAGGAGTGCAGGTTTCGGTTGCGACAAATCGCGCTAGGAGAAGGTTGCGACAGAATCATACTTCTAGTCACTACTTGAGATAAATCTAAATAAATAACTGTATTGACATAACTCGTCTTTTCGACAAAATCGCTAGTATGGGATGTTGATTAATAAATTTGGAACGAATTGGACTCGCGGGGCCACGGGCAAAACGGGGAGGAGTAAAGATTATGTCGAAGTCCTCAGAGCGTAACGGTGCGGTGAAAGTTTTTATCGCCGACGGTAGTCGAATGAGCTGTCAACTCATGGCCGAAGCATTGCGGCGAGGCCGTTATCGGACCCGCGTGGTTGGCTACGCGACGGACGCGGCTGGAATTCGCGAAGGACTCGACAAGTGCGAAGCCGACGTTGCCGTCATCGGGGCTCGTTTGGAAGAAGAATCCCTTGCTGGTCTCGATGTGACGCGACAGATACGGGCTTCCAATTCTAAACCCAACATCATCCTCTTACTCGATTCGAGCAAGCCGAGGATGGTCGTCGAAGCATTCCGGGCAGGAGCCAGCGGCATATTCTCCAGGGATCAATCGTCTGAACTCCTGTGCAAGTGTATCCACGCCGTACACCAAGGGCAGGTGTGGGCGAGCAGCAAACAACTGCGTTTCGTGATCGAAGCCCTGGGCCCATCTCTGCCGGCTAAGCCGCTCTGGAAGAGAACGCCGGGCTTGCTGACAAAGAGGGAAGAAGGCGTCGTGGACTTGGTGGCCGAAGGTCTCACCAATCGTGACATTTCCCGTCAGCTCAATCTGAGTGAGCACACCGTCCGTAACTATTTGTTCAGGATCTTCAACAAAGTGGGCAGCTCGAATCGCCTGGAGCTGGCACTCTACGCCATCGATCGGAGAGAAAGTTGTCCTCAACCGAATTGACTGGCTTCATCGACGATGGTGGACGGCAAATATACTTCGCGGCACGAGGAGTGAAGGCCCGATGCGGGGCTGAACGGCATCGAGGTGGCCAGCGCCAGCCTTCCCACAAGACCGAACCTCCCGCCCCTCAAAGCGAGTAAATGAACTCCAAATCCACAGAAGGCTTCCGACTTGACCGGGTAAATTGTTCTAACCGGTCATACATTTTGTAAATATGTTCGTATAACGCAGCCTTAACATTCCCTGTCGAACGTTATCTCTTCCCCGCAGTGAAATTGTCATTTCTCACGGACTCTTGCGCTCTTGGCGAACGATCCTGGAGCGAAGTCTGGAGTGAGAGTTTTCCCTGGGGAGTCGCGGGTCACGTCCTCACTTTTTATTCCCAAAATAAGGTATTCCCAGTATTACGTCCGGCGGTGAGTCTCCTTACTCTCGCTAGCATGTCGGCAATTAAATTTTGGTGAAAGGCTAACTTATGATTGAGCGATCAAAGGAAAAAGAGGGATTCAATCCGGGGTCGTTCTTGGACAGTCCGAACGTGACGAAACTAGTCGCAGACTTCGAGAAGGCGCAAACAATATACTGGCAAGGGGAGTCCTGCTCCTCTGTGCTTTACATCAAAACAGGGAGAGTGAAACTCTCCGCAACAAGCGAAGACGGCAAAGAGGCCGCGATTGCCATCCTGGAAGCAGGTGATTTCTTGGGCGAAGCGTGCCTGAACGATGCTTCCCCCGCACGGGAGGCAAGGGCGATCGCGATGGAACCCGCTACTATACTGGTGATCCAGAAGAAAGAGATGTTGCGTGTATTACGCGACGAAAAAGACTTTAGAAATTATTTTATTTCTTATTTGCTCAAACGGAAAGTCAAAACGGAAGCGGACTTAATGGACCAGCTATTCAATTCCAGTGAGAAGCGTTTAGCCCGCGCACTTCTTCTTCTGTCACGGCCCGAGAAGGTGGGGTCGGCGACAAAAAATGTTCTCAGCATACCGCAGGAAACTTTGGCGGAATTGATTGGCACGACTCGTAGCCGCGTCAATCTGTTTATGAACAAGTTCCGCAGGCAAGGTTTTATTGATTACAGTAAAGGCAGACTGCAGGTTCACAATTCCATAATCGGTGGCGTACTGTAGAAAAGGAATATTGAACAAGTGCGTTATTCCTAGGGGCTTTGCGTGCGAGCATGCCGGCAACGGATCGGTCGAGTTTTTAGGGCGTTGGAGACAGATGGAGTCTTCGGAGCGCAATCAATAGTTAGGATAGGGCTTCATATGGTAGTCGAATCGAATGACCGCGGGCGCATGGATGCCCCGTACCTGCATTCTTTGAGTGCGAGAAAACGGAAGCCGGGGAGAATCTAAACGCACTCAGTTGGTTGTCGCCTGATGTGATGCGTTGGGACTTGCCAAGGAGGACCGACGAAAGAATCGGAAGTCACAACGCTCGCAGCGGAATGGCCTGACCAGCATCATGGCCAGAAAGACCCGTTCCATGATTCCTTTGCGTTTTGACCGATGAATTCGTTTACTTTGGCATAGCGGACAACTTATCACGGCGAATCTCCTGGTGGGGCTTCCCCATTGCCAAACAATCTTCCGCTAGAGGAAAACCTGAGGTCTGTTCCAAATTGCACACCCCTTCCCTCGCTTTCACGAGGCGAGCCCAACGGTTGGCCGGTCCGCCCACCGCCGCGAAACGCTTCCAGGCTACCTGGCACGGCACCTGTTCAAAATGGAACAGACGAAATCTCCTTGCCGGTATACGTTGAGCAGGAAAGGGTCGGCCTCTACGTCGACCATCGGTAATTGCCAAGGACGGCCTAGACCGCCGTAGGTGTATCTGCCATGTCAAATCTGGCTCAGAGCAAATCCCAGAGTGCTCCGAGGAGTTTCCATCCCCAGAGCCCCGGCTCTCACAGGCGGCGCCCGCTCAATGTCCTCTTTATTCACCGCGATGCAGACGTGGTGGACAACTGCCTGCAAGAGCTTAAGAAAGCGCAGTTCGTCGTCAATTTCGATTCCGTGTTGACCCTGGCCCAGTGCACGCAACAGCTCCGATCCCAGGTTTATGAAGTGGTGGTCGCGGAGTACCCTAGCCCCAGTTGGAAACGGGCGCAGGCATTGCAACTCCTCCATCAAACGCTTCAGGAAGTCCCGTTGCTGTTCGTGACCAATTCACTGGGCAGCGAATCCCTCGCGCAACTAGCGGCTCAAGGAGCGTTCGATTACGTCGAGCAGGAGCACCTTGCGCAATTGCCGATGGCTGTCCGGCGCGTCATGAACGAAAGGAAATTGCGCGCGGAGCTGGAAGAGGCGGGAAGAGCCCTGAGGCATTCGCAATCGCTGTATCGCGCGCTGGTGGAGAATCCTGCCTATGGAATATGCAGGTGCGATGCGGAGGGCAGATTTCTTGATGTCAACCAGGCGCTTCTGACGATGTTGGGCTACGAATCCAAAGAAGAACTGCTGGCGGCAAATCGCGGGTCCGAAATCGCCCTTGATCTGGGTCGAGGAGCTCCATTGGCTGGGACTTCACC
>Ga0207024_10295_pt1 | contig 11457 bp, 8 predicted proteins | sample Alteio_BWMinCont_44_FD_153470 | JGI IMG/M metagenome (GOLD analysis project Ga0207024, IMG submission 153470) | Enriched cells from forest soil in Barre Woods Harvard Forest LTER site, Petersham, Massachusetts, United States -... | ecosystem: Environmental > Terrestrial > Soil > Temperate forest >...
CATGCGCAAGAAGCTCGAAAAAATCAAGTCGCAAGGCCGCCCGCCAATTCCCGCGCAGGGCATGGCCGAAGTAGACGCCAGCGCCACGATCGAAGACGAAGAGCGCGAAGCGATCCGGCGCCCGGAATCCGAGCGCCCGCACGCCATCGTTTTCAATAATCACGAAGAGAAAAAAGCGTCGCCGAAAAACAGCGCAAATCCCCGCATCGCGAAAGGCGCAACAGCGTTTCGCCTGCCCTCTCCGGATCTGCTGCGCCCCGCGCCGCAAAGCGAAAAAATTGACGAGGATGAACTCAAGGAATGCGCGCGCGCCATCGAGCAGAAATGCCAGGAGTTCGACATTGGCGGCCGCATCACGCAGATTAATCCCGGCCCCGTGGTCACCACGTATGAACTGAAGCCCGAAGCGGGCATCAAGTACAGCCGCATCACGGGCCTCGCCGACGATCTCTGCCTGGCCCTCAAGGCCGAGTCCATTCTGATCGAGCGCATCCCCGGAAAATCCACGGTGGGCATTGAAGTCCCCAACGTGAACCGCCAGACCATCGCGCTGCGCGAACAAATCGAATCGGCCGAATTCGTAAATTCTCCATCGCGCCTTACTCTGGCACTGGGCAAGGACTTGATCGGCCGCAATCGCGTTTCCGATCTTGCCCAGATGCCCCACTTGCTGATCGCCGGATCCACCGGCACCGGCAAAAGCGTGTTCCTCAATTCTCTGATTCTCTCTATGCTCTATAAAGCCACTCCGGACGAATTAAAAATGGTGATGATTGATCCCAAGCGCCTGGAGCTTGGGCTCTACGAAGACATCCCGCATCTGCTGGCGCCGGTGGTCACCGATCCCAAAGTAGCTTCCAACGTTTTGCGCAATGCCACGCGCGAAATGGAATCGCGCCTGAAACTTCTGGCCGAGCGCGGTGTACGCAACATTGACCAGTACAACCGCACATTCCAAAAGGGCCAGTCGCTCTCCCTGTTTGACGAGTCCGGCAACGCCGAACTCAAGCCGCTGCCCTACATCGTCATCATCATTGACGAGTTGGCTGACCTGATGATGGTGGATACCAGCAACGTTGAGGAATCCATCACGCGACTGGCGCAAATGGCACGTGCCGTCGGCATTCACTTGATTCTCGCCACGCAGCGGCCGTCGGTCGACGTCATCACCGGCTTGATCAAAGCCAACTTCCCTGCTCGCATCTCTTTCCGCGTGGCAAGCAAAGTGGACTCACGCACCATTCTCGATGCGAATGGCTCGGAATCCCTGCTCGGACGCGGCGACATGCTCTATCTCCCCGCCGGCTCCGCGCGCCTGAACCGCATGCATGGTCCGTATGTTACTGAAGATGAAATCGCCGCCGTATGTGATCACTGGCGCGGCCAGGGCAAGGCCGTCTACAACGAACGTCTGCTCGAAGCGCCAAAAGAAGAAGGCTCCATGGGGCCGGACGGTGAACCGGGCGGAGAAGAAGTTGACGACGCTCTCTACCAGGACGCCGTGCGCATCGTTTGCGAAGCCGGCCGCGCCTCCACTTCCACTCTGCAACGCCGCCTGCGCGTTGGGTATGGCCGCGCTGCACGTCTGATTGACATCATGGAAAAAGACGGCATCGTCGGTCCGCCCGACGGCACAAAACCTCGCGAAGTTTTGAAATCCAAAGACTGGATGCGCGAAGTAGATCAAGCTATGCGTTAGCGGCCTCCGCGGTTACACCAAACCAGGGCACGGCAGTGCCGTGCCCTCGCAGCCGCTCCCACGCACTCCATTTTATTGGCAAACCTGCATTGAAATTGCCCTTCGCGCACACCGCTTGTGAGGAAGGAACTTGAGCATCTGCAAGACTTAGCGATTACATTGCCCCTCGTTCCCTGCTTCCTGACTCTTTGCTTCCTGCCCCCTTCCTGTTTCCTTGCCTCCTGCCTCCAGATCATTTGACACGCATACACAGCGCCCGTACAATCCATCTGCTACATCGGTGCCGGGGTAGCTCACCGGTAGAGCGCGGCCCTGAAAAGGCCGGCGTAGGGAGTTCAACTCTCCCCCCCGGCACCATTTTTACATTATGATTTACGCCAATTCACTTTCAAAGTAATGCCAACCGCTTAAGCAATAATTCCAACCGGTCCAACCGCCGCTCCGCCTGCAGAAGTGCCACATTGCAAAAGGGATAGATCCCAATGTTTCAGATTAGGACACATCCATTCCCATTTTGGTACTGAAGTACTGTTTTGGAACTCACCCTCCTCTCGTAGAAATGTACCCAAGCGCGGAACCACTGCTTCTTGCGGAAGTGGAAACCGGCTTCAGAACGACCCTAAATTCTCAAGCAGGTTCCCAGGAGGAACGATGCGATTTATCAAGAAGCAGACGTGGTTTGGAATGGCAGCAGTCGCGTTAAGCTTGATGTATACACCAGCTTCGAAGGCGCAGTTGAATTCGGGGGCATCTACCGTAGCACTGACTGCTACGCTAGCTGAATCTCTAACAGTGACAGTTCCGACTGCTGCGGTAACCTTTCCGTTGGCTCCTACCGGGACTACCAACGGCAGCACTCCGGTAAGTATCACCACGACCTGGGCTCTGGCCGGAACGCGAACTTCCTTGTCACTGTATGCGTGGTTTGCGAGCACGACTGCTCTGAAAGATGCCGGCACGGACATCATCCCCACTTCCAAATTTAACGGCAGCATCAACGCAGGCGCCTATTCCGCGTTTACTGGCGGCACTGCTCCTGCGGCCTTTGGTGGAGCCAATAGCAAAACGATCTTCACAACTTCCCCGCTTACCGGAGCATTCGGCGGAACGCGTACCGACAGTCTCGGGCTCCAGATTGATACGACTGGCTTGGCACTGCCCGCTACCACCTACACCGGCACGCTGAACATCCAGGCCCAGGCGATCTAACCTGACGCCACGCACGCACGGGGATGCCCCGCGGCAGCAGGGCATCCGCAGTGTGCAGTCGTCGGACCGCTTTCCAAAAATGCGTGGCACGGTGGAAGGGCTTTGGCGGTAGAGGCATCAACAATCGGCGCAATGCTAATCCAACACAAATTCGGGATTCGGGGAAACCTGGCTAGCGCGTTTATTTCTAAGGCGCTGGCAATCCTTGTTCTATGCCTGGCATTCTCGATAGCGGCATCGGCCCAAATCAGTTCTGCCGTGGGCCCCGTGGCCTTACAGGCAAACATGGCGTCCTCACTGACCGTGTCCGCGACGCCGGGCCTGGTGAACTTCACGCTTGCCACGTCCGGCATTTCCACCGGGTCCTCCGTAATTAGCGTTAAGACGACGTGGTCACTGGCCACGATAGTTTCCCAAGTCAGCTGCTATGCCTATTTCACAGCTCCTGCATCCGCATTGGCCGATCCTTTTGGTCATAAAATTCCAGCGACGAATGTTTCCGGCAGCGTCAATGGCGGCGGCTTTGGGGCCTTCACAGGAACGAGCCCCTACGCTGCGGCCAGCAGCGTCACTCTGTTCAGCCAATTCGTGCTGGGGTTCAATATTATTCAATCGCGGACAGACACTCTAAATTTGCAAATTAATGCGACAGGGTTAGGCCTGGTTCCCGGTACGTATACGGGACTCCTGGTGATTCAGGCACAAGCGCTGTAGACGGATTGCTTCAGCCCAGGTGTGGGCTCACAAAAAGGGTGACGGCCATTTCGGGAATCCCGAGTGGCCTATTAGAAAATGGGATTGGGGGGATTTCCGTGCGGCATCTGCACAGACTTGCAATTTTCTTGGTATTCCTAGCGCCTGCTGTCACAGCTCAGACGATTTCGCCCGTAATTGTCGAGTACCGGGAAAAAGGCGCAGGCCGCTTTCAAATTCATAATGACTCCGACTTCCCGCTCACCGTGGTGCTGGAAGCACACAGCTTCACCGTGGATTCCGCGGGCAATCCGAATTTCGTCCCCTTGTCGCCCGACATCCATTTGGACCTCTCCACCAACAGCTTTCGGGTTGGCCCCAAGCAGGATTATTTTGTTTTCTATAAAGCCACCGCCGATAAATTGCCAAACTGGTTTTGCATTTACGCGAACATTTCCGGGTCCCATACGCAGGACGGCATCCAGGTGAGGATTGCCCTTCCGCACACTGTTTATTTGCTTGGCAAAAAGCCAGGCCAACTGAGCGACATCGTCTGGGTACAGGCCAATTCCTCATCCGATTCCCCGAAACCGAAAATTGAAGCGGCGGTGGAAAATCACGGCACGGATGTCACTCGCGTCCGCGAAGTTGAAGTCACTTCCGCATCGGGCAAGCAGCTCTATCAGGGCTTTCCGCTGTTCCCCGGGCAGCGCCGCCTGCTGAACCTGGATTGGGACCAGCCGGGTACGCCGCAACATGTCCAGCTGAAATTCGAACATTTCAAGGCCGAGACAAATCTAGATGTCGCGCCTCATTAATAGCAAATATAAAGCGCTGCGAACGATCCTGGCGGTGCTGTGTGGCCTTGGAGGATGTGGAATTGCGTTTCCGGTCAGGGCGCAGGTGATTCAGGCAACCGGCGGCACTTCCAATCTGTTCAACGCCACGGGCGGCTCGTTGGAATTGCGCGGGCCGAATTTTACGGACCGGTTTGATCTCGGATATGCAGGAAAAATTCGGACAGGTTTTTCAATGATCCGGGGATTCCAGGGCGGCATCGCTCACATTGGCGACCAGACTGTTAGTTTCTTGCTGCCAACCGATATTTTCGATCAATCCCATTATTTTTTGGGACGCGGCGCCAGCTTTTCGCGCAATCTCGCTGAAGGCAAACTATTTGTTTTTGCCGGGGCCACGGCCAATGGATTTTTCACTCCCTTTCTGAATGTTGCGACCCTGGACACCGCCACGTTCGCTCTTTTTTATGAGCGGAAATTGACGCCGCATTGGAGGTTCTACTCCCGGAACGCTTTCTCGAAAACACAAACCACGATTCAATCCCTGGGGTGGACCCCAAAAGAAAACACCAACGTGGCCGTGTCCGGCGGCGTCGGGAACAACCAGCCGTACGGCGCGTTCAGCTTCACGCATGTAGAAAGATTCTTTTCCGCGGACCTCAGCTACGCGCTGGTCGGTGACAATTTTCGCCGTGTGCTGGTGCAAACCCCACAGGTATCCGAACCCGATCGTGAAAATCTTCGCTTCGATTATCATCCCTGGAGAAATTTGCGCTTCATTGCGTCGCGAAATAATTTTGCTTCCGGGGAGCCCAACGGCGCAACCGAACGCGCCGCCGTGAACAGCCTGGGAACCTGGACCAACCTCGCCGGGTTCCAATTCTATGGATCAGCGAATCAATCCGTCACTCCCGCCGGCAGCGCCATGTCCTACCTGCTGGGCGGCAGCAAAGATATCTTTTCGCGTCTCAGCGCGGGCATTGACTACACCTTGAGTACTTACAGGAATCAATCGTCACCCAGCGCCTTGATCGGAAATATCCGGGAGGTGATTTCCCCTCGTATTTCCATCACTGAGCTGATCACCCATACCGGGGGACAAACCTCGGTGTCCTATGGCGGAACATTCATCTCCAACCGAGTCTCGGTGAGCGCGGAATACGAGACTCTCTTCTTCCCGTTCTCGACCCCTGGCACGCCGCAATTTCGCCAGGTGATGGTCCTCGGCCTGCACTTCCAGTTGCCCTTTGGAATCCAGCTCAACTACGGAACAGATGTCTCTTCCGGAGGTCAAATTCATTACAGCGCATACGGGACATCCGTCGGATACCGCACTCCCAAGGGTGGTGGAGGAGGGGGACCACGGTACGCAGGTTCTTTCTACTCGAATGTCGCGCGCGGCCACGTTGTGGATCTCTCCGGCGAACCGGTAAGCGGAGCTGCGATCCTGATCGGGAAGAATCTTGTTTTTTCCGACTCCTCGGGAACGTTTCTGGTGCGCTTGAAATCTACAGGCGAACTGCCACTGGTGGTCTCGCTGGATGATTTTACCGCCCCAGGATCTTTCGCCGTGGTGTCCGCACCGCACAGCGTGCGAGTAACTCGCGAGGACGACGCTCAGATCTACAATGTCGTCGTAAAGCGCGTGGATCCCCTTTCCACACAGCAACCCAAGCCTGATTCATTTTGAGAGAATCTGTATGGGCAACAGCCGATTCCCTCCTTTCGGCCTCCGCGGGAAAGGTCTCTCTCTTGCAACACCCAATTGACTTCCGTTTCAACCGGGCATACGATTTCTCACGGATCAACCGACCCAAACAGTTTCTGGAATATGTGCGCCATAGGATTGGGTTGTGGATGCCATGGAAACATTCGGCCCTTGGAGGAGACTTTCCGTCATGAGAAAAAAAACTCTTTATTTTGCAATCCCGACAATTGCATTCGTCGCGCTTCTGGGTGTGGTGCGCCCCGGCCTTACGGCTCGCAAACCCGCGCCGGAAATTAAGATTGATGCCGACGACATCGGCGGCGTGGTGACCAGCTCGAAAGGTCCGGAAGCCGGCGTCTGGGTAATCGCCGAAACAAAAGACCTGCCCACCGGATACCGCAAGATCGTGGTCACCGACGATCAAGGACGCTACGTCGTCCCCGATCTGCCAAAAGCGAACTACACGATTTGGGTCCGCGGATACGGCCTGGTGGATTCGGCCAAAGTGCAATCCGAGCCCGGAAAAATGTTGAACTTGACTGCCGTGATTGCGCCAAGCGAAAAAGCGGCGGCCAATTATTATCCGGCTGCGTATTGGTATTCCCTGCTGCACATTCCCCCGAAGAGCGATTTCCCCGGTACCGGAGCAAAGGGCAACGGTATTTCTGAACGCATCAAGGACCAGGGCGAATGGATTGAAATGATGAAGACCGATGGCTGCGAGGCCTGTCACCAGCTGGGCGACAAAGCCACTCGTGAAATCCCTTCTTCTCTCGGCGCGTTCGATACCTCCGCAGCCGCATGGGACCGTCGCATTCAATCCGCACAGGTTGGCACCACCATGAGCTCCCGCGCGACCTTTCTTGGCCGCAAACGTGTCCTGGCTGAATACGGAGACTGGTCGGACCGCATTAAGGCCGGGGAACTTCCTCCCGCCCCGCCGCGTCCCCAGGGGATTGAGCGCAACGTGGTCATTACGCAGTGGGACTGGGCCGGACCAAAAGAATATTTCCACGATGAGATTTCCGTGGACCGCAGAAACGTCAACTCCAATCCTAATGGCTTGGTGTATGGCGTCCATGAAGATAGCTCCGATTTCATGACCGTCCTGGATCCCAACAAAAATTCGTTTACGCAAGTTGCCATTCCCACCCAGCCGGGCACTCCCATGTTTGAACCGGAAGAGTTGTTGGAACCCTCCCCCTATTGGGGAGACGAGCCGGTCGCCATTTCCCGCGCGTCGGCGCACAGCCTGATGATGGACTCGCAAGGACGGCTTTGGACCGCCGCGAGAACCCGGGGTATCGAAAGTCCAGCATTTTGCAAAGCAGGCTCGACCAATCCGTACGCCATCACCTTTCCCATCAAGAGTGGTTCGCGCCAGACCAATTATTACGATCCCAAGACTGGGAAGTGGACACTCGTTGACATGTGCGCCAGCTCGCAGCATTTGATGTTCGCTGAGGATGCCAATAACACCATCTGGTTCAGTGATCCGAACAATGACACCATCGGCTGGCTAAACACAAAAATGTTCGATGAAACGCATGACGCGGAAAAATCGCAAGGTTGGACTACCTTCATTCTGGACACCAACGGCAACGGAAAGCGTGATGACCAATACACCGAACCGGGCCAGCCGATTGATCCCACCAAGGATGCGCGCATCAAAGCCGGCTTTTATGCCGTAAGCCCCAGCCCGGTGGATGGATCCATTTGGGGCACCGTGCTTGGTTTCCCCGGTGCCGTCGTCCGCCTGGCTCCCGGCTCGGACCCGGGTAAGACAGCCCTCGCGGAAATTTACGAGTTGCCGTGGAACAACCCGAAAGCGCCTGTGCAGGGCTTCTCCCCGCGGGGCATGGATATTGACCGTAACGGTGTAATTTGGACCGTCCTTGCCAGCGGACATTTCGCCAGCTTCGACCGCCGCAAATGCACTGGGCCGCTCAACGGCCCGAAAGCCACCGGTCAGCAATGCCCCGAAGGCTGGACCCTATATCGCACGCCGGGCCCATCCTTCAAAGGCGTGGATGAGAGAATCGGAAGCGCGGACACTAACTATTACAACTGGGTAGATCAGTTCGATACATTCGGGCTGGGCAAAAACGTTCCCATCGCTACGGCCAACGGCACGGACGCTCTCGAGGCATTGGATCCCAAGACCGGCAAGTTTACGATCCTGCGTGTTCCCTACCCCATGGGCTTTTTTGCCAAGAGCATGGACGGGCGCATTGATGATCCCAACACCGGCTGGAAGGGCAAGGGCCTCTGGTCCACGTTCGCCACACGCACTCCGTGGCACCTCGAGGGCGGCAAAGGCACCACCAGCAAGGCTGTGAAATTCCAATTACGGCCCGATCCGCTGGCCAACTAACCTTACAATTGTCACGCATGGTGACTTTGCACTTGTCACTATGCGTGACATATTTTACTTCCACCCCCACTTCTCCCTCCCCCTCTCAGTAATCTTGTGATACATTGCCTCCGCTAGAGTCGACTCCCCTGCACGAAGGACATTCCCATGAAACGCACCTTTTTCTTCCTTGCAATTGCCTCGTTCACGCTGTCGTTGGTACAGGCCGCTCGGGCCGATACGCTCACCATCACTAGCACGCCTGCCGGAGCCGCTGTGGAAATCGACGGCCTGATCGTCGGAAAAACTCCTTATGAAATGAAGGTGCCGGGAGGCTATTTTCATAAGACCGCCTTTGGCGCTCACCTGGAACATTCCATGAGGCTCCGGGTCAGCATGGAACATTTCTCGTCCAAGGAAATTGAAATGACCGACGGGCCGATTCCCTACATCTCCTATAGTGCGTTTGGCGGCGCGTATCGAGGAGACTGTTGGGTTCTGAAAACGAATCGTTTTGACATCACACTCGAACCGGCTTCCAAGGCATTCAGCGGATCCGTGGTAACCATGTCAACGGGAAGCTCCAAATTAGAAATGCGGCCGGAGCTGTCTGTTGAGGATATTGTTCAGCAATCGAAACCCGCAGTGGTCTTGTTGAGGCGTCCCGATGGGCACGGCAGCGGGTTCTTCATTACTGACACGGGAGTGATTGCAACGAACGCCCACGTTGCCAGGGGCGCGGAAGCAATGGTCGCGGAGCTTTCGTCCGGGGAAAAACTGGACGCCAAGGCAGTTTACATTGACGACGAGAAAGATATCGCGCTGGTTAAAGTCGAAGGCCGTGGTTTCCCGCACCTGGCTCTTTCCGAACTGGCCACCGTGCGTCAAGGCCAGACGGTCGTTGCGCTCGGAAATCCGGGTTACGGTCTTCCCTTTTCTGCGACCAAGGGAATCGTGAGCGCGTACGGCAAGGCGGAGGAGCACGGCAAGGGAACATGGATTCAGACGGACGCATCCATCAACCAGGGCAATAGCGGCGGGCCGCTGTTAAACAGTCATGCGGAAGTGGTCGGCCTCAACACACTAAAAATTGTTGCGGACAAGTATCAAGGCATCGGGTTCGCGCTGAGTTCCAACGATCTGATCGAAGTTCTCCAGCGCTTCTACCCCACGGTAACCGCCGCTGCGGCGCAGCCCAATCAGAATTCCGTGGAAATCGGAACCGTAAACGTTTCCTCCGACCCTGAGGGCGCGGAAGTCTATCTCGACGGAAAATTCGTGGGCAATGCTCCGGCCACGCTTAGAATCCCGGTCGGCGAGCATGATGTGCGACTATCGGCCCCTAACCGCGGCGATTGGGAACGAACGCTTGAAATATTGAATGACAGCCAGGTGACCCTCAAGGGCCAGCTTCCCATCGCAAAGTAATTCCGATTAATTCAGACGACACAAAACGGCGCAATTACTCCCCCCTTTATTGCCCCTCCATTGGACGCCGTATGGTGCGCCGACTTTAGCCGGTTGTTTCCTACCATTCAATACCAAACAAGCGCCACGCCAGGATTCTCCAATTGCAGCCCAGGGCGCTCGCCTCTATCCTAAATTCTGCCCCTTCGCTCTGCATGCGTATTGGTAATACAGCACTTGTTCAAATCATTAAGGAGAATAAATGAGAACTAAACTCACTGTTTGGTTAGCCCCGCTGGCACTGTCCCTGGTCCTGGGAGGGAGCGGAAGCTGTTTCGGTCAGTCCGCTGTTTCAAGTTCCACAGAAGGTGCCGCCCGCAAGGTACCAAACGGAAATTCGCCTGAACTCATTGCCGCAGCCGCGCCGTCAGACTCCGCGGGTGCGGCAGACTTTAGCGCCGAGGCCACCTATTTGGACACCGTGGCTCCTGCCGTAAGCGAAGCCGCTGAACCGGCTCCGAAACGCCCGGGCCAGACCACCTCTTCGAAAATTGGAATTGGAGTGAAGATTTCCACGTTGGGCGCGGGAATCGAAGTCGCAACTCCGCTCGCCAGAAAATTCAATCTGCGCGGGGGATTTAACATGTTCCGGTACGATCGCGCCCTCACCAATAATGGAATTCACTACGACGGACATTTGCAATTCCAATCGGCCGAAGCTCATCTCGACTACTTTCCCATCGGCGGGTTTCATATCAGCCCGGGCCTATTGTTTTACAATGGCAACCAAGTGACGGGAAACGCTTTGGTCCCAGGCGGACAATCGTTTACCGTGGGCGGCACGGCGTACATTAGTGACGCGACCGATCCGGTCACAGGCACGGCGAAACTTGATTTCGTAAAAGTGTCGCCAACCATCATGCTGGGGATTGGCAACCTAATTCCGCGAAATGGAAGGCACTACAGCTTTCTGTTTGAAGTCGGCGGAGCCTACCAGGGCTCGGCGCGCGTGGCGTTGAACTTAACGGGGAGTGTATGCGACCCTGCAACTCCATCAATCTGCCGCACGATTGCCAGCGATTCGACGGTGCAAGCAAATGTCGCGTCCGAGCAGCAAAAAATATCGAAGGATATCAACCCGTACAAATTTTATCCCGTTATTTCCCTTGGAGTTGGTTTTAACTTCTAGCCCGAAGCCGCCCACCCAACAATCCGTAGGGGGCACGGCACTGCCGTGCCCTCGGACTATTCCGCCGCCAAAATAAACGGGCACCCACGCAACTTCTGGAATGGAACTACTTCTTCTCGACAAACAACTGTGGGAATTGCTTCTTCAAATTTGCGACCTTGGGATAATCGTTGATCACGATATACATATTTTCCGGATGCAGGTCGGCGTAGCCTTGATGATATTCCTCAGCGGGATAGAAAGCGTCGAGCGGCACAATCTGCGTCGCGATCGGCTTTGAAAATATTTTTGCCCCATCAATTTGCTTTACGAAGGCCTCGCTGATTCTCTTTTGATCTTCGGAAACGTAGAAAATCGAGGAGCGGTACTGCGTGCCGACATCCGGACCCTGCCGGTTCAATT
>Ga0207024_10310_pt1 | contig 11434 bp, 6 predicted proteins | sample Alteio_BWMinCont_44_FD_153470 | JGI IMG/M metagenome (GOLD analysis project Ga0207024, IMG submission 153470) | Enriched cells from forest soil in Barre Woods Harvard Forest LTER site, Petersham, Massachusetts, United States -... | ecosystem: Environmental > Terrestrial > Soil > Temperate forest >...
TGCCTCCAAAGCCGGAGTTATAGGCATCGCCATACGTGGAGGGTGGCTGGTAGCCGCCAGTTGTCAAGCCGAGAACTGCCACATCTATAAACGCTGGCTCGGCTCGACGGCTGTGACCATGTTCTCGGTCGAAGAGAGTACTCCTACGATTAACTTGGAAGGATTCATGGCCTGCGTTTCCAATGCTTCCTCGGGTTGGGCCGCATTTGAGTCAACAGCAAGCGGAATTGAAACCGGATATACGCCGTCCGTCAGCGATGTATACCGCACCAACAACTGAAGTTGAATGCTCAACCTCCCGACGCGTTTATCCCGCGACGGGAGGTTCCACTGTGGAATTTCATTCCGATGACGCCCATAAAATTGCGTTTCGAAGCAGGTTCTTGTATGCCTCGTTGTCGAACAGGTCTGGAGAATGGCCCATGAAGATATAGACGTTGCGTGCTTTGACGTTTGGGTTGGACCACACCACCGGGTGATCGCCCATTTTGACTTTGGAGTCAGGTTCGTAGGAGTTTTCGTCGACGCTCGCGATGACGTGGACGTTTGGTCGGGGGTTTTTGTCCCAGGTGTACCACTCCTCCGTCATAACCGGGAATTTGGCCGGCACGCCCCGCATGATTGGGTGCTTCTTGTCTTCAACTTGGACGTTGGCCCTGGCGAACGTGGCGATGTAATCCTTCCATCGAATCCCGCCCATAAACTTTGAAAACCATTCCCACATCGGAAAGCCGTCGAATTCCCCTAGCAGGCTCGCGTGATGCAGACCTATCCAACCGCCCTTGCCGTTCTCGATGTAGTCCTCAAATGCGGTTACCGCCGCTGGTTTCCAGCCATACGGCGGGTAGTCGAGCTGAATGAAAAGCTTGTACCGCTTCAAGTAGTCAGTGTCGATCGGGTCGGGGCTATGAATGTAATCCAGCGCGAAGTTACCCTTAGCAGCCAATTCATCTAGCCAAACCTTCGCGCGCATCGAAAAGGCGATGTGATGTCCGCCGTTCTCATAGAGCACAAGCGCTCGAAACTTCGGTTGCCCAGACAGAAGGAGAGCAGCCATCGCGATCATTTAGAACCGGCCCACACGATTGCGTTGCTTAGCAATTTGAGGTAGTCCTTGTTCTCAAGAATCGAGGGGTCGTGGCCGATGGAAATGTAAATCATTCTCCGGTACTTCTCATTTGTCCAGATGATCGGGTGGTCGCCCATCGGGTGATTCTGTTTATAGGTCGATTCATCCGCTGACGCGAGCACACGAACTGCGCCACGGGGGCTCTTGTTCCACTCATACCACTCGTCGGAGACCTCGAACCGGGCAGGCAGGCCTCGCATCACCGGATGCTTCTTGTCTTCGACAACGACAGTTCCTTTTTGGTAGTACGGATGCGGGGAATACAGCACATCACCCATGAGGTGCTCGAACCACTCCCAGTAAGCGGCCTTTGGGTCGGGGAATTCACGGCCGGTCAGTCCGGCGGCATGGATGCCAACCCAACCGTGGCCGGCTTCGATGAACTTCTGCAGGGCTGCTTGTTCTGGTTCCGTCATATCGAACGGCGCCAAGTGGAGCATGAGGAATGCCTGATAGTGGCTCAGGTTCTCGTCATTGATCACCGTGGCATCGTCGGTGAAGTCCATCTCGAACCGGTTGTCTTGGGCCATTTTCACCAGCACCGGCTTTGCGGCGGAGATCATCTTAAGGTGGTCCTTGGCTCGGGAAGCCACAACGAGCAACCGGAACCTTGGAGGCATTGCGGAAGGGAAGACCAGTAACAAGCCAAGCAATCCGAACCTTAACGTTTCCATCTGCATTCGAAAAGTCTATCCGCCTTGTTTCGTTGTCTTCCCAGACGGGTCGGCTTTCATCATTTTTTTTGTAGCCGGGCTCAACTGTTTCTCGGCATCTTCCTTTAGCTTTTTGGCCTCCGCCGGGTCGCGGACTAGGTGCGGGGTTAGGAATACGAGGAGCTCGGTCTTCTGATGATCCAAGTTGGTCGACTTGAAGATGTTGCCGAGCAGCGGGATGTCGCCGAGTAAAGGGACCTTGTTTACCGTTGAGGTGATCTGACTCCGGATCATGCCGCCAAGGATGATCGTTTCGCCGTCCTTGGCTGAGATCGTGGTCTCCGCCTGCCTCTGGTTGATGATCGGTGCGTTAAATGTGGTGTATCCCTGCAGGTCGTTGGCGGTCTGGATGACATCCATCGTTACATAACCGTTATCCGTGATGTGGGGCGTCACCGTCAACACGATTCCCACATTTTGGAACGCATAGTTGAAGCTAAACGTGCCGTTCTGATTCTCGATCGTGCTTGTGACGTACGGAATGCTCTGACTGATATTGATCTGAGATTCCATGTTGTTCGTGGTGAAAATCCTCGGGGTCGCCAAAACCTGGAATTTCGTGTCTGTCTGGAGCATGTTGAAAAAGGCCGAGAGCCCGCCCGAGGTCAGGGAATAGTTGAATCCAGTCGTTGGGGGTACGGCGTTTTGTAGCCCGAAGGTTTGGCCAATGCTGCCTTTCTTGCCCTGGGCATAGTTCCACTCAAGTCCGAATTGTTTCGATTTATCGAGCGATGCCTCCACGACGATCGTCTCGATCATCACCTGATCCGGGCGCTCGTCAAGCTGTTCGATGATGCCTTTGATGAGCGGCAGGTTGTCGGGAGCGGTCACTACGATGATCGAGTTCGTGTTCGGATCGGCCACGAAGGTGGCTTGTCCGGCGAGGTCGCGAACGGACGTAATCCGTCCGGACTCATCGTGTCCAATCGCCGGCTTCGCGAACGTTTGAGTTACGCCAACCGAGGTTTGCAACGTTCCGCTATCGGAATTAGGATCTTGGAGTGGAACTGGCAGCGATTTGTCGGTTGCTCCTGCCGCTGGACCTGGCGCAGGAAGCTTTGAACCGGTTCCAAGCTTAATCGCTGGACGTGCCCTTGTGGACGTATTGTTAAACGAATTGTTAGTGGGAGTTATGGGGGTATTTCGGTTGTTGTTCTGGACCCCTTGCCTTAACCCAAAGGCCGCCGTCAGCAGGTTTGCAATCGAGTCGGCGCGGGCGTTTTTCAGCTTGAACACAAAGGTCGTTCCCGTGAATGACATTTCGTGATCGAGAGCAGAGATCACCTTGTCGGCGACCTTGATCAGGTCCGCAGAACCGGTAACCAGTATTGAATTCGTGCGGGCGTCAGCTACGGCCAGATTTTGATTCTGATAAAAGTTAAACCCAAAGAATTGCTGAGCCAACGAGTTGTTTCCCTTCCAACCCTTTCCCTTGACTACGTTAGCGGAAAGCATCGCAAGGACGGATGGCAGAACATCGGTTGCCGTCGCATATTCAAGCGGGTAGGACTTCGTGATCTGGTCAAGCGACTGCGGCTCGTCAATGTCTTTGATCAGGGTTGCGACTTCTGTCTGCTGGGCTTGCGGTGCATTGACGATCACTGAGTTGCTGAATTCTTCGTATGAGGCGCGAACCGGGGGGAGTTGCGGCAGCAGAAAGCGGGGAGGTTGTGTCTGCCGGCCCTGGTTACCCTGCCCTTGACCGGGCGTAAACGGCTGAAACACCTCATTGATCGCACGAGCTACCTGGCTTGCGTTGGCAAAAGTCAGCGGGTACCAGTCGACAACCGTCTCCAACGTCTCCGGCGCCGGAGGTGGCGGAGCAGCCGGTCCGGGAACTGCAGCTCGAGGCGCGGTCTTGGTGATCACCAAGACTTGGCCGTCTCGAGTGAACTCGTACCCTTCGAGTTTGAGAACGGTGTTAAGCACATGGAAGGCCTCACCTAGCCGCACCGCGTGGGCGGTAGTTACGGTAATCGGTCCCTTGAGAGCTGGGTCCTTAACGATCGTGACATTCGATGCATTCTCCATCACCGCAATGACATTGTCGATATTGGCGTTTCGGAAACTGAGCTTGATCTTGACCTTTGAATCGAGCTTCAGGTCATCCCATGCGCCACCTACAGTCTGAAGTGACCCTGGGGCGGCTTGGGCGCCAAAGGAACTCATCGGGATGAGCATCAATACGAGAGATATGGCTCTTAAGCGGAGTTGGAGTTTTGGCATCGTCAATCGATCGACTGGTCCATTCGGAGTTTAACCCGAATTGGACCATGTGAAGTCGTGACTTGACGCTGAGAACATCCTTACATTTGGCCCGAGTGGCGTATCCTCTTGAAGTTATGAGCCATGCCGAACTGCTTCGAAACCACCTTGCCAACGCCGGAAAGCCTCGCAGCGACCAAAATGCCGAGATTTATGCCGTTGATGTGACGGTCGAGTTCCCGTATGCCCCGGAAGGGCACACAAGAGAATTGAACGGGGTTGAACCGGTGCTCGCGTTCTTTTCTCGAATTTCCTCGTTCGCGCTAGGGTTCTCGCTATCCGAGCCGACGTTGTTGAGTTCAGGTGACACGTTCGTTGCGGAATATCACGGCTCGGCGACTTTCAAGAGCACGGGGTTGCCTTATGAGCAGGACTATGTTTTGGTCGGGACCGTCCAAGACGGAAAGATTGTAAAACTGCGGGAGCACTACGATGGCCTACGCGTGCTCCGGGCTTTGGGCGAGATTCCCTAGAGCGTCCTTGCGGTGGATCGCAGGCGAACCAACTGATGTCGCTCGCTCGTCATACCTTCAATTGCTGCATATTGCGCGCTCATTAATCTTCCAGTAGCGCGTTCGAATAGGGCTTTTAGATAGCAGTAGTGTTATAAGGGCTGTGGTTCTTAAAAGTTCTTCAGATTCTTCTTTCTCTTGAATAAGAATGCCTGTATGGTGTAAAAGTCATGCCGCTGCCTCCCAAATACAAAGGTGTCCTGCCACTGTTTTCCGCGCTCGCTTGTGCCGCGGTCATTACCGGTGGGTGGGGAGGAGGGGGCAGCGTGAAGAGCGTCCGCCAGAATTCTTCAATTCCACTGCTGCCCATACGGCTGGTTTACGCAGGCGAATTTGCTTCACGGGCAAGTTACTATTGGAACAGCAGCGCGAACTCAATCGGCTCGACAACCGACCATGCCCTTGAACTGATCTGGCGCTGGGAGAACGGGATCGAGACGACACCTTGGAGCCCCTCTGGTTCCGGCGGCTCGGGTGGTTCCGGCGGAGGCGGGGGCGCAATGGCGAAAGGTAAAGCGGCCGGGGTGCAGCCAGCCTCCGGTGGAACCGGCACCGGAACAACGGGAACGACCGGTACGACTGGCACAACCGGGACTACGGGAACAACCGGTACGACGGGCACGACGGGAGGCTGCGGGGGATATACGTACACCCGATCGCAGACCTACACCTATGTCTATGTCGACAAGCCAACCGGCGGCCCCTCGGTAAGCATAGGATCGAATCCCTCCGGCTTTACAACCACGATGATCGGATTGGATGGGGCTTCTCAGCTTTTGTATTTGATCAATCCTGGAAACAACATTGCAATCGAGTGGCACGCGACGGGGACGCTGGTGGGCGGCTCATTCGTGTTTCACATCTACCAAATCACCGCCGAACAGGGATCCAACGACGGGACGAATTGGACCGCGTGCGCGAGTATAGCCACCGACACTCCGTACCCGGTAACCGTTGCCAAGCAGACATGCCCAGCCACATCGATCGACAGCCGGAATGCGTACTCGGATGGCGACACCATCCCAACCGATGCCAACCGGTCGGGCTCGAACCTGAACTTCTATTCGCAGCCCCTATTCAAGGGCGGGGCATTCGTCGGAAATATGGCAGCGACGAACTCACAAAGCGATCAAAGCGGCACGGCAAGGGTCCAAGCCTATCCGGGAATGGCGGCAGGCGCGTTTTCAAACTATTCAATGGTGGTCTTCAGCATGCTCCACACCGGCGATCCGAGCTATGCCGATGGCGACATGCAGGTCGGAACCTATGTTCCAGACGCCAGCGACGTGCATCTTGCCGGCAACACCTATCCCACGACCCCTTCCACTGTCGTGTGGAACGATCAGAACAACCAGCATAACGGCCGGTGGACGATCAACCCCGAGTACCCGCCGCAGTTCACCTCGAACTTCACGATCGATCCGGTTGCGACCACAACCCTGCTCGGCAGGAATAGCACGAACCAGGGCTCGGCGATTGGAGATTATGCCAGCTTCGTTCTGACCCAAGTTTACGATGCTTCCTACACCAACGCTCAGGGCCAGACCGCATGGTCGACCATGGCTGCGAGTCCCACCTACGCAAGTCAAGCCATCTGCCTTGCCGCCGTCAACGAAACGAATTACTACAATAACAACGTCAGCCTGTTCCACTGGCTGATGAACGGCAACTTCCCAACCAATGGCCTCTGGTTCCCCTACACCGACGCCGCCCCCAGGCTCTGGCTCATCACCGGCCAAGGAGTCAACTGATGAAATCCGCCACTGGGAGCGCGGACTTCAGTCCGCACCACGCCTGCGGGTTTCAACCCGCTGCAACAGGCGGACGAGGAGTGAACTGATGCGCAAAAGCCCCCGAATCTGGACAACCGCCATCTTAGGCGCAACTCTATGCGCATTCCTTCTGCTCCACCACTCCAATACTCCATCACCCCAACACCCGAACGCCGAGCGCCGAACGCCGAACGCCAACATCCCGAGACCCAAAGAAGCCGACCGCCTCTACACCGCCAACCCGAAAGCCGCCGCGCCGAAATACAAAGAGTTCATCGCAAAGTACAAGACGGCCAAGGACCCCATAATCCAAGATCAGGTCGGAAACGCTCGGCTGAAAGTAGGCTTCCTCGCCGCCCACCAAAAGGATTGGACCGAAGCCCGCGAGGCTTTCCTGGAAGCCGATAAGCAAACCAAAGGCACCGACCGCACCGGCGACTTCGGCTCCGTCAACGAGCAAGGCGCTTACGAAGCGATCGTCTGCCTAGAAGCCGCCGGCAAGAAGGAAGAAGCCAAAAAGCAATACACCGACTTCATCCGAGCCCGTCCCCTGAGCCCCCTCTGCATGGCCTGCTACCGCCGCCTCAAGCACTTAAACGGCGGAGTTACAACCCCCAACCTCGACAAGCTGATCGACGAGTCAACCAAAAAACAAGACGCCAACGCCAAATTCGAATCCAGCGTCTGCGGCCCTAAGACAATCGAATATCTGCTGCGCAGGCAGGCGGACAAGGGGGACAAGGCGAACGAGGCGGACAAGATCAGCCCAGCACTCCAATACTCCAGCACTCCAACACTCCGAAATCCGAGTTACCGCGAAATCGCGAAGCTCTGCCACACCACCGAAACCGGAACCACTATCGCCGGCATGATTCAGGGTCTCAAGGCATTCGGAGTCAACGCATCCGCCTATCAAGTCAACCGCCAAGACCTAACCAAACTCAAAACCCCCGCAATCGTCCTCTGGGGCGACCACTACCTAACCCTGCTCAAAGTCAACGACCGCAGCATCCACGCCTACGACACCAGAACCCGCAGCGAACAAGACTTCCCCATCCCCGACTACGACAACCCCGACTTCTACCTCAACACGATCATTCTCGGCGGTCCGTCACTGGGCAACGAGGCACGAACTTCCTCGTCGACCAGTGCCACCCAGCGAAGTCGCTCGAACGCTCCAACGCTTTAACGCTAAACGCTTTCTCCAGCACTCCAATACTCCACCACTCCAATGCTGAAACCCCTCCTTTTCCGCTCTCTCTCCCTAACCATCTGTTTCGCGGTAGCGAACCTGACGGTCCCCCAGGGCATGGTTCTCGCCGTCGGCCAACCGATCCAAAAAGCGGTCGAAAAGAAAATGGCGACCGCCGAGGCCGCGCGCAAAGCGCTCGAAAAGCGAAAAGCCGTCAGCCGAACCCAGCCCCTGACCGAAAAGCAAATGAATTCGCTCCAGGGCCGGACCGCGCAGTGCCCGTACATCGCCGGCGCGAACAAGTGGGACCCCCAATTCGAAGGTGTCGACCTCGTCACCGGCAACTACTCCACCACCGCGACCGATCTTTCCTTCGACGGCGGCTACGGCATTCCCGTCAACATCACCCGCAGCTACAGCGCCAACGACCCGAGCGAGGGCCCCTTCGGCTGGGGCTGGTCCATGAGCGCCGACGTGCGCACCACCGCCGGCGGCGTTCTCAAGAGTAAGGGCGCCCCCAACCGCAGCGTTCCGACGTTGCTCAAAGACCGAGCCGCCTTGGAGTCCGATCCGAACATTACGGTTCAGCCCGTCGATGCCGTCAGCGCCTTCGATGCTTCCGGCAAAGAGGAGACGATTCAAAAGGATGCGGATGGCGTTCTTACTCCTGCCGCCTGGGACCAGAACACCACGAATACCACCTACCAGACCGTAATCGGAAACAACACCATCTATCAGGTGCTTTCCTCAGAAACGATCACGACTCCGGACGGAACCGTTTACGTGTATCAAACTGAGGGTAATTACCCGAACGGAACCTATCCCTATGGCCAGCCAACCGCCGCGACTACTCCCGCCAACGTACTGAAGTGCGTATCCGCCACCGATCGAAATGGGAACATGACGACTTACACCTACCGAGGCGCTCCAGTTACCTTCCAAAAGACCGACGGAACGACCTCGGAACACCCGCTCATCTCAGTCGCGATGGCAAACACGCACACCATCTATCTCAATTGGGGGAATGGAAGCACCGGCCAGCCTTTGAACAGGGTGGTTCAAGTCTACGACATGAACGCTGCCGGCACGGCAGTAGTGCGAACCGTCAACTACACCTACGACTCCGCAGGGAGCCTTGCCACTGTAACGTCACCGGCGGGCCTCACGACTACCTACACCAACAGCATCGTCCCCAACGGCCTCAATAGCGACATTTCCACCGAGGTGCTCACCGGCATCACGAGTCCCCAGGGACTCACCACCACGATCCGCTACTTTGTCGGGATTTCCTATGTCGTTCCCTACGGCGCCCAAGTCGAGGCTGCCCAGGTCTATCAGATCCTTGAACCAAGCGGAGTGACCGATAGCTTCTACTGGAATTCCGATGAAACCTTTAATCTGAATCCGAACGGCCCCACTCCGTATGCCGACGCCTATACCGGCGGCGTTGTCCGCACCGTGTCCGGAACCACGCTTTCCTCGTTCTGGGACACCGCGTCGGCATCAGGCACAAGTGTCGTGGTCTGGCAGTTTCTCGACGCGCCGAACAGCCTTGGCGATCCGCTGGTTCAGTCCGATACGTTCGACGTCTTTACCCAGAACAACACTTCCTCGACGACGCTAAGCGCGCCCGACATGAACAACTGGTACCTGGATGCCGATACCCTCTCCAAAGCCCGCCAACTCGGAACATCGCCCTACCGCAACGAGACGACTACCACGACCACAAGCTACAACTTCCTCGGCAAGCCGCTCGACACAACACTGACCGAAGTTGAGACCCTCGCCAACAACACCAGCACCACGACCCGAACCGCGACGACCTCGTACGCGTACTGGGGCGCGAGCAAATACTATCAACAGATGGCGGTCAAAGACCCCGGCGGGCGGATCTCTTACACCGACTATTACCCAAATAACGACATGATGCCGGGCAACCGCGGTCAGAAATGGCAAGTCTTCGATCCGAAATATGGTGGAACCGCGGTCAATTTAAATATCACGCCGCCTCACGGAACCTTGCCGCAGGATGCATGGCGTTATCAGGTCTACGCCATTCCCGGCCAGTACAGCGGTCAGTTCAACTACGACCCCGAAGGGCGAGTGATCTCCGTTCAGAAGCTCCAAGCCGCGACCCCAAATAATCAATCCACCTACCGGTGGGTGACGACCTCCATGACATACGGCACCATCAGCGATGGCTCATGGGGACAGGCCATCCAGACCGTCGAAGATTCCGGTCCTGGCGGCATTAACCGCACGACGTCGGTCAATCAATCGGCGAACGGCAGCTACACGCCGCCGGGCCAGATCACCATGCAAGTCACCGCCGGCTTCACGCCGTGGGGCAAACCCGCCGACAGCGTCGATGCCGCCGGCCACGAGTTCATGACCTACTACGATAAGGACGGCAAGGTTTGGAGCGTTCAGCAAGCCGGCGCCTCGATCGCTACGTATACGTACGGGGGAACTACTCCCACGCCGATCGCAAACGGTCTTCCGCTTACCGTAACTGACAACCTAACCAACGTGAGTCAGGCGATCTCATACGTTAACCCGGGAACAAGCGGTGTTGGTCAGGTAGCAACCGTTATCGAATCTCGCAATGGCCCCGTCGACAACGAATGCGCCTACCAGTATTACCCTTCGGGAGACCGCCAAACAGCAACCTACACGGATGGCTCGAACAACCTTCTGGCCAAATGGGGCTACTACGATTACATCGGCGTCGGTAACCCGTTGAAAGGCGCTCGCGCCTTCCGCACCCTCTGCAAGCTCGACGGAAGCGGGAACCGAACCTCAGACGAGTTCCACTACGCCTACGACACAGCGGGACGCATTATCGAGTGCGCCTTCGCGCAAAGCCCATCGCAGACCGGCGGAGATTCCGGCGGTTGGTACGACTCCAATCTCGCCGCAACACGCTGCCGCGCCCACTACGAATACGATGCCGGCGGCAGATTGTACTGGCTCGGCCACTACTGGGACACCCTCAGCAATAATTCATATACGAGTCAAGCCATTCTCGGCCAGTACTGCGATTACGAAGTGAACACCGGCCTGAACCGAGGCCTCAAGCTCGACGCGAAATACGAAACGCCCTCCGCGCCAGGGTCTTCGACATTCCAGATTACGCAGACTGACACTTACGGCACAAATAGTACGCCCGGCTACGACCCAAAGCTCGACTACTTGGTTACAGCAAGCTATGGAGATGGGTTAGCCAACGCGAACCCGACGTGGTCTTATGACGCAGAGGGAAATAGGAACGACGCCGTCACCGACAACCTCAACCGAGCGACTTCGATCGGTGGTGTCGCCTGCACGAACGATCTTCTTGGTAACCGGTTGACGATGGGGGCGAACACCTATCAGTGGGATGCCCTCAACCGGATGACATCGTATAATTCCACTTCCTATGCCTATCGAGCCGACGGAATGCGCGTCAAAAAATCCAATCCTACTGGAGTTACTTCATATCGCTATGACGGCCAAATGGGAATGGAGGATATCGACTTCGCCGCCAACGGAACCACCGTCAACAAAGTCACCGACTACGGCATCGGCGCCCGTGGCATCGACGCGCTATACGTCACGCAGAATGGCGCGACATCGGCGAACTACCCGATCTACGATGCCCACGGCAGCTTGATTTCCACGCTGTCCAGGCAAGGAAGTGGAAACTACTCAACGTCACAACTTCGCACTTTCGACGCATGGGGCCAAATCCGGATTGGTTCCCAGACCGGCGATCCCAAGGGACGCTACTGTGCAAGCCTCGGCCATAAGCAGGATGACGAGTCGGGGCTGGTCTACATGCGGGCTCGATATTACGAAGCAGCCAGCGGGAG